>Ga0111538_10004826_pt1 | contig 18581 bp, 15 predicted proteins | sample SoiMethybrSBSTD1_FD_79669 | JGI IMG/M metagenome (GOLD analysis project Ga0111538, IMG submission 79669) | Bulk soil microbial communities from a Populus tree surrounding site in Tennessee, USA - Soil MetaG P. TD hybrid SBSTD1 (version 2)... | ecosystem: Environmental > Terrestrial > Soil >...
GATTCTTTCAATGCGTTCTCGATCAACTGCGGTGCCACTTTCTTCCCGCCCGACGTGACGATGATGTCCTTCTTGCGATCGGTGATGCGAATGTGTCCGTCGGGGTCGACGGCGCCGATGTCGCCCGTGTGGAACCACCCGCCCTCGAGCGCCTTCGCCGTTTCCTCGGGCCGGTTCCAGTAGCCCTTCATGACGACGGGGCCCTTCACGAGGATCTCGCCGTCCTCGGCGATCTTCACCTCGATCTCGTCGAACGGCGTTCCGACGGTTCCGATCCGCTGGTCGCCGAAGCGATTGACGCTGATCGCGGAGGCGGTCTCCGTCAGGCCGTAGCCTTCGTGAATCGGCTGTCCGACGCCGTAGAAGAACAACGCCACTTCCCGGTTCAGCGCGGCACCGCCGGATACACGCAGACGCAAACGCCCGCCGAGCCGCGAGCCCAATTTCCGATAGACGAGCGCATGGGCCACGGCATGCTGTAGCGCCAAGCCCAAACCCACGCCGCGCCGCTCGTTCTTCCGCGTCGCCCATGCGATCGCCACACGCCGCGCCCACGCGAACAGGGGCGCCGTGGGGAAGCCCGCGGCCGCGGAGACCTCCATGACCCTGGCGTAGAACTTCTCGTAGAAGCGTGGCACGGCCAGCATGATCGTCGGTCGGCACTCAGGGAGGTTCGCAGCCATGCGGTCGATGGATTCCGCGTACGTGATCGTCGCTCCGGCGTCGATCATGGTGTAGAGGCCGGAGCAGCGCTCGAAGACGTGGCTCAGTGGAAGGAACGATAGATAGACGTCCGACTGTTGCACCGACATCGCCTTCAACGACAAGAGCGCCTGCGCGACGATGTTGGCGTGCGTGAGCATGACGCCCTTGGGTACCCCGGTCGTGCCCGACGTATAGATGATGGATGCCAGATCCTCGGGTCCCGGGCCATCAGCCCCCGTGTACGCCTCGTCTCCGGGCGCGGGGAAGGGCTCGTTCTTCCAGCACCAGATCCATTCCAAGCTCGACGCGGCCATCCCCGCGGCTTCGAGCTTGGCCTTCAGCTCCGCCGTGGACGCGAACGCACCGCGACTCCCCGAATCCGCGATCAACGGCGCGATCTGCGAGGCGGGCAGGGTGGGATAGATGGGGACCGTGACGGCGCCGATCGAGAGGATCGAGACGTCCGCGATCACCCACTCGATGCTGCTCTCGGCCAGGATCACGACGCGATCACCGCGTTTGACCCCGCGGTCGCGAAGCACACGCATCACGAGAGCCGCGCGCCCGAGGATGTGATCCAGCGGCAACTGAATCCAGCGGCCTTCGCGTTTGATACAAAACGCGTCCGGCTTAGGATGCCGTTCCCGAGCCCGGCGAAGCAGCTCGGGCACCGTGCGAACGTCCATTCGTTGACCTCCGATGGTCCCTGTGACAAACTAGCTGAAACCGCCGTACGTTGCGATACAACTCATTGCGGGCGCCCTGTATGCGGGACGTGATTCTCACGGATGGATTCCGGACCCCCTTTGCGAAGGCGGGAACCGCGCTCGCACCGGTGCCGGCGCGGGAGCTGGGGCGCATCGCCGTCGCCGAGCTCCTCGCGCGCCACGGCGTCGACCCGCTCGAAGTCGACGAAGTCATCCTCGGCAACGTCGCTGCCCCTTCCGACGCCACCAACATCGCCCGCGTCGTCGCGCTCCTCGCCGGAATTCCCGAACGCGTCCCAGCCGTTACCGTGCAGCGAAATTGTGCATCGGGCATGGAGGCCGTGGCGCAGGCGCACGATCGCATCGCGGCGGGGCATGCCGACCTGATCGTCGCGGGCGGGACCGAATCGATGAGCCAGATCCCGCTCTTCGTGAGCGAGGGCATGACCCGGGTCTTCGAGAAAGCGTCGCGCGCCCGCTCGCTGGGAGCTCGCATCGCCGCGTTCGCGCAAACGCGCCCCAAGGATCTCGCCCCGCGCCTTGCCATCCTCGAAGGCCTGACGGATCGCGTCTCCGGGTTGAACATGGGAGAGACCGCGGAAGTTCTTGCGAAGGAGTTCGCCATCAGTCGCGAGGCGCAGGACGACTTCGCGCTCACGAGCCATCGCCGGGCCGTCGCCGCGCAAGACGCGGGACGGCTCGCGGAGGAGATCGTTCCCGTGTTCGCGCCCCCATACCGAGCGGCGGTGCTCGAGGACGTTGGCCCGCGGCGCAACCAGTCGCTCGAAGCCCTCGCCAAACTCCGCCCATACTTCGATCGCAAGCACGGCACCGTGACGCCGGGTAACTCCTGCAGCATCACGGACGGCGCGGCGGCGGTGCTGGTCGCATCCGCGGACAAGGCGCGCGAGCTGGGGCTGAAGCCGGCAGGGCGGATACGCGGCCAGGCCGCGGTCGGGCTCGATCCCGCCCACATGGGACTTGGCCCGACGCACGCGACCCCGATGGCGCTCGAGCGCGCGGGCGCCCGGTTCCAGGATCTTGGGCTCGTCGAAATCAACGAAGCCTTCGCGGCCCAGGTCATTGCAAACGAGATCGCGATGGCTTCGGCCAAGTATTGCCGCGAGAAGCTGGGCCTCGACGGCCCGATCGGCGAGCTGGACCGCTCCATCCTCAATGTGAATGGCGGCGCCATCGCCCTCGGCCACCCCGTCGGTGTTTCGGGCACGCGCCTCCTCCTCACGCTCATGCGCGAGATGCGACACCGCGACGTCCAGCTCGGGCTGGCGGCGCTCTGCGTCGGCGGCGGACAGGGAGTCGCGATGGTCATAGAGCGCGCTTCGTGAGGGCGGCCATCCGCGAGCGCGAGCCCGATACGCACCCGTCCGAGTTCGGGCCGTTCCGGCTCGAAGCGCTCCCGTCGGGCGTCGTCATCCTCTGGTTCGACGACCACGACCGCAAGGTGAACCTGCTCGACTCGCGCTCGCTCGACTCGCTCCAGCGCGCCCTGGCTGCGCTCAAGCTCCGGAAAACACCGCCGCGCGCTGTCGTGCTCGCGTCAGGGAAGGAAGGGCAGTTCATCGCGGGCGCGGACGTGAAGGAATTCGACACGCTCACCTCGCCCGCGCAGGCCGAAGCCAAGGCCAAGGACGCTCAGGAGCTCTTCGACGAGATCGCGAAGCTCGCGTATCCGACCGTGGCGGCCATCGACGGCCCTTGCCTCGGCGGTGGCACGGAGCTCGCGCTCGCATGCCGGCACCGCCTTGCCTCCGATGCGCGCGCCACCGCGATCGGACTTCCCGAAGTGCGGCTCGGCATCCTGCCGGGATTCGGCGGATCGCAGCGCCTGCCGCGTCTCGTGGGATTGCCTCAAGCGCTCTCGCTGATCCTCACCGGGCGTTCGCTCGATTGCTACCGAGCACGCAGGATCGGGCTCGTCGACGACGTCCTGCCGCACGAGCGGTTCGTGCAGCGCGCCGTCGATTGGACGGAGTCGATGCTGAAGCAATCCAAGCTTCCGCGACGGAAAGGGCCGCCGTTCCAAGATTGGCTGCTCGGAGCGCTCCCGCCGCTCCGCGCGCTCGTGCTGAGCCAGGCGAGGAAGACCGCGCTCCGCCAGACCGGCGGGCACTATCCGGCGGCGCCCGAGATCATCCGCGTCCTCGGGGTGACGTCGGGCAAGTCCCTCCACGAGGGACTCCGCATCGAACGGAAGGCGGTCGCGAAACTCCTCTTCACGCCCGAGTCGATCAACCTGCGGCGGATCTTCTCGATGAGCGAAGAGGCTAAACGCGTCCCGCCGGCGCCGCGCGCCTATCCCGTGGACTTCACGGCCGTCTTCGGCGCCGGGACCATGGGAGGGGAGATCGCGTATCTCTTCACCCGCATCGGCCTCCGCGTTCGGCTTCGCGACATCAAGCCGGAGCCGATCCTCCATTCGCTCGCGCACGCGCAGTCGCTCTTCCAGCGCGAGGTCTCGCAGCGCCGCATCACGCGCGCGGAGATGGAGCGCGCGATGGACCGGATCGAGCCTGCCCTCGACCTGGGCGGACTCGCTCGCGTCGACGTCGTGCTCGAGGCGGTGATCGAAGACCTCGGCATCAAGCAGTCGCTCCTTCGCGATGTGGAGGCGGAGACTTCGGAGCACGTGGTGCTCGCGACCAACACCTCGTCGCTCTCGGTCAAGGCCATGGCCCGGAACCTCAAGAGGCCGGGACGCCTCGTCGGGATGCACTTCTTCAATCCCGCGGCGCGCATGCCGCTGGTCGAGGTGATCCGCACCGACGACACGGACCAGGATGCCCTCGACACGGTCCTCGCGCTGACGCGCCGGATCAAGAAGACTCCGGTCCTCGTGCGCGACGCGCCCGGCTTTCTCGTGAACCGCGTGCTCATGCCCTACCTGAGCGAGGCGGTGGGGCTCGTGGAGCGGGGGAGCGACATCACGCTCATCGACAAGGAGCTGAAGCGCTTCGGGATGCCCATGGGGCCGCTCGCGCTCCTCGACGAGATCGGGCTCGACGTGGCGCGCAAGGTGGCGCACGTGCTCGAGGAGGCGTTCGGGAGCCGGATCGGCTCGACGGCGCTCCTCGACCGGCTCGTTGCCGCGGGCGCGCTCGGCAAGAAGTCGGGTCTCGGTTTCTATCGCTACGACAAATCGGGGCGCGACGGGATCAATCCGTCGCTGCGCCATCTGAGCTCGAAGAACGCGACTCCGGCGGCTCCGGAAGAGATCAAGAATCGACTGCTCGACGCTATGGTGAACGAAGCCGCGCTCGCGCTCGACGAGCGCGTGGTCGATCGGCCGGAGGACGTCGATCTGGCCATGGTGATGGGAACCGGATTCCCGCCGTTCCGAGGCGGGCTCCTCCGGTATGCCGACGCATCGGGCATCGGCGGATTCGTGGAGCGGCTCGCTCGACGGCAGCAGGAAGGAGCGCCGTCCGGTCCCTGCGGCAAGCTCCAGCGAATGGCGCTCGGCAACGAGCGGTTCTACCCGACACGAGACTGATCCCTCCGCCTTCGGGCGGATTCCCCAAGGAGGAAGACGTGCCGAACGTGATGGGCGTGCTTCGCGCCGAGATCCGGCGCCTCGCGCGCAAGGAGACGAAGCAGGAACTGAGCTCCATGAAGAAGCAGCTCACCCAGACCAAGCGCCTAGTGGCCGAATCGCGGCGCCGCATCAGCGAGCTCGAGGCGCGGGCCAAGCACCTGACTCGAGCCACCCGCGGCGCTCCAGCCGCTCGCGAAGCCGAGGACGAGGACGGGCCGCAGGTTCGCTTCTCGCCCAAGTGGGTGAAGAAGCACCGGAGCAAGCTCGGCATGAGCCGGCTGGTCTACGCGCGGCTCGTCGGCGTATCGCCGCAGACCATCATGGGCTGGGAAGCGGGACGCACGCGCCCACGGCGCGGCGCTCTCAAGGCGTGGCGCGCCCTTCGAGCCAAGGGAGTGCGCGAGCTCCGCGCGATGCTGGAGAATGGCTCGGGGAGCGGAGTGTCGCGGGGCGCGAAACGCCGCGTCCGTCGCCGCCTGAAACGAGCGGTGCGTCGCGCGCGCGTACGCGGGGCGGTCCGTCGCGTCCGCGTGAGGCGCGCCGTCAAGCGCGTTCGCGTTCGCCGTGCCGTCCGGAGCGTGCGCGCGCGAGCCGCCGGAGCCCGCACGGTGCGCCGCGCTCGCCGCGCCGCCAAGAGGAAGTAGGGCAGCACGCCCGTGAAGGACGCGCGCGATCTCGCTCGCGAGCAGTTCGGGAAGAATCCCGAGCGGTACGTGTCGAGCCCCGTCCACGCCAAGGGGGCGAGTCTCGATCGCATCGTCGAGCTCCTGTCCCCCCGCGGGAACGAGACCGTTCTCGACATAGCGACCGGAGGAGGGCACACGGCGCTCGCCGTGGCCCCTCACGTGGCGCGTGTGATCGCGACCGATCTCACCCCTCCGATGCTCGAGGCCGCGCGCGCGTTCCTCACGAGCCGTGGCATCGCAAACGTCGAGTTCCGCGTGGCGGACGCCACGAGCCTTCCCTTCACGGACGGCGAGTTCGAGGCGGTCACGTGCCGGATTGCACCCCACCACTTTCCCGACGTGCGCGCGTTCCTGCGCGAGGTCCATCGCGTGCTCAAGCCGGGCGGGATCGCCATCGTCGTGGACAACGTGGTGCCCGAGGACGAGAAGGCGGCGGCGTTCATCAACGCGTTCGAGAAGACGCGCGATCCGAGCCACGTCTGGGCGTATCCGCCGTCGAGCTGGGTGAAGTTCTTCGAAGAGGCGGGCTTCCTCGACCTGCAGGTCGAGTCCTTCTTCAAGGCGCTCGACTTCGAGGCCTGGACGGATCTCAAGGGAATGGAGCCCGCGACGAAGGACCGCCTTCGGGACATGCTCGTGGAAGCGCCGCCCAAGGCGCTGGACGCTCTCTTCCCGGAGGATCGAGAGGGGGCGCTCTGGTTCTACCTCCAGGAACTGCTCATTCGGGGCGTGAAGCCGGGGAGCTGACGCTCAAACCTTTCGGACGGCCGCGACCTCGAGAATCCGCTGACCCTTTCGTTCCATCAGACTGCCGCGGATCTCCACGTGCTCCGAGACCATCCCCATGCACTTCTTGAACGGATCGGGGACACCCTGGAACGTCAGGGGCGCCATGGCGCGGATGTGGTCGATCGAGAGCATGTAGAGATCGCCTTGGTCGGTCAGGATCCCCATGCAGACGTCGCCCGCGACGCACTTGAGGCCGCACTCCTTGTGCTGCGGGCCGGTGAGTCCCTTCTCGATGTAGCAGTAGTAATCGACGATCTCGCCTCGCACGGTCACGGCGTGCTTGCCTGAGCCCGGCGGGCAAACGTCCCCGGTCGCGGGACGGATCGTCGCACTCGACGTCTTGGGTGTGGCTCCCGCGCCCGCGATCGCCGGGTCCACTCCTCCTCGGAGTGCGGCGCCGGCGACGCCAAGGGCGACGTAGACGAGAACGACGAGGCCCGCGACCAGGTGGCGTTTCATGGACACGATCGTACCTCCCGTCGCGGTGGGCGGCGCACTATACGTAAGTACTAGTGGGGCTGGTCCTCAGGTTGCGCCCGAAGCCAGGTGACGTACGCCCAGAGCGCTTCGACGTCGCCCGGCGCGAGGTGCTTCTTGAACGCCGGCATGTGAAGCGGCGCGCGCCGGAGGAAAAACTGCGCCACCGGATTCGAGCGGAACCGATGGCCCACGCCGTCCTCCACCCATTCGCGGAATTCCGTTTCGCTCGAGACGAGCTCGGTGAAATCCGCGCCATCCCAGGGGGGGATATAGCCCTTCAGCGAACCTGGATTCGCGCGCGCAAGCCGTCCGCCCGGACCGTGGCATCCCACGCACCCCAGTTCGTCGGCACGATCCTTACCGTGCGATGCGAGCGAGTCGTCGGGTGCGTTCTGGCCTCCCACGGCCACGACGTACGCGACGAGGTCCTCGATCTGGGACGCGCGCAAACGGCGCCCGAACGCCGGCATGCGCACCACGCCGAGCTTGCGCTCGGCCTGCCAGTCCGGATCCTCGCGGCGCGTCTTCGTGCCGCCGTCCCGGATCCACTCGCGCACCTCCTCGGGGTTCTTCGCATACATCATGAGCGTGCCTTCGAACGAGGGAACCTGCTTCTCGTCGCGCCCCGGGTTGGCCATGCCGCGAATTCCCTCGGCACCGTGACACGCGAAGCAGCCCGTCGCCTCGGCGAGCCTGCGGCCGCGCTCGACGGGAGTGAGCCGCGCGCGCGTCAAAAAAGCGAGAGCCCCGATCCCGAGGATCAGGGCTCCCGTCAAGGCCAGCGCGACAACGCGAGGCTTCATCGTCGATTCGTCGTTACGGCGTGGTCGGGGCCAGCTTCGCGGACGCAACCTCGATCGACTTCATGCCGTTGCGCTCGCTCATCGGACCCGAGATCTCCACCTTCTTGCCCGCCCAATCCTTCGCTTTCTTGTAGGCGGTCATGGTGTCGTGCGGAGGGGTGAGCAGGTACAGATCGCCCGTGGCGGTGAGGAGTCCCATGGGCATCCCCTTCGAAATGCACAGCTGGGCGCACTGGGCGTGCTTGGCGCCGGCGGCGCCATGGCCCAGATAACAACCCGTATCCACGATCTCGCCGACCGCTGTCATCGTATGAGCCTTGCCGGCCTCGTGCTCCCCTTCATGCGCGACCGCCGCTCCGTTCATCGCGAGCAGGGCCGTCATCATGAGGGCACCCACAACTCGTCGCATCGTCGTCCTCCTGAAAGTGAGGGGCGGGAGCCCCATGGAACCGGCTTCCCCCTGATAGTTACCCCTGAACGTACTCGTCGGGTCCGCCCCGCGCAACTCGAACGATGGCTTAGTCCAGCCGAACCACGTTCTGTTACAGACGGACCCTCTCTCCGTCACGATGCCCTGCGTCGCGTTTCGATTCGCTTTGAGTGTCGCCCAGGGACAGATTCAGCTCCTCGTCGGTCAGGACCTGGCGGCGATTCAGGATCTGGGACGTGTCGTGCTCGAAGACCAGATGCGTGAGCTGGTCGAACGCGACCTCCACCTGCTTCCGGAAACCGACCATCTTCACGAGGTAGGCACCGGCCCAGAGGAGCCAGGCCAGCTTTCCGGACAGGGGAATTCCGAAGAGGTCGAGGACGGAGCTGTGCTTGCCGAGCGAGATGATGTAGCCCGCGTCCTTGAAGCTGAACTCGCGGAGCGGCTTTCCCTCGGCGCGTCGCGTGAGGCACTCGCCGACGTAGCTCCCCATGGCGATGCCCGTCTGCGACAGCGCGGGCTGCCAGCGTCCGTCGTGCGTCGGCGACGCGGCGCAGTCGCCGAGCACGTAGAGGTCCTCGACCGGCTTTCCGGCGCGGTCGAGCGCGCGGAGGTAGGGATCGACTCGCACGCGGCCGTCCTGGATGTGCGTGAGCGGGAGGGAGCGCACGAGCTCGGGCGGATGCACACCCGCGGTCCAGATGATCGTGAACGCGGGAGCCGTGGCGCCGCCCACGAGGTGAAGGCACTTGGGCTCGACGCGCTCGACCCTGGCTCCGAGCTCGATACGCACGCCGTGCTTCGTCAGGTACCGATGGATGTACGCGGAGTGATCGGGCCGCGCCGTGGGTACGACACGATCCCCGCCCTCGTAGATCGTGATGGCCACGTCGTCCGCCGTGAGGCTCGGATAGCGGGGCAGGAGTGTCTCGCGCGCCATCTCGGAGAGCTCGGCCGCGACCTCCACGCCCGTCACGCCGCCGCCGACCATCGCGAACGAGAGGAGCCGGCGGCGCTGCTCGCGCGTCTCCGCCTGCTCGGCCATCTCGAACAGCTCGACGAATCGCGCCCGCAGGTACATCGCGTCGACGATCGTCTTGAACGGACGGGTGTTCTCCGGCGCGCCGGGCACGCCGTAATAGTTGGTCGTGCTGCCGACGGAGATGACGAGCGTGTCGTAGGGCTCGACCAGATCGTTGTGGAGGCGCACTTCGTGCCGCGCGAGATCGATCGCGGTGACCTTGTTCTTTTGGAAGCGGATGTGGCGATGGCGCGCCATCTCGCGGAGCGGGTAGACGATGTGGCGCGTCTCGACGGAGCCCACGGCGATGGCGGGGAGGAGCGGATTGAACTGGAAGAAATTCTCCTTGTCGATGAGGAGCGTGTCCCAGACCTCGCGCGCCGCCTTCGAGCGGGCGACGGAACGGACCACGTCGAGTCCCGCGAATCCTCCTCCGAGGACGATCAGCCGCTTCTTCGCCATCGTTCGAGTCTAGCACCCGCCGGAGCGGCGAATCGCGGCCTGGAGCGCGTCCTCGAGCGTCGGGTGGCGGAACGTGAAGCCGGACGAGAGTAGTCGCGCCGGCTCGACGCGCTGGCCCTCGAGCAGCAGGTCGGCCAGACCGCCGAGGAGAAATCGCGCGGCGAACGCGGGGAAGGGAAGGATCGCGGGGCGATGGAGTACGCGACCGAGGGTCCGCGCGAACTCCGCCTGCGGAACGGCATGGGGCGCGACCGCGTTCCAGGGGCCGCTCCGATGGTCGCGCTCGATGAGGAGCGCGATCACCTGGACGAGATCGTCGATCGAGATCCAGCTGATGTACTGATGCCCCGAGCCCACCGGTCCGCCCAGCCCGAGGCGAAACGGTCTCGCGAGGACGGGGAGCATGCCTCCGTCACCGCTCAGCACCACGCCAACTCGCGGAGTGGCGACGCGGATCCCTGCGACTGCGGCGGGGTCAGCGGCGGATTCCCACGCGCGGCACACCTCGGCGAGGAACCCGGTACCGGCGCCCGAGGTCTCGGTGAGGATTTCGCTTCCGCGGTCGCCGTAGTAGCCGACCGCCGACGCCGACACGAACACGCTCGGGCGCGGTGTGATGGCGGCGAGGGTTCGCGCCAGGAGCGCGGTGGAGCGCGTGCGGCTCTCGAGAACGCGTCGACGGTGCCCAGAGGTAAAGGGCCAGTGCGCGATCGTGCTTCCCGACAGGTTGACGGCGGCGTCGAGGCGGTCGAGCGCGGCCGCGTCGATGGCGCCGGCGTCCGGATTCCAGCCGACCTCGGTCGCATCGCGGGCGGGACGGCGCACCAGCCGGAGCACCTCGTGTCCCTGAGACGTGAGGTGGCGCGTCAGCGCCGTGCCGATGAGCCCGGAAGCGCCGCCGATCGCGATCCTCATACCTCGATTGTAGCGGAGGGTCGTGGCTGGTAGGGTGCGCGCGTGTCTTGGACCCCGCCCACGAGCGCCGACGCGCCGCTCACCGACTGGATCCGGCCGGTGCCCGACTGGCCGCAGCCCGGCGTCCTCTTTCGCGATCTCACGCCGCTCTGGGCCGACGGCCGCGCCTGGGCGCGCGCGGTCGGCGCGCTGGCGCGGCCGTTCGACGCGGCGCCGCCGGACCTCGTGATGGGCATCGAGGCTCGCGGATTCCTCGTGGCCGCCGCGCTCGCGGCGCGGTGGGGGACCGGCCTCGTGCTCGCGCGGAAGCCGGGGAAGCTACCGGCGGCGGCGCTCCAACAGGACTACGAGCTCGAGTACGGGCGCGCGACGCTCGAGACGCATCGCGATCTCATCGCGCGCGGCGCGCGCATCCTCGTCGCGGACGACGTGATCGCGACCGGAGGCACGGCGGCGGCCTCGAGGGCGATGGTCCAGGCGCTCGGATGCAGCGTGGCGGGATTCGCGTTCCTCGTCGAGATCGAGCCCTTGGGCGGACGGGAGGCGCTGGGCGACGGAGCGCCGGTGCACAGCGTGGTCGTCTACGATGCGCTGGGGGCCGCCTCCATCCACGAGTAGCGGCTCAGAGCCGCGGCTTCACGCCACGCACCTTGATCGAGCGAACCGCATCCATCGCGTCTGCGCCGACTCCCGCCTCCGCGCTGCCCGACGCGTACGTCCGCTCCTCCAGCACCTCGACCTCATCGAAGCCCGCCTGACGCATCGCGGCAAGAAAGTCCTCTCGAGGCATCGCTCCCGCGACACAGCCGACGTACGCCTCGACCGACCGGCGGACGTTCTCGGGCAATGAGCGCGTGAGCACGAGATCGCTCACCACCATCCGCCCGCCGGGTCGCAGCGCGCGCATGGCTTCGGCGAAGACGCGAGACTTGGCGGGGGAGAGATTGATCACGCAGTTGGAGATGATGAGATCGACGCTCTGATCCGCGACCGGCAGATTTTCGATTTCGCCGAGGCGGAACTCCACGTTGGCGTAGTCTCCCTCGGCCGCGTTCTTCCGCGCGCGCGAGATCATCGCCGGCGTCATGTCGACGCCGATCGCTCGGCCCGTGGGGCCGACCTCGCGCGAGGCGAGAAAGATGTCGATTCCCGCGCCCGAGCCGAGGTCGAGGACCGTCTCGCCCGGCCGGACCGCGGCGTGGCCGAGCGGATTCCCGCAGCCCAGGTTCAGGTTGGATCCCTGGGGGATCGCTTTCTTCTGCTCCTCCGTGTAGCCGAGCCCGGAGGCGTCGCCGCCATCGCCGCAGCCGCACCCGCCGCCGCAGCAGCCGCCGTCGTTCACGGCGATCGAGCCGTACCGCTCCCGCACCGCATCGCGAATGTCCGTCATGTCTTCCTCCCTTTCGTTTCGACCAGAGCGTCGATCAGCCCCGAGAGGCGCTTCACCGCCTCCGGGTTGGCGCAGTAGCAGACACGGGGTCCATCGATCTCCCCCTCGATGAGGCCGGCCTCCTTCAGCACCTTCAAGTGCTGCGACACCGTTGCCTGGGCCAGCGGCAGCCGGTCCACGATGCCGCCGCAGACGCATTCGCCTCGTGCGAGGAGAAGCCGGACGATGGCGACCCGGGCCGGGTGGCCCAAAGCCTTGGCCCCGCGGGCCAGCTCCTCGTCGTCCTTGCCGATGCCCCGGCCCCGCGCCGGAAGCAGCGGTAACCGCTTGGTGGTGGTCATGCGCCTCCCTTCATCGTTAATCGTAAATATACGATAAATGGAACGCGGTGTCAAGACCCCATCGAACCGCGTGGCGCGATGCTATTCTTCGGGCATGACCGTTCAGGAAGCCGCTCGCGTGGCCGAGCACTACCGTTCCCTCCGGGAAGACGCGATGAGGATCGAAGCCCCATGGCTCGCCGCGGTGCGTCTCACCGGGCCCGACACGCGTGCATTCCTCCAGGGACTCGCGACGCAGGATCTCGAGAGGACCGAGCCGGGACGGGGAGCGATCACCTTCTTCACGACGGAGCGGGGACGTCCCATCGCGATCGCGTGGACGCTGGTCGAGGCGGATGACGCCGCCTGGGTCGTGGCGGACGAGACCGAGCCGGGTGCGCTCCTCAAGCACTTCGATCGCTTTCGCGTGATGGAGGACGTCGAGTTCGCGCCGTCGCCACGGCCCGTCCTCGCGTTTGCGGGACCCCGCCGTGATTCGCTCCTCGCCCCCCTGGAGCGGAATCCGGAGGCCACGGCCATACGAGCCGCGCCCCTCTCGTTCCTCCTCAATTCGGGGGCCGAGCCTGGCACACCCACAGCGGACCCCGCCTCCGTCGAAGCGTGGCGAATCGGCTTGGGCCTGCCCCGCGCGGGCCTTGATTTCGGGCTGGATCGCCTCGTCACCGAGCTGGCCGAGCCCGAAGCGATCTCCGACACCAAAGGCTGTTACGTCGGCCAGGAAGTGGTTGCGCGAACGTCACAACGCGGCCAGGTCCGTCGCTCGCGGACCGGTTTCCGGTTCCAGTGGGCGGGGGACATCCCCGGCGCGGAGGTGCACTCCGCCGACGGCCGGCCCGCCGGCATCCTCACGAGCGTGGCCCCAGAGCCCGGGACCGGCCGCGGCTTCGGGATGGGCTATCTCTTGACCGAGCTTCGGGATTCCCCCCTGGCCCTCCTGCAAGGAGCCGCGACGACCCCAGTGGACGCCCATTCCTGGCCCCTTTGGACTTGATTTAAATCACCTGATTTGATATACTTCCGCCCTCGCTGGTAAAAAAAATAACAGCCTAGATTTTCGCCGGGGGGGCGTCGCATCGCTTTGCCCTTTCCGGCCCACCCGTTCTGGCGAGATCCCGGCTTCCCTACGGGAGCGTCGAGGGGGAGGTGATCGACAGGGAGAACTGCATCCAGCCCAGCATCCGGACTCACCTTGGGCGACGGAATCAGGGGGGACCTGACCCGTCCGCCTCACCCTACCTACCGTAGGAGAACAGACGATGAAGCGGTCTCGTTCGGCTGTAATCGTCGCGCTCGCCGCGTTCGCGCTTCTCGGAGCGAGCGTGGCCGGCGCTACCACGGTCCAGAAGTTCTCCCTCTCCGATCTTGCCAAGAAGTCGGAGACGATCGCTGTCGCGCGCGTCGATGACGTGTCTTCGCGCTGGGACGACAGCCACAAGGAAATCTACACCTACATCAGCCTCAAGGTTCTCGACGGGGTGAAGGGATCCCGCAAGAACGACGTCCTCACGATCCGCCAGATCGGCGGGAGCGCGGAGGGCAAGATCTCCGTCGTGCCCGGCATGCCTACCTTTGCGAAGGGCGAGGAAGTGGTCGTATTCCTGAGCCCGAAGGATCGCGCCGGCTACCCGTGGGTGATGGGCCTCCAGCAGGGCAAGTACACGGTGTCCATGGACTCGAACGGCTTCAAGCAGGTGCGTAACGACGTGGACGGGCTCAAGACGATGTCCCTGGGCGGCGCGGTCGATGAGGCCAAGCCTGCTCCGGTTCAGCCTCTGGCTTCGTTCCTCGAAGGAATTCGCACCGACTTGGGCGCTGGCGCGGTCCAGTATCAACCCACCGAGTAAGCGGAGGACGCACCCATCATGAAGACCGATCGATTTCGCATGACCGCGGTCGTGATGATGTGCGCGGTGCTGGCTCTGGCCGCCGCTCATCCCGCCTCGGCGTTCATTCGCATTGCCCGGCAGGCCGACGCCACGAGCCCCGTGGTTCAGGCGCATTGGCTGCCCGGGGATCTGCCGCTCAACATCGTCATCGCGCCCGCCAACCTGGACAAGTCCGACGCCGTCACCTCGCCGATCATCACGGCATCGGCGGAGTCTTGGGACGACATCGCCGACTCGTATTTCGAGTCGAACGCCCATGACTACACGGGCGCGACCGGCGAGCTGGTTCCTGCGCTGGCCTTCGACGGCCAGAACAGCGTTCTCTTCGATCCGACCGGCGCCAACTTCCCGACGGCCGGCGTGATCGCGTTCACCCGTTCCATCATCGACGGCGCCACGGGCCAGACGCTCGACGCCGACCTCGTCGCCAACGACCGCGATTTCTGGTGGTCGACCTCGGCGGCCCTCGAGCCGGCTCCGGCCGGGCAGTCCTCGGTGGATCTCCAGGCCGTGATCACGCACGAGTTCGGCCATGCGTTCGGCCTGGACCACACGAGCGTCACGGGCTGCACGATGATCCCCTTCATCCAGAACAACACCTCCCAGCGTTCGCTGGAGCTGGATGACCGGGTCGGCAACGCGACGATCTACCCTGAGGCGAGCTTCCTCGCCAACACGGGCACGATCTCGGGCAGCGTCACGAGCGGCTTCTCGGGCGCCGCGGTGTTCGGTGCGCACGTGGAAGCCTTCGACCTCGCGGCCCCGGACTTCGCCCACTCGATCAGCGCCATCTCGGGTGAGCTGACGCTCCGGAACGGCGTCGGCGAGTACACGCTCCACGGCCTCTATCCGGGCAGCTGGGCGGTGCGCATCGTGCCGCTCGACGGCGTGCACACGACGGCGGCCGACGCCAACGTCGGCGGCCCGTACGCCGGGATCGACATCGACTTCGAGGTCGAGTTCTACAACGGCGCCGGCGAGAGCGGCGACGGCTTTGCCGACGACCCGAACTCCTTCGTTCCGGTTGCGGTCACGGCCGCCCAGGACACGCCCGGCATCAACTTCCAGACCAACGCGTACGCCGGCCGGGTCGAGATCGCGCAGTACGGCCAGTTCGAGAACGTCGTGACGTTCCGGAGCACGGGCTACCTCGCCGTCCGGTTCGATCCGCCGTTCGATGGCGCGTACACGATCCAGCAGATCGAATTCCCGTCGTTCACGTTCAACGGCATTCCCGCGCCCTTCCTGAGCGCGAAGCTCTGCCTCCTGGACCAGACGACGGGTCTTCCGGACCTTGCGAACCCGATCATCAACATCACGCCCTTCAACGGAAATCCGAACGGCGTGAACACGATCCCGGTCAATCTGCCGGGGATCAACGGCGCCACGTACTTCTGGGCGCTCCAGTTCCCGAGCCAGGCGGCGACGCCGGGCTTCCCGAACAACTTCCCGTTCCTGCGCGCGGATCTCGTAACCCTCGAGCGCGGCATCTTCGGGAACTCGTACACGCTTCCCGTCAGCGGCACGGCGGGTGCAGGTGTCCTGGTGGACCGCAACATCGCGGTCTCCATGCGCTGCCAGCTCACCAACGCGAGCGATACGCCGATTCGCGGTGCGTCGAATCTCGGCGGGAACCGCAAGGCGACGCAGATGGAGTTCAGCTACATCGCGCCGCAGGACGTGCGTGAGGACAAGTTCGGCCTTCCGCACAACTCCCTCGATCACGTCGAGCTGATCGTGCGGTCCCCGGGCGCTCCCGGGACCTACAGCACGGTCGGAAGCAGCAACTCGGGGAGCATCAAGCTCGATCCCCAGCCGACGGTGCCGGGCATCTATTCGACCCAGGCCGTCGACAAGTTCGGCCATCGGAGCCTTCAGTCGAGCGTCGTGATCCCGGGTATCGGGGAGGATGGGCTCGAGCCGAACGGCGCCAAGAACAACGCGACGGTCCTCGCGCCTCCGGTGGTCAATCAGCCGGCAACGTATGGCCCTGCGGGTGATCAGGATTACTACACCCTGAACGCGAAGCCGGGCGAGAAGATCACAGCGTCGGCGACGCACGTCGGCGCGCTCGACGGCCGGAATGATCCGGATTACGTGATGTTCCTCATCGACCAGTCGAACCAGATCGTGGCGTTCAACGACGACTTCACCGGCCTCGATCCGAAGATCGTGTACACGGTGCCGGCTCAGCCTGGCCAGGGCGGTGGAAACGCGCCGCGCAAGTTCACGATCCTGGTCACCGACTTCTACGGGTCGCTTCTCGCCCCCTCGGCCGCTCCTCGCGTTCCGACCCCGGCCACGTACCGGCTGGATGCGTCGGTCGCGCCGGCGGTGAATGCGGCGCTGGCGATGCGCGGCGGAGACCTCGATCACTTCTCGTTCGGGAACTCGGGGCCGAATCCCGCGAACCCGATCTCGAAGCTCAGCTACGTGATTCCGCGGAACGCCGGCTCGCAGGATGTGCGGCTCCGCATCTTTGACGTGAACGGCCGGCTCGTGCGCACGCTCGTCAGCGGCGTCCAGTCGCCGGGTCCGTACACGTCGATTTGGGACGGCCGGGACGACAGCGGCCGCGGCGTGGCGTCGGGCAATTACTTCGCCCGTCTCAACGTCGGCAAGTCGTTCAGCGACGACTCCCGGATCACGGTCCTCAAGTAGTCGTTTCCTGACGTAGGCTCGTGGGGGGCCGGCGCCGGTGGCCGGTCCCCCATTTCTTTCGGGTGACTCGATGACAATGCCTCCCTCCACGCGCGGTGCCATCCGGGTCGCGCTCGTCCTGACCCTGCTCCTCATCGGGAGCGCGGTCGCGCCGGGCCATGTCCTCGCGTTCGACTGGATTCCGCCGCGCCCCGTGACCGCGCTCCTTCCCGGAGCCACGCTCGCCCGGTTGAGCCCGCAGATCATTCCGCTCACGATCTTCGCGAGCGGCACGCCTGCGAGCATCACCTGGAGCGCGAGCTCCTCGGGTGAATTCACGGCCACGGTCAGTCCGAGCTCGGGCTCGATCACGGTGGCGGCCGGCACGTCCGGCACCGTGAACCTCACCGTCACCGTCCCCGACACCGCGCTTGGGATCAGCGTGCTGAACGTGATCCTGGTGCACACGATCGGCGGCGCCCAGGCGGGGAAGGCATCCGCGATCATCACCGCGGCCACCGATGGGCGCCCCGAGGTGAAGCCGGTGCCGCCCGTGTTCGCCGCGGCCGCCGGCGTGGCCGGCAACCTGTCCTTTCAAGTCCACAGCTTGATCGGATCGTCGGAGCAGATTTCGATCACGACGGGCCGGGTCAATCCGGATCCCAACAACGAAGGCTCGCTCTTTCCCGGCTCGCCGCCTCCGTCTCTCGTCACGCTTCCCGCCGGAGGCACGATCACGGTATCGGAGGCGATGACGATCGCCTCGAACGCCTTCGCGGGAAACGTGACCGCGGTCCAGCTCAGCGTCACGAGCTCGGGCGGGATCTCGAACGCGCTGGGCTTCGCGCTCTCGATGGCATCGGGCGCCGTACCCACCGCGCTCGTCCCCGCCGGCGTGCTCGGGGGTGACGACGTGGTCGTGGGGCGGGACGGCCCCGCCCATCTTGCTTCCCACGGCGAGTGGCTCCTCGCGACCGGACTCACCGGAGTCCGTGTCGTGCGCGACGTTTCCACCGATTCGATCGGCCCGGTGGACGCGGGGGGCGACGGCTCCGACGATCGCTGGGTGGGCACGATGCGGATCCCGTCCTACGCGGCGTCGGTCGCGGTCGTTCCGCGCTTCGTACGGTCGGTCGGCGACACGATCGACGTGGGGCTATGCGCCGCGGGACGCGGGGGATTGATGCTGATCGATCTCACCGTGACCGACGATCCCACGTTCGGCACGTGGGAGGACTTCTTCGACGTCGACATGAACGGGATCGACGACCGCATCCTGCGCGTCATCCCCACCTCCGGCTTCGCGACCGACGTCGGCTGGTTCCGCGCGCCGTCGGGGCGCGTGGTCGCGATGGTTGCGGACGCGGATACCGGCTCGGTTGCCGTATTGGCGTCGTACAACCCGGCCGCGGTCGTCGCCGGAACGGGGCAGGGCATCGTGGCGATCGACCTCGGTGCGGCGCTGGATCCAGGCCTGCCGCCCTACGCCGCGGGCACGCTCGCGACGCCGGGCAGCGCGCTCGATCTGGAGCTTCGCGGCGGGACCTCGCCCGACCTCGCGATCGCGGATGGAACAGGAGGCGTCGCGGTCTACACGCTCACGGCATCGGGAGGCAATCCCGCGGCGGTCACGTTCACACCACGGGGTACGGTCGCGCTCTCGAGCGCGTGGGGGACGCCTTACGCGCGGGACGTCGCGTGGGTCAGCAACACCAAAGACAGCCTGTACGTCGCGGTGGCCGCATCGGCGGCTGGTCTCCAGATCGTGCGCGC
>Ga0111538_10004827_pt1 | contig 18581 bp, 15 predicted proteins | sample SoiMethybrSBSTD1_FD_79669 | JGI IMG/M metagenome (GOLD analysis project Ga0111538, IMG submission 79669) | Bulk soil microbial communities from a Populus tree surrounding site in Tennessee, USA - Soil MetaG P. TD hybrid SBSTD1 (version 2)... | ecosystem: Environmental > Terrestrial > Soil >...
ATGGAAAGACTAAATAGAAAACGCGAAATTGAAACTCTGGAGGCCCAATTGAGAAAAGAAAGTTACCGTTATCAGCTTGCCTTAAAAGATGGAGCCGTGAATAGCATCGTTAGAGAAGTGGTGAACAGGATAAGCCATCTTGAAGAGGAATTAAGGCTGAAAAAAACCCAACAGGTGCAGGTCCAGGTGCCACATCCATGAAGTGTGAATGTCATTAAAAAGAAGCCCCGACAAAAATTGTCGGGGTTCTTTTTTCGGTATGAAAATGGGTTAGTAAGTCCTATATAAACGTTTATTGCCTGATTATAGTATCTACTTATCCTTCCTTAAACTTTCCATTGATAGGCACGTTTACTTTAATGCTGAAGTTTCTTCCCATGTTGAAGACCCCCATTCTGCCAGTAATAGGATTTTCTGCGGCATACTTTAATCTGCTTAAATGATTTTGATAGGCCACATCAGTTAGGTTCAATGCGTTCAGGTAAATGCTAAACAAAGTCTTGTTGTGTGCCTGTACTTCACCTCCAAGAGTTGCATTAAAAAGCGTGTAGCCTGGTGTTGTTGTCTCAGTATTATATGCTGTGAATGCCTTGTTTTGACTGAAGTTCGCGTCCAACTCTAATCTGATTATAAGGTTTCGGATGACCTTTCCTTCCTTATAAAAAGTTCCACCCAATTGTGATATGATCCGCGCTGCAGGAATAGCGGGAATGTTTTTGGTTCCTTCAATCGGTTCGCTAAACTGCCCCCGCACGTAAGAGAAAGTATTTTCGAAGTGCAGCCAGTCCAATGGATGAGGATGGATATCGAGCACTATTTCCAATCCAGACAGTGTAGCCTGGTGTTGATCAAACTGAAAGGCAGGCACCTTATCCCCATCTATTTCAATAGTAGAGTCACCCCCACCCACGGCTGTGAGTTTTCGATAAAAAATAAAATTGTTGATCCTATTATAAAACAGGCTGGCTTCAAACGAAAGATGTTCTGAATTTATCTCCACTCCCGCATCGGCCTGAAAGCTCGTCTCTGATTTCAAATCAAGATTTCCATATTCATATCTATTCACTCCTTCATGCCTGCCGTTGGAAGCAAGCTCGGGAATGCCGGGAGTGCGAAATCCCCTGGCAGCGTTCAATTTTAACGTTACCAATGAAGACGGTTGATAGCTTATACCAACACTACCGGATGCATTGGAAAATTCTTTTTTGAACGACTTAAATTTTATACCTGTTGAATCGAGCAATTGATCGCTATTGACCGTTCTATTGTCAAATCTCAATCCTCCACTTAAACTCACTTTCTCCCAGTTTTTTTGTGAGTACAAAAACCAACCGAAATCGAACAAACGATATTCCGGGATCAATGTTTCCAGTCCCTTGTTCTCATTTCGTTGGGACATACCATTCACGCCAATGGATGTTCGCCAGGAAGACCTTTCCGCCCAATGGTAGATAGCACTATAGGTTAATGTGCGCAGGTTGAACCATAAACTTTTTTCGTCAGGGGCATCTGCATTTCCAAATTCCATTCGCTGGTTGCGCTGGGATGCAAGATTTACACTCAGCCTCCCTTCTCCCAAATTGAAACTATTATCGGAAACTATTTTAAAATGTCGGATATTTTGCATGGGAATTTGGGGACTGGTTGAACTGAAATCCGAAGATGTTGGGATTTCGGTTGCGCCTCCTGGTAAGCTTTTGACAAAGTTTCCATTACTATCTCTATCACCTTCTATGAGTCCTAAGTCCTGGCGAAAATTGCTAAAGATGAGATGAGAATACCCCCAGCTTTTATTGTAGCCGATATATCCTCCATAATTTTTTTCATTGAACTTTGAATTATAAACTCTCCCATCATATTTGTTCTGATAATCCCCAGCGGCCTTCAATGATCCATATGCATTCCAATTCAGTCCATGATAATTCCCACGAAGGTTGCCTCCTATCCCTCTAAGACTGTTATTCGTTTGATAATTCGAGATGATATTGCCCTGGATAGTTCCTTCCGGAGCCGGTGTATTGGTGATGATATTGATCACTCCCGCCATTGCGTCACTACCATATATAAGCGAGGCGGGGCCTTTGAGAATTTCAACTCTGCTCACACTATATTCGTCAATCTCAATCCCATGTTCATCGCCCCATTGTTGTCCTTCCTGTCTAACTCCATCATTAACCGTCACAACGCGATTATATCCTAATCCCCTGATCACTGGTTTTGAAATGGCGGGACCTGTAGACAGTTGCGCAATCCCGGGCTTGTGTGAGATGGCATCAACAAGATTAGTGGCCGTCAATTGAATGAGTTCTTGCCGCTTCATAACGTCAATAGGTGTAGGAGTTCTTTTAGATTGCGTTGCCCCGCTCACTCCCGTGACCACGACTTCATTTTTTTCCACGATTTCTGGTGAAAGACCAAAATCCTTTTTGACATCACCATTTATCTCCACAAATTCTGACTGCGTACCATATCCAATGAAGGAGATTTCTACAAGATGTTTGCCGGGAGGAATATTATTCAAGGTATATCTTCCATCCGCGTCCGTGGCAACGCCAATTTTAAGATCATTCACATAAACAGTTGCTCCTGCAAGTGGAACGTTATTTTTTTTATCGAGTACTTTACCCGCTAAGGCATTGCGTCCAGGTTTGCGCGGACTGATATTGTTAGTTTGCGCACTTACGTTAATACTGATAAATACAAATAAGATAATTGAAATTAGAAACCTGTACATGTTCACAAATAGTTACGGTAAATAAAAAAAGTACTTCCTTTTCGCTCTTTAAAAATCAGAGAGAAGCAGGCGGACCCCGTAATCTAAAAGTGGAATGATATGCAGGAAGGTAATCGTTGGCGGGTGGTACAATGAAACTGGTGTAGTCTGCGCGGACTCCTAATATTATTGGAGTCGAAAAATCGAGGAATACACTTTCGGCAACCAGGTTGTCACAATCACAAACAAAACCCGATTGAGTGAATTTGGTTTCTTTTGATGGAGAAGTATAATGATGTTTGTGAGTGGCTATGGCATCGTGTAACAATTGCTTGGGTGCAATTGCAATCGCAAACACCATGAGCAATGTTGCCGTAATAAACTTTCTTATGATATAGCTCTCGCGCAAGTTTTTGAATGCGGTGCAAGTTACATCATTCCTATTATTGAAGATTCTCAATGATACCAGCTATCCCTTGTCCCCCTCCTACGCACGCAGTTACAATTCCATATTTCTTATTCAATCTCTTGAGGTCCCTGGTAATTTGAATGGTTAGTTTGCAACCGGTACAACCCAATGGATGTCCCAAGGCAATTGCACCTCCATTAATATTTACAATTTCGGGATTTACTTCAAGCGTCCTGATCACTGCCAGTGCCTGGGAAGCGAAGGCTTCATTTAATTCAACAAGGTCAATTTGTCCCAAGTTCATGTTCGCCTGTTTCAAGGCCTTTGGAACTGCTTCAACGGGGCCAATGCCCATAATACGAGGATGCACTCCCGCAGATGCGCATGCCACCAGTCTGGCAATTGGCTTCAGCCCAAGCTGCTTTACCATTCGTTCGCTCATCACAATAACGAATGCCGATCCATCACTTGTTTGGGAAGAGTTACCTGCAGTAACAGTTCCTCCCGCCGCAAAGGCAGGTTTCAGCTTTGCAAGGGCATCCATGCTTGTATCTTTTCTCGGACCCTCGTCTACCTCGACCGTATAATTTCTTTTTTGACGCTTGCCCTTTTCATCCACATATGTTTCTTCAACGCTGATTGGCAGGATGCCTTCTTTAAAATATCCCTTTTCTATCGCGTTGATCGCTTTTTGATGAGATTGGAAAGAGAACGCGTCCTGGTCTTCGCGACTCACATTATACTCCTTTGCGACAGCTTCAGCGGTCAATCCCATGCTGAGATAATAATCCGGCTCATCTTTAGCAATTGAATATGCGGGCACCGGTTTCCAACCACTGGTGGGGACAAGACTCATACTTTCAGTTCCACCGGCAATAATACATTCTGCCTGTCCACTCCTGATTTTTGCCGATGCTATGGCAATGGTTTCAAGCCCACTGGCACAGTAACGATTAACCGTAATACCAGGCGCGTGAAAACCAACTGCGCGGGCCGCAATGATACGACCCACCTGCAATCCTTGTTCAGCTTCAGGAACGGCGTTTCCAACTATCACATCATCCACTTGCAACGGGTCCAATTGTGGAACCGAAGCCAGTAATCCTTTGATCACATCAACCGCCAGGTCATCAGGCCTGTAAAACCTGAATCCACCTCGTTTTGCCTTCCCTACTGCGGTGCGGTAACCCGCTACTATATATGCTTCCTGCATAATAATTTCGTTTATATGTTGAGGATAAGAACGGTTGACTTGGCTTAAAAGTTGTTACACCGTTGTGCCTTGTTTCCTGTCCCTTGTGCCTTGTCCCTTGTACCTTTTTGCTGTGCTTTATTATAGTTGTTTATGCAACTTACACCAAAGTTAAGTTTTGAAATTGAGGAATCCAATATTGAAAGGTTAAGCCTATAACTTCGCGCACGTTATGTACAAATTGCTGAGGAAATTATTGTTTTTGTTTCCCCCCGAAACCACCCATCTTCTTGCCATGAGTGGCCTGAAAATCATGCAGGCAGTAGGTTTAATGAAATTTCGAATAAGGGATTCAAACCTTCAACGGAATGTTCTTGGATTAAGGTTTCCAAACAGGATTGGGTTGGGCGCAGGCTTTGATAAGAATGCCGAATATCTCGAAGAACTAGAGAATCTAGGATTCGGATTTGTTGAAATTGGAACGGTTACCCCGCAACCGCAGGTTGGAAATGAACAGCCCCGGCTTTTCAGACTTCCGGAGGATGAGGCACTGATCAACCGGATGGGCTTTAATAATGACGGAGTAATAATCATTGCGGACAGGCTCAGTAAGTGGAGAGAAAAAGAAAAGCTGATGACAAGGACAAATTCAATTCGCATGATTATCGGCGGGAATATTGGAAGAAATAAAGTAACGGCTAATGAAGACGCGTGGAAAGATTATGAAACCTGTTTCAAGGTATTGCATCCATACGTCGACTACTTTGTAGTGAATGTAAGTTCTCCCAATACGCCGGGGCTTCGTGAACTGCAACAGAAAGATTCTTTGAGAAAGATCCTTCGTCATCTTCAAATGATCAATAATGCAAAGTCGATTGCAAAACCAATCCTCTTAAAAATATCACCCGACTTAAGGCCTGAGCAATTAGATGACGTGATTGACCTGGCTGTAGAGATCAATCTGGATGGAATTGTAGCAGCCAATACTACCACAAGCAGAGGAATCCTGATTACCACGCCAGGAGAACTTCACCAGATTGGTCAGGGAGGTTTGAGTGGAAAGCCTTTACAAAAAAGATCCACCGAAATTGTAAGATACATCCATGAAAAAACAAGGGGCATGATTCCCATAATAGCATCAGGCGGGGTCTTTACTGCTGATGATGTAAAAGAAAAATTTGACGTGGGTGCGGCATTGGTACAGGTGTGGACGGGCTTCATTTATGAAGGACCTGCTATTGTAAAAAATATTTTGAAGAAACTCGAAGGTTAGGGTTAAGATTGGGCAACATGAATAGCGAATCAGATCTTGATTCCAATTACGCCTCCTGCCAGGAATACATAATCGAACGATTTATACAATGATGCTCTTGCTCCTATTGAAAAATTAGAATTAGGAAATCTGTATTCGTATTCTCCGATCAAATTAAAGCCAGACACTCTTCCTTTACTATCCTGTATGGGCCAGCGAGTCTCCACGGTTCCTCCTTCATTTACAATATCCGGATAAGTCCGCCTGATATTGTAGAATGAAAAAGAATATCCGAATCCCAACCGCACCTGGTGTTCAGGATCCACAAACGGAATAAAGTAAATATTAAAGTCCATCGCGATGGCTTTAGTATATTCTTTAACATCCTTTGTGCGGGGATACCCTTGAAGATTATTCCACTTGAGACCGAAAGCTGCCTGCAGTTTGTCGTTCATTGGATGTGCATATTCTGCAAACATTCCCAGTCCGTCCAACCCCGGAAAATCGCGTACATAACCTGCGCCGATACGAATGGCAGGCCTGTCGTCCTGTGCAGGTGAAACAACTGAGAAACAGATTAAAAGAATTAATATGATGCTTCTACTGGAAAGATGATTCTTCATTGGATCGTATCGCCAAATTGGCTCACCTATAACTTGATTTGGTCTGAAAAATTGCTTCGACCTCATGCGATAGTTCTATCCAGGGCCGACAGACTTCGCCAGTTGCCAATTGCCTGTTGCCAATTGACCTGTCGTCTTTCTTACATTTGCACCTCAATTTAGACTAATGCAGGACCTTTTTACCGTAGACAGCATCATCAGTTTTGTTATACTGGTCGTATTGGAAGTTGTATTGGGCATTGACAACGTCATCTTTGTAAGTCTCATCACCAATCGCTTACCTGTCGACAAGCAAAAGAAAGCGCGCAGGGCCTGGATGATCATGGGCATCATCATGAGAAGCATTTTGCTCTTTGGATTGACCTGGTTAATGGGACAAAAAGAAAATTATCTATTCACGATATGGGGGAAAGGATTTGACCTGGCCAGTCTGGTAATGTTGGGGGGAGGGATATTTCTGATTTACAAATCCGTTCATGAAATACACCAGAAGCTAGAAGGTTCAGATGTGCAGGAAAGAACAAAGAAGCAGAAGACTTTTACATTGCAGCAAGCCATTTTTCAAATCCTGCTTATTGATATGGTATTTTCATTTGACAGTATCATTACAGCAGGTGGCACTGCAAAACATTTAGAGATCATGATCGCTGCAGTTGTTATTGCAATGATTGTGATGTTTCTTTTTAGTCCTGCCATTTCGCGTTTCATACACAAGCACCCAACATTTAAAATGCTAGCGCTCTCCTTCCTGGTCATGATTGGTCTTAGCTTGATTATTGAAGGATGGGATTCCGAATCGGCTGAAAAATTGCATTTGAAAAACTATATCTATTTCGGAATGGCATTCTCATTTATAGTTGAGATTCTCAATATGAGAGTTCGCAGAAAGCAGGCAAAAAAACTCGTACAATTAAACGAACCTCTGCTTGATGAAGATTTGAAAGAGGAGGATAGGGACCAGGCGAGGTGACACGAAAAGAAGAATTTATTAACCATATCAATTATTAACCTTCAAGAATAATTACCATCTCTATCTGTTAACTATTCAACTTCAACAGAGCAGCGGCCACAACGCCTGCTGTTTCTGCGCGAAGTCGATTGTTTCCCAGTGCTACAGGAGTAAACCCTTTCGTCATCGCCATGTTCACTTCATCAACTGTAAAGTCTCCTTCCGGTCCAATCAATATTATTGTTGAGAGCATTGATTCATCAACAACATGCACCAATTCTTTTTTTTGTTCTTCAATACAATGAGCGATGAGTTTTTGTTCATGAGTTGAGGACGAAATCACATCTGCCAACTTAGCTGGTTCATGTAACTCAGGCATCCAAACCTGCCGGCTCTGTAACATGGCGCTCACCAAAATGTTTTGTATGCGTTCGAAGCGAAAATGCTGGCGTTCGGTACGATCACAAATCAACGGCACAATCTCTCCTATCCCAATTTCCGTTGCTTTCTCAAGAAACCATTCAAACCGGTTTGCGTTTTTAAGGAGAGAAATTGCAATGGTTATTTTCCTGTTTCCTGGTTGATGAAACTTGCGTTCTTCAATTTCAACGACCACTTTTTTCTTGTGATCATCTTCAATTCGTGCTGAAACAATATTTCCTTTCCCATCGGTGAGTTGCAAAAGTTCTTCCTTTTTCATTCGCAGCACCTGCACGATATGCCTGGAGGTTTCTTCTTCCAGAACGATGCTTTCGATTTTTTCCGCGAGTTGATCAGAATAAAAGAGTGGCAGCATTTGATTGCAAGTAAAAAAATTCTATGGACTCTATCATGGATTATTTGAAGAACATATTTCGAGTAATAGGGAACGACTTATTCACAAGTTTTCCCGTATTCACACTGTTTGCACAACGTATTTTCCGCGTTACTGCTTTGGGTAAATTTGGTGACTGACGATTGCGGAATTATTGACCTGCGAATTCAGGAAGGAAAATGGAAGATTGTGAATCGTTTGCGGCAACAAGTTTTATTCCTAACATCTAACCTAGCGTACCATCGTGATTATCTCTGGCAAATCCAAATTATTCGAGCATGGCAAAGTTCATTTGCCTGATTTGAGCAACGTCATTGTAAAAGACCTCCGCGAATATGGAGTGGAACAGGCAGGCACCTACAAAGGCGGAGTGGAAGCCTACAAAGGAATGCTCAATAAGATTAGAGGTGGCTCCATACTCAGCGAGCAAGACACGATTGGATTAGTTTCAAAATCAGAAGAAACAAAGAAGAGAATACAGAAGCAGATCGACTCGATGCTGGAGAAATATTACGAACTCAAAAGCAGGATCGATGAGATTCATAATAGTCGCGACATTACAAAGGGTTTAGTCCCTCTAAAACAAAATGAGATCAATCTGCTAAAAAGCCAGGCCGATGAGATTGAAAATTCAAAGTCGCTGCTATATGGTCCCAAGTACAATACTTTTAGCCTTGGCACATTCAGTTTCCTGACATTCTTATTGCTGGCCATCTCATTTTATCTTCTCTATTTTTATATGAGCGTGGCCGACTTTGCGCTGAATGGCGTGAACGCGCCTGAACTTTTTCGGGAAGGTCACTTGAACATTCAACTACTTCCCAACCTTCGAAGATTAATCTATCTCATCATCAACTATCCGCCACTCATTGTATTCCCTTCTATTTTTTTCGCACTCGGAACCTGTATTCATTTGTTTTCCGAGAAGGGAAATCGTTTCAAGAAAGTGGTTTGGGGATTACTTGCACTGGTTTTTGTTGGAGATGTACTCCTCGCGTTCCAGGTGCACTCAGCGGTGAATGAAATTCTAATCAAAGCTGACCGTGAAGAATTTCAATCACTCATCATTCCATTTTTCGCAGATACAAGGTTTTATCTCGTGCTATTCTTAGGTTTCGGAGTATTTGCTATCTGGAGCGCAGTATATTATCTCATGCAAATGGAATGGACAAAACGTAACCAAATGAAAATGCGCTACCGCAGAATGAGCAGATTGCAGGATGAAATCCTTGAGCTAGAGCAAAAACGAATGATCTATGAAACGGAAATCCATCATTTATCAAAACGCATCGAACAATTAAGCAAAGAAAAAGACAGAATGGTTCTTCCAGTAGACAATATCGAAAAGAATATCAATTCTTTTAAGGATGGGTGGAGTGGTTATTTGTCTACCCTGTATGGAAGAGAAAAGGGGGAAGAGCAAATTCGCATTATCAATGAAACTACTGAATCTTATATCAAAGATCTGAAAGAGTACCAAGAGTCATACTTTAAATAATTAAGTATATGTTGAGATCAGCACTGATCTTTTTTCTTTCCTTCCTTGCGGTAAGCTGCAATGAATTTCAACAGGCTGTTAAAGAAGCGAAGAACGAGATTCCCCCTCCACCCAAAGACAATTATATAATCCTGTTAGATTTAAGCGATAGAATTCTTGCAAATAACCAGCAGCAGGTTTCTAAGGACCTAACAGTTATCAAAAACCTTTATGGGTTATTCAAATCCAATCTGAACAAAAAAGATCCTTCGCATTTATACTACGGTTTGAACGATAAGCTCAAAATACTCATAGCGCCACAAAAAACCACGCCCGGGAAACTCTATGAACAATCAGGCTTGTTGCGAGTGGATCTTTCATCCGAGTTGCCTGAAAAAAAATCAAAGCTGGTGCAGGAATCAGAAAAGACTTTCAATAGTATTCTGCCGGATGTTTACAAACAAGCATTGGTGAGCAAGCATAGCTCTGGTTATACCGGAGCGGATATCTGGAAATACTTCAATGAAGATCTATCCGATGATCTTGAAAAGGACGCACAGAACACGCTCTTTATCCTTACCGATGGTTATATGGACTTTGAAAAAACGGAAGATCGTCCAGCCCTGAATAAAAGATATACATCCTGCGCGCAGATCATCAATAGTTTGAAGAGTTTCCCCGACTGGAATGTTCGATTTGATAAGGAAGATTATGGATTAATGCCGGTTGCAAGAAAATTCCCTCACCTCAAAGTGGTTTTGTTACAAATCAGTCCCAATCAAGAATGGCCAGGTGAGTATCCGTTGCTCACAAAAATATGGAGCAAATGGTTCAAGGAAATGAATATTGATACATTCAGCTATATCAAGAACGACAATATTGGAGAGGTGCGGGAATCAATGGAAAAATTCATGCAAGTAAAATTGACAAGCAAAGTTGAATCCGCATCTTGGACAGCAATTGAATTGCCAGATAGCAGCACCGCGGTATTGAAGACCGCTTTGCTATCACCTAAGCAAAAGAATCACGAGGGAACTTCTCTCACTGCTGAAGGTTATAAAAAAAAAGATAAGTCGGCAGGAAGTGACTCCACCAATACCAATGATAAAATAGCGGCACAATCGTTAAGCGTGAAACGTCCTATTAAACAAAAAGAGCAGGTCTCTTTTGGCCCTGCTTATTAAAACAAAGTACCATGCTACGCAAATTCACATTACTCGGGTTAGTAAGCGGATTTATTCTTATGGCAGGATGTGCCAGTTCAAGAGTCCAAAATCTCACCAAGGCAACGCAGGAGGCGCTGGAGTTAGTGAAACTGGAAGCTCAGCGCGCACGAAAACTCACCGAAGAAAAAGTAAAAAATTATGAAGTTGATCAGGAAGTTGGAGAACAAATCATAGCAAACCTGGAAACAACAGAAAAGAAAGTTGATGAGCAACTGGTGCAGGTAGCAGAAGTTGAACAAAGCAAAAATAGAGAAGAAATTCTGCGCTTTGCAGAAAGAACAAATGTAGTTATTCAAAGTGCGCTAAGTGACTTGAAATCTCTTAACGATTTATACGACGTAGGAACATTCTCTCAATTTGAAACTGCAACTTTCTTCCCAACGGGAGGATACACCATTCCACCTGAGAAAATGGAGGAAGCAAAGATCTCCATGGAACCGATTGTACAACGCATCATCAAATTCATTGGTGAACATCCGAAGCAAAGATTTGTGGCGGCTATTGTTTGTTATGGCTTCTCGGATGAAACTCCGGTAGGAAAAGAGTCACCTCTTTATAAAAGTTTACTTGAAAAAATGGATGACCCTAATCCAACCCGCAAGGAGATGAATAAAAAGCTCTCCGAACTCAGGGCAAAAAGCATTGCAAAACTTTTGGTAGATATCATTAAGGTAAATGAAGGATTAATTCCCGATCCGCACATGATCAATTACGATATTAAATGGATTGGAAGAGGAGAAGCTTTTCCCTATCCCGACAAGATCAGCGATTATAAACCGGTTGACAAAAGAAGGAGGATGGTATCACTTATCTGGAATGTACTACCCGGATCTCTTTATATTAAAAGTTTAGAAGAACCAGTGACACAGGCTAAAGGCTCTGATTAATTTCCCTTTAAGGTCATACGGCAAGATTCGACATCAGTGAACTAGCGACAAAATCTCTCAAACAAAAAAAGTCCCGACGGGACTTTTTTTTTATAGTGAAGGCCGTAAGTTTAGAAAGGTGTTCCTTCATCATCACCGAATGACTGGTCGTTCATTCTGCTGCCGTGCTGAATATAGAGTTTCGGTCCGTCTATATCCTGAATCGGTTTCCAATTTCCTGCAGGCAATCCTGAGCCCGTGAAATCATCGCCATCCCAGTCTACAAATTTTTGAATGTGAAGGAGCGCACGAAGTTTGATGGTTTCCAATGTACCATTTCTGTGTTTGGCAATACGCACATGCGTTTCACCGCGATTGCTATCCCCCATTTCGTTTGTTGTGATATCATAGTACTCCGGACGATACAGAAACATTACCATGTCAGCATCCTGTTCAATGGCACCAGATTCACGAAGGTCACTCAACTGAGGCATCTTGTTACCCTCCTTTCTCTTCTCTACCTCGCGACTCAACTGGCTAAGAGCAATGATTGGAATGCCTAATTCCTTTGCAAGACCTTTAAGATCTCTTGAAATCTTAGAGATTTCCTGCTCCCGATTACCATTTCTGTTCTCGCTGGTTCCACTCATCAATTGCAGGTAATCAATTATTATCATACCAATGTTGTGCTTATTCTTTAACCGGCGACATTTAGCGCGCAATTCAAAAATATTCAGTGCAGGTGTATCATCTATGAAAATGGGGGCTTGTCCCAAACGTTGAATTCCTTTCGCATACAATTGCTTCATCTCATGCTCTTCCAATTTACCCCTGGCAATTTTTTCCAGGAGAATCTCACTTTCTGCTGCCAGGATCCTTTGTACCAATTGCCCGGCGCTCATCTCCAATGAGAATAATCCAACAGGAGTAGGCTTGGTGGGATGAAGTGCCGCATTGCGCGCAAGATTGAGTGCGAATGCCGTTTTACCAACCGATGGACGGGCTGCCAGGATAACCAAGTCGGTATTCTGCCAACCATATGTTACTCTGTCCAGGCTGGCAAAGCCACTAGGTATACCAGTGATGTCTTCGTTTTTATGCCGCAAATCCTCGATTCGCTGAATTGTTTTCACCAACACCCGATCGATAGGATCGAAATTCTTTCTCAAATGGTTGTTGGTTATTTCGAACAGCTTGCTCTCGGCGTCGTCCAAAAGATCAAATACATCAGTACTATCCTCGTAAGAATCACTGATGATCTCGCCACTTATGCGGATTAATTCGCGTTGAATAAATTTTTGAAGTATAATCCGCGAATGCGCATCGATATTGGCGGTTGAAACCACCATATTGGTGAGCTTCGTTACATAATATGGCCCTCCAATCACCTCTAATTCCTCTTTACGTTTCAATTCCTCCACTACGGTCAGGATATCAATCGGCTGGCTCTTTTGGGCCAGGGATTGCATAGCCCGGTAGATCCGCTGGTGGGCTTCAACATAAAAACATTCTGGCTTAAGTATTTCGACAACGGTATCAAACGCGCTCTTTTCGAGCATAATAGCTCCCAGTACCGCTTCTTCCAGGTCTTTTGCCTGCGGAGGCAATTTTCCATAGACCATGGTGGTGAGGTCGATAGTGGATTTGCGGCGTACTTTTCGATCTTTGTTAAGGTTAGTGAGATCCATCTTGGGTCACGAATACAAGTTTATAATTAGTTCCTGCAATGATTCCGGTAAGGACGGAAGAGGTTTTTTGAGGATCAGAGGAAGCAAAAAGCTTCACTCAATTGGATTCACTTTAATATCCAACCTGCGAACTTGGGTTAGTGCCTACTTGTATTACGAAAATGTTATTCCAGCATTACCGCAATGTTACCCTCGTTGTTAGGGGGGAGCGAATATAACCTCACAAATAATGGGAAAAATCATTTTTTATCCGAATAGTTATTCAACTTCAATTCACATATTCATGCACAAGGCTTAAACCGGATATACACACTAACGCCCGTTGTTTCCACAATTTAAATAAACTTTTGCGCCCATCCTGATAGAATATGCACACCGTTTGTGCGAAAGAAATTTCAATCAAAAATTTGGATTGAATTGCAATATTTCAAGATGCAGCAGGCGTGGGATTTTGAAGCGCATTCGCTGAAAAAATCCCTTCAACGACGGACATTTCAAGAACACTCATCGTTCGAAAACGAAGCTGAGTTTGCGTTTAAGCCATCGAATTCTCGCAAAACCCAAAGGGACTTGCCGGCTACAACTATTATCTTTGCCCGGATCAAAAGAATTCAATAGCAACATGACTATTTCCTATAATTGGCTCAGTGAATACCTTCCTTCCACCGTAGACCCTGACAAATTAAGTAAGATTCTCACATCTCTTGGCCTGGAGGTCGAGAGTTTCAACCGCTTTGAAAATGTAAAAGGCAAATTAGAAGGAATAGTAATAGGAGAAGTGTTGACCGCCGAAAAGCACCCCAACGCTGAAAAACTTTCAGTAACCACCGTTGATATTGGTAAGGGCGAACCATTGCAAATTGTTTGCGGTGCACCTAATGTTGCCAAAGGACAAAAAGTAGTAGTGGCGCCAGTAGGTACAACTCTTTATCCTAAGAATGGTGATCCTATTATTATGAAAGTGGCAAAAATCCGTGGGATTGAAAGCTATGGTATGATCTGCGCCGAAGATGAACTTGGATTAGGAGATGATCATGTAGGAATCGTTGTCCTTGCCCCAACGGCGAAAGTGGGGAGGCCGGCCGCTGAATATTTTGAACTGTATTCAGATTGGATCTATGAGATAGGACTTACCCCAAACCGCATGGATGCAATGAGTCACCTGGGAGTAGCAAAGGATGTATGTGCCTGGTTGAGTCATCACAACAAAAAGGATTGTCGACCCAAAACTACTCTCCCAACTGCGCTCAAGGCAGACAATAAAACACTGCCATTCACCGTCACCATCGAAAACAAAATCGCCTGTCAGCGATATTCAGGCATCAGCATCAGCGGAATCACCATAAAGGATTCGCCGCAATGGATGCAAAACCGGCTGAAGGCGATTGGTCTGAGACCAATTAATAATATAGTTGACATAACCAACTACGTTCTACATGAAACTGGCCAACCACTTCACGCATTTGATGCAGACCAGGTAAAGGGGAGAAAAATTATTGTCAGGAATCTCCCGGAGGGAACGCCTTTTATTACGTTGGATGGAAAAGAAAGAAAGCTGAGCAAGGAAGACCTTATGATTTGTGATGGAGAAGAAACACCCATGTGTATCGGGGGAGTTTTCGGAGGCGTAAAAAGTGGCGTAACGGCAAATACAAAAAGCATCTTCCTGGAAAGTGCGTGGTTTAATCCGGTTGACATTCGAAAAACTTCATTCAGGCATAATCTAAGGACTGACGCGGCAACGCATTTTGAAAAAAATGTAGATGTTTCAAATACAGTAAACGTATTAAGACGAGCAGCCTTATTAATTAAGGAATTGGCGGGAGGGGAAATAGCGTCAGATATAGTAGATGTTTATCCTCAGCCTCGTGAAAAAACACAGGTGCAATTAAAATTCCATTACCTACGTAAACTGAGCGGCAAAAGTTATCATCCGGATACGGTAAAAAAAATTCTGGCTAGCCTGGGCTTTGAGGTGAATCGAGAAGGTGTAGATGGTTTTTGGGTGCTGGTTCCATTTAGCAAACCTGATATTAGTTTGCCTGCCGATGTTGTAGAAGAGATCATGAGGGTGGATGGCTATGATAATATCGAGATTCCACACGCCATCATGATCACCCCTTCGATAGAAACTAATGGATATAAACACCGGTATGCTGAAAAACTTGCCGGCTACCTGGTGGGTGAAGGCTTCTATGAAATGATTACTAATTCCATCACCAATAGCAATTATTTCAATGAAGAGCAATTAATGCATTCCGTGAAAATGCTCAACAGCCTGAGTGCTGATTTGAATATGATGCGTCCATCCATGTTAGAAACTGGTTTGGGAGTGATCGTTCACAACCTGAATAGAAAGAACAACGATCTGAAACTATTTGAATTTGGAAAGACTTATTCTGTTGGAAAAGATGGGAGCTATATTGAAACAGATCATCTTTCGTTGTATGTAACTGGACAGGCAGAGGAAACGAACTGGAAAGAAAAATCCAAACCGGTTGATATCTTTTACATGAAAGGATTGGCCGATCGTTTGCTGCAATTGTTAGGCATTCGGCATTTCAGGTTTGAAACGGGAACCCGCGAGAAAATGAGGACTGCGATCAATCTCCTTTATAACAAGAAATTCGTTGGAACGATCGGGTCAGTAGATCATCAAACATTGAATAGGTTTGATATAAGGCAACCAGTTTATTTTCTGGATCTGCATTGGCAGGAAATTATGGACTTGATTAAATCGCAACAACTGAATATTTCGGAATTGCCAAAGCAATTACCGGTGTATCGTGATCTCGCCATGGTGGTTGATAAAATCACCACCTATGGCAATGTTGAAAAAACCATTCAAACCATTGGTCTTGAAAAATTGAAACAGGTTCAACTCTTTGATATATTTGAAAGCGAGAAATTAGGCATAAACAAAAAATCACTGGCCGTAAGTTTCACTTTCCTGGATGAAGAGAAAACTCTTACCGATAAAGAGATTGATGCAATGATGGACAAGATCATTTCTTCACTGGAAAAGAGCCTACAAGCTCAAATCAGGAGCAACTAATGTGACTATATGCTACAGGAAAATCAACAAATAGAACGCATCCATCAAAAGGTTCAGCAATTGTTGAAACAGCTGGAGACATTACAAAGGCTCAATAAAGAATTAAGTCAGGAAGTAAGTGGGTTGAAAAAGCAAAGGGAACAACACCTCGAATCAATCGATGAATTGCAACAACAGCTCGCAGTACTAAAGGCTGCAAAGTCTGAGTTATCCGAGGAGGAGAAAAAAGCCTTTGAAAAAAGGCTTGGTCAATATATTCGGGAAATCGACCGTTGCATTACCGTGTTGGGTGAATAATCATACTCTCTTCACTAGCCGAAGGCGTGATTCATCATCGCCATTTTTCACCTCCAGGTAATACACTCCGTAAGGAAGATCATTCAGACCATTCCAATTGAGGACGCGTTGATCGTGCACGAGCTCTGTTTGCATAGCGCTGCAAACACATCCGGCATCATCTTTCAAAACGGCTTGCAGAAGACAGGGTTCAGTTTGATCAACTTCAAAGATCAGGCGGTCTATAAAGACCGACGACTTGACTTTTAACTGCATCGTTAGCTTGTTTGGGGTTTGTGGAAGTTTTATTCTCCACAGGGATACAGAATGATTGCGACAGTTCCTTAACTTAGTTTGCAGATCAAAGGGGAAGGATTGTGAAAAAGATGTGGATAAATTTAAGGAGGTTATTCCAGCTATGCAAGAAATGATTCCAATAAATATTGTGATTGGTGACCGCAGCTACCGGATAAAAGTAAATCCATCCGATGAAGAGGTGGTTAGAAAGACCGTAAAAACCATAAATGAAAAGGTCATTGAATTTAAGACCCAATTCGCGGGAAAGGACATGCAGGATTATGTTGCAATGGTGTTGGTATGGTTTGCAACCCAAATTTCGGCTGTCCAAGCCAGTGATAGTATCAACCCCGAGCTAAATCAACGACTGGACTCAATAGAAACGCAATTGGACCTGGCGTTGAATAGTGTTCGATAGCGAATGGAGAATGGCAAATAAATATCAGCTCCTTTTCTTGAAATTCGGAAACAATTCCTCTCCCATTGAACACTCAGCGTAATATTGGATATTCCTGAATATTGTAGTCTGTTTCCTCGAAGCATACCCACCCGTTAAACTCCTTTTCGTATCTTCGTCACTTTGCTGTCAAAGCACAGATTGCCATATATTTGAAGCAATCATACCCCATTGTGAACTTTTAAACGAATGAAGAATGCCAGACCAAAATATTGTTCTCATCATTGTTGGCTTAGCTGCCTTGATCATAGGCATCGTAGCGGGTAAGCTGATCTTTACTCCCAAGCATCGCAAGATAACTGAGGCTGCAAACGAACAAGTCAAGAAATTACTTCAAGATGCTCAAACCAATGCGGAAAATCTGAAGAAAGAAAAACTCCTTGAAGCCAAGGAACGTTTTGTTCAACTGAAGGCAGAGCATGATAAAGAAGTGATGGAAAGGAATCGCCGGTTGGGTGAAAGCGAAAATCGCATCAAACAAAAGGAAGTTTCTATTAATCAAAAGACCGAACAGCTCGACAGGCAGATCAGGGACAACGAATCAATCAAGGAAAATCTCAATCGCCAGATTGATGTGGTTAATCAGAAAAGGACGGAGTTAGAGAAACACCAGGAAGAGCATATCCGTCGCCTGGAAAAGATTGCAGCTCTTACAGCAGAAGAAGCCAAATCCCAGTTAATTGACAGCCTGAAACAAGAGGCTCTTACGCAAGCATTGGGTATGCAACAGGAGATCATTGACGAAGCAAAGCAAAAGGCCAATAAGGAGGCGAGAAAGATCATCATTCAAACTATTCAGCGTACTGCCGCCGAACAGGCAATCGAAAATTCAATCACTGTTTTCAACCTTGAGAGTGACGAAATCAAGGGTCAGATTATTGGGCGCGAAGGCAGAAATATAAGGGCGATTGAAGCTGCCACCGGGGTGGACCTGATTGTGGACGACACGCCAGAAGCGATTATTCTTTCCTGTTTCGATCCATTGAGAAGGGAGATCGCCAGGCTTTCTTTGCAGCGACTAGTCACTGACGGAAGGATACATCCTGCGAGGATTGAAGAAATAGTAGACAAAACAAAACGGCAGATCGAGGAACAGGTGATGGAGATTGGAGAAAGAACGGTGATTGAATTAGGTATTCACGGACTCCACAAGGAGTTGGTTAGGATGGTGGGCAAGATGAGGTTCCGCTCTTCATATGGACAAAATCTCTTAATGCACAGCAGAGAGGTTGCGAACCTCTGCGCCATTATGGCCTCTGAATTAGGGATGAATGTGAAACTCGCCAA
>Ga0111538_10004829_pt1 | contig 18574 bp, 19 predicted proteins | sample SoiMethybrSBSTD1_FD_79669 | JGI IMG/M metagenome (GOLD analysis project Ga0111538, IMG submission 79669) | Bulk soil microbial communities from a Populus tree surrounding site in Tennessee, USA - Soil MetaG P. TD hybrid SBSTD1 (version 2)... | ecosystem: Environmental > Terrestrial > Soil >...
ATTGCCACGACAAGGTGACTCCCCGCCTCACGGTGCAGAACATGGTGTTCACCAACGGCAACGCCACCGACCCGACCGACGAGTCCGGCGGCGGGGGCGCCATCTTCGTCCGCGGAGGGCGCCTCAAGGTCGTCAATTCGCGGTTCTTCCGCAACGTGTGCGACGACGTCGGGCCCGACGTCGGAGGGGCATCTGTGCGCACGCTGAGCCAGTACAACAACTTGCCCGCCTACGTCGTCGGCAGCACGTTCGGCGGCCGCGACGACCTCGGCAACGTGTGCTCCAACGGCGGTGGCCTCAGCAGCATCGGCGTCTCGTACAGCGTCATCAACAGCCTCTTCAGCTACAACAAGGCCATCGGCAACGGCGCCAACCCCGCCAAGACGGGGACCCCCGGCGGCGGCAGCGGCGGCGCGATCTACAATGACGGCAACACGTTCACGCTCTCGCTCTGCGGCACGAAGATCACGAACAACGACGCCAACGAAGGGGGCGGCGCGATCTTCTTCGTCAGCAACGATCGCTCCGGGAACATGGTCATCCGCGACTCGTTCTTGAGCAAGAATCCGAGCAAAGGTTTCGAGACGTCGGGATTCCCGGGCATCTTCGTGCTCGCCAAGGCGCCCCCCGAAGTCATCAATTCGACGATTGAGAAGTAGGGACGCGACAGTAGCGGGGTACGAGGCTCTGGTTACGGAAGTTGAATCTTGACGGCGCCATCCGGCTTTATCGAGAGGTTGAGGACCCTTACTTCAACCGTGAGCTTGTTGAGGGCCTGAGTGACGCCTGACGATTTTCCGAAGCCGTCTTTCACGGCTTTCTCCAGGCTTTCCATTTCCCGCACAATGCGCTGTGTTTCCGTCTTGAGCTGCTCCACCGCGATCGTGATGGTCCTGGCGTCAGTTGCAGCGAGGCCGCGGCTCTTGGTCACACGTTCCGCTGCTTCAAGGTACGCGAGCCTTCGCTTCCAGAAGTAGCGCTCGACGAAGTAGACGACGATGATCAGAGCGGCCAGCGCTGCGACGAGGCCCTTTGTTGTAGTGTCCAACGCTACCTCCTCTTGGAATACACATCGAAAATCCATCTTGCTGGCATGTCGATCGTCTGCGCCAAGATTCTCGTCGCGAACTTGGCGCCTAGCACCTGTTTCTGATCGTCGTCGGACATCCCGAGAAATGCGCCGGCATTCTTCGGATCGAGATAGAACATCAGACGATCGGCGTAGGTCTTCTGTTTGTCCGCCTTCTCCAGCCGACGGCTCAGGACGCTTGCAACTTCCTCCGCCAGGTTTTCGCGACCCTGACCTAGCCGTGCGTTCGTGAGTAGGTGCATGGCTTCGTCGACCGCTTCTTTGTAACGGCCGCGCGATTCTTCGCGCGATTGTCCGACGAACGCGACGAGCACGCCGAAAAACACCATGGAGAACAGCGCGACGACGGCTGTGGCCTCGGTGCCCGGTTCGCCCGAGCTAGCGCCACTCGGCGGCGCCATCACCACGCAACACGATGAACCGCATGGCGCCGAAGCGTCCGTTGCGAAGGTACCCGCCCCGGAGCAGCAACACATGCTCTGCACGGACCCCGACGAAACCACTAGCTGTGGCGAACTGGCGTCCATCAGCGAAGGCGACGGACCTGCGTCGAGCGCGCCCGCATCCGCAGTTCCCGCTCCGGTGGGTGAAGGGGTCGTACTGGAGGCTGCGTTGGAAGAATCAGACGATGCGACATCCGGCGCCCCCGCGTCCGGTGCGCTCGTCGCGACGAAGTCGGAAATCACCGCCGATACTCTGGGCAACCCCAACAAGCCGAACGACAACCACAACGCTCCCGATGCCGCATAGACGAGCGCGATGGGCCAGCGATGCTCTACATCGATTCCGAGTCCAAGCCGCTGCCAAGTGGCGGGACGCTGGAGAAAGCTGCCGTCGAAAAGGCCGAGCTCCCGCTCGATCTGAGCCGCTCGTGATACGAGCTCGTCATAGAGCTGATCGTTTCGGAGGTGATAGGCGAACAACGCCACCGTCACGATGGCGCCGAAAAAGCCTACGGCTGGGCGCACGCCGCCTGCGTCCTTGGGAATGAAGAGGATGGCGCTAATCGTGCCGAGAGGCAGAAGTCCGAGCAGCTTGAAGCGGATTTCCGTCAGCGCGCGGAACTGCGCCACGACCGTGTCGTATTCCTTGAACTGGGCTTCGCGTAGCAGCTGAGCCGAACTTTTTTCTTCCCCTGCCGCCATCTCGCCCCTCGGTACAGCGGTTGGTCGGTGTGGCGACGATTCATATCCTCGTGACGGTCCAAAAGGAACGGCGGTGCGAATGGGCCCGCCCCCTGTTCACGACGGATGCGTCCTTCGGACAGGAAAATGGGTTGATGTTGGGTCTAAATGCCACGCTCCGCCCGACCTGTAGGCCCGAGCGTTCGACAGCCAGCTGTGAGCGTGGGAACTAGCTAGCCATGGAGCCCGTCGCTCCCGGACTCGTTAGGCCGGTCGTCGCGCGCTGGGTCGACGCTTTCTGGGCTTTCGAATCAACGGGGGCGGGACATCGCGTGCTCCCGGACGGGTGCATCGACTTCATCTTCGATCTCGACGCGGGCCGCGCAATCGTCCAGGGGCCGATGACCCGCGCGGAAGTGGTGACGCTTCCCGCCGGATCACGCGTGTTCGGCGTTCGTTTCGCGCCGGGGGCCGGCGCGACTTTCGTCGACGCCGCCGTGCACGAGCTCGAGGACCGGAGCACCGAGCTCACCGACGTCACGAGGGCCGCGTACGCGTGGAGGCTCGCCGAGCGCGTGGCCGAAGCGCGGGGCGATACCGCACGCAGCGATCTCATCACGCGCTTCTTGCTCGATCCAGGCTCGCGGCAGCGCGCCGCCGACGGCCGATTGCAGCGCGCGGTGCGCTCGATTCGCGAACGACGCGGAGCCGTCTCGGTGGGTGCCATGGCCGGCGATCTGGGCGTCAGCGAGCGCACCCTGGAACGGCTGTTTCGCGAGCACGTCGGGGTCGGTCCCAAGTTCTACGCGCGCGTCGTGCGCATGGAATGGGCGCGCACGGCTGCCGAAAATCACGGCTTTTCGCAAGCGGACCTCGCGCTCCGCGCAGGCTACGCCGACGAGCCTCACCTCCTGCGGGATTTTCGCGCGCTGACGGGGCTCACGCCGGGCGCGCTCCTCGCTGAGCGGCGTGTCGGATTCGTCCAAGTCGGCGGCGCGGTTCTGGCGTAAGCCAAGAAGCGAACTTCTTCACCAAGGAGACCAGCCATGAAGCTCGACAAACTGACGACGTTGCTCGTCGTGGACCGCATCGAAACGTGCCTGCCCACTTGGGAAAAGCTCGGCTACGCGGTCGTGGCGCGCGTGCCCGAGACGGGAGCGGCCGATTTCGTGATGTTGAACGGCAAGGCCGGAGAGCTGATGCTCCAGACGCGTAAGAGCTTGGCCGGCGATATCGCCGCCATTGCCGAACAAAAGCCGGATTTTCTCCTTTACGCCGACGTCGCGTCGCTCGCCGAGGCCAAAAAGGCGCTCCCCGACGCGAAAGTCCTCGTCGACGAACGAAAGACGTTCTACGGCGCCAAAGAGCGGTGGGTCGAGCTCGAGGGTGGCGTTTTTTTGGGGCTCGCCGAGCACGACAAGTAACGGAAGCGTCGGGCCGAGTGGGGAGCGTGGAAAACCGGCGTAGGATCCACTAGCCTACGCCGTCGTCATGATGAAGATCTGCCCCCGCTGCGGCGGGACGTTCGCGGGAGGGTCGTTCTGCCCGGGGTGCGGCGTGCGCCAGCCGCTGATCGACATGTCGTCGGACGAGGCCAAGCCTTATCTGGCGGGGGCCGATATGCAGCGTGCGGTGCTGTCGCATTACGCCGAGCGGTCGGGCATGGTGCGAAGCGCGCTCGGGTTCTTGATCGGCGTCTTGGGCGGGCTTTTCATCCTTCGTTATGCCGTGGGGGCCGAGTCGACGGCAGGCCGCCTCTTCTGGAGCGGCGCGGCCGCCGCCTGGGGGCTCTTCTTCGCGGGGGGCTCGGTGCTGGTGGCGAAACGCATGGCGCGCCGGGGCAACGAGGGGGTCGAGCAGTACATCTGCGTCGACGAGGACAAACCGGTCGAGAAGTTTCGCCCGCCGCCGCGGCGCGGGCTCACTTGGCTGACGTGGTAGCCGCCTTCCAACCTCTCGTTTTTGCTTCGAGGGTGTTGAGCTTTCGGTGTTGACCGCCGCCCAACAAGAGGAATAAAGCGGTGCCTCGGCTGTTTCCCCCGCCAACCAACCCCCCCAACGAGCGGCCGTGATCGAAATTCAAGCCTTAACGAAGTACTACGGTGATCGCAAAGCGGTCGGTCCTATGTCGTTCTCCATCGAGAAAGGGGAGATCGTCGGACTGCTCGGGCTGAACGGAGCCGGTAAGACGACCACCCTGCGCATCCTGGCCTGCGATCTGCTCCCTTCATCGGGCAGCGTGCGGGTCGATGGGCTCGACGTCGTCGACCACCCCGACGACGTGCGGGCGCGCGTGGGCTACCTGCCCGATCATCCGCCGCTCTACGACGAGATGACCGTCGCCGAATACCTCCTCTTTGCCGCCAAGATCCGCGGGCTCACCGGAGCCGAGGCACGCAAGCGGGTCGACGAGGTCACGAGCGCGACCGCCCTGCGCGGCGTCCGCGACGACGTCATCTCCACGCTTTCCCACGGGTATCGACAGCGCGTAGGCATCGCGCAAGCGATCGTCCACAAGCCGCAGCTGCTCGTGCTCGACGAGCCGATCTCCGGCCTCGACCCGGTGCAGATCGTCGAGATGCGCGAGCTCGTGCGCAACCTGCGTCACGAGCACACGACGCTCATCTCCAGCCACTTTCTCTCGGAAATCAGCGAGACGTGCGACCGGTTGCTCGTGCTGCGCAACGGCGAGATCGTCGCCTCCGGCACCGAAGAAGAGCTGTCGACGCGACTGCTCGAAGGGGGGAGCATCGTCATCACCGTCCGCGGCGACGGTGGACAGGCCAAACGACTTTTGACCTCGATCAAGGATGTTCGCTCCGTCGAGATCCTCGACGGTGGAGCGGGGCGCACCGGCACGACGACGCTGCGCGTGGACGCCGAGCGCGACATCCGCGAAGACGCTTGCCGCACGCTGGTCCTCGCCGACATCGGCATTCTCGAGCTGACCCGTAGCGAGCGCGAGCTCGAATCGATCTTCCTCACCTTGGCGCGGCCCGAAGGTCGCGCAGACAACGGAGCCCGGGCATGAGAAACGCTCTGCTCATCGCCGGCCGAGAGCTGCGCTCGTATTTGCGCTCACCGCTCGGCTGGATCGTGGCGTCGGCAATGCTGCTCCTCGACGGCCTGCTCTTCCAAGTGGGCGCCATGGGGGGCGCCAAGCTGTCGGCGCAGGTGCTCGCCGATTTCTTCTACTACGTGAGCGGCATCACCATGGTCGGGGCCATCGCCCTCTCGATGCGCCTCATCGCCCACGAGCGGGAAAAGGGGACCTTGGTTCTCATCAACACCGCCCCCATCCGCGATTCCGAAATCATCGGGGGAAAGTTCATCGCTCTCTTCACCTTCATCGTCGGGGTGACGGTGCTGACCGCGTACATGCCGGCGCTCATCTTCGTGAACGGTAAGGTGTCGGTGGGGCACATCCTGGTCGGCTACGCCGGAATCATCCTGCTCGGTGCGTCCGCCATCGCGGTCGGGCTCTTCGCCTCCGCCTTCGCGCGAACGCAAGTCATCGCCGCCGTGCTGGGAGCGGCCATCCTCGGCGTCATGCTGCTCCTGTGGATGGCGGCCAAGGTCGCCGATCCCCCGGTCAGCAGCTTCATCCTCGCTTTGGCACTGCACCACGAGCGCCAGAGGGCCTTCATGAACGGCATCCTTCGCCTCGACAACGTCGTCTACTACGTGGCCATCACCTACTTCTTCCTGCTCGCAGCAATCAAGACGATGGAGGCGCGCCGATGGAGGTAAGGCAAGAGAGCCGCCTCGTTCCGCTCATTCTCTATGTGGGCGGGCTGCTCATGATGTTCTTGGGGACGCGGGTTTTCCCGACGATCCCTGCCGCGCAGACGACGCTGACCGCCGCTGGTTTCGGCTTGTCGGCCGCCTATCTGCTGCTCTGCTTGAAGGGGGCCTTCGGCGACAACGCCGAGAGGTCTTCGATCCACAAGCTCCTTTCGATCTTCGCGTTCTTCTCGCTCCTGGCGCTGGTCCTCGCGTTCATCACGACCGAGACGGGGCAGCGGTTCTTTCCGCCGATGGCCAAGGCGACCACCGAGACGCGCGAAAAGTACGAATCGATCCTCACGGTCATCTGGGTCTCGCTGCTGCTCATCACCGCGATCCCCATCCTGTTTGCCGAGCGCGCCCTTTACCCCATGCGGCGCGCCGAAAACATCGAGGGTCGTCGCGTCCTCTTCGCAGAGACGGCGGGCCTCACGCTGGCCATGGCCGCCACCTATGGCGCGCTTTTCACCTACGCGGCGAGCGAGCTCGCCCTGAAGGCGGACTTCTCGTACTTCCGCACCTCGAAGCCGAGCGACTCGACCAAGGCCATCGTGCGCGGGCTCGAAGATCCGGTGAAGGTGAACATCTTCTTCCCGCGGATCAACGACGTGGGGCACGAAGTCGCGTCGTATCTCAAAGAGCTCACCCGCGCCGGCACCAAGTTCACCTTCGAGGTGCACGACCGGCTGCTCGAGCCGAACCTGGCCAAGGACTGGAAAGTCACCCAGGACGGCGTTTTGGTCGTCGCGCGTGGGCCGACGGAAGAGACGTTGCAGTTCGGCATCGAGATGGAGGGAGCGCGCGCCAAGCTGAAGACGCTCGATGGCGACTTCCAGAAAGCGCTCATCAAGGTCTCGCGCGAGACGCGCACCATCTACTTCACGGTGGGACATGGCGAGCTCAACGAGTCCACCGACTCGTCCGAGGGGCGCACCGCGAGCGGCACCAAGAAGCTGCTCGAGTCGCAGAACTACACCGTCAAGGACCTTGGCCTCGTGAACGGCCTCGGCATCGAGATCCCGAAGGACGCCACGATGGTCGCCGTGCTCGGCCCGCAGCGGCCGTTCTTGCCCGGCGAGGTGGCGGCGTTGAGGAAATACGCGGAAGGTGGCGGACATCTGCTCCTCGCGCTCGATCCCGATCCGAACATCGACCTCGAGCCTCTCGCGGAAATCGCGGGGCTCACGTTCGCGCCGGTTCCGCTCGCCAACGAGAAGATTCACCTGCGGCGCCGCTTCAACGATTCCGATCGCGCGATCCTGGTGACGAACCGTTATTCGTCCCACGCTGCGGTCTCGACGCTGAGCCGCAACGCGGCGCGCGCCTACGCCGTGTTCCCGGGCGCCACCGCGCTCGAGAGCAAGCCCGGCACCTCGGGTTTCTCGACGGACTTCGCGGTCAAGGCGATGCCGGACACCTTCGTCGACGCGAATCGCGATTTCGCGCTGCAACCCAACGAGAAAAAGGGGGACGCCAAGACGACCACGCTGAACCTGGCCGCCGCGGTCTCCAAGAAGGTCGGCGCGGCCGAAGATGGCAAAGCTCAGAAAGAGATGCGCGTCTTCGCGGTAGGTGACGTCGACGCTTTCTGCGACGCGGTGCTCGGCAACGAGGCCAACGCGATTCTCCTCATCGACGCGGCGCGCTGGCTCGGGGGCGAAGAGAGCTTCACCGGCGCCATCTCGACCGCCGAAGACGTGAAGATCGAGCACACCAAGCAGAAGGACCTGGTCCTCTTCTACAGCACCATTTTCGGCGTCCCCTCGCTCGTGCTCGGCTTGGGTCTCCTCGTGAGCCGGCGTGGGCGTCCCAAGACGGCGCTCGTCGAAGTCGGCGCGCCCGCTGCCGAGGGCAAAGGAGCTTCGTCGTGAATCCCCTGCGATCCACCGTGCTGCACACCTCGCTGCTCGTCCTGGGCGCCGCGGCGGCCGCTTTCGCGTTCACCAAAGAACGTGCGCCGGTATCCGCCGCGCAAGAGTCGAGCGTCGTCATCTGGAACGGGCGGTCGTCCGAGATCCAGCGCATCGTCTACGAAGCGAAGGACAAGCGCATCGACCTCGAGTCGCGCGACGACAAGAAATCGCCGCGCTGGTTCCTTGGCCGCGGCGATTACACGATCATGCCGCCGCTCAACCCCGACGGCGGTGCCACGGCGCCGATCAAGAAGACGTCCGCGTTTGCTGCGGTGACGCTGGGCAACCGCATCGCGGACGCGCTCGTGCCCCTCAAGGCGGTACGCGCGCTCGGTAAAATCCCCGACTCGCGCCTCGCCGAGTTCGGCTTCGAAAAGCGCGAGTCTTCGCTCACCGTCACCTTCGGCGGCAAAGAGCACAAGCTTCTCGTAGGAGCCGTGGCCCCCGGAGGTACCGACTACTACGTCATCGACCCGAGCAACAACGAGGCCTACGTCATCCGCGCCGAGTTCCTGCGCGAGCTCGAAGGTGGCGACAATCGGCTCCTCGAGCGCGACACACACGCTTTCAAGGACGTCGACATCCGCTCGGCCAAGGTGATCGCCAGCGGCAAGACGCGCGAGCTCGTTCGCGGCGGGCCGGACACCAAGAAATTCTGGGCCGATCCCGCCGAAAAGGACAAGCCCGACGAGACCGCCGGCAATTGGTTGTCCAAGATCGATCGACTCAAGGTGAGCGAATACGTCGACAAGGCGCCGGAAGGGCAAACGCCCGTGCTGCGCGTCGAATACTACGGCGCGCCCGGTCAGCTCGGGTTCTTCGAGCTAGCGAGAGGGCCGGCCGTGGCCAGCGGTCAAAAGGCCGACTACTGGATCATGACCGAGCACACGCACCTCTGGGGCAAGGTCTACCAGGTCACCGCCGAGCAGATCGAGCAGGACGTCGGGTCAGTCGTCAAGTAAGCTGCCCGGCGAATGAGCAATCTTTCCCTGGCGCGACAGGTCAAGAACACGGTCGTGGCCCAGTTCGGCAAAGAACCGTGGTTCGCCGGGGCCGGCGCCACGCGCGAGGACGGCATCGGGTTCGTCGTGAAGGTGAGCGTGCGTCCCGGCGTGCCTCGCCCGAACGGCGTACCTCCGGAGATGATCGACGGCATTACGATTCAAATCGTCGAATCGCAAGGGGGCTAGCGCCATGGCCATCGAAAGCAAAGAGATCGAGCTCGGCTCGGTTTGTCCGCCATTCCGCCTTCCCGCCGTGGCGGGGAGCATGGTCGACCGCGACGACTTTCGCAGCGTTCCCGTGTTCGGCGTCTTCTTCTCGTGCAACCACTGCCCCTATGCCAAGGCCATCGAGGGACGGCTCATCGAGCTCGAGCGCGACTACCGCGACCGCGGCTTCCGCTTCGTCACCATCTCCGTGAACGACGCGGCCTCGTACCCCGAGGACAGCTTCGACAACATGAAGAAGCGCGCCACCGAGCGGAGCTACGCCTTCCCTTACCTCTACAACGAAGACCAATCCGTCGCCCGCGCCTTCGGCGCCGTCTGCACACCGGATCTCTACGTCTTCGATCAAGAGCGCAAGCTAGCCTACCACGGCCGCCTCGACGACTCGCCGATGGACGCGACCAAGGTCAAACGCCACGAGCTCCGCGAAGCCGTTGACGCCCTCTTGTCGGGCAAGAAGCCCACCGCGACGCAAAATCCGTCAATCGGCTGCTCCATCAAGTGGAAGTAAGACGAGGTCGACACTCTTGGAGCCGCGGGCCGTTTCTCGGGATCGTTTTCGCGCAGCCCGAGCGTCGTCGTCGAGGTTCACGCGCGGTGGCCGTGCGGGCCGAGTGTCGTGGGGCGGTGCTCAGCGCGCGGCGAGGGAGCGTTCGATGGCGGCGATTTTGACGTCGGCGGTGGCGACTTGTTCGCGGAGGGAGTCGGCTTCGCCGGCGATGTCTTGGAAGTCGGCTTCGCGTGCGGCGGTCACGAGGCGCAGGGCCCCCTCCAGGACCTCGGCGAGACGCGCGCGGACTTGACCAAGAAGAGGCAAGAGCTCGGCATTGGCGCCGGCGCCGTCTGACTTCTTGCTCGCGAGATCGAGGACGAGCGTATTGAGCTCGGCGGCTTTTTCGCCGATGGCGCCATATTGCTTGAGCAGATCGGCCGCCACGGCCGTGCGGCGCGCGATCTCTTGCGCGCGCTCTTGAATGGCTTGGGCCTGCGATTCCTGGGTGTGGCGGGCCGTCGTCAGCGCGGCGACGAGATTTTGGGCGGCGATGCCGAGCTGCTTTTCGGCCTCTCCGATTTCCTGAAAGGCGCGGGCCGCGCGCTGCAGATTCTTCTGGGAATTGAGGGGGCCCTGACGAGCGACCGCGGCGAGCTCGGAAAAGCGGGCCAGCTGCGCGTCGAAGGTCGCCGCGGCGACCATGAGCTCGGAGGCCGCTGCTCTGTCATTTGCCATTCCACCGAGCTTACACGAGCCCGCGAAACGGTGGCCGTTTAACCTAGCGGCGCGGCGAGCAGGCGGCGCCGGGATCGGGCGCGAGAAGACGCCGCACCAAGTCCGCCCTACGGCAGACGCCGAGCTTCTTGTAGGCGCGGCGAATGTAGGTTCGCACCGTGTGCTCGGCGATGCCGGTGATGGCCGCGATGTTGGCTGGCTCGTACCCCTTGATGAGCAGGCGCGCGACCGCGCGCTCGCGGGCGGACAAGAGGGTGATGGGGCTGTAGTCCTCGGCGGAAGGCAAGATCCCCACCGCGATGCAGCGCGAGCCGAACGGCGTTTCGTCGCGCACCGGCGCTACCGCGACCACCATGCCGAGCGGCAGGCGCGGCGGCGTGGGCAGCACTTCGTCTCGGGTCTGCGCTTCGAGTAGCTCTTCGATGGTGCGGCCGAGCAGCTGCTCGACCGGCTCGATGGCGAGCGCCCAATCCACCGACTTTCCGCGCGACGATGCCCACACTACCCGTTCCAGATCGGGCTCGAAGAGAAGGCACGTCACGTGGCCGGCGCCGAGCGCATGCACGGTAGCGAGCTCGCAGCGCGCGTCGATCGAATCGAGCTCGGCGCGGACGCCGCACGTGAGCAGCGGCGCCAGCTCTTCGAGCTTGCGCTTTTCGGTGTCTGAAAAGTTTCCCTCGCCGGCCGCACGCGCGAGACCGACGACGCCGACGACCCCTTCCCCGTCGCGTAGAAGCACCCACGCGCGATCGCCGTCGGCGCGATGGCCGAACAGATCCCCGGTTTCGAAAGGGGGCGCCGAATCGTCGGCCATCGAATCGATGTAGACGGCGCCCGGCCGCGCTTGCGCCGTTTGAATGAGGTTGGCGAGCCCGTCACGAAGGACCAGGGGCTGCTCGCCGTCGGCCTCGTAGCAGAAGCCGTGCGGCATGCGTGCGCGGTTCGGCTGCACGATGCAGCACACCGCGCTCGCCGAGACGACCGTTCGAATCGCGTTGACGGTCATGCCCACGAACTCGGAGCCCGCCGTCACCGCAGCCGCGGGCAGCGCCGTTGCAGGTCGCCGGACGATGCTCGACTCGTGTCGCGCCTCGCTGGTGCCCGGCTCGTTGGTCGATGAGGTTCGTTCGGAACTTGCCATGCTGACCTTCTCCCCCGAGCAGCGAAGAGAAGCTGTAACACAACTACGCGACTTGAGCCATTACGCTCTTGCGACTTAAGAATAGACTGTCACTCGACACTCGCGATCACTCTTCGACTTTCGCGCTGGCCGCGACATCGGAGCGATCGCAACAGCACTGGGGGAGGGCAGAGACCGCGATGGGCCGCAGGTATCCTGCGGACTCGTCGATGCCTTGTGCTCGCCCGAGGAGGGCATCGTCATGAAAAGGACCACCCGAAGCATCGGACTGTTCTTCTGCACCACTCTGCTCGCCGTCGGATGCGGCGCGCCCGATCCATCGCACGGAGAGAGCGCGGGCGACACCGGCGGGGGAGCGGACGAAGGAAAAGGCGCCGATATCGCAAGCACGCAGGAAGCCGTCTATTCCGGTTGGACTGCGTACACTTCCGAAGAGTACGCGCCGATCATTTGCGACAGCGGCGGCCTCGTGAACGCCGCGCAATGCAGCGGCAGCAACTGCGACAACACGCGGTTTCTATGTCAGCCGAGCGGCGGTAGCGCGGGCGGAGTCTATTGGACGTCGTATTTCTCCGAAGAGTCGACCAACTATCGGTATTGCAACCCCGGCTACTGGGTCACGGGGCTCGCGTGCAACGGCTCGTATTGCGACAACAACGCGCTTCAGTGCCAGTACATCTACGGGATAAGCCCAATCAATTGCTACTGGACGGGGTGGGTATCGGAAGAGGGGGGCGGTCTCTTGTCGTTCGGGTACCACTACTACGCACGCGGAATGCAGTGCAACGGCGGCCACTGCGACAACAAGCGGTTTTACGTGTGCCAGACGGGTCTATGACGTGATTAGGCGCGGAGTGCCTGCTCGTTGGGGCGGGCGCTCCGCGTCGCGCGCGACATCTTTTCTGCCAAACGCCAAGCGACGCGCGTCGCCATGGTCATGATGGGCACCTGCGAATTGACGCCGATGCTCGTCGGCAAGATCGAACCATCGGCGATGTAGAGCCCCTCGACCTCGTAGGTCTGGCCCTCGGGATCGACGACGCCGCGCCGCACGTCGTTGGCCATGCGGGCGCTCCCGAGCGGATGGAACGCGACGCATTCGATGCGGCGCGCGTCGAGCGGCATGAGCTCCATCTTCTTCACTTCGTCCATCGCGCGCACCGGCGCTTGGCCGAAGATTGGCAGATAGACCTCGCGCGCACCGCCGGCAAAAGCCATCTCGGCGAGGATGGTGATGGAGTGCCGCAAGCGCGCGAGATCCTGCGGCGCCATGCGATAGCTCAGGATGGGCTCGCGGCTCGGGCCGAGGCGCACCGCGCCACCCCCTTCGTCGTGCACCATCGCGCCGAAGATCCCGTGGCGCGCCATGTCCGAAATGAAGCTACGGTGCGTAGGGCCCACGCCGGGGAGCGCCACCGCCAAGAGGTTCACCGGCGAATACACCCCCACCAATGTGATGCCGTCGCTGGAAAAGTGATTCGAGTAGACGCTCTGGAGCGCGCCGTTCCATCCTTCCAGCTCTTCGTCGAAGAGCGCGGTGACGCGCAACGCAGGGTGCAGGGTCACGTTGCGGCCGAGGGACGGCGTCGCGCGTCCGAGCCCGCTGCGCAGGAGGAGAAGCGGCGTGTGCAGCGTGCCGCACGCGACGACCACGGCGCGGGCGCGCACTTCGAACGAGCTCTGGGCGCGACCTTCGCGCCCGTCGAGCAGACGCCCGCGCACGCCGACGGCGCGACCGCGCTCGACGATGATCCGCTCGACCAGGGCATCCGAAACGACGCGACTACCGCGTGCAAGGGCGGAGGGGAGGTACGACACGTCGACGGAGAGCTTGGCGCCGGTCGGACAGCCGAAATTGCAGCGCCCGTTGCCGATGCACCCTTCCGTGTTGCGCTTGATGGGTTGCATCGCGATGCCGAGCCGTGCTGCGCCTTCCACGAACTTCTGCGTGGATTTCGAGCGCATCGACTCGGGTACTTCGGCCACGCGGATGCGCCGCTCGACGTCGTGGTAAGCGGGCTCGAGGCTCTTCTCCGAGAGCTCGTCGAGCCCGAGATCGCGTACCCAGCGCGCATGAACGTCGGATGGAATGCGAAAACAGACGCCCCCCGTGAGCACCGAAGATCCCCCCACGCACCTTCCAGCGGAAAGACCGATGACGGGCGTCTGCCCCAGACCGACGGCGGCGAGCAGCCCCGATTCGCGCCACATGCGACGCATCGATTCGGTCGGTCGAAACGTGCCGTACTCCTTGGGGGTGTAATACGGCCCCTCTTCGAGGACGAGCACGCGCTGTCCCGCCTCGCTCAAGATCGCGGCCATGACGGCACCGCCCGCTCCCGAGCCGACGATCACGACGTCGCACGTGTCGCGGAAGTCGCGCCCGATCTCGCGCCCTTCGATGACGGCGCCGTCCACAGGGAGCCCGGCGTTCATCGCCTACCCTGCCCCGCCGCTTCGGCCAGCTTTTCGTCCCGCGACCCCTCGATGACTTCGAGCTTGCGCACGCGCCGCGGCGTCGCAATCGTCGCCCGATCGAATCCGCTGAGCGCAAGGTCGTCGCCGAGCTCATAAGCGAGCAACGTGAGAGGAAGCTTGAAACCGACGAAGAGCGCGGCAATGAGCGCGTGCTTGTGGTGCTCGAGGCCGTGGAGGTAGGCCAGCCGGCGCGCGAGCGGCAGGCGGCTCGCGCGCGAGAATTCCCCCAAAATGAAGAGCGGAAGCCATTCCAACGCGAAGATGAGCAAGACGAAGCCGCGGCGCAGATCGCTGCTACCTGCACCGATCAAGAGATCGAACTCGTTAGCCACGCGCTCGGTCAGCGTAGCCGGCGCCGGCACGAGGCCCGCTGTCGTTTCGCTGCTGAGCATGGCTTCGGCGAGAGCGGCGATGGTGCGTCGTCCTCCGGCGCTGAAAGCCCTGCGGCCCCAGTCCCGATCTTTGACGACCACCCCCGCGTCGTTCATGGGTTGGCTGGAGCCGCCGGCGGTGCGGGCGGCGGCGCACCTTCGACGGGCTTGTCCTGCATGCGTTTGGCCTTGCCGCGGTTTTCCTCATCCTCGAGCAGCGCGCGAAGCCGCTTCTCGCGGTCGGCGTCGTTGCCCGCAAACTTCCCCACGTCGAACGTGAGGAGCGGCGTCTTGTCGCCCCCTTGCATGACGGGCAGCTTACCATCCCAACGCTCGATCGCTCGGTATTGGAGCACGACGCCCGAGGTCGAAAGACGGATAATCTCGTTGGCACGCGCGTCGGCGCGCGCGCGAATGAGCACGGCGTCGGCCTCACCCTCCGCCCTTTGTCGTGCAGCTTCGGCTGCACCGTGCGCCTGCGCGATCGCTTGATCGGCCTCGGCGCGTACCTGACGCACCCGATTTTCGGCTTGAATCGCGTTTTGCGTCGCTTCCATGGCGCGGTTGATGGCCTGGGCGACGTTCTCCGGCAGCCGCAGCGCGCCGTTGATCGTCAGCTGATCGATGAGAAAGCCGTCCTTGCCGAGCACGTCGTTGAGGCGCTGCGTCACGTCGGCCACGACTTTCCCTTTGCTCGCCCCGTAGATGTCCTGCACCGCCATGCGCGACGCGACGTCGTTGAAGGCTTCGCGCACGGCGTTGCGCACGTAGCCGTCGGCGAGCAAGAGCAGATTTGGTTGGCGGAATCGCAAATAGAGGTGCGGCGCCAAGGTCGGCTCGATGTGAAACGACAAGCCGATATCGGCATTGATGTTCACGCCCTCTTGCGAGGAGAAGGTGATCGACTCGTCATGACCGCGCCCCTCTTGGTGCGACTGCGTCCACACCACGTTTTGCACGCTGATGGGAAACTGCTCGATCTGCTCGATGAGCGGGTTGTAAAAGACCCAACCGGTGACGACCGGGATGTCCTGCACGCCGCGGGCGCTGCCCGCGAGCTTGACGCGGATGCCCACGTGACCGGCATCGATACGTGTCAAGGTGTATGCAGACAAGATGATGGCGCCGAGGGCGAGCAAGATGCCGAACAAGAGGCGGCGCGCGGTGCGTCCGCCGGTGCGAGGGTCGAACTGCACGGGTTTGGTGGCCACGGCGATTCCTTTCGCTAGCGAGAGGGCGGGCGGATCGAACGAACGAGCGCGAAGACAGCGAAAAGCAGCGGGAGAACGAGAATGACGACCGCGCCCCAAAACCGTGCATCGCTCGAGGCGTTGAGCCAAGGATTTAGCACTTCCCGCAAAACGAAGTGCAAGACAACGCCCCCCACAGCGGGCCACAGCGTCCACACACCGCCCCAGGGCCTTTTCGCGCCGCTCATGGCCGGCGCGGTCGACCGCGGGGGTCGGGGGGGGCCGCGGTGAGCGGGTCGGTCGGCCACGCGTGGCGCGGATAGCGCCGCATCAGCTCATTTCGCACGGTCGGGTAGGTGCGCGCCCAGAATCCGCCGAGATCGGTGGTCACTTGCACGGCGCGGTGGTTCGGAGCCAAAAGGTGCACCACGAGAGGCAGGCGCTCGTTCAAGATCGCCGGCGTGCGCGCCCCACCGAAGAAATCCTGCAGGCGGCTCTCGATCCAAGGCGGACGCCCTTCTTCGTAATGAACTTGCACCCTGCGCCCGCCGCCGAGCGTCACGTGCTCCGGCGCGAGCTCGTCGAGCTTGCCGAGCGCCGCATAACCGACCTCCGCGCGGATCTCGTCGAGAAGCGAGCCTTGACGGAGCTCCGCGAACGAGCGCTTTCCGGATAACCGCGCTTCCAAGAGCTTGCGCAGTGCTGCGTCGTCGAGCGGCGCGATCCCCGCGCGCTCCGCGAGATCCGGGGCCTCGCGCGCCACCAGGGCGAGACGGCGCGCGAGCCTTTCGAACGCGTCGTCTCCCGCAAAAGCACCGATCCCAGCGGCGAGCGCCTTTTCGGCGAGAAGCCGCGCTGCGGGCTCGTCCGCGGCGGCCCCCGCGGGACGCTCGTCGAGCACCAATCGATCGTAGGTCATGCGCTCCACCGCTTCGACGCGCTCGCGCTCTGCCGACCAGCTCACTTCCACGGTTTCGCTCACCGCGCCGTCGTACAGATCGATGAGCCACTCGGGCTCGATCGCGCTCGCCATCCACACGCGCGTCTGTCGCTTCTCCGCGTGTCCCCCCCGACGCGCAGGATCGCCACCGCGCCGATCCCCCGCTTCGACGGCCACGAGCCAAGGGCTGGTCTTGACGACGCTCGTCTCGGCGAGCGTCGCTGTACCTCCGCCCGCCAAGAGAAGGTCGCGCGACACCCCGAGCCGTGTGCTCCCTTCCGGCGCCGGTCTTCGGCGCGCGACGCGGTCCGGATATGCCGCCAAGAGCGCACGGCGAATCGCTTCGTCCGCGCCGACCGCGCCTCCAGCTGGTGTCCGCTCCGTCACACCGGCCGCGCGGCACGCGCGCGAAATCTGATCGGTCCCCTTGCGGATCGCGAGCACGCTTTCCGGCACCAGACCGAGGCGCTTCGCGCGCTGTCGATCGAATCCCCCTTCGCTCGCCTCTTCGATGCGTGCAAGGCGCGCCGTCAGATCGGACAATCCGTCGAGCCCCCCTGGGACCTCGTCCGCGCCGTCCCACGACCGCGCATAGACGTCACGTCCCTCGGCGAGCATCGCGGCCACCGTACAGCCATCGCGCAGTGCTCCCAGCGCCGCCGCCTCGATGACGAGCCTCGACAGGCGCGGCGGCAAGCCGAACATCAGCATCTGTCGCCCGATCGGCGTGAGCACACCGTCTTCGTTCTGCGCGCCGAGCCGCACGAGCAGCTGTTCGGCGCTGCGCAATGCCGCCTCCGGAGGCGCGTCGAGCCACGCCAGCGCGCGCACGTCGCTCACGTCGGACGATCGCAGCATGAGCACGACCTCCGCCATGTCGGCGCGCAAGATCTCGGGCACGTCGTGTTCGGGGCGCGCCTCGAAGTCCCCTTTGGTGTAGAGCCGCATCGCGCGCCCCGGACCGAGCCTCCCCGCGCGCCCCGCGCGCTGCACTGCGGAGGCCCGTGAGATGCGCGCCACCTCGAGCGACGGGCGCCCCGACCAAGGGTCGTGCTTCGCCACCCGCGCCAAGCCGGAATCGATCACAGCTTCGACCCCTGCGATGGTCACCGACGTCTCCGCGACGTTCGTCGAGAAGATGACCTTTTGCCGATCCGCTTTCTTGATGGCGAGATCCTGCGCTTCGGGCGAGAGATCGCCGTGGAGCGCGACGAGCAAGAGCCCCATCTGGTCCGCGAGGGGCGCCGCTCGCTCCATCGAGCGCCGAATCTCCGCGGCGCCCGGCAGAAAAACGAGCACATCCCCCGTCGTTCCGGCCTGGAGGATCTCGCGGATCGCGCTCGCGATCTGCGACTCGAGGGGGCGCTCGTCCGCCTCGCGCGCGTACGTCACCTCGACGTCGTATTGCCGCCCCGCGCTCCGCACGATGGGCGCGTCGAGAAAAGCCGCCACCGGGGCCGCGTCGAGCGTCGCCGACATCGCGATGAGCACCAGATCGCGCCGCGCTGCTTTGCGAAGCTTGGAGAGTAGCGCGAGTGCAACGTCCCCCTGCAAGTGACGCTCGTGAAACTCGTCCAGGATGACCGCCCCCACGCCGCGCAGCTCGGGATCCGAAACGAGCCGCCGCGTGAGGATCCCCTCCGTCACGAGCTCGATCCGCGTCGCCCCCGACGTCACCCGCTCGTAGCGAACCTCGTACCCGACCGTCTCCCCCACCCGTTCCCCGCGCTCCTCAGCGATGCGCCGCGCCGCCAAGCGCGCCGCGAGCCGCCGCGGCTCGAGCACCACGATCTTCCCCTCCACCCCCGCGTCGAGCAGCGCCGGCGCGACGCGCGTCGTCTTACCGGCCCCCGGCGGCGCCTCGAGGACCACGGTTCCCGCCCCGCGCGCCCGCTCGACGACCTCCGGCAAAACGGCGTCGATGGGGAGCTCTGTAAGGCGTTTCTCGGCCATGGGCGGGCGCGCCGCGGGGCGGAGCGGAGACAGTGTACTAACACCACCGCCGGCAAACGGCGCGGATGGCTAGCGTGGCTTAGCCTTGGGTAGCCGGCACTGACAGTGCGACGCCGCCAACGCGACGAGCC
>Ga0111538_10004830_pt1 | contig 18574 bp, 13 predicted proteins | sample SoiMethybrSBSTD1_FD_79669 | JGI IMG/M metagenome (GOLD analysis project Ga0111538, IMG submission 79669) | Bulk soil microbial communities from a Populus tree surrounding site in Tennessee, USA - Soil MetaG P. TD hybrid SBSTD1 (version 2)... | ecosystem: Environmental > Terrestrial > Soil >...
ACGACGACACGACGACACGACGACACCAAGGGCACGAAGCACACTAAGCTCACAAAGAAGAGCAGAATCTCTTCGACGGATTGCGTCCGTTGGTGCCGCCGCGCTTCGCGCGGTGCAAGAGTAAGGGTCGGGGTGGGTCACAAGCTGCGGTCCTTTCGCCGGGCAGCTTGTGACCACTCAGACCCTTACTCCTGCAACGCCGGCCGGAACGGCCGGCGTCGGCACCAACGGGAGAGCCGCTGATATTTGGCAGGTTGCCTTTGTGAACCTTTGTGAACCTTTGTGCTCTTAGTGCCTGCGCGCCGAAGGCGCGCCGTCGTCATCGCCGTGTCGTCGTTCCCGCCGAAGGCGGTGCGTCGAAGGCGCCGTAAAAAAGCGTGACGGTGAACGGCACCGGATGATCTGGCCTACAGTTGAGTGCGAGCGGAACGAGGACCATGCGTACGTTGCCACGTCACTTTCGCCGTCTTCGCCCGGCACTCGCACTGCCGGCGGCTTGCCTCGCAGCAGCCGTTGCCGTCACCGTTTCCCGCACGGCCGCTCAAGCCCGTCTCGCGGCGCTGCCGCTCGAGGTGCCGGCGCCACCCGACAACCCGACCACACCCGAACGCGTCGCGCTCGGGCGTCTGCTCTTCTGGGATCCCATGCTCTCGGGTCAGAAAGATGTGGCCTGTGCGACATGTCATCATCCTTCCTTCGGCTATTCCGATGGCCTCGATCTCTCAGTCGGCGCAAATGGCGTCGGACGAGGGCCGGCGCGGGCGTTCCCGCCCGATCATCCGGCGCGGCTGGTCAAGCGCAACAGCCAGACCATCCTGAACGTCGGCTTCAACGGGCTTTCCGGCGCTGCCGCCAACGCGATGGCGGCATCTGCGCCGATGTTCTGGGATCTCAGGGTCCGAAGCCTCGAGACGCAGGCGCTGGAGCCGCTCAAGGCGCTCGACGAGATGCGCGGCACCGCGCTCGCGGAGGACGCGGCGGTGTCCGCGATCGTATCGCGGCTCGAGGGCAACGCTGAGTATCGCCGGCTGTTCGCGCGCGCCTTCGGCGGGCAGGCCGCGGTGAACGGGCGGAACCTGGGCCGGGCCCTGGCCGCCTTCGAGCGCACGCTCCTGGCTGCGAACTCGCCGTTCGATCGCTACATGAGAGGCGAGGCGGATGCACTGACCGCCGAGCAGGTTCGAGGCATGGAGCGGTTCCAGTCAGCGGGGTGCATCAACTGCCACAGCGGGCCGATGTTCTCGGATTTCACGGCCCACGTGCTGGCGGTGCCCGACAATCCAAAGCTTCCGGCGTCCGATCCCGGCATGGGCCACGAGTACGCGTTCAGGACGCCGTCGCTTCGCAACCTGGGCGTGACCGCGCCCTATATGCACAACGGCCTGTTTGCGACACTGCCAGAAGTGCTGGGTTTCTACCGCCGGATCAGTCGCGGCGGGGGACGTCGCGGAGGCCCTGGTGGTGCCGGTCTGAACGCCGCCGTGAGTCGCGACCGCATCGACTCGCTGGCCCGCCAGCTGAACATGCGCGGGGGCCAGGAGGACCTGATCGCCTTCCTCCACGCGCTGTACGACCCGGACTTCGACCGTACCGTCCCGGCGCGGGTCCCGAGCGGGCTTCCGGTCGGTGGGCGGTAACAGCACGGGCCCGCATCGTCCGAGGTAAACGCGGGCCCGGTTCCGCGAGTATTTCACTCGACTTTCAGGAGGACCACGGATGGAACGCAAGACCGCTCACGATTTCGACCAGGATCTGCTCATCCTGTTCGACGCCTATGTGCACGGCGCCATCGATCGCCGCGGCTTTCTCGACAAAGCCGCCAAGTACGCGGTGGGCGGCGTGACCGCCGCGATGCTGCTGGATCAGCTCAGCCCGAAGTTCCTCGAGGCGCAGGTGATCAAGCCGGAGGACCCGCGCATCAAGGTGCAGTCCGTCGAATACGACTCGCCGAAAGGCTACGGCAAGATGCGCGGCTACCTGGCGCAGCCGGCCAAGGCGGGCGGCAAGCTGCCCGCGGTCCTGGTGATCCATGAGAACCGTGGCCTGAACCCGCACATCGAAGACGTTGCCCGCCGGCTGGCGGTCGACAACTTCGTGGCGTTCGCCCCCGATGCGCTCTTCCCGCTCGGCGGCTATCCCGGCGACGAAGAAAAGGCCCGTGAGGTCTTTCCAAAGCTGGATCAGGCGAAGACGCGCGAGGATTTCGTCGCGGCGTGCGCCTGGCTCAAGGCCCGCCCGGAGACCAACGGCAAGCTGGGCGCGGTCGGCTTCTGCTACGGCGGCGGTATGGTCAACTTCCTGGCCACCCGTGTGCCGGACCTCGCGGCCGGCGTCGCCTTCTATGGCAGCGCGCCGAACGCCGAGGACGTGCCCAGGATCAAGGCCGCGATGTTGATCCAGTCAGCGGAAGTCGACGAGCGTATCAACGCGGGCTGGCCGGCCTATGAGACGGCGTTGAAGGCAGCCAACGTCCGTTACGAGCGGTTCCAGTATCCCGGGACGCAGCACGGTTTCAACAACGACACGACGCCGCGCTACGACGCCGTCGCGGCGAAGCTCGCGTGGGAGCGCACGCTCGCGCACTTCAACAAGCATTTGCGCTAGTCCCATCCGTCGATTCTTCGCAGCAGGACTGAGCCCCCGCCGCCGGCTTCGGCGCGTTTTCGAGCTCGGTGTGCGGAACGATGTTTGCCGCCGATCCGCGTGGCGGTGAGCGAACCCGCAGACGCCCACGCCACCAATCCACGCCCGCTTGACGAAAAGCACCAGCCGCGCCTCGCGCTGGTGCGGCTGGCCACGTCCGACCGTGACATGTCGTGGCGGACCGTTCACGCGTGGCGACATTTCCGCAACAGCAGGGCCACGTCTGCGGGACGCGCGCAAAGGAGCACTGATATGGCGAAGACCGGAAAGCCGAACATCCTGATCATCTGGGGAGACGATATCGGGTGGTTCAATGTCAGCATGAACAACAACGGGATCATGGGCTATCGGACGCCCAACATCGATCGGCTTGCGAAGGAGGGCTGCAACTTCACGGACTGGTACGGACAGCAGAGCTGCACCGCCGGCCGCGCCGCGTTCATCACCGGGCAGTCGCCGATCCGTACGGGCCTCACGAAGGTCGGCCTCCCCGGCGCGGATCTCGGCCTCCAGCCGGAGGATCCGACGATTGCCGATGTGCTGAAACCGCTCGGCTACGTCTGCGGGCAATTCGGGAAGAACCACCTCGGTGACCGCGACGAGTTCCTGCCCACGGCGCACGGGTTCGACGAGTTCTTCGGCAACCTTTACCACCTGAACGCCGAGCAGGAGCCGGAATGCCCGGACTATCCCAAGGACCCGGAATTCAAGAAGAGGTTCGGACCCCGCGGCGTGCTGCACACCTGGGCCAATCCCGACGGCACCCAGAAGATCGAGGACACGGGCCCGCTCACGATCAAGCGGATGGAAACCGTGGATGAGGAGTTCCTCGACGCCAGCATGAACTTCATGGAGCAGGCGGTCAGGGACGACAAGCCTTTCTTCGTCTGGTGGAATTCGACCAGGATGCATATCTTCACGCACCTCAAGAAGGAATCCGAGGGCGTGACCGGCCTTGGCGTTTATCCGGACGGCATGGTCGAACACGACGGGCACGTGGGCAAGCTGCTCGACAAGCTCGATCAACTCGGGATCACCGACAACACCATCGTGATGTATTCCACCGACAACGGTGCGGAGGTCATGAGCTGGCCCGACGGCGGGGCCACGCCGTTCCGCGGTGAAAAGGACACCAACTTCGAGGGCGGCTGGCGCGTGCCGTGCGCCATTCGCTGGCCCGGCGTGATCAAGCCCGGCACCGTTTCGAACGACCTGTTCTCGCACACCGACATGCTCCCGACACTGGCAGCGGCCGCAGGTGACCCCGAGGCCGTCCAGAAGCTCAAGAAGGGCTACAAGTCCGGGAGCAAGACCTTCAAGGTCCACATCGACGGCTACAATCTCCTTCCCTTCCTCAAGGGCGAGGTCAAGGAGAATCCTCGAAAGGGTTTCCTTTATTGGAGCGATGACGGCGACCTGTTCGCGTTGCGCTTCGGCAATTGGAAGGCGACGTTCATCGAGCAGCGCGCGAAAGGGCTGGGAGTGTGGTTCGAGCCCCCGGTCTCTCTGCGCGGACCCCACCTCTACAATCTGCGGTCCGACCCGTTCGAGCGGGCAACCGAGGACGCCACGATGTTCTACGACAAGTGGAAGGCGGACCGGGCGTTCCTGTTAGTGCCCGCGCAGGCCATCGTCGGGGAATTTCTGAAGACCTTCCAGGAGTTCCCGCCGCGGCAGCGCCCCGCAAGCTTCAGCATCGACCAGGCGCTGGAGAAGGCCCGTCAAACGCAGACCACCATGGCCACGAGCGGCGGCGCCGGGGTGAAATAGCCGCGCAACGAAGAGGAGGCGGTCGTCCGCGCGGGCGGCCGCCTCCGTCCTGAGGCGGCGATGAGGCTGTCCGCTGGCGAGGCGCGCACACGGTGACGAGCGTCGATCCGATCGCTGAGTTCTACACGCGGCATCCCTACCCACCGCCGGTCGAGAATCTCGATCGGGCGCGAGACGAATGGCGTGACCCGAATCGCGCCCGCGCCGAGTATCACCTGTTCTGGCCGCAGAAACCATTCCGGGCCGATCTCGACATTCTCATCGCCGGCTGCGGCACGTGGCAGGCGGCCAAGTACGCGCTCTGCCGGCCGGACGCGCGCGTCGTGGGGATCGACGTCAGCCCGACCAGCCTGGACCACACCCGCCGGCTCGTTGAGAAATACCGCCTCACCAATCTCGAGACCCATCAGCTCTCAGTAGAAACGGTAGACACGCTGGGCCGGCAGTTCGATCTCATCGTCTGCACGGGCGTGCTGCACCATCTTGCGGACCCTGATGCGGGCCTTCGCGCGCTGCGCTCCGCGTTGAAGCCCGATGGCGCCATCTACTTGATGTTGTATGCGCCGTTCGGACGGGCCGGGATCTACATGGTCCAGGACTATTGCCGGAGACTGGGGCTGGGGACGTCGGAGCAGGAGATCGCCGATCTGATGGCGGCGCTGAAGGCACTGCCCCACCAGCACCCGCTCGCGGCCGTCCTGCGGGGCTCCCGAGACACCGGCAATGCCGACGCGATTGCCGACGCCCTGCTCAACCCGCGCGATCGTTCGTACTCAGTACCGCAGGTCATCGACATCCTCGAAAGGAACGGTCTGCAATTCGAACGATGGTACTGGCAGGCACCATACCTCCCCCAGTGCGGAGCGATCGCGACGACACCACACGCGACGCGACTCTCGGACCTTCCCGCCCGTGAACAGTTCGCCGCCCTCGAGCTGTGGCGAGGAACGATGTCCGCTCACAGCCTGGTGGCGCACCGAAGCGAGCCCGGTGAAAGCGGCCGAGCCTTCCGGTTCGATCCCGATCGATCGTCCGAGTACGTCCCGCTGAGGCTTCCGTCGACCCTGTGCCTTCAGGAACGGCTGCCGGCTGGAGCTGCCGCCGTCGTGCTCAACCGTAGCCACCCGTACCCCGACCTGATCCTGGCGCTGAACTCTCAGGAGAAGCGGATGTTCGACGCCATCGATGGCCGCCGCACCGTGAAGCAGATAATCGATTACACAAATGGTCCCGTGAGCACGGCGCGTGTCCTGTTTCAGAACCTGTGGTGGTACGATCAGGTCACTTTCGCCGCGTCTGGATTAGGGTGAACGACCGGCTTGCTCTCTGCAAGGAGGTGACAGTCCTTGGCCGTTGATCGATAATGGCTGAGGTAGGTCCACCGGGGAGGGGGCGAGTCAGGGATGTGGCAGGGCTTCGATCCGGAAACGCAACGGCTCTTCACGTGGGCCCGCGATCAGCTGGCCCGCTCCCGTCAGACCCCCACCAGGGAATGGCCCCTGGTCGTCGTCGACGAGCACGACGCCTTGCTCGTCATCCGTGAGTGGCCGGATGGGGCCATTACTGCATATACGGCGGATACCGGGGGACGGTGAAGTCTCGAGAGCTCTCGTCCTTACCACAGCGTCAAATCCCAAGTTCCAAGCTCCAAATCCCAAGGCACTCCCAACCCCCAAACTCCAACTGGCAGGGACTACCTCGTCACCCGTATCCCCGTCAGCACTCGCTGCTCCGTCCCGTTCGCAGTCATCGTGACCTCGAGCACGTAGTCGCCGGCTCCCAATGCCGAGAGCGTCGCGTCGGCCGTCAGCCAGCGCTGTCCGTCAGCGTCCGTCTTTTCGCCGACCTGCACGGGGATCTGGAGGGATTGGGCGTTCCTGTCCAGTAACCGGCCCGTCCCGGGCGTGGCGGTGGCGATCGGCAACTCGAGGTGCAATCGCTCGGTTCGACTGAACTGGAAGTTGGCAGCGGGCTGCAACCGGTTGCCGGTCGAGAGTCCCCTCCTGAACAGCAGCGGCTGCTGAAGCAACGGATCGAGATCGAGTTTGGCGGCGTCCTGGAGAGGCGTTCCGCCGGCGGCGGGCGTCATCCGCGCGCGAATGTCCAATGGTCCGGCGCCTGCCTGCACTGGAATCTTGACGAGGAACGCCCGCTCTCCCAGCTTCAGCGCTGCCGTCGACGAGCCAGTCGCCGTACCGGTGATTTCGATCGTGGCGCTGGCACCGGTCCCGAACTCCTCCAGCGGGCCTTGAAGTTCTCCTGCGACCCAGACGGCGCTGACCGGCGCCGAGGGAGACTGGCGAACCGGCGACGCATGGATTACGAACCGCTGCTCCGGGCGGATGCGGCCCAGCCTCGCCAGCGCGGCGGTCGCGGTTTTCGTCGCTTCAGGGATCGGCGCGGCTGCCGCCGCGCGCGAGGCGTTGACCTCCTCGGCTGTCGCCGCCCGATAGCCCCGTCTTGCCCGCACGTCGACACCCGGCCGGCGCACGCGCACGGTGATGCGACGGAACTGACCATCCAGCTTCGTGTTCGTCGAGTAATACCCGAGCAGGTAGTACGAAGACAGATCGTCGGCAATTCGCTGCAGGCCGCGATTCAGATCGTTGGTATTCACGACCGCGAGACCATCGGTGTTCTCCGCGAGCGTTCGCAGGACCTGCCCGCGCTGATTGAGCATCGCCCGATCGACGTCGAGGGTCGGGGGCGCCTCCGGGCCGATCGGTGCGTCGAACACTGCCAGGCCGCGCGGATCGATTGGGTAGAACGAGGCGTTGTTCCGGTTGGCGACGTCGAGGATGTAGCGGAAGTACTCGTCGTTGTCGATGCTGGCTAGGTACATCCGATCTTTTTCGCAGATCGTCAGCGACGCTGGAACGTTGTCACGCGCGCTCTCCCCGCCGACGCGCAGCTTGCCATGGGGATCCACACCGATCGGTTCGTTGCCCGGAATCGGTTCCGTGTTCCCGCGGTTGTCCATAACCCGCAACTGGTTCATCGAGGAATCCGGCCTGAACAGAAGCCAGCCCTGCGTCACTGTCAGAATGGCTTTGCGCTCTTCCCGTACGCTGCCCAGGTAGCGGACGAGATCGCGAAGCGAGTCGAGCACCATCCGTTCGCGGCGGCGCGCAATCATCTTGGAAACGATCTCGGCCCGCAGCCTGCCGGCGGCTCGATCGGCCTCGCTCGGCGGGAAACAGGCGATGTAATCTTGCTCGCGCTGGTCCATGTCGAGGACGGAATCACGCATGCCCCAGTGCCACTTGTCGGCGAGCATGTCAGCAATCACCTCGGTCTTGCGGCCGAAGGTGATCTGCGAGGCTGTCATCTCCGTCGTCATCACCGCGACCAGATCGTCAGGGCCGAGAATGCGATCGATCAGGCCGACGAGCGGCTTGTTGATGTGATGCCCGGAGACGATGTCGACGTGGGGGATGTCGAGGAAGATCACGAACACGCGATTGCGCGGGTTGGACGCCATCTGCTCGCCGGCACGAACCGTGTTCGCTTCGACGCGCATCGACTGCGGCCCCGCGGGGCTGATGACGACCCGCTCGAAGGCCTGCACCTGCTGCTTCACGCCGTTCTCGAGCACCTCGAAGTCCTCGGCGCGCAGGTCTTCGACGGGCGTGCCGCCTTTGGTTGGATAGACGTCGACCCGGACGTAGTTGGCGTCGGTCCTGAATCGCGGCGGCTGGTCTTCTGGAGACGGTTTCGCCTGTGGTGTCTGCGGCGGCGCCTGGGGCGGTTGCGGTGAGGCCGGTTGCTGCGCCGAGAGCGACGTCAGGGCTAGGACCGCCAACAGTCCAAGCCGGAAGATCGACGAAGTCCCATCGGTGGAGTGTCGCACAGGGCTCCTGATCAGGCGCGGGTTCGCTGGCCCAATCAGTTTATGTCAGGCGGCAGACGAGGGCGAACGCTGATCGGGGCTGTCGTGCCATCCGTGCTGCTTCAGGCGATCGCGATATTCGTCCGCCCAGCCCATGGCGGCTGTCTCGGACGGAAACAGTTCCTTCAGTACCAGGTCGCGTTCCTGCAGGACCTGCACTTCGACCACGTTCGGCCCGACGAACGCCACACAGCGGACGTCGGACGCACGCCGGCGAAGACACCACAGCACACGCGCACCGGGATCGATGGTGTATGTAGTCACGGCTTAGACGGCGCCTCTTCTCCGCGCCTGCCCTACTGGTAATGGATGAGCGCACTCTAGTGGAATGGACGACAAAGGTCAAGTTGGATCAGGTTGGATCAGTTCGGCATGGGCATTGCCAATGACGCCAGGGAGGGAGCGTGAACTGAGAGGGACTGTGAAATCGGAGAGCGAAGTGGTGAAACAGTGTGCCGTGATGTTCGTCAACCCGGTCCGTGATCGCACACCCCATCCAGAAGCGATGCGGGCGATGGGCTTCCTCGTTCATGAGATCATCGAGTGGCCCGACGACGAGGCGGTCCGTGGGTATCACGCCGTGATCGTACGCGTGCGAGATGCCGATATAGCGCCGATGCTGGCGGCACGGCTCCGCGCCAAGCCTCACTTCGGACGCCGCCTGCTGATTGCGCTGGTGCCCTCGGACACCCCACCCCCCGGTCGACGCGCGGCCGAGGCGAGCGGCTTCGACGAGGTTCTGAGCGACATCTGCGACACCCGTCACCTGACTACCCGGATCCTGCGCGGATTGCGCACACGCGCAGAGCTGCGGTGTGTGCTGCCGCCCCCGGAGCGCAAGCGATCGGCCGCCTGATTCCGGGGATTGAGGACATACGTAAGTCGAGGTGCTTGACCGTATGCGCGGACACCCGTACATTCGTTGTCACACTTTCATATGCGGGGACGCGCGGTTGGCAGAACGACGAGTCTCTCCTGAACGCCGCCTCGTGCTCCGGGGGGGGCGCCGCGAGGCCGATTACGAGGGGCGCCCGGTCGTGCTGGTCGTCGACGACCACGTCGACAGCCGCGATCTGATGGCCGCGGTGCTCCAGGAGGTCGGTGTCGCGATTGCCGAGGCCGGCACCGGTGCCGGCGCGCTCGAGCGCGTCGCGATGGAACCGCGGCCGGCGCTGATCATGATTGACCTGTCTCTGCCCGATCGCCACGGCACCGAGGTGGTGAAGGCGTTCAAGGCCGACCCTCTTGTCCGGCATATCCCGGTCGTCGCGCTGAGCGCCTCGGTGATGGCCTCGGACAAGGACGCGGCTGCGGAGGCGGGCTGCGCCGCGTTCCTCGAGAAACCCGTCTTGCCGGATACCGTCGTGGCCCTGGTGAAGAAACTCCTGGCCGAGACGTATGAAGCGCCATCAGTCCCGGGTTCTCAGTTCCCGGTAGCCGGTAAGAAGTTGTCGGACGAACTGGAAGCCGGAAACTGACCGCTCCAAACTACGCGAGCTTCAACCCCTCAGGCAGGGTCTCGCCGAACAGGCGGCCCTTCTCCGACGCGGAGCTCTCTGCCACTACGCGAAGATGTCTGGCCGCCTCGTGTTCGCCGGCTGCGGTCAGCCGGTCGGCAGCGGTGTCGGCTGTCGTCTCGTTGATGTCCCTGGCGGGGTCGCCTGTCCTGGCGCCGACGTGGGCAATGCATTGAGCCCGGTCGGCGGTGATCTCTCTCACCTTCAGCAGCTGGTCGATCCACCGTTCCGCGACCGCAGGGGAAACGGCCGCGTTCAGCGGGCCGTACAAGGGCTGACGGGCACCGAGGCGGCTGAGGGCCCAGAGCCAGTGAGCATTCCGTGGGTCCCGGCGAACCCGTTCGAGGAGATCCTCACCGTACCTCGCTCGTTGCCCGGCATCGAGCCGTTCGAGCGAGGCAAGCAGCCGCCAGGCTTCGCGTTCGACCTGGGGATTGAGTCGCGGCGCCTTCCGTTGTCCGAGCCCGAGCTGACCTGAGACGCGCAACGCCAGCTCGCGTTGCTGACCGGCGTTGAAACCGGCCGAGACCCGCTGCCAGAGCACGAGCCATTCGACTTGATTCTGAATCTCCTTCGGGAACGCGATACCCGCCGCGTAGACCTTGCGCAGCTCCGAGATCCGCCACTCGTCGAGCGTGCTGCCGAAGCCGGGCCTCACGCAGAATCCCGCGAGGTTGAGCCAGCGCACTTCGTAGGCCGGCCCTCGCTCCCGGCCGGCCACCGTCTCGAGGAGCGCGTCGGCGAGCGTGCGAATCACCGGCAGCGGCCAGGCGAGCTTGCCGTGACCGATGATCGTTTCCAGCTCTCCGATCAACGCCTCGGGCGCCAGAGTCGCCGCGCCTCCGAACAGGCCGCGAACGAGCGCGCTGGCGGCCGCGATCGCGTCAGGGTCTACAAGGACGGCGTTCTCGGCGTTGGCCGCCTCGTCTGCGAGACCGTCGAGCGGATCCGCCTCGACCCCGCGCAGGTTGAATGCGAGCCGCCAGCGATGATCGGTGTCTTGTGACTGGCACCAGATCTCCAGTGTGCCCGTCTCGGTGAACGCGGCGCTCAGCCGAACGGCTAGCGGGACCCGGCGTGACCGCTTGCCGTATCTGAAGGCGGTCACAAGCGGCGCGTGCTTCTGGAGAGCCAGCCGTCCGGGCTCATCTCCCCCATCACCGGCCGCGACGAGGGTATTGACCGGGTCAGTGCGGTCTGCCGAGCTGTGGAGCGTGAAAGCCGCAGGCTGATTGCTCATCACCGTCAAGGGACGCTCGATGTCGAAACGTGTGCCTTCCTGTGTGCCCCGTGGCATCACACACAGTACCGTTCCCGTCGTTGAGGCTCCCTCGGTGTCGACACCGATGTAGTACGAGCGCGCACTGCCGGCGCGGATCAGGAGGCGCTTCGACGCGGCCGGGTCCCGGCGCAGCTTGCCGTAGAAGGCCGCGCCAATTGCCACTGCCGCTTCGGGAGCCTCGTTCTCGAGGATCGCGGGTGGTGCGCCGAACCATGCCGTCAGCGCCTCGATCATCGGGCGTCGCGCGAGTGCGGGCGTAAAGAAGCCGCCATTGAACAGCACTGCGTCGGGCTGCATCATGCCGGCGCCGTGCGCGGCGCCGGCCCGGGTCAGGAATCCCGCGAGATGGCGGGTGATGGCCGGCTCGGTCTCGTACGGCAGGCCGAGCTCTCTCAGCCCCACGCGTCGATCGCGGGATGGAACGTCATCTGGTGCTGTGATCGGAAGAAAGCCTTCCGTCAGTGTGGCGGAGACCTCCTCCCGGGTGAGCTCGGTAGACATGCCGCCACCGACAACGCCTCGGCCACTGCCGAGGAGCGTGATCACGACCTGATCCGCTCCCGTCTCTCCAAGCAGGCTCTCCTTCGCGGCCGTGCACTTGCGGCGCAGGATCTGGCGCTGGGTGATCGTGAGCTTCCCGGACTGCGCCAGCTTCTGCTCGACCAGGGACGCGAGCGCCAGATCGAGGTTGTCGCCGCCAAGCAGGAGGTGCTCGCCGATCGCAATCCGTGCAAATGTCAGCTCACCGTCCTCGATCTGCGCCCGGATCAGGCTGAAGTCGGTGGTGCCGCCGCCGACGTCGCAGACCAGGATCAGCGCGCCACTTGCGAACGTCTCGGTGAGCTGGCGGCGATGCGACGCAATCCATGCGTAGAGCGCGGCCAGCGGCTCTTCGAGCAGCGTCAGCTGATCGATTCCGGCCTGCCGGGCGGCCTCGACGGTCAGCTCACGCGCCTCCTCGTCGAACGATGCCGGAACGGTGAGCACGAGCTGGTGCTGCTCGAGTTGCCACGCTGCACGCTCTCGCGCATGCTCGTGATTCCAGCCGTCGCGGATATGGGCGAGCAGGCGGGCCGATGCCTCTACCGGCGAGAGCCTCGGGCCTCCTTCCACACCCCAGGGCAGGAGCGCCGCCGTTCGATCGACGCGCGAGTTCGACAGCCACGACTTGGCCGACGCGATCAGCCGCGACGGAACGAGCGCGCCCTCGTCTCGCGCGAGTACGCCGGCGATGACCTCGGGCGAGGCGTGCCAGGGCAGCCGCACGGCGCCGGCGTCACGCTGAGACTGATCCGTGAAATAGAGGAAAGACGGCAGTGTCGGCCGGCCCGCGACGTCACCGGCGGCGACGAGTTGCGGAATCTGAAAGATGCTGATGGCGCCGCGCGGTTCCGTCCATGCCAGCGCCGAGTTGGTCGTGCCGAGGTCGATACCGATGATGGGCCGCTCGGTGGTCATCTCTCGCCGGGGGAGTTCGTCCCCCCGACCCCCTGACACGCTCGCTCGCGCCCTTCGACCTGGCTCAGGGCGCTCCGCTCTCGTGGCTCGCTCGCTCCGCTCACTCGCTGGTGGCGACGATCCATTCCGACGGTCTCACTGCTCACGCTCCCGGATGTTGAGCTCGAGCTTCCACCGGTCGGTGCCGCCCCTGGCCACACACCACAGTTCCAGCGTGCCGACCTCGGTGACGCGGCTCTCGAGCGACACCGGCACGGTCATGTCCTCCTTGCCGGCGACGTCGAGCGTGACCTCGAGCGGGCTCAGTTCCTCGAGGTCGTCGCCCCAGTCCTCGATCAGCGTGCCGGCGCGGTCGGTCTTGCGGACGAGCGAGCTCAGGAACCTGAACTCCGCGGGCTCGCCGACGACGAGGCCGAACTCGCGGTCAGGAAGCGCGGCGCTGGTGCCTTCTTCCATGCCGAAGGGCACGACGCACAGCGCCTTCAACGGCGCCGGGAGGCCGGGAATCGCCGGCATCGCGCTCTCGATGCCGACGTAGTAACTGCGCGGCGCCCCGCTGCGGATACGCACGCCGCGGCCCCGTCTCGCCATCCCGTAGTAGGCCGCCCCTTGCGCAACCGCATGATCGAGATCGGGCGCATCGAGGACGTGGCGGGCGTCGAGCGGCTCGAAACCTTCAGCGGCGAGCCACGCGCTCAGCACCTCGACGACGCGTGTGCGCAACGCCCCCGCTTTCATCACGCCGCCGTTGAAGAGCACGTGGGTCGGGCAGGCAAGTCCGCTCGGCCCTCGCCGGATGCCGGCGGCCGAACCGGCGCTGGCAGCTTGAACGCGCAGGAAACGCGCGAGGTGCCGGGTTACGGCTGGATCGGCTGCATACGGCAGCCCGATTTCCTGCAGGCCGACGCGCCGCTGCCGCGCGGGCATCGCATCGCTCGCGACCACAGGGAAAAACCCGTCCAGCAGCGTGGCATTCACATCGGCCGCCGTCAGCGCGGTCGTGATGGTGCCGCCGATCAGCCGTGAGCCGCGGCCGAGCAGCGTCACCGGATGTTCGGCGAGGGCGGCGTTTCCGAGGAGGCTTTCCTTCCCAGACCTGGCCTGATGCCAAAGACCGTGCAACTGCCAGGTGTCGATGCGGTGTCCCGCCGATTCCAGCCGCTGCTGGAGCAGGCGCGCCAGGGCGAGGTCCATGTTGTCGCCGCCGAGCAGGATGTGCTCGCCGACGGCCACGCGCTCCAGGGTCAGGTCGCCATCCCGCTCTCCCACGGCAATCAGGCTGAAGTCCGTCGTCCCGCCGCCGACGTCGCAGACCAGGACGAGGTCCCCGACCTTGACGCGCCGGCGCCAGCCATCCCCGAGCGCATCCAGCCAGGCATAGAACGCCGCCTGCGGTTCCTCCAGCAGCGTGACGTGCTCGAGCCCCGCGGTACGGGCGGCCCGCAACGTGAGCTCGCGCGCCTCCTCGTCGAAGGATGCGGGCACGGTCAGCAGGACGTCCTGCTGTGCGAGCGCGAGACCGGCATCACCGTGGGCGACCTCGCGATCGAAGGACGCGGCGAGGTGTTTTAGGTAGTGCGCGGAGGCGTCGACTGGCGAGATGTGCGGAACTTCGTCGGGGGCACCCCATGGAAGAATGGCCGACGTCCGGTTCGCGCCGCCGTGTGAGAGCCAGGACTTTGCCGACGCGATCAGACGCGCGGGGTTCTCGGCACCCCGGCGTCGTGCCAGCTCCCCGGTCACGAACGGCGGCTGGTCATCCCACGGCAGCGACAAGCTGCCCTTGGGAAAATCGAGCTCACCCGGCGCGTAGAGAAACGAGGGCAACAGCGTGCGCGGCGCCACCTCGCCCGGGTTCACGAGCTGCGCGATCTCCTGAATCCGGACGCGCGCGGTCTCTTCAGCGCCGGTGCGCTGCAGGGCCGGGTCTTCAGAGCCGGCCAGGGTGTCAACCCAACCGAGCGCGCAGTTGGTGGTTCCGAGATCGATCCCGACAACGAAGCGTTGAGCCACGAGATTTTCCGGTTAGGGGATTTCGACTTCGGCGGGTGCCAGGACGGAGCGGCCGGTCGCCGGGAGCGGTGGCAGCTCGAGCCGCGTCGCGTCCCAACCTCGATGACGCAGCACACCGCGAAACGGCGGCGATCCGGCTGCGTTTCCCACGACTTTCACACGAGCGGCATCGCTTCCCGCATCGACCGTCACCGCGCTGCCTTCAACGGCGTCGAAGACCGGCGCCAGCGTGGCGTACTTGTCCAGCGCCTGCCGGCATCCGCGGTGCACGTCGCGCACGGCGGCGCCGACCTGCTCATTCGAATACGCCCCGAGATCTTCCATCAGGAAATCCACGAGCCGCCCGTCCCGCTGCAGGATCGCGAGGATCTGCGCGGCGCGGTCGTTGCTCTCGACCCGGCTCTCGACCCGCGCCTCGACTGGTGTCGGTGCAGCGGGAACCCGCACCGCTGCAGCCGCCGGCGCCGCGAACGCGGCCAGGATGTCGTCGGCGATGCGCCCGTGGAAGATCAGGGAGAAAAAGGCACGAAAGGCGTATTGCCAGCGTTTGCCGTGAGAAAGCATTCCTGCGATTGTACCGTGTCGCGGTCCGTAGTCCGCGGTCCGCCGTCCGCAAAAGACGGTGCCAATCAGCGGCAACCGGGCGCTTGGATTTGCCGCGTTGCTCTGATGAGGACGGGCTCTTCCAGGCCGCGGACTGCGGACCGCGGCCCGCGACAAGCTAAGAACTACACGACAGCATAGAGCACCCCGCCCGATGCCTGGCCCAGTCCGGCCGCTTCTGATCGAACGCGTCCGCGCCCGGCTGGTCGTCATACGGACGACGCAGGAGGTCGAGCAGCTCGTGGATGCCGGCGTAGTCGCCCTGTTCGGCGCGGTCGATCGCCTGTTGCGCGAGGTAGTTGCGCAGGACGTAGCGCGGGTTGGCGCGATCCATCCGTTCGCGGCGGGCCGGGCCGGATCCCTCGGCGCGAGCCCGGCTGGTGTAACGCTCGAGCCACGCGGCGAACGGCTGCGCTGCCTGCTCGCGCTTGCCGGCGTCGTAGAACGCCTCTTCCAGAGGCGCCAGCGACGGCGCGTCCAGATCGATGTCGGCCAACCGCCTGAAGAAGATCGTCATGTCCGCTTCAGCCTGGTGCAGCAGCTGCTGCAGGTCACGCATCAGTTCGAGATCGCCATCCATGAATGATGCGAACCCCAGCTTCGCCGCGATGTTGTCCTTGGTAATCCGGGATAGTTCCTCGACGTAGCGGCGCATGCCGGCTTGAAGCGGATCAATCGATCCGAACAACGGCACCAGTGCCTCTCCGAAGCGTGCCAGGTTCCAATAGGCGATCTGCTCCTGGGCACCGAAGCGGTAGCGGCGTCCTCCGGCATCAGTCGTGTTCGGCGTCCAGTCCGGATCGAAGTCATCCACCCAGCCGTACGGCCCGTAGTCGATCGTCAGGCCGAGGATCGACATGTTGTCGGTGTTCATGACCCCGTGGACGAACCCGACCCGCATCCATCCCGCAACCATCGTTGCGGTCCGCTCGCAGACCTCGGCGAACCAGTCCGCGCGCACGGTGTCGCTCGTGGGGTCGCCGCCGCGCGCGAGAAGCTCGGGGAAGTCGCGGCGAATCGTGAAATCGACGAGCTGCTCGAGGAGCGGCCGGTCGCCGCGCGACGCAGGAAGCTGAAAATTGCCGAAGCGGATGAAGGACGGCGCGACGCGGCAGACGATCGCGCCTGGCTCCAGCCTGGCGTCGCCGTCGTAGAACATGTCGCGCAGGACTTGATCGCCCGTCAGCACCAGACTCAATGCGCGTGTGGTCGGCACGCCGAGGTGGTGCATCGCCTCGCTGCAGAGGAACTCACGGATCGACGACCGCAGCACGGCACGGCCGTCGGCGCGTCTCGCGTAAGGCGTTGGACCGGCGCCCTTGAGTTGAAGTTCCCATCGCTGCCCTCCGGCGTTCAGCACTTCGCCGACCGTGATGGCCCGCCCATCTCCCAGTTGTCCGGCCCACGTGCCGAACTGGTGGCCGCCGTAGTTGGCCGCGTACGGCTCCATTCCGGCGAGAAGGGCGTTGCCGCCGAACACCTCGGCGAAGAGCGGCGACGTGACATCGTCCGGGGTGAATCCGACGAGCGCCGCGACTTCCCTGGAATACGCGATGAGCCGCGGCGAGGCGACCGGTGTGGGCTGCACGCGTGAGAATGCTGCGGTGTAGACCTGCCGCGAGTGCGGCGCCGTGCTCGGATCGCCGGGCAGCTCTCGAACGAACGCATTGTCGAAGCGAAGCGCGGAGATGGTTTCGTTCATTCGCGCCCCGCTCCGCGGCCACCCGGCAGGGCGTTGAGCTCGGCTTCGGTCCACGGCCGGGCGCGCCCGGCGGATGCGCCTCGCAGGGCCGTGACGGCCGTCGCATCGACCGGATCTGCGGTCTGGCCCCACTCACGACGCACGTAGGTGAGCACGCTGGCAATCTGATCGTCGTTCAATGAAGCGCCGACCGGCGGCATCAGCCCGGTCGCGCCCTCTTTGCCATTCATCAGTATCCGTATGGGGATCTCCGCCGGGGCGAGCGCAAACGAGGATCCAACGAGGCTCGGCGCGATCCGATCCAGCCCACGCCCGTCTGGCTGGTGACAACCAGCGCAGATGTTTCGATAGATCTCACGGCCGCGATCGAACTGCTGTTGCTGCGCCGCGGTCAGCGCGCGCGGCGCCTCGGCATCGCCGGCCTTTCCCGGCCAGGTGACACGATCGAGCAGCGCGGTGGCTCTCGCGCTGAGATCGCCATTTGCTGCGGCGAGATCCGTGAGGGGCTTCGGTTCACGGGTCAAGCGGAGAGCAGGAGCGTTGGACCGGCCGGTGCTTGTCGGCCAGTCTGCTGGCCGTGGAAACGCGTAGGCGCCGCCAGGGCCCGCACGTCCACCGGGACAGCTCGGACACGGCATCGTCGTCGAGTTCGCCGCGCGTGCCGGCGCCGGTGTCCCGGGCATCGGCGCACCCGCCAGCGCGACCTCGGCTCCTCGCAGGAGTGCTGCGCGCTTCCAGTCCGGACGTGAGGGGTCCGCAATCTGCTGGAACAGCTCGACCAGCGCCCTCTCCTGCCCGGATTTGGCGATTGTGGCTGCCACAACGGTGATTGCCGCTTCGCGGCGTGGCGTTTGCTCGACGTCGGGCTCGAGCAGCATCGTCAGCACCGACGCTTCGCCGCCTCTGAGACCGCTCAGGGCCGTATCCACGAGGATCGGGTCGAGCGAATAGCCCGCGAGGACAGAGGCAATCGATCGCTCGCGCAGGCCCGGTGGAAAGGATCCCATGGACGCCACGGCCTGTTGCCCGACGGCCCAGTCCGGATCGGTGACCATCGCGATGACTCGCGACTGCAGTGGATGGACCTCTTCCCCGAGCCACCGTTCGGCGATTCTGATGGCAGCGGCGCGCACATCCCGGGCTGAATCGTCGAGAGCTTTCGCAACTGTCGCGGTGGTCACCGCGTTCAGGCCGTCGAGTGTCCAGAGCGCGTGGAGCCGGGTGGGCCAGTCCGGGGCTGTCCCCGCCAGCGTAGTCAGCGCCGGTGCGGCGGACAGGTCTCCCCTCTCGACCAGCAGGCGTTGCGCCATGTCGCGCCACCAGCCGCTTGGATGCGACAGCAATCCGACGAGCTGGGTCGTGGGACCCTTCGCCGGCAACGTCGTGCGATCGCGCACCGTGGTGTCGTGTACGACGCGGTAGATCCGGCCAAGGCCGATGGGCTGTTCGAGCGCTCGACTGGCGATCTGACCGCGCAGGTACTCCGTGATGTACGTGTGATGCTGGATGACGCCCCGGTAGATATCGACCACGTAGAGCGTGCCGTCTGGCGCGTTCGACAGGTAGACCGGCCGGAACCGCTCGTCCGTGGAGCTCAGGAACTCCGCGCGGTCATATGCCTTCCGCGCACGAAGAGTCTTACCGTCGTCGCCAAGGATGAACCGGCTGACGACGTTCGCCGTCGGCTCGGCGACGAA
>Ga0111538_10004834_pt1 | contig 18565 bp, 16 predicted proteins | sample SoiMethybrSBSTD1_FD_79669 | JGI IMG/M metagenome (GOLD analysis project Ga0111538, IMG submission 79669) | Bulk soil microbial communities from a Populus tree surrounding site in Tennessee, USA - Soil MetaG P. TD hybrid SBSTD1 (version 2)... | ecosystem: Environmental > Terrestrial > Soil >...
AACGGCAACGGCAACGGCGCCCCGGCGGCCCCCGCCGTGTACGACCTCGACGGCGACGGCGCGCTCGAGATCTTCGTGCAGACCTTCGATCACGGCATGGACGTATTCAAGGTCGCGGGTTCCTCGAAAAATTGCGTGCTCTGGCCGACCGCTCGCGGCGGCCCGCTCCGTTCCGGCCACGCGGAGTAGGCGCCCAGTCCTCCGCCGTCAGCGCCCAGCGTTCGTGATCGCGCCAGCGCCCCGCGATCTTCAAGTAGCGCTCGGAATAACCTTCGAGTCGAAAGCCCACACCTTCGACCAGACGCCGCGACGCGCGGTTGCCCGGCTGGATGTTGGCTTCGAGCCGGTGGAGCGCGAGCCGGGAAAAAGCCCGATCGACCACCTGGCGCAGCCCTTCGCTCATGTAGCCTTTGCCCTGATGGGGTACGAACGCGTAGTAGCCGAGGTACCCGGAGCAGAAGGAGCCGCGCACGATCTCGTTGATGTTGATCACTCCGGCGATCGCTCCGTCCGCGGTGACCACCAGATAGCCGCAATACGAGTCCTGCCGCAGCCGCCGCACGTAGGCGGCGTACTCCATCGCGTTGGCCGGCGCTTTCACCCACCGCCCGTGCAGCCGGCGACTCCGTGCCACGGCCGCGAGAAATGGCTTGGTATGCGCCGCTGCCGGGACCACGAGCTCTACGCTCACGCACTGCCCTCGCGCAGCATCGTCCAGGTTCGAAACAGCGGTCCGCCGGCGACTCCGCCGAGCTCGTATTCGCCTTTGATCTCGAAACCGAGGCGGCGATAAAAGCTCAGGTTCTGTTCGCGTTCGGTGGAGAGCGAAATCGGGTGTCGCGCGGCGTTGGCGGCGACTTTTGCAGCGAGGGCCGCACGCAAGAGCGCGCCGCCAATGCCCTCACCCTGGTGATCCGGGTGCACCGCCATCATGTGCAAATGAAAATGCAGACGCCCGCCGGTGGCTTCGCCGTCGATGCGATCGGTGTGCTCGATCAGGTAGAACAACCGGCGCACGGCGTTGGCGCCATTTTTGAAGGCGAACGGCAAAAGGCCGCGCCGGATCATCGTCGCGAGTGAGATCGGAATCCCACCCGGCGGTCGCACCGTCACCGTCGCGAGCACGCGCTCCCGGTCCGGCGTCCAAACGTACGTGCAGCGGTGCGGCAGATGGGTCCCAAGGTTACGAGCAAAGAAATCGGCCAGCAGCTCGCGCCGGCGCGCGGCGTCCGGGAACAAGAACGAGTAAGCGGCGTTGTCGACGAACGCGTCGGCGAGCAGCGCGGCAACTGGTAGAACCTGACGTTCGGAAAGCGACGCGAGCACGCGAGAGAGAGTGAAGCGTTCAACGAGGCCCGTCAAAAAACTCGCTCTACGCCAATTCGACGAACTCGCACATCGACAGCCGCCCCCCGAAAATGCGACGCTCGGACTAGTGTTGCGGAAATTTGCGATCGCGATCGGTCTGCTGACGTTCGGCGCCGCCGCCTGCGGTGACGACGATGCGCCCGCGACGGCTCCCGACGCCGGCGCGGGAACCGGCGCGCAGGGTGGAAGCGCTGGAAGCGGCGGCAGCGGAGGCGCATCGGGCAGCTCTGGCCGGGGCGGAGCGGGCACAGGCGGCGGCGCTGGAAGCGCGGGCAACGGTGGTAGCGCGGGCAGCGGCGGTAGCAGCGGAACCGGCGGCAGCGGCGGAACCGGCGGCAGCAGCGGAACTGGCGGCACTCCGAGCGTCGAATGCCCCGCGCTCCCCGCGCCCTCCGGCACCACGCAACGCGTGACCCCCGCTCAGGCCGGCGAGCTGCCGAATCTGGTCGGCGCCGCGGCGAGCGGGACCACGCTGTTGCTCGAGGACGGGACGTACACGATCGGCGCCCCGCTCTGGTTTCGAACCAGCGGCGTGAGCCTGCGCTCGGCGTCGAACGACGCGACCAAGGTGACGATCGACGGCAACTACGCGGTCAACGAGACGATCGCGATCCAGGCCTCGAACGTCACGGTGGCGCACGTGACGCTGACGCGCTCGATCGATCACCTGGTGCACGTCTCGCCGCCCGACGGCAACGCAGGCGTCGCGGGCACCGTGCTCTACGGTCTGCGCCTGATCGACGGCGGCGAACAGTTCGTGAAGGTGAACCCGAACGGGGCGCGCAGCGCCTATGTCGACCAGGGACGCGTCGAGTGCTCTTCGTTCGAGCTCACCGACGCCGGCCGTCCCCACATCGAACCCTGTTGCGGCGGTTGCTACACGGGCGGCATCGACGTGCACGGCGGCCGCGACTGGGTGGTGCGCAACAACCGCTTCGCCTCGATCTATTGTCCGACGGGCCTGGCCGAGCACGCGATTCACTTCTGGACGGGCTCGCGCGGGACGCTCGTCGAGAACAACGCGATCGTCAATTGCGCCCGTGGCATCGGATTCGGCCTCGGCGAGGACGTCTCCGGCGCCCGCGTTTACCCCGACGCGAACAACGGCCAACCTCTCGGTCACTACGACGGCATCATCCGCAACAACGTGATCTGGGCGAACGTCCCGGCTTACGACACGGGCATCGAGCTCCAGGTCGTAAAGCGCCCGATCGTCGTCCACAACACGGTGATCCACGGTTCCGGCGCCACCAACGCTTTCAGCTCGATCGACTATCGCTTCGCAGCGACCGACGTCGTGATTGCGAATAATCTCGCGATCCGCGTGAGCAACCGCGACGGCGCGCAGGGCACGGCCTCGAACAATCTCGAAGCGACGCCGCTCGACTACTTCGTCGACGCGGCCGGGCTCGACTTCCACCTGAAGGCGAGCGCGACGAATGCGATCGATCGCGGCCAGGTGCGCGCCGAATCCGGCGTCGACATCGACGGCCAGCCCCACGATCAGGGCGCACCCGACCTCGGGGCGGACGAATACCGGCCCTGAACAGGACGCACGAAGCTTTTCGCAAGCGGGTCGGCTGCTGGTTGTCGGTTCGGCGCGGAACCGCGTGTTGATGAGCAACGGAGCTGACTGCCATCGCCACCCCCCGGCGTAGGGGGTGAATGGCGTGCACAAGCTGAGCGGTTGACGCGGATCTCGCACGAGCTATCGTTGGGTGAGCGAGAGCAAGGGAGCGTGGGCATGAGCCGGACGGCATTTGCTTCGGGGGGTAGGCAGCATGTTTCGGCTCTTCACCAACGCCGGGCGACGGGCGCGCTCTGGGTCGCGGGTGGCTGCGATGGTGACGCTCGCAGGGGCGTGCTCATCCGAGGACGTCGATGGTGCGTTCGACCAGGCGCCGCCCCGGCAGCTCGCGTTAGCGCCCGCGGTCGCGACGGGTCCAGCTGTCGGAGACCCTTGCACGTCGGACGCGCACTGCGGCAGGGCGATGATGTGCGTCGACAAGAGCGTCTGCATGTGCCGGGTTCCTCTGGCGGCGTGCTCCCGTCGCTGCGTCGACGTTCAGACCGACCGTGCGAACTGCGGCAGCTGCGGCGTCCGTTGCGGCGCCGGTGCCGAGTGCGTGGGTGGCACGTGCACGGACGCCCCGCTTGGGCCCGGAGTCACCGCGGCCTCGGTGGGAACCCCGTTCAACATCAGCCCGTTCAGCGGGTCGGACTGCCGGAACGCCCACGAAGCCGTGCCGGTCTGGTATCCCAACGGGGGGTTCGGCGAGGTGCTCACGTCGTTCAATCGCAATGACACGAGCCCTGTCTCACAGGGCAACGACTTCGCCACCGCCTGAACCAACTACACGAACACGAACCGCTTCGTCGGTGTCAATGCGAGCCTATGCGCCGTTGCCGATCCTTGGACCGAATACTCTGGCAACACCAACATCATCTACTCCGCCATGGTGGCCTGGCGGAGAATCGGCGGCGTCGGCGGCGTCTGTAACCAAAATAGCAGCAGGTGCACGGCGATCTCTGGCATCGCTCCGGCGAACGTTGCGGCCAACAACTGGAATTTGCCGGGAGTCTGCGTCGCCGGTGCCACTGCAACGTTGGACGATGGCCCCGCCATTCAGTACGACTGGGCTGGTTCGGCGCTCTGGGCAACGGCTCTCGATCTAAACACGCAGAACATGAGGCTTCACATCTTCAACAACTGCGGTGCGGCCATCCCTGGGCAACCGGGCTGCCCGCTGACTTCGCCGCTCGCCATGACTGTCGGAACCACGAACGGGAAATCCCACCCCAATGTGCTGGTCAATCCCTCGACCCATCACGGCATAGTTTCCTTCATCGACAGCAGCGACAGAGTCAACGTCAAATTCTATACCGTCAACGGTGTGCTCTCGAGCAGCTTCGTCCTCGCGGGTTTCGATGGCGCTTTTTTCGCTCGAAACACCGGCTGTCCCGCTCCAAACCCCCAGACCCAGAATCAGGCGATTGCGAAATGTACGGGACCGGGCAACCCCACCGACTGCACGTCCATGGGTGGTTCAACGTGCTCACGGCTCGTGCCGCGTGTCCAGATGGCCGAGAAGTTCGACGGCGCTGCGCTCAAACAGTATTTGTACCTGGCTTACGACATCAACTGCGGCATTATCGGATTCGACAACTTCAAGACTCGCGTCCGCGTCTACGACACCACGAACGAGACTGCGCCTGTTTTCGTGAGGGACGTCTGGTCGACTGGTGCGAGCCTTCCCACTGCCTGCGCGAGTGCCACGCAGGAGTTCATGGGTACGGTGGAAAGTGCACGGGGCTCACCCAACGTGGGCTTCTACTTCTATCGCCAGGGGCTGACCAACGGCAACTACGACCCGTGCAAAACAGACTTCCGCGGCAAGATTTCGACTTCGAACACGTTCGCTTCCACGGCGGAAGTCGTATTTTCACAAAGCACTTTCCCGACGGTGGTGTTCAGCTGGACGATGGGCGACTACGTGGGGACTACGGACGGGCTCGCTTTCGGGAATCTCTACCCGACCTGGGCGGAGCCGAGGGTAAGCGTCGGAACACCCATGTCGGGCTGCGTCAAGTGTGGGACCCTCAACTACGCGCTCGTTGTTCGAGGCAACACCGCCGTGCCCTGACATCCCTGACATTGAACGAAAGGCGAAGGGACATGAATTCTCGACTCGGTACCGCGATGGGCCTCGCGAGTTTCTTCTTTGGTGTCATAAGCTGCAGCACCCAGCATGCGGTGGACGAGAGTGACGGGAGCGCCGGCAGTTCGGGAACGGCCGGCATGGGCGCCGCCAGCGGGGCGGGTGCGTCGGGGGGAAGCGCCGGGATAACGGGTGGCTCCGCGGGGATCGGAACGGGTGGCCAAGGTGGCGGCGCGCCGGACGGGAGCGCGAGCGACACCTGTAATTGCGCCTCGCTACTGCCCGGCCCCTGCACGCCGAGTGAGGTCATTTCCGAAACGAACCCGGCGTGCCACGCAGGAAGCTGGCGACAGTGCTCTTGTGATGGCACCTACTGGTCACATTGCAACCCGTACCTTGGCGGCTTCCCTCCCGAGTGCTGCGAAAAGCCGGGGGAGTTACGTTTGTGCAGCGACGGTAACTGGCAGCGATGCTTGTGCAACCGCGAGTGGTCGTCCTTTGATTGTAGGCCACTGGATGCGAGTACCGTGATCTGCGAGGGGGGAGCAGACTGACCAACACGGGAGTCGCGACAGTGCTCGAGGGGCGTGCAATTGTCGTCAGTTTATTCATCCCTGTCTGTGGCTGCGCCGACGAGGATGCGGTGGACGAGAGTGACGGGAGCGCCGGCAGCTCGGGAACGGCCGGCATGGGCGCCGCCAGCGGGGCGGGTGCGTCTGGGGGAAGCGCCGGGATAACGGGTGGCTCCGCGGGGATCGGAACGGATGGCCAAGGTGGCAGTGCCCTCGATGGCAGCCCTGGAGGGGCATGCAATTGCGCCTCACTGCTGCCCGGACCCTGCACGCCGAGTGAGGTCATCTCTGAACCGAACCCCGCGTGCCGTGCTGGAAGCTGGAGGCGGTGCACTTGCGACGGCACGCAGTGGTCACGTTGCAATCCAGAGTAATCCAGAGTTATCGAGCGGCGGGATCGTTCGTTGCTGCGAACCCGGCGAAGTGGTTTCTTGCGGGGGGGGACTTGGGCACGATGCCATTGTGACCACCTGTGGTCTGACTGCGTACCCAACGATGCCAGCGTAGTCTGTGACGGTGGGACGAACTGACAAACACTAGGAGGAAACTGAGACCGACGTTCCGTCAAGCGGCAGTCTTCTTGTCGCGGACGGCGCCGACCTCGAAGTCGAGCAGGGCGAGCTTGCGAAGCAGCCTCTGGGTTTCCTTGACGCGGTCGTGGCGGACGAAGTGGTCGGCGCGGAGATCCGCGTAGCTCGTGCCATCCTTCAGCATGAAGTAGACGGCCGTGAGGATGGATGCGGCGACGGCCATGATCGCCTTGCGCGGACCGCGGCGGGCCTTGAGCCTGAAGAAGCCCGCCACGAAACCGCACGTCGAAAAACACGAATGCTGTCCCTTGGCGAGGCGAAGTCGAGCCGTTCGTCACTCCGACGCACAACGGGCGGAGCGCGTGGAAAGTCTGTAGCGCTCGACGTACCGGTTCCGCGCCGGACCGACAACCAAGAAGCCGGTCCCCACACGCAAGCTTCTTGGCAGCGCGGGCGCCGATCCCACCGTTAATCGAGATCGGTTCGCTCGGGGGGCGTTGAACACGAAGGTCCAGTCGGCCCCGGTCGGCCGCTCGCTCTCGTCGAACTTCAGCTGCGAAACTACTCCCAGCAGGCAGCGCGTCAGGTCGGCATCCGCAAGTACGGGACCCTGGGTGCCACCTGATAGTAGTCCGGCGCGTGTAATCGTTCTCCGGCGCGCCTCACGCTCACGTGACCGTCTGGCTCCACCTTGAACTCGATCGTCACGCGCCCGTACCTCCCGCTAGAGTCACTATCCAGGTAGCACTCGCGGAACGACGGGTACTGCCGCATGACGACCCGCGAGATCTGCTCGGGCGAAAGCCCGTGTCGTTTGCGCTCCGGGGAGCGCACTTCGCACTTCTCCTTGCCTCGATGCGCAGGACACCGCAAGCAGGCAGAGGAACCCGAGTAATAGCGATCGGCTCATCACTTCGTCCGCTCCCCTCGCCTCCCAGAATCAGCTGCTCAAGACTACTAGTTCCGGTGACTCACGTCTCGATGGGTGCCAAAGGGTGGGCCGGGGTCGCGATTTTCCTCGCCGTGGGGGGATGCGGCGACAGCGATGAGGGCCCGGCGAAAAACGTCGGCGAGCCCTGCACTCCCGGCGTGGAATCGAAGCCGGGATTTTCCGGATTCGGGCTCGAGGAAGTGAGCGTCGAGGGGGAAAACCCGGCCTGCGGGCGCGGCGTGTGTCTGATCAATCACTTTCAGGGCGGCGTGAGCTGTCCCTATGGACAAAGCGACCCGAGCGATCCGCGCTGCTTCCTGCCGAACAGCGAGCAGCCCGTGACGCTCCCGGTAGAGCCGCAGAAGGCGGACCGTCGCGGCGAGCTGGCCGTCACCTGTTCGTGCCGCTGTGACGGCCCCGACGACGGGCCCTTTTGCCTATGCCCCCGCGACACCAAGTGCTTGCCGGTCGTCCCGGATCTCGGTTTCCCGGAAGGGAAGTCGATCGCCGGATCGTACTGCATCGCACCCCACGCCTCGTACGTGGGTTTCGCCGCCGGAGAATGTGACATCGCGATCGAAAATTGTGGCCCGCCCTGAACGATTGCCGAATCATTGGGCCGCGCGGCCGGCGTCGCGCCAAGGAGCGACTGGCGCGTCGATCCAAGCTCGGGGACAATGGCTCATGCCGTCCGAACGCGAGCCGATGCACTCGCCGATCGATGCCGTCTGGGATTGGTCGTACCTGATCGGCGACGCCAAGCTCGATCAGCTCTACAAAAAAGCCAAACGCGCGCAGTGGAACGCCGACGTCGCGATCGACTGGTCGCTGCCCGTCGATCCGGGCGGAAAGCTCCTGGACTCGGAGCGGGTGGCGATCCTGAAGCTCGATTTCTTCAAGCGTTCGAGCCCGGCGCAGCTCGAGGCGTTCAACGCCCATCACTCGGCCTGGATCCTGAGCCAGCTCCTGCACGGCGAGCAGGGGGCGCTGATGGTCGCGGGTGAGCTCGTGGCGCAGGTCCCGGACTACGAAGCGAAGCTCTACGTGGCTTCGCAGGCGATGGACGAGGCGCGGCACGTCGAGGTGTTTTCTCGCTACATCAAGAAACTCGACAAGATCTATCCCGCGCAGCCGACCCTGAAATCGATCCTCGCCGACATCATCGCGACGCCGCACTGGCAGGCGAAAACCGTCGGCATGCAGGTGATCCTGGAAGGGCTCGCGCTCGGCACGTTCATCAACGTGCGGGCCGCGACCGGGTGCGCGCTGCTGCGCTCGCTGCTCGGCTACGTCACCAGCGACGAGGCGCGCCACGTGGCCTTCGGCAATTTGTATCTGACCGAAGAGGTCGCCGGCCTGCACAAAGACGATCGCGAGCAGGTCGAAGACTTCGCGTTCAACGCCATGAGCAAGGTGGTGGCGATGCGGCGCGGGATGGAAGGCATGGCCGGCTTCGACCAGGTGCTGATCGACAGCGGCTACGACCCGGACGACTTCTTGAAGGCGCTGCACGCGGAGATCGCCGTCGGCTTCAGGCTGACCACCGCTCCCGGCAGCGTGCACACCTTCAAGGGTTTGATCATGCCGGGCATCGTACGCGCGGGCTTGGTCAGTGATCGCGTTCGCCCGCGCTACGAGGCCAGCGGAATCAAGCTCTTTTCGGACACCGGTGTGCTCGAGCACTTCGAGCGCACGGGGGATGTCGTCGCGAGCAGCTGATGGTAGACGGAGAAGCGAAAATCGCCGGCACGATGGTGGTCCAGCACCGCCAGGTGATGGAGGAGCGCTACGGCAAGCCGGTCGTGGCGCGCGCCATCGCCGCGCTCGACGAAGCGCTGCGCGCCGAGCTGGGACGCGCGCTGCCCGGCGCCTGGGTGCGGCTCGAAGTGCTGCAGGGCCTGTACGGCGAGGTCAGCCGGGAGACGGGCAGCAGCGTGGAAGAGCTGCACACCGCGGTCACGCGCGAGAGCACGGCCCGCACCGTGCGCACGGTGTGGCGCATGCTGCTCCGCATGAGCACCGATGACGCGCTGGTCGGCCGCACGCCCGAGATGTACAAAAAAGCGTTCTCGCGCGGTGAAGTCACGAGCCGGCTCACCGGATCTCACCAGTCGGAAAACGTGCTGAGCGGCTGGCCCGACGTGCCCGATTTCGTGCTGCGGCAGGTCCGAGTAGCGACAGCGGAGGTGCTCCGTCTGGCAGGGCGGAGCGAAATCACGGTGCAAGTCGAGCGCCGTCCGGACGGCGCGGTCTACACGACTTCGTGGCGTTGAGCGTGGCGCGAGTGAAAAAAAAGCTTTGCCTGTCACTCCTCTTCGCACTGACCGCGATCGGTTGCGGCGGCAGGCCTGCGAACGACGCCTCGAGCGCGCGTCCGGGGATGAAGCGCCACGCGGAAAGCGGCACCTGTATGGCAACGGAGGTCGGTCCGCTCCACCTGCAGCAGGAGCACGAATTCGGACCCGCTGACAGCGGCGTCTCGCTCTCGGACTCGGGGACGGACCTCTTGGTCACGCTGTACACCTATCCCGCCGGCAGCCGGGCCCCGACCGACCAGGAGTATTCCGACCATTTCCGCCAGGTGCTCGCGGAAGTCGCGCAGTCGATGAAAGCGAACGAGTTCGTCGTGGGGCGGTTCAAAGATCCGCGTTTTCAGCGCAAGGGTTGGCTCGCGCTGACCCAGGGCGAGTTGAACGGCGCCCCCGTCATTGCAGTGGTCCACCTGCTGACGAACGACCGCTGGTATTTCAAGGTGCGGGCCACCTCGCCTCTGGCCGGCGACGCCGAAAAGACCGGCAATCTAACGCTGGCAGCGCTGTCCAAGAGCTTCAACCCTTGTCGGTGATTCAGCCCGCGATCGAGAGGCGCGGATCGGCCGCCGCGGCGGCGCGCACGTCGCCGAACATCCACGCTGCCTCGCCCGCAGCCTCGAGCGCCTCGACGGCGGCGAACGAAGCCTCCGCGCTCACAATCGCGATCAGGCCGACCCCGAGCCCGAACCCGTTCCGGAGCTCGTCCTCGGTGACGTGACCTTGCTCGGCCAGCAGGCGGAAAATCGGCGGCCGCTCGTAGCTTCCGAGATCGACCCGCGCCTTCAGCCCTTCCGGCACGATGCGCGTGACATGAGCCGGGATCCCGCCTGCGCCGACGTGAGCCAGCGCGTGCACCGCACCCCCCAGTGCCCCGCGCAAAGCGTCCACCGCGCGCGCATAGATCCGCGTCGGCTCGAGCAACGCCTCCGAAACCGTGCCGCCCAGGGCCTCGACGCGCTCGCCCATCCACAAGCACAGGTCCTGCTCGAGCACGCGGCGCGCGACGGCGTGTCCCTCGGTGTGAAGACCGTTGGCGGCGACCGCGACCAGATGATCACCTGCGCTGACCCGCTCTTTGCCCAGGAGTTGCGAGCGCGCCACGACGCCGAGCGCGAAGCCGGAAAGATCGTACGACCCCTCCGCATAGGCCCCGGGTTGCTCGCTGGTTTCTCCGCCCAGAAGTGCGCAGCCGGCGCTGCGGCAAGCTTCCGCGACCCCGCTCGTGACCTGCTCCAAGATGTCGAGATCGAGCTTCGCACACCCGTAGCGGAGCATGAAAAACAGCGGCTGCGCTCCGCTCGTCACCACGTCGTTCACGCAAGCCGCGACCAGGTCGGCCCCGATCAGCTCGTGTTTGCCCGCAGCGCTCGCGATCTTGAACTTGGCGCCGACGCCGGCGGAAGCGCTGACCAAGACTGGCTCCGAGACCCCGGCTGGCAAGCCGTAGAGTGCCGCGGCAGAGCCGTCGATCACCTCCGGCGTGCGCGTCCAGCGCGCCAGCGGCAAGAATCGTTCGAGAGCACCCTGCTGGGCCGGCGGGGCGATGCTCCCCCGAAACGTCAACACCACAAGAACCTCGTGGAAAGAAAGCCTGGCATCAAAAGCGCGCCTACTTTAGCGACTCCATAGCCGCTTCGCCAGGCGACGCGAGTGTCCGGATCTCAGACCCCGAGCACCAGGCAGAGCGCGGTCCACATTGCGCGCACGCGCTGAAAACGCTCGTTCGGATCGATGGCCAGCGCGTGCTCGACCCAGTCGTCGACGGCCGGTCTGAGCTCCGGCCGCAGGGCTCGCAAGCTCGGGCGCGCGGCGCGGGTGGCAAGCTTCAGCACCTCGACCAGGTCCTTGGACTCGAAGGGCGGCTTGCCGGCGAGTGCGCGAAAAATCACCGCCGCCAGTGAATACACGTCGATTCGATGATCGATGTGCTTGGAGTCGAGCCAGATCTCGGGCGCGATGTAGCTCGGCGAGCCGGCGATGAAGCCGTCGGCGGTGAAGCGCCGCTCGCGCACGAACTTGGCGAACCCGAAATCGACGAGCCGCACGCCGCCGCCGTCGAGCACGAAAATGTTCGCGGGCTTGAGATCGCGGTGCAAGATTCCCCGATCGTGGGCGACTTCCAGCGTGTGTACGATCGGCTCGATCAACCGCAGCAACTCGGCCGGCGCGAGGCGCTGGCCCTGGGCCTCGAGGCTCCGCAGGTAGTCCTCAAAGTCCTTGCCGTGCAAAAGCTCCATCACCAGGCACAGCGCGCCGTCGTCGCTCCAGCGCTGATCGAGCACGCGCACCGCCGCGGTCCCGGTGAGTGAGGCCATCGCGCGCGCCTCGCGGAACATGCGCTCGCGGAAGGTCGGATCTCTCGAGCCCTGATCGATCAGAACCTTGATCGCGAGCTCCTGACCGTCGACCTGATCGACCGCGCGGTAGACGTGCCCCTGGCCACCCTTGTCGATCAGACCGAGCAGCCTGTAACGCCCGGCGATGACTTGACCGGCGCGGATGGGCACAATCCCGAATTTTACTCGCTTCTACCCGCTATTGCACTGCCGGCGGCCTCACACCCTTCGCCACCGCGGCCTCGCACCCACGCTCGACGCCGGTCGCGCCGTCCTCGGTCTTCACGACCTTGAACTCGACGCGGCGGTTCTTGTCCCAGGCCGCCTCGTTGTGGCCCTGGTCGATCGGGCAGTACTCGCCGTAACCCTGCGAGACCAGGCGGTCGCGCGCGATACCGCGGCGCACGAGGGCGTCCACCACCGATTTCGCGCGGTCGTTGGTCAGCCGCTGGTTGTAGACGTCGGAGTTGCGCTCGTCGGCGTGGCCCGCGACCTCGACCCCGGTGAATTCGGGGTGACCTTTCAGCGTCGCCGCAACGGCGTCGAGGATCGGCTCGGATTCGGGCAAGATCTTCGCGCTGTTGGTCTCGAACATGATCTTGTCGAGGATCACGATGTTGCTGCCCTCGACGATGACGCGGCCCTTGTCGGGGCAGCCGTCGGTGTCCTCGAAGCCGTTGTAGGTCTCGGGCTTCATCGGGCACTTGTCGCGCTTGTCGGGGATCTGGTCCTTGTCGTTGTCCGGATCCGGGCAGCCGTCCTCGTCCTCGAAACCGTCCTTGTCCTCGGGGTCGTTCGGGCAGGAGTCGTCCTTGTCGAGGATGCCGTCCTTGTCGTTGTCCGGATCCGGGCAGCCGTCGGCGTCCTCGAAGCCGTCCTTGTCCTCGGGATCGTCGGGGCACTTGTCGTTGGGATCGAGGATGCCGTCGCCGTCGCGATCGCCGATGTGGCCCTCGGGGCAGCCGTCCTCGTCCTCGTCGCCGTCGCGGTCTTCCGGCGTGTTCGGGCAGCGATCGTCGACGTCGAGGATGCCGTCGTTGTCGTTGTCCGGGTCGGGACAGCCGTCCTCGTCCTTGAAGCCGTCGAAATCCTCCGGCTCGTCCGGACACTGATCTTCGTCGTCCTTGTAACCGTCGCCGTCGCGGTCGCCGATCGAAGGCTCGAACACGAAGCCCAGCACGAGCCGGACGTCGGCCGCTTCGAAGCCGGTCGAGAACGCGCGGCTGCCGGCGCCCATCATCAGGAAGCTGTTGCGCTCGATGAAGAGCTTGATGCCGCCGAGGAGCTCCTGACTGAGCTTCTGTTTGCTGTCGGCGTCGCTCAACAGATACGTGCCGTACGTCTCGCCGACGATGTCGAGCGAGTCCATCACGCGCCACGACAGCGCGCCGCCGAAGGTGAACAGGTTTCCGTACTCGAACTCGCCTTCCTCGAGCTGCGGGCGGTTGAATTGATCGAGCCCGAACTGCGGGTTGTCGCCGCCGTGACCGCGGTAGCCGACGTTGACCCCGATCCGGAATGGGTTCGACGCTCCAAACTGCTTCTCGAGGGCCAGCTGAGGCCAGTACCAGACGTTCGGATCCGCGCCGAGATCGCGCGGCGCGTCCGCGACCGGAATGCCGACTTGTATGAGCGCCGCGACCCCGAGCCCCTTTTCCACCCGCAAAAGCCGGTACTTGCCGTGGAGCGCGAGGGTGCTGATCTTCTGCGCGTCGAGCTGATCGGTCGTGTAGAGAAAGTTGGTGCGGCCGATGTCGTTGACCTCGTCGCCGGTCATCAAGATCACGGGGATCGTGAGGCCGACCACGGCCTTGTTCGCGATGCCGTAGTTGAAGCCGAACGTGCCCTGAAACGAGTGCTTGGCCAGGGCATCGTCCCCCGCGCCCAGCGACGGGCCGAGGGCGGGGTCCGGACACGCGGGCTGGTTCGCGGCGCCGCAAGCCACCCGATCCTCGTTCAAGCGCATGATGTTGCGCCCGTAGTCGAGGACCAATCCGAAGCTGATGTTGTTGGCGCCGAGGATGTCGGAGCCGTTTACGGAGAAGAACCCTTTCGAGTCGACGGCCGGCCGGAACAGATGCGTGTCCATGCCGTCGCCGTTGGAGTAGGGCAGACCCGTGACGGGGATGCGCGTATCGGTGCGGCCCTGCGCCTGAGCAACGCCGCCCGTCAGAAGGGTGGCGAAAAATAGCGCCGCCCGCGCCCACCCTGGCATCCGGTGTGTGGCACCCATCCGCTCCGCTCCTTGTGGTGTCAAACCCTCGAAACTCTTGAGATTCGCGCCAGCGCGCGACGCTAGCCCCCGCAAAAACCAATGTCAACGCAAGTTTGGACGATGTTTCGCACGCGATCATGCACGAGGCGATGAGACAACGCGACGATGTGGAGCGCCGGCTTTGAGCTAAGCTCGCTTTCCCATTGTTTGAGGTCCGACTCGGCAGGCTCGATTTTCACGGCCGCCGACGAGCACTGCGGGTCGTCGGATCGGCACTGTTGGTGTTTGCCTGCGCCGCGCCGGCAGCAGCTCAACAACCGAAAACACTTTCGGGGACCTGGTCGGCCAGTGCGATGCGGTCGGCATGGAACGTCGGGGACTGGGGCGAGGCTTGCGGGCCGAAGCCGGGCGGCGGTTCGGCTCCTGCTGGCACGGCGACGATCCGGCAAGCGGGGGGCGAGCTTTCCATCTCCGGCGCGGGTCGCAGCTACTCGACGGCCGAATGCTGGGAGCAGATGCCCGGCCTCACCCGAGCGAGTCACTCCGGAGGCCAACGCGGATGGCGCACGGTCTGCAGATCGGCGCCGGGCGATCCCCGTCAGGCCACGGTGGTGACCACGGTGAGTGCGTCCGACACCTACATCACCTTCGACGAAACCGGGCAGTACCAGTTCGTGATCCAGGGCTCGAACTGCACCGCGAGTGTGCGACGTTCGCGCTCCTTTCGCTTGATTCAGCGCGAAGGCGAAGCTCCCGAGGCGACGGCCGCGGCGAGCGCGCCTCCGGCGGCAGCCAGCGCGGCACCCGCTCCGTCCGCGAAGCCCGCGGTGGTCGACCGTTGCGAAAAGCCGGGCCCCGCCGCGCGGCTCGAAGTGCGGCCGTCCAGAAAACTGATGCGACCGGGTGAAGAATTCGGATTTCGCGCATTGATCTCCGATGCCGCGGGGTGCGTGCTCACCACCGCTCCGGCCTGGCGGATCGTCAAGAACGAGTCGCTCGGACAGCTGATCGCGCCCGGTAAAATCCGCGTGGCGGACGACGCGCCCGAGTCCGAGATCGCGCTGACCGCGAGCGTCGCCGACCGCTCGGTCGAAGTCGTGGTCGAGGTCGCCTCCAAGGAGCGCTACGAAGCACTCCTCAAGAGTGGCGGCTTCACTCAAGCAGGCGAGTCGACCGAAGCCGCTGCCACCGCGATCGCATCGGGCACCGTCGGCACGCGCTCGACCGTGGCGAAGGAAGGCGTCTCCATGCGCCGCGTCACCTTCGTGGCGGTGCTTGGCGGCGCTGCGCTCGTGCTCGGCTTGCTCGGGGTGGTGCTGGCTCTGCGCAGCCGGCGCCGGCAGAAAGAGCAGCCGCCGCAGTTCGTCTTGCCCCCCGCTCCGCCGCCGGCGCCCGAAGTGATGACGGCGGTCGTGCGCCAGCCGGTGAACCCGCCGAACATGATTTGCCCGACGTGCCGCGAAGAGTACCCGCCGCACGCGTCGTTCTGCGAGCAGGACGGGAATCGGCTGATCCCCGCGCAGCAGGGGGGCGAGGCGCGCGGACCGACCGGCGGCGTGTGCCCGATCTGCGGCCAGGGCTTCGACCCCGGGGTCTCGATCTGTCCCCGCCACGGAGAAGAGCTGGTGCCCGCCGCAGCCTGGGCGGCCCGCGAGGACGCGCTGCCGACCTTCAAGATCTGTCCGGTCTGCGGAACCCAGTACCCCGGTGACGGTCGCTTTTGTGGCAGCGACGGCGCGGCGCTGGTCCCAGTGAACTGAGCACGTGCCCGTACCGGTACGAAACCTACCGTCCCGCCGACGCGGTTTGCCGGTGAGGGCTCACCAGAAAATCGGCATGAGGCGCTCTGAGGGAGATTAGGTGAGCCGTGCGCGGCAATGTGCGGCGGCGGGACGACGCTTTGGTGGCTCGTAAAGAATCGGGCAGGGGCACGGGCAGGGGCACGGGCACGGGCACGGATGTGTGTACGGGTACGTGTGAAAAACGGCGCGAGAACCCGTCGCGGGCCAGTTATCGAAGCCCCCCGGAAAGACTGCTGCAGCCATGGTTATAGCGCGGTAAAGTAGGCGCTCCCCTCGATGAAGATTTCGTGCCAGGCCTGCGGGACCAAGTACACGATCGCCGACGACAAGGTGCGGGGTCGAAAGGTTCGGGTGCGCTGCAAGAGCTGCAGCACGCCGATCGTCGTGGACACCGCGCAAGCGGAGTCCGAAGCGCCTCCCCCTGAAACGGCCGCCGCTGCTCCGGCTGCCGATCCGTGGACGGTGAACCTCAGCGATACCGAACAACGTCCGATGACGACGGAGGAAATCGTCAGCGGATATCACATGGGCACGGTCACCGAAGACGCGTTCGTGTGGAAGGAGGGGATGGAAGACTGGATCCCGGTGCTCGAGCAGCCGGAGTTGCGAGCGGCGATCGAAGCCGCCGGCGCCGCGCAGGCTCCCGCGCCCGCACAGCCCGAGCCTGCGGCCGCCCCCGCGTTCGCGGCGCCCGCGTTCCCCGCTCCGTCCGCGCAGGCCGCCTACGCTGCCGATCCGCCTTGGGCAGCGCCGGCCGCGGCTCCGGCTCCGGCTCCAGCTCCCGCCGCATCGGCGCGCATTGCCGGCGGCCGATCGCACGGCGCCGCCGATTTGTTCGGCAGCGTCGCGTCCGCGGGTAGCGAAGAAGAATCGATCAAGCAGGCCGTGCTACCGGGCAGCACCGCTTACGACGCCAAGGTCACCGGCGCTCGCAACGAGAACTCGGTGCTGTTCTCGCTGGACTCGTTGAAGGCGGGCTTCGCCGCGCCGAAACCTGCGGGAGGCGCGGGCCCCAAACCGGGCGCGCCGCCACCGAAGCGACCCGGAGCGCGTCCTGGTCTGCAGTCGGCGCCCGACGATCCGTTCGGAATGAGCTCGGGCAACAGCGGCGTCGCGCGGCTCGGCGGTGGAGGCAATCCGCTGTTCTCGCTCGGCGACAATCAGGCCTTGCTGATGGCGCCACCGCCGCCGCCGGAGCCGCCCCCGCCGCCGGTCGTCACCGACCCGGTGAGCGTGGAGTACGCGGCCGCGCAACCAGCCAAAAAAGGCGGCGACAAGCGCATTTTCATCTTCGGCGGCGCGGCCGCGGCAGTGCTCGTGGTCGGCATCGTGCTCGCCGTTGCGCTCAGCGGCGGCAAGAAGAAGGAAGAAATCGCGCAGAACGACACCAGCTCGGAAAAGAGCGAAAAAGAGTCGGCCAAGGAAACCAAAACCGACGAGAGCAAGTCGGAGAAGTCCGAAAAGACGGCCGAGACCAAACCCGAAGAGAACAAGGCCGAGCCCGCCGCCACGGCGACGCCCTCCGCATCCGCCGGCGAGAAGAAGCCGCCGACGGAGGAAGAGAAGAAGCGCTTCGCCGACGCGCAAAAGAAGGAGCAGGAGAAGAAGGAGGCGGACAAGGCCGGCGAGAAGAAGACCGAGCCGCCCCCGCCCACCGATGGCCCGGCCTTCAACAAGGGCGCCGCCATCGCCGCGCTGAGCTCCGCTGCCTCGGCCTCGTCCGGGTGTAAACGTCCCGGCGGCCCGACGGGCAGCGGCAAAGCGCTGGTCACGTTCGCCCCGAGCGGGCGCGTCACGTCCGCGAACGTCACTGGCGGCTCGTTCGGCGGCACTTCGGTCGGTGGCTGCGTCGCATCGGTTTTCCGGCGCGCCAAGGTCCCGCCGTTCGGCGGCGGGCCGGTGACCGTGTCGAAGAGCTTCACGATCGCCCCCTAACGACGCCGCCGCGGTCTTTGGCACGATCAGATCACGATCGGCACGAGCGACCATCGGCCACGCAAGTGACCGGCGAGGCCGGCGGACTCGAGTACAGCGCGCGAGGGACGCGGGGCGGTGTGGCCGTTTCCGACATGGTGCTGGGCGGCCACACCAGAGGCCAGGAAGAATCAAAACAAGCTGCGAATCTCCACACCGCGTGTGCGGGGTTGTCCGCGCCGGCACCGAGCCACAGCTTGAGTGATGGCCAAAAAACACGCGGTTCCCGAGACGATGCGCGCAGCCGTTCTCGAGCGCTTCGGCGGCCCCGAGGTGCTCGATATGCGAACCCTCCCGGTGCCGGAGCTGGGCGCCCTCGACGTGCTGATCGCCGTGCATGACGCCGGCGTCGGATCCTGGGACGACGACATGCGAAAAGGCTGGTCGCCGAGCGGGCGCACGCACTTTCCGGTGGTGCTCGGCAGCGACGGCTCCGGGACGATCGCGGCGGTCGGCGCACAGGTCAGCCGTTTCGCGGTCGGCGACCGGGTCTACGCCTACAGCTTCGACAACCCGAAAGGCGGTTTTTACGCGGAGTACGTCGCCGTGCCCGCGACCAACGCGGCGCACATTCCGAAGCCGCTCGATTTCGAGCACGCGGGCGCGCTGCCCGCGATCGGGCTCACCGCGCTCCAGGGTATCGAGGATGCGCTCGGCATCGAGCGCGGCGAACATCTGCTCATTCACGGCGCCTCGGGCGGCGTGGGCTCGCTCGCGATCCAGTTCGCCAAGCTGCGCGGCGCGCACGTCCTGGCCAGCGCTTCCGGACGCGACGGCGTGAAGCTCGCGCTGCGGCTCGGCGCCGACGTGGCGATCGACGGTCACCGCGACGATATCTATGCCGCGGCCGCCCGCTTCGCGCCCGG
>Ga0111538_10004835_pt1 | contig 18562 bp, 9 predicted proteins | sample SoiMethybrSBSTD1_FD_79669 | JGI IMG/M metagenome (GOLD analysis project Ga0111538, IMG submission 79669) | Bulk soil microbial communities from a Populus tree surrounding site in Tennessee, USA - Soil MetaG P. TD hybrid SBSTD1 (version 2)... | ecosystem: Environmental > Terrestrial > Soil > Tree...
GAACAAGATGCAGGGGACGATGAGACTTAGTCTTTTCATTTTAGTAACTCAACGAGGTTGGAAGAATCTGACTGGGGAGGCGTGGGATTATATGTTCAGGGGCGCATTGAATCCAATTGATCTTCTCACCCAGACTAGGCTTGACGCAGAATGCCCCGAACCCAGGTTCGAATGAGGCCCTCACCGTTGTGCCCAAGAAACCTCGCAACCATAGAGTCATTATCAATCTGGCAGTCTCAGCGACGAACCAACTTTGCGATCCACTAAATTAGTCGAACACGAAATCTCCACCTGGTCCGGCAAGGAAAGAGTCACTTTTGGGATAAAAATGTAGGTTGATTTACACAACGTAACGTGATACAAACCGCCCCCCTCGTAACCGTTCAAAATCAGACTTCCGGCGGATCAAACTTCGCTCATGATAGCGCTGATTGACTCGTTGTCGTTCGGAAAGGATTTTCGACGTGTCCTCCCTGCTGCAAACGATCATCGGCTTCTTCAAAGACAACTTGCAGGGTAATCAGGCCGCCGGTGACCCTCTGCCTCCGGGCAAGCTTGGTGACATCGCCAACATTATCGACAAGCTCAGTCAGGTTCAGCTGGGAACTGGAAACAACGGGCTCGCCGATTGGTTAGACGAGATCGATCGCGTCATCAACGACATTGCGTTGCGTGACACGATCGTTGTTCGGGCTCTGCAATTGCGAGCGCCGCGGTTGGCAGAGGCGCTGACGCTCGCTGGGCTCATAGAGGTTGAGTTTCGTGAACAAAATCCGCGCGCATTTGCGTTCCGACTCGCCTGGAATCGGCTCGACGACTTCCTACGCAAACCCGGCGACACTGCGATCTTCACACTCTTAAGTCGCATTAATGATCTGCAAGATCTGAAGGTCGCCCAGGCGCTCTCAGCAATGTTGCTTTTCTCACCCGGCGAGCTGTTGAAGATGGAGTACGCTCAACAAGGATTTGCAGCTTTGCCGGATCCTCGTGACGACGGAGCTGTGAACCTGACCGACCTCATTCAAGACCTTGTCGGATCACCGGCCAAGATAGGTCTTCCCATACAGCCGCCACTCACTCTGGCAACCATCAGGCAAAGGGCGATCGACGCTCGTAACAATCCTCCGGCCAGCTATTCGGCAATCATCGGACCAGACAACAATCTGGGCGCACACAAACTAGACGGCCTCGGTGTTGAGTTGAAATTGGATAAGGTCTCGGACTTTGTTTCAAAGTCGCTCGACATTGGTGGCGGTTTGCGGTTGGTGGCCTCATCGACGGACACAGGCGCGCAAACCTACCGCCTCGTAATGGCCAACGGAAGGTTCAATCCGGCTGCCGCATCCGGAGGAGACTTGGAAGCCGCGCTGAAGTGGGCACCGCCCGGTGAAGTCACCGTCATCGGACCAGCAGACGGTACCCGACTGGAAATTGGACCAGCGCGATTTTCACTTCGTTTTCAGAAACCGGTAGCAGCAGACACGCCTCTCTTCACTGTCCGCATCGTCGTAGAAAAGGCGGCACTGGTTTTCTCCACAAAGCCTGCGTCACTGCTTGCCAGCATAGCTTCGTTGCCTACCGAGGTGCGGCTACAAACAGACATCAGCATCGGCTACCTGGAGAATGTTGGCCTGCTCTCGCACGACGGACCGGGCTTGCCACCATTGGCGGTGGAGTTTGCGGTGCCCGTAAACATACGAGTCGGCGGCAGCGCCGCGGGTGTGTCGATTGAACGTGCGGTGGTTCGTATTGAAGGAAAACCAGACGGCCAAACACTCCGGGCGCGCTTGATTGTTCGTTTTGGTGCTCGTGCCGAATTTGGGCCCGTCCGTGTTCTCGCAGATGGAATGGGAGGGTGGTTCGGGCATTGGGACGGACAGGTTGCGGGAATTGAACCACCAACAGGTTTCGGAATCTCACTCGAGGCTGGCCCGGTTTCAGGAGGTGGTTTCCTGGCGCGTTTGCCGGACGGACAATTCGCAGGTGGACTGGAAGTCAAAGTGCTCGGAATTGGCGTGGCCGCATACGCGCTGTTCGGTGAAGCGAGTGGAGCACCTGCCTTCGTCGCAATCCTTGGGATCAGACTGCCGCCGCCGGGGGTACAAATTGGTTTCGGCTTTGCAATCACCGGCGTCGGCGGAGTAGTTGGGATTAATCGTCGCGCGGACACAGACGTGCTTCGCGAACAACTGGCCTCGGGGACAAGTGCGCAAATTCTCTTCTGCGACAACCCGATGAAAAATGGGCTGACAGTAATCGGTCAGTTGCCCAGAATGTTTCCGGCTGCAAAGGGCATCTTTCTAATTGGACCAACCTTCCAGATCTCGTGGCTGACTCTGCTCCGATTGGATGTTGGCGTCTTCATAGAGCTACCGGGCCCGCGTCAAATCTTCATTGCCGGATCGGCCAGGATGATCGTGGGCACGGAGCAGGTGGCGCTGGTCTACCTGCGAATGGATTTTATTGGCGGCATCGACCTCACAAAACGGCTTATCTACTTCGACGCCGCACTAGTCAATTCTCACGTGATGCAGGTCTTCAACATCTTCGGTGGGGTAGCGCTGCGACTGGCTTACGGCGACAACGGATACTTCCTCTTCAGCGTCGGAGGCTTTCATCCATCTTTCAATCCGGGTGGACTCGAGTTACCACGGCTGGCTCGAGCCGGCACGAGCATGTCGGTACCGGCCGCCTGGTTCAAGCTCGAACTGTATCTCGCGCTTACCACCGGCACATTCCAAATCGGCGCAGCTGTGGAAGCAGGAGTTGAGCTCGGGCCCATTGGTGCGCACGGTTGGTTTCGCTTCGACGCGATCGTGCAATACTCGCCGTTTTATTTCACCGCCAAAATAGACGCCGGTTTCGATGTTGAGGTGTTTGGTGAGTCTATCTACGGAGTAACGGTCAGGGGCACGATGAGTGGACCAGGGCCGATCATTGTGCACGCCGAAGCATCAGTGAAACTATTAGTGGTTCGCGTTAGAGGCAGCGCCACCATCCGGCTGGGAAGCGGCACCGGCAACCAACCACCTGCAATCACCGATGTGCTAACGCCACTCAAGCCTGAAGTGCGTAAGCCATCGAATGTAAGAAGTGAAGGAGAGGATACAAGTGTCTTGCTGCAGCCTGCGGCCGTTACCACAATAAACAACGTGCCGATCGTAGGCGCAGTGGGTGTGCTGACATGGGAGCAGAAACGGGTCCCGTTTGGGTTGGATTTGCAGCGATTCGAGGGCGCGCCGCTTGATCGTGTGCATCACATCAACTTGAACTTGTCTTCTGATCAGATCTTCGAGCAGGACTGGTTTGGCGTGGGGACTTTCCTAACGCTGAGTGAATCTGAGGCTCTCAATAACGCTCGTTTCACTCAGGCGCAGTCCGGCATCCACGTGAAGCTTTCTGAAATGGTGAGTGGTGTCGCGGTGCCTTGTGATGTTTCTTTGGATCTGGTGAAGCTACCGAAACGAGAGAAGTTTGCCGGCTTGATTGCGCTCAACTACATGAATACTGCCTTGACCACTATGCAACAGGAGCGCTCCAACACACCCAAGCCCGCATCCGGTGAAGCCCGTATCGGAGCCCAACAGGAAGTTTGGAACGCTCACGACACCAAAGGCGGAGTCATCGCGAGTGGGCTTAGTGGAACTCAGGCATTCATGGCTACGCGCGGTGGCCGGGGGACCGCCCAGCCCGGAACGGCGAAACCGCTCAACATTCAGGGAGTTTTCTGACAATGGCGACGATGACATTTCATTCGTGGAGACGGTCCAAGGTTCTCGCTGCCGCCGTGCGTGACGGCGGGCGACTGAAGGGATCGCTTCAGCTGGATCTCGAGGACACGTCTACCGGTCAAAAACTGACGGATGCCGTACCTGTGCTTTTCACATCGGCAGCTGAAGTGTCTGGCCTCAAACAGGGTGCAATCAGACATCTCGCGCCCAAGCCGTCCACGTCAGATGCTGAGACGACCAAGTTTGTGCATGTTGATTTCACCGAACCGGATCTCCCGTGGCGCTACTCGCCTCGTCCTGCGGCGGCTGGTACTCCACAACTGTTCCCCTGGCTCGTATTGCTTGTTGGGGTCGCGGAAGAGCTGAAAACGGCAGACGGTATCGTCACTGTCGTTGAGTCGAACGTGCTGAAAGACCACGACCTTACCACCTCACATCTATGGGCTCATGTTCAGGAAGAAGGAGCGGTCACTTTCTCGCGACTCATTTCCCCTTACAAACTGCGCCCACAGCGCGAGCACGTCGCAGCTCTTGTGCCGTCATTTGATCAAAACGGAGAATTTCTGTGGACCGGAGGTGACAAGAATTTCGACGTTCTGCCCACATTTTTCAGCTGGCATTTTTGGACTGCTGAGGAGGGTGACTTCGAAACACTTGCTACTGCGTTGCAACTCAGAAAAGCAGGCGACCTTGGAAAGGCACGCCTTAGATATCATCGCCCCCTTACGAATGTGGACGTAACGCTCGAAGCACGTGGCGCGATTACATCTCTGCAACCGCCGACTGCTCAGACCGAGGAAGTAGCCAAAGCCCGCGCCGATCTCGACTTCTTGAATAACTCAATCACCGACGAAGTTCCACCGGGCGTTCTGCCACCGCCTCCATTGCGGAAAATCATTCAGTTACCCCAATACGGTGGTCTGTGGCTCGAGGACATAGACGCCGCCAAATGGAGTAAATCGCTCAACGACGATGCAAGACATCGGGGTATCGCCGGGCTCGGTCTTTGGATGGGAATCGTTGAACAAGAGTCATTGATGGAAGCTGCAGTGCTGCAGGCTGGCGCTCTGCAGGACGCGGGGCAGCGAATCGGCCATCTTGCGTTGGGCCTGGCTGCTGCTGCTGGACTTTGGACACGACGGTTGCCGGACACGCCCGAACTGCAACTGCGAATCTTCGGACCCGCCATGGGAAGGATGCTGGCAGATGGTGGTGACACGGTGCTCAACCGTGTGACATCTGAAACCAGCACACTGGACGCCGCTGTCTTCTCCAGCGCCGCACAACGGTTATTGCGCAACGGCAGTTGCCGAAGCAGGTTCGCAGCAAACGGTCGCATCGACCGGAAGGCTGTCATGACTGCCGCCAATGAATCACCGCTCCCATTAGCAAAAACGCCTGAGGGATTGCCCCACGTCGATACAGTCGCCGAGGGTCTTGGCGAGAGGCCGCTGGAAGAAGCACTTGGTCTCCCACGATTTGATGAACGGCTCGATCAGATTCTAGAGAAATTCGACGGGCAACCAAACGAACCACAAATAGTGGCGGACTTTGCCCGGCTCGTTGATGAAGAGCTTGGCCTCACGTGTCGAGACCTCATCGCACAGTTCATCACGACGATTATCCAACCACAGCCCACGGTTCTTGAGCGTGACATTCTCATGGCAGCTATCGAACATTGTTTGAGTCAGGGGTTGCCAGGACTTGTTCGGGAGTCAGGTTTGCAAAGCGCATTGCCCAGATCAGGGACTCGGGATCCTCGCCGTCCGATCAATTTAGCTGTGCTGGCTGACATAGTTGCAAAGGCGATTGATCCGACGCAGGCAAAACCGCCGGCTTGGTTACGAGTGTCGAGCACGATCAAAGGTCTCGACCTTAAAACTCTTGCTCCTCCCGAAGCACCAATAGGACTCGACTATCCAACTTGGACGTTGGTCAATAAGCACGAGAAGGAATGGTTGCTACCTGGATGCGGGACTCTCCCAAATCACTCCATCGTCGCATTGCAGACCAATCCGACCTTCGTCGACGCTTTCATGGTGGGGATTAATACTCAGTTTCTTGGCGAGATGCGTTGGCGAAATCTGCCCGCGCCGCGTGTGAGTACTCCGCTCCGAATGTTCTGGGGCTATGTGAATCACGATAAAGGTGTTCGTGAAGCTGACATCAGACCAATCGGTGATTGGCCATCGAAACCGGAAGGTGCTGCGAGTGCGGACGATGTTGGGGATCTGTCGCATCAGGCAATTAAGCCAGGAGACACCACCGGAAAAAAGGATCTGGTTATAGCGTTTCGAACGCCATTGTTCCGACGCTATCCTTCGACGCTTGTCTACCTTGTGCGTCCTCTCGCCGGAGACAATGCTGATGACATTCTAAAAGCGCCTCCAAACTTCAAAGACTCTCCAACCGATCGGACCCAGCGACGTTACTTTGGCCCCATCTTCTTTGGGCAGATGGAACCGGATCTCGTCTTCTTTGCGTTTGACATTGATCCGCAGACGCTCGACGAGTTTTGGTTAGTGCTGGATGAGCCGCCGTCCGAACTGCGTTTTCGCAACGACAAAGGAGTGAACTGGCCCAACAGCGCGAAATTCGCCGAACGCACGATCGATCATCCCACGCGCATAGCCATTAGCGGCAAGGAATTGGAGGCGCAGGCAAACAACCCATGATGACTTTCGTCCATCGTGACCGGCGCCGCCTACTTGTCGGCCAAGCCATCACAGCTGCTAACAACAGAGTTGATGAGCTTGATGCGGAGCTGAATGCGCTTCCAGCCGACGCCGATCCGGATGATCGGACTACACTCGAACAAAAGATTGCTGCTGTAAAGGCACTGCTGACGAAGCTGAACGGCGAAGACGTGGAGCTGACAAAGGATGGATGGCTAGTAAGTGACGAAAGCGCCCGGGCATTGGCTTCGGATTGGTTATGGTCCAACACAACCAATCTTCTTTCGGCAGTCAAATCTGACGCAGCTCTGTTGGTGCTCGATCGCCAGCCACTACTAACGATTGCAGCTGCTGCGGCACTCGAAGCTTTACCCCGTGGCACTGGCGATCCGCGGCAAGGCTTTCTGGAAGAAGTAGCTAATACCGTCAATGATCCGGACGCAATGAGTGAACTCATCGGCTTTGCGCTCGCTCTGTGGTTGAACCTCCCAACTGTTGACCAAAAGTATCCCTTCCGCGAGATAGGGGTGATGCTGCCGCTTCGACTCGAAACGATCTTCGATCTCCAACCGAACGGCCGGTGGAAGTTATCGCTACGCGTTATTCCAGACGAGCCATCAATCCGCCGAGACCAGCCTAAAGTTAGCCAAAGCGAGGTCGAATGCCTCAAGGAATTCTGGAGCCTTTCCCGAGCGATGGCTCCGGCGGCCGGCACGACGCCGGATAAATGGCTTGAACATCCAGACGGCGCCGTCGCGTGGGCGCAACTCTGTGATCGTGTGGGCGTAACTCGAGCCGCTTCGTTGGTCTCAAAATTTCCACCTGCTTTGGCTGATGGGGCTTTCACATTAACTGTGGCTGCTGATCGCATCGGTGACCAAATACCAGATCGTGTGGCTGGCTTGCCTCAACTCTTGAAAGTGGTAGTTATTGAGACCAACAATACAGAGCATCAGATTGGGACGCTTAGCCCCGACGAGTCGGCGTTGACCTTGCCTTTGCCTACTAGTGCTGAGGGAGCGTTCGACAGCTGGCTCATTTCATGGACCAAAGCCAAGGCTGTGGGAATGGGTGGCGAGTTCACGCTGCCGGTAGGGTGCACACCCAATACCATAGAAGCACTGTATGTTTATGGGGTTGGCGACGAAGGCCCTACGAAACACTTCGTGGCCCACGCGGAGGCAGGTGGTATGGGGCTGCTGCGACTCGGCGCCCCTACCAATACCATTCACGGAATGCCGGCCGCCGATCTTGGTAGAGACGCCGAAACGTGGCGTGCAGTTGCTGGTAAGCGTCTGCGAGCCGAACGCGACACTGGACTGGACAACATTGCTAACGCACTTTGCGGCACAGTGTCATTGCCGCTCGTACCCGGAGGATCAAACGATTTCAAGGAAGCCAGGCGTATGGTCCAGGCGCTGTGGCCGGCACTGTGGGGCCACTACTTTCGTGACCTCAGAAACTGCAGGGACAGTGCTCACAACGTGGGTTTATGGGCCATGGACAACCTGTATCCGGAAGGGCCCCTCCTGCCTCTCAGGATTGGCACGCAGCCATACGGCCTACTACCGGTCAGTTCGTTCGAGCGCTGGACCGCGGCCGGGGACACGGATCTTGATCAGACAGAAACTCGCATACTCGATGCGCTGATAAGGCTTCGTCCGGCGTGGGTGAGTGCAGGCACGAAGAAGGGAACCGTCGTTGGAGCGGACGCGAAGCGCCTGCTTGAGTTGCTTGCCCGTCCAGGTGTTAGTCCTCAATATGTCTACAACGCGTTTCTGCCGGCCGAACTACTCGCACAAGCTTATCCTGCGCAGCCGCAAGCTGATTTTATCGCAGGCGCTCTCAGTCTCTGGCGGTCGGCAATCGAAGCCTTACAGCGGGAGCCAGTTCGCACGCATCTGGCTGTGGGTCATCCGAGCAAGTTGAGACTGCCTTTGATAGGAGCGCGTCGTCTTATGCCGCCAGAACTTACTCTCGGAGAGGCAATCCGAGCGCTCTACCAGGAAGACACCGTCAACCTTTTCATCGAGCGCATGAGAGGGATTGTTCCCGACAGTTTGCTAATTCGCCTGCTCGTTTATTCCGTAATACTCGCCAAGGCGTGGTACATGCAGTCAGTCCAGAATATCGCGGGACCACTCATCAATCCTCTCAGGTGGGAAGACCCGGCAGAGACAACCCCGATTGAGCAGTTTCAAGCAAACTTCGCGAACGCAGAGGCTGACGGATTAGGTCGTGGGCCAATAGTGAGGCTGTTGCGACTCCACCAGAAGGCAGTATTTGATTTGATTGGCGAGCTCGATCAATACCGGAAGCGTGGACGTGATCCACTCAACCAGGCCAGGGATATAACCCAGTTGGTCGTTCCGCCTGAGCGCCGCTCCGAGCTCGACCGAGCGTTGCGAGCCACACTTGACACGGCAAGTCACCGCATCGATCCATGGTTCACTGGCATCGCGTGGCGTCGTCTTCGTGAACACAGTGCGAGCGTGCGTTCTCTTCATCGACTCGGCGCTTACGGTTGGCTTGATGGTCCGTTTATAGGCACCCCTGGGCCAAATCGATCAGGACGGTTGCATGCTCCGTCACACACCCAGGCACTAACGAGTATCATTCTGCGTGACAAATTCCTCTCGTCCGAACAGGAACTCACAGTTGCAAATCGGAATATCTGGAAGATGGATCTAACCTCCACTAGTGTTCGTCTGGCCATCGAGATGGCCGAAGAAGTGAGGATGGGTTTGCACATCTTCGAAGTCGTCGGACGGCGTGTGGAAGGCATCGTCGGGCGTCCAGATCGTGTGAGGATCTTGCGCAAGGCCGTGCCGCTGCGGCCGGAACGGCCTGACCGAAGAGATGTCTGCCATGGTTTGAACGCGCTTGACGGCCTGCTCGCGAATTCAGTGCCCGGCGTACTGATCGATGAGCAACAAGTCAAAGAACTTAACGAGTTGAAGGCAGCGCTCGAAGCGTATAGCGATCTGCTGGTTGCTGAAGGCGTTCATCAGGTGGTTACTGGTCATGCTGATATTGCGGCTGAGGTGATGGATGCCGCCGCCGGCTTTGCTCGTCCGCCTTCACTTGAGTTTGTGCGTACTCCGCCTTCGGGTTATCGCCTGCCGACGAGTGTGATTACTGTACTTCCTTACCGGCGGCCGGTTGTAAATGGTTCACCGCTCGAATTAGTGGATGCCTCTCTCGCCGCATTCCTCGAAGACCAATTTGGCGATGCGAATCAATGGTCGTGGCGCGCCGAATGGACCGAAGAGTTCGACGGTGGTGAACTCCAACGCAACGCAGCAGTAACATTGCAACAGCTGTCGCTGAGTGTGCTTGATGTCGTGTTGGTGCCGGAGGATTTTCTAATCGATGCCGTTCGCACCATGGTTGGAGTGCCGGCAGCGAAGATAACACCACCACCATTCCACGCTTTGATCAGGCAGCTTGCCGGAACGCTTGGGTCCAGACCTGCTGCTCTTTCAGATCTTGTTTTGCAGTCAGACCTGCCGGCTGAGACAGTCAAGCAATCGGAGGAGTCGCTGCGACTCGAACTTTTCGTGCGTTATCAAAACGCCCATATCGCTTGTTCGGGATTTGCAGCCGAAATGGACGCGGCCGGTCTTACCAACGCCGAGCGCATCGCCTGGTTACGACGTGCACTCGCGTGGGGTGTTGTCGGACCCGCGGACGCGCACGCGCGCAAGTCTTTAGTAAATGCGCTTTTCGGGCTTGAACCTCCGGTGTCAATTGACTTGCTGACACTGACCCAGGGCGCTAAGGCGACTTTGACCGCTCGCCTTAAGGCAACACCGGACATCGCGGATCCGGCCACAGCTCAATTATCTCCGGCCGAGCTCGCTCGCGCCTTGGCAGAGATCGCTTCACCGGACGGAAAGCTAACCATAACAGCTCGCTGGTCGACCCCAACTTTGCTCGACGCATCCAGTCTGCAGGTGGAAGCCGTGGAAACCAATCTGGATGACACGTGGTTGACCGTTATGGCCGCTGTGCGTCCGGTGCTTTCGAGATTGGAAGCACTACAACTCGAGGCACGTTTGTTGGATCGCTTCGAGCCTTTGAGTGCGTGGACTAATTCGCCAGGTGACCCATGGCAGAAAGCTCTGGTGGGCCGAAACGTGAACACTCGACGCGGCGCGACAGGCGTCACGAAGATCAATACGCGACGATTCGTCGCGGGCTTTGGACCAGTCAATGCCTGGCAAGGAGCTGACGTCGCGGTTGCGCTAATGGACCAGTTTAGCGAAGCCGTCCCGATGGCGGAGCGAAGTACGTACGCAGCGTTCGGCTTCAACGCGCCAGCGGCGCGGGCTCCACAGGCAATTCTGCTGGCAGTGCCACCGCGATCGGATAAAAGGTTAGAGTCAGACGACGTGCTACAAATTCTAAAAGAAACTCGACAACTCGTGCGCGCCAGGGCAGCGAATGTCGTCGATGACCAAACGCACCCAACTATGTGGTTCCAGGGGTTGGGCCCATTGCGTATGAGTCTCAGCACCAGCACACAATACTGGAGGTAAAATAGTTGGCTACCCGGATAGACGCGTATAACCGATTGGGCTCATCACCCGACGATCGTGATCTGGAGAACGGGTTTGCCGCCCGCATTCATGACCCGCTCTGGCTACTCGCTCGTCAGTGGCAGATGGGAGAGCATCAGGGTGAGAACGCCTCGTCTCCAGTGCGCGTTGAGTGTGCTGTTACGCGAACACCAATCAAGCCATTGGATGGTATCGCAGAGTTTGATCCCGCCGTGGTTCCGCCTGAAGCGCTCGTTGAATCAGAACTCGATGATTGGTGGACGATCGGCAGGCGCATACGGGTGGGCCAACAGCTCGCCAACAGGCCTGAAGTGGCTTTTGCCCAGGGCGTGCGCTTCCTCGATCCGCCCCCGCCTTATGACGTATTTCGCGGTCGTGTTGACGGCCGGGCCGTCTGGCGCGCGCGTGAGAGACTCAATATTCCTGACGCAGCGTTTGGTGCTGAGCGGCCACCCGACGACAGTCCTGTGGCGTGGGACTCATTACGGCTCAATTACAACGCTCGCTTCGAAACGTCTGAACGACCGCTCGTCGTAACCGATCATCATGGTGGACCAATGGATTGGTACTCTGCCGATGGTGATATTTCAAATCCCTCCGGAGAGCCCCCGGAGCCGATAGTCAGCGTTGGGGTGCCAACGCCCCTTGAGTATCCAGGTGCACCTCACAGCCGCTTCTGGGAGATCGAAGATGCGGCTGTAGACATCGGTGGCTATCCGCCTGACACTGCACACTTCGCCACGATGTTGCTGGTGGAGTTGGTCTACTCGCACGGCGACGACTGGTTTCTGTTTCCGATTACCGCGCACGCGGGTCACGTTGTCAGTATTGCATCGTTAGTGGTGACCGACTCATTCGGTAGACCGTACAGCACCGAAGATCTTGCGAACAATCTTCCGAAATACCCGGGCCTACGACCACCAACGGACTTCACAATCTTCAAGTGCAATGGACTGCGTGATGAGTCGTTGGTTGTGTGGCCGGTCGCGGAGTCACCGCTTGAAAGTGGCTCGATTGAGCGTGTGCAGTTTGGGGTAGACGAGCATAGCAATGTCCTGTGGGCGCTCGAGCGGATTATCGATGCGCGTCAGGTTGATCGCGTACGGGTGACTGCGGACGCCGCTCATCCAGCGTATCCCGCCCCGACGCCGATCGGAGATGCTACTAAAACGAAGAGTTATGAGTACCTTCCGGCATCAGGGATTGAATCGCGTTGGCATCCATATAGCTTGTTGTGGGAGGGCCAAGCTGAGTTGACGTTCGAGCAACAGGGACTAGCAGACTACTCGCTCCAAAAGCCGCGACCAATGCCCCATCCTGACGCGGACGTGCTGAAGGCTGGCACACCTGAGGCTCTGGAACTTCATCGCATTGCTGCAGCGACGATGTCACTCGGGGGCCTGGAGCTTGAGCGCCGTTGGCAACTTGCCCGAGATCTGAGAGGGCGGCCAGTGTTATGGATACAACGTCAACGCCGAGTGCTACGAACACCGCCGGCGCGCACCATCCGGTTTGATGTCATGCGTGAGAACGCGAACGCGTAAGTCTCACTTCACGATTGTCGCGACGAACTTCACTGAACGCGCATATTTCTCGTCTGATAAACCTCCATCATTCTCATCTGTGCCGCGCACGATGTCGTTCTCAACTTTATAGTCTTTAATTTTCATCGTGCCGCTTTCCTGATACTGACTCGGGTGAAAGCGGACCCACATGCCGTCCTTCATAATTGCGTATTCCAGGCCGCGGATCTTCTCGCCGTCCAGCAATGTCGTGTCCTTTAATTCTCCAGCCACGGCCTCGGGTGGAATCGGCTTGTCAGTCAACAGGATGATCATAGCCTCTTCACTAAAGCGCTCGGCACGACCCGCGTACGCATATTTGAGTTCGACTGTTTCGCCCTTCGCGGTGTAAGTTCCGCTTGCCTGACCCGGTTGTAACTCTCCAGCCGGCACTTGTGGCTGCGTCGTTTGGGCCTTGGCGGGCGCGTTCTTGTTTTCACTCTGCACTGACTGATTTGTGCTTTCGCTCGCAGGCGACTTCTTGAATGAACACGCTGAAATTGATGCGACGATTACAAAAGAAACTGCGCACACGGAGAGGCGTTTCATCTTTTGGCTCCTCGGGAGGGTTTGTTTCGCGATCAAGTCAATGCTAACACAAGACAGGATTGCGCTGACTCGGCGGCGGGCCAAAAAACAGAATTAACTAATCGACAGATTTTCGCAGGTGACCGCAGATCAGAATCAGATTGAGAGTTCTGAGTCGATAGCTTAAAACACTTCCTCTTTCTGATCCGCGTTTATCTGCGTAAATCTGTGGCCCAAGTTAGCGATAGAAATACGGATCGAGGACGGTAACTTCCGTAATTCGATCCACTGGCAGACTGTTCCGTTTTGCGGCGCTATGAATTGCTTCGGGGTTCGGGGCATCGTAGACGCAGAACGTCTTGTTCTTGTCGAGAGTTACGTAGGAGTGAACCCAGGTTACGTCGTCTTCAGCGTTGTTTAAGATGACAAGCTGGCACATCTGAGCGCCATCATCAGTCACAGGAATTCTCAGCCCGTCGGGAAACGTTCGTTCAACTATATAACGCGGCATAACAGTTCCTTTGGTTTCAAGATTGGGGGACGGACATTCTACGACGGATTCACGAACAGGAGCAGCAGGCGGCAGAAGAAAAAGAAATCATTGGTCCTCACTTCTGGTCCCCGTCGCTTGAGTCATGGCCATCCGCTACCGCGAACGGTACTGAATGGCGCTAGATATCGACCGCTTAAATAAGAGCTTCCTGATCCATCCTGAACACGTTTTCCAAAACTTCAAATCAAGTACAATTCGGTCATGCCACACTATCTGGACGTAGCTAGTTGGGCTCGTCGTGACACGTTTGAGTTCTTCAGACATTTTGATAAACCGTACTTCAACGTTTGCACGACTCTCGACGTTACGAATCTTCTCGAGTTTCTAAAGACACGTCCCGGTTATAGCGTCTCGCTCGCTTACCACTACTTTGCTGTGCGAGTTGCTAATGAGATTGAACCTTTTCGCTATCGAATCAAAGATGGCAGGGTAATCGTCTACGATGTAATTCATGGTGGCACTACTGTGTTGTTGCCAAACGACGCGTTTATTCTGGCCTACTTCGATTTCGATCCAGACTTCGATAAGTTCATGCGGGCAGCCCAGCGAAATGTTCAGGAAGCAATAGCCTCGTCAGTCTTTAGCCCACGGCCGAATGACGACGCAATCCACTTTACGACTGTTCCCTGGATTGCATTCACAAGTTTTTCCCATGCGCGAAACTGGGGAAGCGAAGATTCAGTGCCGAAAGTAGCGTTCGGAAAGTTCATCCAACAGGAGGGCCGAGTCGTGATGCCCACGTCAGTCGAGGTTCATCACGCGTTAGTGGATGGAGTGCACGTCGGTCGATATCTTCAGCGTTTAGAGGAAATGTTCCGCAGCCCGGAAAAGCATATCGCAAGCGCATGAATCGATTGGGCCAAGTCAAAACCTTGATCTTCGACTGGGATGGTACGCTCGCCGACTCCGCCCACCTTGGCCTTGTCGCATTTGAAAAAACTTTTGCTGAACTCGGCGTTCCGTTTGCCCACGACGTTTACGAGGCGGCGTATTCGCCTAACTGGTATTCAACCTACGAAGCACTTGGACTGCCGAAAGAGAAGTGGCAGACCGCTGATGACCTGTGGATTCAACACTACGGCGATCAAACAGCTGAACTGATTGAAGGAGTAGGTGCGACACTGCTTTCACTACATCGTAAAGGCTTTCAACTGGGTATCGTCACCAGCGGTAGTAGAAGTCGAGTGTGCCGGGAGGTCGAGCAGTCGGTTTTGAGCGACGCGTTTGCTGTAATTGTTTGTAACGAAGACATCGTAAATAAGAAGCCAAACCCCGAAGGGTTAGAGCGCGCAATCCGTGCTTTGAGTGCCATCTCAGTTGAATGTGCTTACGTTGGCGATGCACCTGAAGACATTGAGATGGGCAGGAGGGGAAATGTTGTGACCATCGGTGTGCGGAGTGCCTATCCGAGCAGTAGTAGCTTGTTGAGTGCTAAGCCGGATCTTTTTCTTGAGAGAATGACGGAGCTTCTGGATCATTTTTGAGGGTGTATGCGCGAAAATCGTTAAAACGGTTTCGAAATCCACACGGCGGCGCTGATCCCCAAGCTAAAGCTTGGGGTGAATGAGATGTTGACTCTAGACCAACGCCAAAGACCAAAGACCAAAGCCTAATCATGTCTATTCCCCGAGTCAAAATCTGCTGCATCGCTAGCATCGCAGAAGCTTGGATGGCTATAAATCATGGCGCCTCGGCTATCGGTTTGGTATCCGCAATGCCGAGTGGTCCAGGTCCGATTCCCGAGGAACTCATAGCCGAGATAGCTGCCACTGTTCCGCCCGGAGTGTCCACGTTTCTGCTCACTTGTAAGGAGGACGTTGAAGCCATCATTGATCAGCAGCACCGCCTCCGCGTGAATACGATTCAGATTTGTGACCGTTTACTGACAGGAAGCTTCAAACAACTGCGTCAGGCATTGCCGGGAGTTTCGTTAGTGCAGGTGATACACGTTACTGGTCGAGAGTCTGTTTCTGAGGCGGTTTCAGTTGCGCCGTTCGTCGATGCGATTCTGCTCGACTCAGGAAATCAATCGCTGCCAATAAAGGAATTGGGTGGCACAGGTCGCACGCACAATTGGAGTGTGAGCCGCGAGATTACCGAAACGGTGAGTGTCCCAGTTTTTCTTGCGGGCGGACTCCGAAGCGATAACGTTGCAGGTGCGATCAGAACGGTCGGACCGTTTGCCGTAGATGTTTGCAGTGGTGTTAGAACTAACGGTGAGTTGGACGAGGTGAAGCTCAGTGCCTTTTTTGCTGCTGTGCTGGATCAAGGTTCCTAACTTGAACTCGGACACTGAAACACATCAATGTCGTGGGAAACAGTCAGTACCACCACGCGGTAGCGGGTGGCCAGCTCGATACGACACTTTGGCTTTGCACCCACCCGCTACCGCGTGGTGGTACTGACTGTTTCCCACTACGCGGCGATGGAAACAAGTGAAAAGCCCGGGGTGCGCTTAACGCTGCCCCGGGCTTTGAACTAGCAAACGCCGTCGGCGTTCCCAGAGTGATCCTAGAACGTGAATCTTATTGCCAATTGCACCTGCCTCGGATCGCCGACACCTTGCCGCAGGAAGCCGTTGAAATCAAACAGGCTCGGCGCCGTCAGAGAATTTTGATTTCCGCAGGTCGCCAACGCGTTGATTCGGTTATCCGTGTTAAAGGTATTGAACATCTCCATCGAGGGAATCAGCCCGAAGCGCTCCCCGAATCGGAAGGGTCGCGAGAGACGCCAATCGAACGAGACATAGTCGTTGTCTTTCCGCTGCGTGTTTCGGTTGGCACACGGAGGCGGAACAAAAGCGCCAGGGTTTGCTGGCTGGGCGGATCGCGCCTGGACACGTGGACTAAACTCAAAGCCCCAGGGCAACTCTGAGTGCATGTAGAAGTTGAACTTGTGGCGGATGTCGCGATCGGACTGCGCGTAATCGAGCTGAAGATTGTTTATGTCTAACGCTCGGTCAGTGAACGGATCGCGTTCATTCGAATCGTCGTCTTTGTCTTTCGCCACGACGTAATTCAATTCAAACTGGTAGTGCTTGGTGAAGCGTTTTCTCATTCCCACCGTAAAGCCGTTGTAGTTGGTTTTGCCAACCGCGCTTGTCACCATTACTTCGCCGAGGAACGGTGAGAAGAAGTTGTTTCGATTGACGTTAAGAAAACGCGTCAGGTGAACACCTTGCGCATGTGTGAAATCGAAATAGAGCGACAGATCACTGACCAGTTCCTGCTCAAAGGCGACGTTCGTCGTGTAAATCCGTGGGTTTGCATAATCGCGACTAAACACACGCACGCCACTGAAGCAGGGGAACGGATTTGTTATTGAACCGGCTACGCATGGTGAAACAGTCGAGGGTGGTGAAACAACACCCGGCCAAACCGGACCAGGGACACCAGAGGAAATGATCGGTGTATTCAGAAAGATTGTTTGTTGCTGTACGCCGTTGGTCGTGATCGATCCTACTTGCGACAGCATGTTCTGACGCCCATAAAAGATGCCGTAACTTGCCCTCAGAACTGAGGTGCCCTTTTTCGAAATGTCCCACGCAAATCCCACTCGAGGTTGAAACTCCTTCTTCTGATTGTGCAGTGTTCCGTCGGAAGGAAATCTTGGGTCATTTAGAAATATGCCGTAGGCGGTTTGGGCAGGCGCGACGGTAGGATCCGGAAATATCTGTGCTTCCCATCGCAAGCCGTAATTCAATGTGAAGTTGGGCCAGATTCTCCACGAATCCTGGCCAAACAACGCAAAGTCTTCATTCTTTATGTTAGAAGCACCGGCGGCATCGGTCGCGGGGCCCGTTAAGCCGGCACCCTGCAAATAGAGAAGCAGGGGGCCGCCGTTAGTCGCCCCAGCTGGGCAGGTTGCGGGCGCTGTGACGAATGTTCCATTCGAGCACCCGACTGTGTTTGGGCCAAACCCACCAGAAGCAGCGGGCGAAGCGTACCGCAGGAAGCCGGTGACGCTGTCGAAGATGTAACGTCCCTCAAAGAATCCCCGGAACACCTGGTCGTTCAGTGTGTGTAGCCACTCACCACCGAACTTCAGGGTGTGATTACCTGAGACGATCGAGAAGCTGTCCTTTAGATGTGTCCGCCAAAGCAGCTCGTCGATGTTTGGCCCGAGAAAGAACGGGTTCCCGAACCTAAACGTCGTGCCAAACCCCATTGCCGTGTCGGCAGGGATGTTTGAAGGGGTTGCGTTACGGGGCCGGTCTTCGCGCGTGTAGGAGAAGTGAGCTTCATTAAGCTTCGTCGGTGAAATTGTACTGAAGAGGTTGAAGTTGAGGTTGTTGATCTTCGACGGACCTTCGATGCCGTTAGCCGACGTGCCGTACGTAGCGACGTCAAACGTTTGATTGGTGTTCTTTGAGTAGTCGAAGTTATACGAAACCGCCAGTTTGTTGGATGGTGAAAGATCCCAATCCAGTTTTGCAAGAAAGGCGTTGTTATTGATCTTATGTTTGACTGGCAAGCCCTCATCTTGGTTCCTCGTGTTCTGCATGAAGTTAATCAGCGCCAGTCTCTGACAATCCTCGTTTGAGTTGATTAACCCTTCATTGGCGATGATGGTTGGATTCGAAATTGGGCAGGGCGTTCCAATCGGAACGCTAAGATTCTCGCGATCGAGATTCTCGCGAATGCCTTCAAAGGCAAAGAAGAAAAATGCCTTGTCTTCTTTAATCGGGCCGCCGACTGTGCCTCCAAACTGTTCACGATGAAAGCCCTTTAACGGTTTGCCGTCTGAAGTATTCGCGGTAAGTGCTTCGAGACGTTGAAAGTGAAAGACGCTGCCGTGCACTTGATTGGTTCCTGATTTGGAAATCACATTGATGACCCCGCCCGCCGATCGTCCAAACTCCGCGGTTGCGCCCGTTGCCACTACCTGAAACTCTTTTACAGCATCGAGAGGAATGTCGATGGCCGCGCGCTGTCCACCTAATTGTTCGCCA
>Ga0111538_10004836_pt1 | contig 18555 bp, 14 predicted proteins | sample SoiMethybrSBSTD1_FD_79669 | JGI IMG/M metagenome (GOLD analysis project Ga0111538, IMG submission 79669) | Bulk soil microbial communities from a Populus tree surrounding site in Tennessee, USA - Soil MetaG P. TD hybrid SBSTD1 (version 2)... | ecosystem: Environmental > Terrestrial > Soil >...
GAAAGAGGAGCTGGCCGAACGCCGCGGCGCGCCGCGAATCATCGGCGAGGACCCGAGACTGCGGCAGGTGGTGCAACAACTCCATCGCGCGTCCGGCACGGATGCGACGGTGCTTCTCGAAGGCGAGAGCGGTACCGGCAAGGAGCTGTTCGCACGCGCGGTTCACGCGCTGAGCCCACGCGCCGACGGTCCGTTCGTCGCGATCAACTGCGCGGCTATTCCAGAGACGCTGCTCGAGAGCGAGCTCTTCGGCTACGAGAAGGGCGCATTCACCGGCGCCGTGGCGCGCAAACCGGGGCGATTCGAGCTGGCGCATCGCGGCACGCTGTTCCTCGACGAGATCGGCGACCTGTCGCTGACGCTGCAGGCGAAAATCCTGCGCGCGCTCGAGGAAAAACGATTCGAGCGTGTCGGCGGCACGCAATCGCTCCACGTGGACGTCCGCGTCGTCGCCGCCACGAACAGAAACCTGAAAGCGCGCGTGGCGGAACGTCAGTTTCGAGACGACCTGTACTTCCGGCTCTCCGTCTTTCCGATCCAGATTCCGCCGCTGCGCGAGCGCGCCGAGGACGTGATCATCCTCGCGCGCCAGTTTGTCGATCGGTTCTGCCGCGATCTCAACAAGAAGTCGCTGACGATTTCTCCAGCGGCGTTGGAGGAGCTGCGCACCTACGGGTGGCCCGGGAACGTACGCGAGCTTCAGAACTGCATCGAACGCGCGGTGATCTTGTGCGACGGCGACACGATTCAGCCTCGCCACCTCAACCTCTCATTCCGCCAGGCGCAGCAGGTGGCGGCGCCGAGTCCGTGGGAGCAAATCGATCTCTCCGGGACGTTGGCCGATGTGCTGCGCCGGGTGACAATGGAGGTGGAGCGCCGGAAGATCGAGCAGGCGCTGAAAGAGGCCTCGGGGAACAGACAGCGTGCGGCCGACCTGCTGCAGGTCGCGCACAAGGTGCTGTTGCAGAAGATCAAAGACTATGGGATCGCGGACGGCTGACGATCACGCGAAGCTGCTGAAGGAGCTCAACGAAGAGCGAATTGCCGCGCTCACGCGCATCAGCGGCACCCTCGAATCACTGATCGCACAGCTCCAGCAGGTCCACGAACGAATTTCCACACGCCGCGATTCGGCGCGCGACCGAGACGTCGCCGCCTATCGCGAGCTTCATGAGCGTGCTCGCAAGTATCGCTGGTATCTGGAAGTCCAGCGCGAGGCGCTCGGGATGCGCCACCACCAGATCCTGGACGAGCTCTACGTCATCCCCGGTCCGCTGTAAGGCCCGACGACTTCAGTCCGAGGCGGTCGAGCACCGCTCGCAGTTCGTCCTCTGTAACATCGTCGATCGTCATCGTTGCGCCGATCTCGATCGCGATGACGAAATGCAATCGCCCGTGGACGACTTTCTTGTCGCGGCGGACCGCTTCGAGCACCTCACCGATGCCAAGATCCGCGACCGGTGGCAGCGGTCCGAGCTGAGTGATCACCTGCGCGATCGCCTGACGCTCGCGCTCGCCAAGCGCACCGCGGGCGACCGCGAGATCGGCCGCCGCGAGCATGCCGTACGCGATCGCTTCTCCGTGACGGAAGCGTCTGTATCTGGTCACGGCTTCGAGCGCGTGACCGATCGTGTGCCCGTAGTTGAGGATGCGGCGCAGGCCGCTTTCGCGCTCGTCCTTCGAGACGACATCCGCCTTGATGCGGCACGACTCGACGATGGCCGCGACGAGTACTTCCGGATCGCGCGCGAAGATGGCTTTCGTGTCGTGCGCGACGAGATCGAATAACCGGCGGCTTGCGATGACGCCGTACTTGACGACCTCGTAGAGGCCCGAGCGGAACTCGCGGCGCGGCAGCGTTCGCAGCAGAAGGGGATCGATCGCGACGACGGCAGGCTGGTGGAACGCGCCGATCAAATTCTTCCCGAGCGTGTGATTCACGCCGACCTTGCCGCCGATCGAACTGTCGACCTGCGCCAGCAGCGTCGTCGGTACGTGGACGAGCGTGATGCCGCGCAAATAGGTCGCCGCCGCGAAGCCCGCTGTGTCGCCGACGACACCGCCGCCCACGGCAATCAGTACGCTCCCACGATCGGCTCCCGCGCGGATCAGTCCTTCGTAGATGCGCGACACGGACTGCAGGTTCTTGTAGCGCTCGCCGTCCGGAAGCAGGATGGGCTCGCCCGCACCGAGCGAGATTTGCAGATGTTCGCCGTGCAGCCGCCAGATCGGCAGGCTCGAGACGACGAATCGCCGCGGCCCGATGCCATGGCGATCGAGCAATGACGCGAGCTGCTCGCTGGTGCCCTCGCCGATCCAGATCGTCGACGGCCGCGAACCAGCGGTCACGTCGACACGGATCGGTTCCTTCAGCGTTTGGATGCTCAAAAGGTCATCGGGCGTCCGCGGAAACAAGGGGCGGAGGCGCTTGGCTGGTAGGATAGCACCGTGAGCGTGCGCGGCGATTTCCTCGTGATCGGCAGTGGTATCGCCGGTCTCCGCGCCGCGATCTCGCTGGCCGAGCACGGCCAGGTCGTCGTCCTGACCAAAGCCGATCCGCGCGAGAGCAACACCGGCTACGCCCAGGGTGGCATCGCCGCCGCGATGGGCGACGACGACACTCCCGGGCTGCACGCGCGCGACACCATTGCCGCCGGCGACGGCTTGTGCGTCGAGCCTGCGGTCGACGTGCTCGTGCGCGAGGGACCGCGCTACGTGCGCGAGCTGATCGAGTGGGGCGCAGCCTTCGATCGTGATGAGCGCGGCCGACCGGCGCTCGGGCGCGAAGCCGCGCACAGTGTGCGACGCGTCCTCCATGCGCGCGATGCCACCGGTCGCGAAATCGGCCGCCTGCTGTGGCGCAAGGTGTCCGCGCATCCGCGCGTGCGTGTCTACGACGATGCGCAGGCGATCGCGCTGCTGACGCGAGACGGAGTGTGTCAGGGCGCGCGCTTCTTCACGCGTGACGGCGCGGTGGACGAAGCCGACGCATCACGCACGTTGCTCGCGACGGGTGGTGCCGGTCAGGTGTTTCGGGAGACGACCAATCCTGGAGTCGCCACCGGGGACGGCATTGCCATGGCGTTCGCGGCCGGCGCGCGTGTGACCGATCTCGAGTTCGTCCAGTTCCATCCGACGGTGCTCAGCATCGCGGGGGCGCCGCGCTTTCTGTTGTCCGAGGCGCTCCGTGGCGAGGGCGCGCGGCTCGTCAATGAAGCCGGCGAAGCGTTCATGACGCGCTACGAGCCGGCGGGCGATCTTGCCTCGCGCGATCTCGTCTCGCGCGGGATCGTCCGCGAGTCGCAGCGCACGAACGCGTCGGTGTACTTGACGATGGCACACCTCGATCCCGATTACGTCAGGCGTCGTTTTCCGACGATCACCGAGGCCTGCCGTCAGGCCGGGCTCGACCTTGCAACCGATCGCATTCCCGTCAGCCCCGCGGCGCACTACGTGATGGGGGGCGTCGAAACGGATCTCGATGGTCGCACCTCACTCGAGGGTCTGTTCGCGGCGGGCGAAGTCGCCTGTACCGGAGTGCATGGGGCCAATCGTCTCGCGAGCAATTCGCTGCTCGAGGGACTCGTGTTCGGAGCGCGCGCGGCGCAGGCGATGATGGCGACGCCGCATGCGGCGACACTATTTGCGAGATCCACCGAACCCGTGGCTGCGCCGCCGGATGGTGGTGAACTACCGGATGCGTCGCGCGTCCGCGATCTCGTCTGGCGCGACACCGGTCTGCTGCGCACGCGCACAGCGTTGCTGGCAGCCGTGACACGACTCGACGAGTGGCGCGGAACCGTGTGCCGGGCGCGCGAGGCCGCGCCGTGTGACCGCGAGCTGCGCAGCCTCGACAGTCTGATCACCGTCGGGTTTCTGATTGCCAGAGCGGCGCTTCGCCGCGAGGAGAGCCGCGGCGGTCATTTTCGCTCGGACTTCCCTCAGCGCGACGATATACACTGGCGGAAGCACATTGCTGATCGCGTGAGCCTCTGACGCCCGGACGAGCGTCAACTCCCAACTCCCAAATCCCAACTCCCAACGTTGGGAGTTGGCGCGCGCGACAGTGAGTTTGGGCGTTGGGAGTTCGACTGTTCATGAGCAACGAAACCGAGATTCCCGATCTCCCTACAGAGATCACCCCACAGTCCCAAGATTTCGCCCGCTGGTACGTCGACGTCGTGCGCCGCGCCGAGCTCGCCGACTACTCGCCGGTCAAGGGATGCATGGTCATCCGGCCGTACGGCTACGCGATCTGGGAGCTGATGCAGCAGGCGCTCGATCGTCGTTTCAAGGCGACCGGCCATGTCAACGCGTACTTTCCGCTGTTCATCCCGGAAAGCCTGCTGATGAAGGAAGCGGAGCACGTCGAGGGATTTGCGCCGCAGGTTGCGTGGGTCACGCAGGGCGGGACCGAAGTGCTCGAGGAACGGCTCGTCGTGCGTCCGACCTCGGAAACGATCATCGGGACGATGTACGCCAAGTGGGTCCAGTCGTGGCGCGATCTGCCGATCCTGATCAACCAGTGGGCCAACGTCGTTCGCTGGGAAAAAGTCACGCGCCTGTTCCTGCGCACGACCGAGTTCCTGTGGCAGGAGGGCCATACCGCACACGAAACCGCGGAGGAAGCGGAAGAAGAGACGCGGCAGATGCTCGCCGTCTACAAGGAGTTTTCCGAGACCGAGCTCGCGATGCCTGTGCTCGATGGTCAAAAGACGGACAGCGAGAAGTTCGCGGGCGCCGTTCGCACCTATTCAATCGAAGCGCTGATGGGCGATGGACGCGCCCTGCAGGCGGGGACCTCGCACAACCTGGGACAGAACTTCGCGCAGGTGTACGACATCAAGTTTCAGGGGCGCGACAAGTCGGTGCAGTACATCTGGGGCACATCCTGGGGCGTGACGACGCGTCTGATCGGTGCCGTCGTGATGGTCCACGGCGACGAAGGCGGCCTGATTCTGCCGCCGCGGATTGCGCCGTATCAGGTCGTGATCGTGCCGATCCCGCGCGGCAACTGGAAGGAAACCGTGCTGCCGAAAGCGCGCGCCATTCGCGACGAGCTCGTCGCGCGCGGCATGCGCGTGCACATCGACGACCGTGAATCGCAGACACCCGGATGGAAGTTCAACGAGTGGGAACTGCGCGGTGTGCCGCTGCGAATGGAGATCGGCCCCAAGGATCTCGAGAAGTCGCAAGTCGTCCTTGCACGGCGGGACACGCGGCAGAAGTCGCCCGCACCAATGGACGGGCTGACCGACGCGGTGGCGCAGATGCTCGACGGAATCCAGCGAGCGCTCTTCGATCGGGCCATCGCGTTTCGGAACGATCACACCGCCGAAACCGATTCGTACGAGGAGTTCAAGCAGATTATGGATGGCCGGCCAGGGTTCGTCGTGTCGCCCTGGTGCGGCTCGGCGACGTGCGAGGCGGATATCAAGGCCGAGACCCAGGCCACGATCCGGAACATTCCGTTCTCGAGCGCGCCGGCGACTGGAAAGGCATGCATCAAATGCGGCGGCGAGGCCACGGTGCACGCCTGGTTCGCGAAAGCGTACTGACCTATGAAATCACTCCTGCTGCTCCTGCTGACCGTCGTCATCGTCGGCGCAAGCGGCTGCTCGCGTGGGCCGCTGCACGTCACCACGATCCAGGTAGGCCGCTCGCTCAACTCGGACAAAAGCGTCGGCAGTCACACGACGCAGTTCAAGCCGAACGACACCATCTACGTCGCGGTGCTGACCGACGCCACCGGCGCCGGCAAGATCACCGCGCGATGGACGTACGGCGGACGGCCGGTCAGCGAGGAAAGCAAGAGCGTTTCGTACCGCGGTGAAGCGGCGACCGAGTTCCACATCGAGAACTCGGGCGGTTTTCCCGCGGGTGATTACAAGGTGCAGGTCCTGCTGGACGATCAGTCGGTGGGGGAGCGCGACTTCAGGGTCGTCCGGTAGCGACGAATCCCGGCCATTTCGCCCGCACGCGTTTGATCAGCGCACTTCGTGGAGCGATCTGCTCGCGGCGCATGATGTCTGTGGCGGCGTCTGACAGGCGTTCACGCCACCACGTCTCGCTCGGTGTTGCCGCCCACGCGCGCGCGAGCGGCTCCAGGCACGTACCGTCACCGATCGTGCCGATCGCCGTGAGAAAGTCCAACGGCAACGGGGATCGCGCCGCGTCGAACGATTCGCGCAGGTCATAGAGCGCCACACGACTTCGACGCCGGGCGAGCAGTGCGTGTACGCTGCCGCGCACGACCATCCAGTCACGCTGATGTGCGGCCGGTGTGTCAGCGCGCTCGCGCTCACGCGCCATCACCACAATGTCGTGCAGGACCGACAGCGACGCATCTTCGTGCGCCCCAACCCACTCGCGCGCCTCCTGCGGACCCGTGAACACGGGTGGACCGGCGTCCGGAGCACGCTCGAGAATCGGCTGAACGATATCGCGCGGCAGATCCGAGAGCGCATCGAGTGCGGCAAGCCGCACGGTCGCGGGTTGCGCGCGATCGAGCGCCACGCCGGTCAAGGCTTCGAGCACGCGCGTCCCGGGTTCCCTGGACATCCACGAGCGAAGCACGGGAATCGCCGCGGTTCGGACGTCCACATCCGCGTCGGCCAGCGCCTCGATCGCGATGTCGGCGCTATGCGGGTGATCGATGCCTTCGATGGTGGCCAGAGCGGCGACGCGGACAGAAGGGTTGCGCTCATCGTGTACGAGCGCGGCGAGGTGAGTCAGCGTGCGGGCGCCGATGACTCGCAGGCGTGCGGAAGCAGCCTCACGGGCGATCGCATCACCGTCGCGCAGGTCGCCAATGAGTCGTGCGATCTCGCTACCCGGCTTTAGCGGGCCGCGGCTCCTCACGCCTCGGCGGCGTCGTCGTCTGTGCGGCGGCGTTTGCCGAACATCCACGCCAGGCCGATGCTGAGGATGTAGAGGATGACGACCGGCGCGCCCATCACGACCATGCCGACGCCACCGCCATCGGGCGAGAGCACTGCCGCCGCGATGATGATGAGCAGGATGGCGTACTTGAAGTTCCTGATCATGAACCGCGGCGTGATCATACCCATGCGCGCGAGGAACAGCACCACGGTCGGCAGCTGGAACGTGATGCCGAGCGCCAGGATCAGACGCAGGTAGATCGAGAATGCCGGCTCGACGCGCGGCATGTACGTCAGATAGTCCGTCGTGAAGCTGGCGAAGAAGCGCCACACGAGCGGGAACACGGCGTAGTGAGAGAACGCCGCGCCAGAGACGAAAAGGACCGTCGACATCACGACGAACGGAATCGCCAGCTTCTTTTCGTGCTGATACAAGCCGGGCGCGATGAACAGCCAGATCTGAGCGAAGACCATCGGCGACGCCACGATCAAGCCGGCGATCAGCGCGATCTTGATCTGCAGCATGAACGCTTCGCTGGGATCGGTGTAGATGAGCGTTTGCCCCGGTGGGAGCATCCGCTGCATCGGCCGCATGATGAACTCGAAGATATTGCCGATATAGGCGAACGCGATCAGGACGCCGACACCGAGCGCGGACACCGACCAGATGATTCGTTTCCGGAGCTCGTCGAGATGCTCCAGAAACGACATCTTTCCGCCGGAGCCGTCGTCTGGACCTTCATCCCAGTCAGGCTCGTCGTCGGGCCGCCGCTGGGCGGACTGGCTCGGGAACGGCACCAGCGCCATACGGCCCTCTTACGCGGTGTGACCGGTGCCGGTGCGGCTGACGGTGTCCTCCACCGACGGCGGAGTCGCGACAGGGCTCGGAGTCGTGGTGTGCACTTCTGCGCCGCTGACGGCGGATTTTTGATCCGCGTCCATCTTGGCGCGCTGTTCCTTGGTTTCTTCGACCCGGATCTCCTCCTCGAGGGTGTTGCGAAGCTCGTTGGACGCTTTCTTGAACTCGTTGATGCTCCGGCCAAGCGACTTGCCGAGCTCAGGCAGCTTCCGGGGCCCGAAGATGATCAGAGCGATCACCAGGATGATGATCATCTCGGGCATGCCGATGGATCCAAACATGTGCCTTCTCCCGCCGGTTGAGTGCGGCCGGCGCCGACCTCGCAGAAAGAGGAAAACCCGTTAAGTAGTTCATAGTATTATAGAAATCGGATCTAGACGGGGTCAAGACGACGGTGTACATTCAACCTCATATGCGCAGGTATCGCTCATTCTCTGCGACAGTCTTCATCATTACGCTGTGTGCGTTGGTCGGAGGATTCTTCGGCCGCAGCGCACTGGTCGCACAGGACCAGATTCCCGACCAGTACAAGACCTTCACGGCCGCGCTTGGTGCGATCGAGAAGAACTACGTCGGCGACGTCGAATCCGACCGGCTGGTCTACAGCGCCATCAGCGGGATGCTGCAGACGCTCGATCCACACTCGAGCTTCTTCGACCCCAAGGCGTACGCGCAGATGCGCGAGCGGCAGGAGGGGCGCTATTACGGGCTCGGCATTTCGATCGCGGTGATCGACGGGGACATCACCGTCGCCAACGTCTTCGAGGCATCGCCCGCGTACCAGAAGGGCGTCCGCCGCGGCGACATCATCGCGAAAATCGAGGGTGAGGACACCAAGGGCTGGACGAGCGATCAGGCGGTGCGCCGCCTCCGTGGTCCAAAGGGAACTGCCGTTGGCGTCGCGCTGAAGCGCAGCGGCTATGACAAGCTCATTGACCTTCAGGTCACGCGGGATGAGATCCACATTCCGACCGTTCCATCCGCGTTCATGCTGGATGCGACCACGGGCTACATCAAGCTGCGCGACTTTGGCGAGAACACGGACCAGGAGCTCGGCCAGGCGCTGAAGACGCTGTCTTCACGCGGGATGAAGAAGCTCGTGTTCGACCTCCGCGGCAACCCCGGCGGCGCGCTCGATCAGGCGATTCGCGTGGCCAATCGATTCCTGCCTCGCGGCGACATGATCGTCTACACACGGGGCCGTGTGCCGAATTCGGATCAGGACTACCGTGCCACGGAACAGAGTGACTTCCTGAACGTCCCGATGGTCACGCTCGTGAATCGCAACAGCGCGAGCGCGTCGGAGATCGTGTCGGGAGCGCTCCAGGATCACGATCGATCGCTGATCGTCGGCGAGACCACATTCGGCAAGGCGCTGGTGCAGTCGGTGTATCGCGTCAGCGAAGGCGCCGGCGCCGCGATCACGACGGCGCGTTACTACACGCCGAGCGGCCGGCTCATTCAGCGGCCGTGGGATGGCAGCTTCGACGAGTACCTCACCTACACGTTGCGTGAGCAGGATGCCAACAAGGCTCACAAGTCCGACGACCTGAAGTACACCGACGGCGGTCGCAAGGTGTACAGCGGCGGCGGCATCGAGCCCGATCGCCGGTACGACGGACCGCTCGAAGGGTTCAACCCGACGCGCTTCGGTCGTCTGCTGTATGCACGCAACCTGTTCGACAGTTACGCGCAGCGCTTCACGCGGAAAGGCGACACACGCATTTCGGTCAGCGCGACAACTGCGCAGCGTGAGCTGAGTCCGGACTTCGAAGTCACCGATGCGATGGTCCAGGAGTTCCGTCAGCTCATCGAGAAGGCGCGCATCAGGATCGATGAGGCGGCGTGGCAGAAGGACCAGGACTTCATCAAGGCGATGATCCACAAGGAGATTGACGTGGATCTGTTCGGCGAGGCGGCGGCATTTCGCAGCCTGACCCGCCGCGATCCGCAGCTGCAGTTCGCCCTGAGCCTGTTCCCGGAGGCGCAGCAGCTTCTGGATTTGAGCCGCCAGACGCCCCGACAGCGCGCGGCTCGATAGGAAATCCCAAATCCCAAACCCCAAATCCCACGCCCCAAACGGGTCGCTTGTTGGGATTTGGAGTGGGGGATTTGGGTTTTGGGATTTGAGGTAACACCACCCCCGCCTTTGGGTTCCCAACCCAAAATATTGTGGTGTTACTTTGGCCTTGCCACAATAGCTAGGCCTTGTTAGACTGCGTCGCGTTTGACCGGCAGACGAGTTGCCCGCCTGCCCTTCTTTAAATTCGCCTAACCACTCACAACTGAAATGCGCCTCGAACGCCTCGAAATTTCCGGATTCAAGTCCTTTTCAGACCGGGCGGAGCTCGCCTTCGACCGCGGCGTCACCGCCATCGTCGGCCCCAATGGATGCGGCAAGAGCAACGTGGCCGACGCAATTACGTGGGTCATGGGCGAGCAGAGCGCCAAGAGCCTGCGCGGCGAGAAGATGGAGGACGTCATCTTCAGCGGCAGCGACGCCCGAAAGCCCGGGGCGACCGCTGAGGTCCGCCTTCGATTGAGTGGCCTCGTTCAGTCAAAGGCGAATGGAAACGGTCATGCCGATCCGCTGAACGGGACTGGCAATGGTCACGGTGACGCGAACGGGAACGGCAACGGGAACGGGAATGGAAACGGCCATCACGCGGCGACGATCGCCGAGCTGGCCGCGGCGTTCACGCGAGAGGTCGAGGTCACACGTCGCCTCTACCGATCGGGCGAGAGCGAATACCTGATCGACGGCGAGACCTGCCGGCTGCGCGATGTCCATGAGCTGTTGATGGACACCGGCCTCGGGGCCAAGGCCTACGCGATCATCGAGCAGGGAAAGATCGGCATGATCTTGAGCTCGCGGCCGATCGATCGGCGACAGCTGATCGAGGAAGCGGCGGGGATCACCAAATACAAGTCGCGACGACGAGCGGCCGAGCTGAAGCTCGAGGCCGCGCAGCAGAACCTGACCCGCATCGACGATGTGGTGTTCGAGGTGGAGAAGCAGCGCGGCGCGCTGAAGCGACAGGCGGCGAAGGCGCGGCGTTACAAGCGGCTGCGGGATGAACTGCGTCGGTGGGAGAAGGTCCTGTTGGCGCGGCGATATCGCGAGCTGGCCGGAAGCATCGAAGGCGCTCGTTCGAAGCTCGCAGACGCCCGGACGCGCGAGGGCGCGGCCCATGCTCGCCTCGAGGAGCTCGAAGCGAATCTGGGGCGCCTCCGCAGCGAGCAGTCCGAGGCCGACAGTCATGCGACCCGGACGCGCGAACGTGCGCATGCCTGCGAGCTCGCCATCAATCGGCGGCAGCAGCAGATCGACTTCAATCGCCAGCAGGCCGAGACGCTCGACGCACGTGCCGCTGCTGTTGCCGAGGAATTGAGGGATCTCGAGGCCCGGCGCGGGCCGGCACAGCAGGCCCTCGAGTCCCGGCGCCAGGCTGCGGCGGAGGCCGATCAGGCAAGGAGTGAAGCGGCCGCTGTCCTGACCGGCGCCAACGATGAGCATGCACGTGCCCAGCAGGATATCGAGCGTCTCGAGACGGAAGTCGAGGCTGCGCGCTCGGAAGTGTTCGCGGCGAGCAACACCGTCACCGCGCTGCGCCATGCGGTGCAGGCGGCCACGGCGCAGCTGGAGCGCGTTGGTGAGGCGTTCGGTCGTCTCGACGTCGAAGAGGATGACCTGCGCCGTGAGCGAGACAAGGTCGAGCAGGAGCGCAGTGGAGCGGCCGACGCATTGGCCCGCGCACACGAGCTCCTCGAATCGATCAAGCAGCAGCGTTCATCACGCGACTCGGAGCTGGCCGCGGCACGAACGGCCCACGAGAGCCGGTCTGTCGATGTTCGAACCCGCGAGCACGAACTGGCGAGTATCGAGGCACGCCTCTCGTCGCTGCAGGAGATTGCCGACAGCCGCGCGGATTTCGGCGACGCCGCTCGAATGGTGCTCGTTCAGGCCAACGGCCACGTAGGCCAGCAGGGCGCGGTTGCGGATTACCTGGAAGTCGACAGCCGCTACGACCGAGCGGTTGAAGCGTGCCTCGGCGATCTGCTGCAGCACATCATTGTGGAGCGCCATGACCAGGCGGTCTCCGGCCTCGAGCTCGTTCGTCAACACGACGCCGGCCGCTGCGGATTCGTCGTCGTCGAACCGGCGTCCGCTGAGTACCAGCCCCCGATGCCCGTGTACGCGGTGGGGGTGACTCCGCTGTCCGATGTGCTGCGGATCGTGGGGCCGCACGCGGGAACGATCGAGAGAGTCCTGCCGGAAGCGTATGTCGCCGACGGGTTCGAACAGGCGCTGGCATTCACGAGCCAGACGTCGGCCATCGTCGCGACGCTCGACGGAGACATGCTGCGGGGCCCGCACCTCCTGTCGGGCGGTGCGAAGGTCGAATCAAAGGGCATTCTCGCCACTCGACGCGAAATCAAGGAACTGCGCCAACGCATCGACGTGGATCGGCCGGCCCTCTCCATCGCACGCGAGGACCTGTCGCGCCTCGAGCGCACGATCGTCACCACGTCGGCCACGATAGCTGGACTTCAGGCAGAGCAGCATCGTCTGGAGAAAGAGATCGTCGGGGTCGAGGCGCAGGTCGCACGTGTGGCCGACGATTCGGCGCGCCTGTCGCGAAAGGCCGATGTCATCGCCCTCGAACGTCGTCGGACGGAAGAGGAGCGCGACGCACTGGTCACGCGCCGTGCGGACGCGGAAACGTCGATCGCACAACTCGAACAGGAACAGCGGGAGATGCAGGCGCGGCTCGGCGACGCGCAGCGGCGTCTCGCGGACGCACGAGAAACGGTGACGCGGCTCGGTGCATCCGCCGCCGAGGCGCGTGCGTCGCACGCCGCCCTTGTCGAACGTGCTTCCGCGCTCGCCGCCGAAGTCATGCGGCTCGAGGACGCGGCGCGAGAGCTGGAAGCGCGCATCAGCGCTCGCGTGAGCGAGCTCGATCAGACTCGTACGCGCCATCAGTCGGTCACCGCGGCGATTGCCGACGGTGAACGGGCGCTTGCCGACGAGACGTCGGCGCTGGCGAGTGCGCGCGAGGACCTGCGCAGTGCCGAAGAAGCCGCAGCGGCCTTGCGCGCCAGCGTAGATGCGCAAGACGTCGTCATTCGCGATGCGCGCCGCGCGCTGGAGGAAGTTCGGACCGAGGCCAGCGAGCTCGAGGTTGCGCGCGCGACCGCGGAAAGCGACCTCGCACACCTGGCTCAAACGTGTGTCGACACCGTGCAATGCACGCTCGATGACGTGTTCGCTGAAGTGGAGCGCATGGAGCAGGCGGGCGAGGTCGACGCGGCCCACGTCGCGGTCGCCGTCACTGAATCCGAGTCAGACGCAGAGGAAGGCGAGGAGGGTGAAGCCAGCCTTGCCGAACCCGCAGAAGACGTCAGTGCAGCGAGGGCGGGTAATCTCGCGAACGCGACGCTCACCGCCGAAGACGCCATTGCCGCGTTGAAGCTGAAGATCGAGCGGCTCGGCCCGGTGAACATTCTGGCGATCGAGCAGTTCGACGAGCTCGAGACGCGGCACTCGTTCCTGACGACGCAGCGCAAGGATCTGATCGAATCGATTGCGCAGACGTCGGAAGCGATCAAGCGCATCGACGAAACGTCCAAGGCGCGGTTCAACGACGCCTTCACCGCGATCCAGGTGAATTTCCAGCAGACGTTCAGCACGCTGTTCGGAGGCGGGCGCGCCGGTCTGACGCTCATCGACGAAAACGATCCACTGGAAAGCGGAATCGAGATCGTCGCGTCGCCTCCCGGCAAGCGGCTGCAGAGCGTGCAGCTGCTCTCGGGCGGTGAGAAGGCGCTGACGGCGATCGCGCTGATGTTTGCGATCTTCAAATACAAGCCAAGTCCCTTCTGCCTCCTCGACGAGATCGACGCTCCGCTCGACGACGCCAACGTCAGCCGCTTCGTCGAGATGCTGCGCGGCATGCTCGACCATACGCAGTTCATCCTGATCACGCACAACCGAAGGACGATGGAGATTGCCAATCGCCTCTACGGCGTGACGATGGAGGAGCCGGGCGTGTCGAAGCTGATTTCGGTGAGCCTGAATTAGGCGTCCGGTCGTTCGGCCCGTTCTTCGCAGGATGCGGCGCGGACCTTTCAGGTCCGCGGTCTCGTATCGTCTTTCGGTTCGAGCAACTCCAATGCGTGGGATTTCCGTTCTTGCGATCGCCGTCGTTGTTGCCGCCGCCTGCGACGTGCGGGTCAGCGACAAAGGCGGCGTGTCCGTCGATCTCGTGAACGGCAAAGCTACTGACGAATGGGCCCGCACCTACACGATCGCCAAGGGCGGGCGGCTGGAGATCGTCAACGACACCGGGGCGATCGACGTCGGCCGGAGTAATGGCTCCGCGGTTGAAGTACGGGCCATGCGCGCGGCCCGCGACGACTCGGACGAGGCCGCCGCCGCGCTGCTTCGTGGCGTTGAAATGAACGAGCAGGTCTCGCCTGAGCGCGTGCGAATCGAAGCGCGAACGCCCGCGGGCTCCGCGCGGGGGAGTGGTTTCAGGAGATTGGTTCGACGAGCTGATGTGACGATCGCGTATCGAGTGCTCCTGCCGCCGGGCCTGTCCGCCACGTTCCGCACCGAGAATGGTCAGGTACGCCTCGACAGTGTGGACGGCCGACTCGAGGTGGCAAGTACGAACGGCGGCATTACTGGTCGCGCGGTCTCCGGTTCGCTGGTTGCCTCCACGGTCAACGGCAGCGTACAACTCGGATTTGATACGCTCCACGACGACGTCGAGGTCACCGTGGTCAATGGCGGCATCCGGATCGAACTTGCCAAATCGATCAACGCTCGACTCGAGGCCACGACCGTCAACGGCGGCGTCCGCGTCGACGAGGATCTGCCGCTCGATGCGAGCGTGCGTGATCGAGTCCGCGTTATCGGCACCATCAACAACGGCGGTCCCCGCCTCGTCCTGCACACGACCAACGGCGGCGTCCGCGTCGGCGTCCGCGAGCAGTGAGACTTACAACTTTGCGAGCTCCTGGATTCGACTGCGGACCACGTGCGCGAATTCCGCGGCGGTGCCGGTGTCATAGTGCGCGGCCGCGAAGGCGTCCAGGAGCGTGCGGTCGTCGATGGTCATGAGCTGCTGTGCGATCCACTGCACGGCTCGCAGCGGCACCGTCGAGACGTCGCGCTGCTTCTTCAGCTCGCCTGCGGTGTAGAACGGATTCAGCACGAACATCGTGAGGCCGAGTCCTTCCGGCCTCGTCCTGTAGGCGAACTGCACCGTCAGGCCGTCATTGCTGGCAATGAAGCGCGACGCCCGGTAGCCCTCGAGATCGTTCTTGGTGCGGTTGCCACCCAGGCCGCCATATCGACCGAACGATGCGCCGAGATCCGAGACCAGATATCGAGCCTCCCGCTGGCCCGCCTCGTTTGCAATCAGGACCTGATTGTTCTCCGTGCGCGCATCGTAGTTGTTGATGAGGACCATCAACACCTTGAGGCCGTCGAGCTCAGGTGAGCCGACGAACGGATTGTCGTCGAAGGCCCACGGTGCACGTCGTTCGTCCGACCGTGCCTTGAAGCGGACGCCGTGCACGGTTCCGTCGGCGTCGACGAACTCCTGTCCGCGCTTGAGCCGAGGGATGCCGTGGACAGGGGCTGTGATCAGGTGACGAACGTTCTCCACGTAGTAGCCCGCAGCGTCGAGGATCCTCGTGGCCGCCGTTTCGGCTTGCGCCTCGGGTCCGAGCTTCGCCTGCCACTCGACGCCGGCAGCGTCGGTCACGGTGAACTTCGGCGAGTCGCCGTACATGTTCTCGGCGACGAAGCGAAAAGGCGGACGCGGATCGATTTGCGGCGCCGAGACCTGGCCTGGCTTGCCGCGCCACATGATCGGTCTCGCATCGAGTGGAGGCGTATGTGTCCCGTCCCAGGGGAACGCGCACGCGGTCAGGATCGTCGCGGTGAGGATGATGAGCACTCCCTTCATGCAGGCGCCCTGTGCACGGAGCGGGCCACGACGTAACCGTACGTATCGATCAGCTCGTGAACTGGGCGATCATGGAGAGGGCATCTGTCCCTCGCGTCGAATGAATCGCATCGCGCTCCTTCAGGTGTTTCGAGTCGGCTCGTAATGGCGAACGAGGACAAGGCGACACGCTACCATCGGCTGCAGCGACGTGCGGGGATCGCCGGCGTCGTGGTGAGCGCGGCTGTGCTGATTCTGCTGGTCGTGACCGGCGCGTCGGCGGGTATCCGCGACGCGGTTGTGTCGTTTGCGGGTCGGTCGTTCGTCCTGCTCGTTGCGTGCTACGTCTGTGTCCTCGTCGTGTTGAACGAGGCGATTCAGTTGCCGCTGTCGTTCTACCAGGGCGTGACGCTCGAGCGCCGGTACGGCCTGTCGACGGAGACCACTGCCCGGTGGTGGAAGGATCACGCGAAGGGGCTCGGTGTCTCTCTCGTCTTTGTCATCGTCGCCGCGTTGATCGTCTGCGCTCTTCTCCGTTCGGCTCCCCGCTACTGGTGGCTGATCAGTGCCGGCTGTTTCGTCGTGATTCTCGTGGTCCTGGCGCAGCTCGCGCCGGTTTTGCTGCTGCCGATCTTCTACGACTTCAAGCCGCTCGATCGACCCGGCCTCGTCACGCGCCTGATCGCGCTCGCCGAGCGCGCCGGCGCGCGCGTCATGGGAGTCTTCGAGTGGAGGCTGAGCGATCGCACGAAGAAGGCCAATGCCGCCCTCACCGGGATCGGACGCACGCGACGCATTCTGCTGTCGGACACGCTGCTTGCCGAGCACTCGGACGACGAGATCGAAGTGATCCTGGCTCACGAGCTCGCGCACCACGTCTATCGTGACATCTGGTCCGGCCTCGCGCTCGAAACCGTGCTGATCGTCGTCGGCTTTTTTCTGGCCGACCGCGTGCTCTCTGCGTTTGCGGACTCGTTTGGATTGATGGGGAAGGGCGACGTCGCCGCGCTGCCGTTGCTGGCGTTGACCGCTGGCGCCGTCTCGCTGGCGCTGATGCCGTTGTTCAACGCGTTCTCACGCGCTCACGAACGGCGAGCCGATCGCTACGCGCTGGAGATGACGCGCAACGTCACCGCGTTCGTGTCGGCGATGAAGCGGCTCGGGGCGCAGAACCTGGCGGAAGAGCATCCGTCGCGAGTGGTCGAGGTGCTGTTCCTCACGCATCCCTCGGTCAGCGCTCGCGTCGCAGCGGCCCGGCGATGGGCGGCTGCGCACGACCGCTGACTGGATGGTGGATGGTGGGTCGTAGTTCGTGGTGGTCCGTGCCGGCAAGTGATGTGTCAACAACCACTATCCACGACCACCACCCACCATTCAGCTACCGTGGCCGCACGACCAACTGGCCTTTCGTGCTGCCGTGACGGGAGTCGCTGGTCAGATTCGAGTAGAACGGGAACGTGCCCGCGCGATCGGCACGAAATTCCAGCGTCGTCGTTCCGCCGGCGGGCACACGTTTGGAGACGCGATACTCGTCGATCGTGACGCTGTACGCGACGTCCTCGCTGCGCACGGTGACCTTCACGAGATCATCCTGGCTGACTTCCAGACGATCGGGCGAGAAGTGATAGTCCTTTGCGGTAACGGTGAACTCGCGTCGGTTGGGCGCCTGCTCCTGCGCGGACGGCGAGTACGAGGTGCCCGGGTTCTGAGGTTGTGCGAACAGGCGCACCACTGCCGGTCCAAACAGGATCACGGTTCCGGCGCCGAGAAGGATTGTGCCTATGGCCCGTCGGTTCAGGTGCATAGCGATAAGGCCCAGCAAGTTGTGGGCCTTCACACCAGGTTAGACGCACGAACGAACGGGACGGTTTACTCCGTCCCGGCCGGTGCGGCGGCCGTCTGCTCGGCTTTGCGCGCCTCGTCCTGAAGCAGCGCTTTCCTGCTCAGGCGGATCTTCCCGGTCGGGTCGATGTTGATCACCTTGACCAGGATCTGCTGTCCTTCCTTCAACTCGTCCCGCACATCCTTCACGCGATGCGTCGCGATCTCGGAGACGTGCAGCAGGCCATCGGTGCCGGGCATGATTTCGACGAACGCGCCGAAATCGGTAATCCGCTGCACCTTGCCCATGTAGGTCTTATTGAGCTCCGGAGTGGCCGTCAGCTCCTGGATGATGCCGATCGCCTTGGCCGCCGACTCGCCGTCGGCGGACGCGACGTTCACGGTGCCGTTGTCCTCGACGTCGATCTTCACGCCGGTCCGCTCGATGATGCTGCGGATCATCTTGCCGCCGGGTCCGATGACGTCGCGGATCTTGTCGACCGGGATCTTGATGGTGACGATGCGCGGCGCGAAGGCCGACATCGCCTTGCGCGGCTCGTTGATAGTCTTGGCCATCTCCGCGAGGATGTGCATCCGGCCGGCGCGGGCCTGCTCGAGCGCCTTGGCCATGATTTCCGACGTGATGCCGGAGACCTTGATATCCATCTGCAGGGCGGTGATGCCTTGCCCGGTGCCGGCGACCTTGAAGTCCATGTCGCCGTAGTGATCTTCGGCCCCCGCGATGTCCGAGAGAACGGCCCACTTGCCGGTCTTCTCGTCCATGATGAGGCCCATCGCGATGCCGGCGACCGGTGCCTTGATCGGCACGCCGGCGTCCATCATCGCCATCGAGCCGCCGCAGACCGACGCCATCGAGGACGATCCGTTCGACTCGAGAATGTCCGAGACGAGGCGAATCGTGTAGGCGAACTTGCCTTCCTCGGGTGTCACCGCCGTGAGCGCCCGTTCGGCGAGCGCGCCGTGTCCCACTTCGCGCCGTCCCGGTCCACGCAGGAACGCCACTTCGCCGACC
>Ga0111538_10004837_pt1 | contig 18555 bp, 16 predicted proteins | sample SoiMethybrSBSTD1_FD_79669 | JGI IMG/M metagenome (GOLD analysis project Ga0111538, IMG submission 79669) | Bulk soil microbial communities from a Populus tree surrounding site in Tennessee, USA - Soil MetaG P. TD hybrid SBSTD1 (version 2)... | ecosystem: Environmental > Terrestrial > Soil >...
ACCTTCTCGCCTGTGGGCGCCGTCGCGAGGGGCGCAGCACGGTGGTTTCCGCAGCGGCCTGGTTGAGGCGCCAGCGGCAGGTCCATGCGGCCGCGCGTCTTCTAAGCGACGCCCTCGCCGGGGAGTCATCGCAACGCTGGAAGCTCCGATTCGCGGAGGAGCTCAGCGTGCTTCACCAGCAGGCAGGTGATCACGAGGAAGGAGTGCGAGCGCTCGAGCCGATCCGGCGCGGCGAGCTCGGGCGGCTCCGCGCTGCGGACGCCGTGCGCCTCCGGCGCCGGCTGGGCGTGCATTACCACCGTGCGGGGTTCGCGAACGAAGCCTCGGCAGTTTTCGAGGAAGTGCGCAGGCTCGCCCATCCGCGCCGCGACGTGGAAGAGCTGATCTTCGTCGAATCGGAGCTGGCTGAGCTGCACACCCTGCGCGGTGAGTATCGGCAGGCCCAAGCCGCCTGCCGGCGAGGTCTTGATTTGCTCGCCGGAGCGGCGGCCGTTCGCGACGAGTTCCGCGGCTCCATGGAGGTGCTTCTCCGCGCGAGCCTTGGACACCTCGAACTGCGTCGGATGGATCTTGACCGCGCGAAACGCGAGCTCGAAGCTGCGTTGCGTCTTGCGCGCAGCTCGGGGAGCCTCGCTATCCGCGCTCTCATCCTCCACAACCTCGGTATCGTTCACAACCAGCAGAATGATCTGGCGAAAGCGCGCCACTGCTATCGCTGTGCAGCGAGAATCCTCGCACGACTCGGCGACCACGGCGGCGTGATCCACGCGGAATGCAACCTCGCCACCGCGGCTGCGAAAGCTGGCGACGCAGCCGCCGCACGGTCGCACCTGGCCGCGGCGGAGCGGCTGCATCACCAATGCCCCGGGAAGCGACTCGAGTTCAGCGTGGCACTCGCGCGAGGCATGGTGAGCCACACACTGGGGGACCTCGGAGACGCAGGGCCAGCTTTCGAAAAAGCGATCTCCCTGGGCCGTGAGCTGGGCGACCTGCAGCACGCGAGCTTCGCCGAGCTCTACCTCGCTGAGGTCCACCTTGCCAGCGGGCTGCTGGGCGACGCCCTCGCGCGTCTGGCAGCTTGCCGGAAAGCTGGACGGCGCTCTAACAGCACCCTGCTCGAACGCATGGCCTTGAGCCGGCTTTGCTTCGCCGAAGCGCTGATCGGCCGCGAGAACGCTGCACAACGCTGGCGCCGAGCTTTCGAGGAAGTTCCGCGCACAGCCTGCAGCCTGCCGGAGGCGTGGAATGACTTGTTCGCTGCCGCAGCCCAGGCTCTGGTCGGCGAAGCGACCAAGGCGCGTTGCGAGCTGGAGGCCGCCGAAAACGCCTTTGCAAAGCTCTGCATTCCTGTGGGCCAAAAGCTTGCGCGGCTAGGTCTCTGCTATGAAGCCATAGCGCGCGGCGCGTCGATGGGAGAACTGCGCGACCTGCTTCTCACCGCCACATCGGCTCGAGAGCGCCATCGGCTGCTCTCGATCCTCACACCGATCGCCAACGCCGAGGTCCACCTGATGCTCGGCAATCTGGACTCGACGGAGAGCGCCCTCGAAGAGGCGGCCAGCGCCATCGTCGGCGTGCCGTGCATCGAGCTCGACGGCCGGATTGAGCTCATCCATGGGCGACTGGCCGAAAAACGGGGCGATCGGGAAGCTGCTCGCCGCTACTTGCAGCGGTCCCTGCACACGCTGGAGCTATCCGCTAGATCCCTGCCCCTCGCACGACGCGCAAATTTTCTATCGCATCGACGCTTCGCCGGCCTTCGGAGCCTTACCCGGCGCCTCGAGCGACCGGTCGTCACGCCTGCGCTCAAGATCGTGGGCCCCTCCGCGCTCGAGAGCCACGGCATCGTCTTCCGCTCGGCGCCGATGATGCGCGTCATCGAGATGGTCGAGCGGCTGGCGGACCAGGAAGTCCCAGTGCTCATCCGGGGCGAAACGGGGACGGGGAAGGAGCTCGTTGCACGCGCGATCCACAGGACCGGAGCGAGGCAGCGAGGCGCCTTCCTTGTGCTCCACTGCGCCTCGCTTCCTTTCGAGCTGTTCGAGTCGGAGCTCTTGGGGCACGAAGCCGGGGCGTTTACGGGCGCGGACGCGCCGCGGACAGGCATTCTCGAGGCCAACGCGGGCGGCACGATTCTGCTCGACGAGGTTAGCCACCTCGCGCAGCCTCTGCAGGCGAAGCTCCTTGGAATCATTGAGTCGAAAGTCATACGGCCTCTCGGCGCAATGGAGACACGGCCCATTGACGTGCGGTTCCTTGCGTCGTCGAGCGCGGACCTGCCAGCGCTCGTAGAGTCGGGAGGATTCCGCGCCGACCTTTACTACCGTCTGGCAGGCGTGGAAATCTCCCTTCCCCCGCTGCGCGCGCGCAAGGAAGACATAGCGCCTCTTGCAGTGAGCTTCCTCGAGATCCATGCGCGGCGACTCGAGCGGCCGGCGCCGGCTCTTACCCCGGATGCGCTCGTGCTGCTCGAATCCCACGCGTGGCCCGGCAACGTCCGGGAGCTTGAGTCCGTCCTCTTGCGGGCCCTCGTGATGCGCTCCCCGGCGGATCGTCTGGACGCCGAAGCATTTCGCCGGCTGATCGAGCCTCGGACCGGGAGCCCGCCTTGCCCTGCCGGGAGTATCACAGGCAGGAGCCTCTCGGATCTGAGGAACGAGCTCGACCGGACGTACCTCACGCAGCTTTTCCAAGAGCTCCACGGCGACGTCGCGAAAATGGCCGCGAAGCTCGAGGTCAAGACTTCGAGGCTTTACGACTGGCTCCGCCGCGTGAAGCTCGACATCCGAGCGCTCCGTCGTGGCCTGGCTCGGCAGCGCAGCGGGAAGCTTCGCTGAGGCAAGGAATTCGAACTCAGATTGTCGTGAGCTCTTTGGTCTTCGCCTCGAGGTTCTGGTCCACTTTCTCCTCGAAAGACTTGAGGAGGTTTTGGATCTCGTCTTTCAGCTTTTTCAGATCGTCTTCCGACATCGTCTTTGCGATGCCGTCGGCATGCTTGTTGGCGTCGCGCCGGATGTTCCTGAGCGCAATGCGCGTCTCCTCGGACGTGTTCTTGGCGAGGCTGGCGAGCTGCGCACGCCGCTCCTGGCTGAGCGGCGGCACTTTGAGGCGCAAGAGCTTGCCGTCGCTCGACGGATGAATGCCGATGTCGGACTTCTGGATCGCCTTGTCGATGTCTCCGAGGACGCTCGGATCGAACGGCTTGATGACGATCATGTCGGCTTCCGGAGCGGAGATGTTCGCGATCTGCTTCAGAGGCGTGGGGCTGCCGTAGTACTCGACGCGGATGTTCTCGACCAGACCAGGGCTCGCACGGCCGGTCCTCATCCCCCGCAGCTTCTCCTTCAGCACGTCCAGCGCCTTCTCCATCCTCTCCTCGGTCTCGAGCACGATTGTGTCGTAGTCCATGGCGAGCCTCGTTGGTGACTGGGGGTTGTGTCGCGTTCCGGAAGGATCGACGGGACCGCCGGCTCGGCGCTACTCGACGAGCGTGCCGATCAGCTCGCCGTGGAGCACGCGTTGCACGTTGCCGGGCTCCCGCATGCTGAATACGTGAATGGGCAACTCGTTATCCATGCAGAGGCTGATCGCGGTGGAGTCCATGACCTTGAGGCGATTCGCGAGCACGTCGAGGAAAGTCAGACGCTCGTAGAACTGCGCTTCGGGGTGCTGGACCGGGTCCGCCGAGAACACACCACGCACTTTCGTCGCCTTGAGCAGCATCGTCGCGCCGATCTGCACGGCCCGGAGAGCCGCGGTCGTGTCCGTCGTGAAATAGGGATGGCCTGTGCCTCCCGCGAGGATGACGACGCGGCCCTTTTCAAGGTGCCGCAGGCAGCGCCTCCGTATGAACGGCTCCGCGACGTCGTTCACTTGGATGGCCGACTGCACCCGCGTCTCGATGCCGACGCCTTCGAGGGCGGACTGCAGCGCGAGGGCGTTCATGATCGTCGCGAGCATGCCCATGTTGTCGCCCGTCACACGGTCGATGCCCTGCCCCGCTACCTGCTCTCCACGCAAGAAGTTCCCGCCGCCCACGACCATGGCCAGCTCCAGGTCCTTCGCAGCGAGCGCCTCCTGGATCTGCTTCGCCAGGTCGAGGACGATCCTGGCATCGATCCCGAAGCTGCCCGGCTGGCACAAGGACTCTCCGGACATCTTCAGAAGCACTCGCCGTCGCGCCATAGTCGATTTTCGTCCGCCCTGTTTTCGTTCGACGGCGCGCAAGGACGTTGCGCCCGTCGGCTCGCGTCACTTCGCTTCGCTGTTGCCCGCGGGAGCCTGGGCCTCGGCGGCGGCGGCGGCAGCCTTCTCCGCGGCGGCCTCACGCACACGCGCTTCGAGCGCTTTCTTGCGAGCCGCTTCTTCCGCCGCGACCCGAGCCTCCTCCGCCTGGCGCGCTCGTTCGAGCTCTGCCTGCGTGGCGACGTACTTGTCGCGGCCGCTGATCACGGCATCCGTCAGGACGCGAAGCACCTGCTGGATTGCGCGGTAAGCGTCATCGTTTCCGGGGATGACAATGTCAACTTCGCGCGGATCGCAGTCCGTGTCCACGAGTCCGACCACGGGGATGCCCGACTTGCGAGCTTCCCGCACGGCGATGTACTCCTTGCGGATGTCCACGACGACGAGGCAGCCTGGGAGCTGCTTCATGTTGCGGATTCCCTCGAGGTTGCGGAGGATTTTTCGCCGCTCGCGGCGCAGTGACGAAATTCGCTTCTTCGAGTACTCCTCGATCGAGCCGGTCTGCTCGAGACCTTCGAGTTCATCGAGGCGCTTCAATCGAGCCCGGATCGTGTGGTAGTTCGTGATCGTCCCGCCGAGCCAGCGCTCCGCGACGTAGTGCATGCCGCAGCGCTGCGCCTCTCGCTGGACGAGGCTCCTCGCCTGGCGCTTCGTGCCGATGAAGACGACATCCCGGCCGCTCGCGGCCATCTGCGTGAGGAAGTTGCTCGCGCGCACGAGACCCTTGATCGTCTCGCGGATGTCGATGATGTGGATGAGATTGCGCTTCCCGAAGATGAATGGCTTCATCTGCGGGTGCCAACGGCTCGCGCGGTGCCCAAAATGGACACCCGCTTCGATCAGGCTCTGGACTTGGACTGCTGCCGACACTCGAAAGCTCCTTTCGCCCGGAGAGCCCCGTGCGGCCTTCGCAAGGCCGCGGCGAGGCTCCTAGGATTCGCTCCCAGGGCTATGAATCCGTGGAAAAAGTCATCGAGCCGAAGTTCGATCTTCTCGGACTTGGCACCCAGGCACTTTTCCAACGGGCTTCTCGGGCCTCACGGCCCGCACAAAATAGTGACCAATCGCCCGCCGCTTCCTCCCGGGAGACCGTCTCTCCGGCGCGGCGCTATGGCGGAAATCGCGCTAAAGTAGCACGGCCCCTTCCGCTCTTCAAGCAATTCAACCCGACAATGGCGGCTCCCGCCATGCAGGTTGGCTCCGCCCCCGGCGGCCTGCCGGGGGTAGCGCGAGGCGATTCATCAATCCCCGCCGACTTCGATGGCCCGACCCTGGCGCCGGCGGTAGTAGGAATCCTGGGCCGTCTTGATCTGGTCGAGGATCCGCGTGGCGATGTCGATGGCCTGTACGCCGTGCTCGCCCGTCACGACGGGCTCGCGGCCGGTCCGCACCGCCAAGAGGAAAGCCTGCAGCTCGCCTCGGAGCGGCTCCTCGTTCGAGATCGCGAGCTGCTCGATGTTGAAGAACTGAGTGAAGAGCGGGTAGGCGCCCTGCGTCTCCTCGAGTGCCGCCATCCGCTTGAAGTCGATCCGCTCGCGATCGTAGCCGTCTTTCAAGCTGATCCGCATGCCCGTCTTCGCGATGTAGTCGAGCGAGATGTAGGAGTTCGAGCAGAAAAGGCGCATCTTGCGAGATTTCTGGATCGCGACGCGGCTGGCTTTCACCATCGCGGTGCAGCCGTTGTCGAACGTGATCCGGGCGCTCGCGAGGTCCTCGGTGCCCGAGAGCACCCGCGTCCCCACGGCGTCGAGGTGGGCGACCGGCGAGTCGACGAGGTTGAGCACGATATCGATGTCGTGAATCATGAGGTCGAGCACGACGCTCGTCTCGACCGAGCGGAAGCTGAAAGGGTGGATCCGGTCGCACTCGATGAAAATCGGGTCCTGGATGTGCGGCAGCGCAGCGATCACCACGGGGTTGAACCGCTCAATGTGCCCCACTTGGAGCGTCACGCCGCGCTCTCGCGCGAGACGATCGAGCGCCTGCGCCTCAGCGAGACTGCTCGTCATCGGCTTTTCGACGAGGACGGAGACGCCCGCCTCGATCAGGCGCGTCGCGACAGCGTAATGCGATGGCGTCGGCGTCACGACGCTGGCCGCCTGCGTGCTCGCGATCAGCTCTGGCGTCAGCTCGAGGTAGTACGGCACTCCGAGCGCTGTGCCGACCTCCTTGGCCTTCTCCGGGTCCGCGTCGACCACCCCCACGAGCCGAGCGCCGCTCAGCTCCCGATAGACGCGCGCGTGCTGCTTCCCGAGGTGGCCAACCCCCACGACGAGGACGTCCACTGGCTCATTCGATGTTGGCCTTTTCGCGCGGTCCACTGAAGATCGATCCAACGAAATCCTCGACGAGCTACGGGGCCTTCACGGCTGGCGCGCCCGGCCCTGGTTACCTTGCTCCGTGGCCGCCAGGAAATCGACTAGCACCGTGAGCTCCGGCACGTCCGGATGCTTCGCGAAAAGCTGCTCAACCGCCTCTTTCCGCGGCAGGCGCGACCGGAAAAGGATGCGATGGGCATCCTTGAGCGCTTTCAGCGCGCCCGGGGAGGCACCGTGGCGCTTCAATCCTACCTTGTTGATGGACCAGATCCGGACGGGGTTGCCTTCGACGAGCATGAAAGGCGCCACGTCCTGCGTCACGCGAGCCAATCCGCCCACGAAGGCGTGTTGGCCCACCGTCACGAAGTGATGGACGGCAGCGAGCCCGCCGAAACTGGCATGACGTTCCACGCGCACGTGCCCGCCGAGGAGCACGTTGTTCGCCATGGTGATGTCGTCCTCCAGGATGCAATCGTGTGCGATGTGGCAGCTCGCCATGATCAGGTTACGGCTGCCCATTCGTGTGATGCCGCCGCCCAGGGTTGTACCCCCGTTGACGGTCACGCACTCGCGGATGATGTTCCGGTTGCCGACCATGACCCAGCTGTCTTCCCCGCGGTACTTCTTGTCCTGGGGCACGCCGCCGAGGACTGCGCCGGGAAAAACCTCGTTACCCTGCCCCAGGGCGACGTTCGCCACCAGGGTGACGTTGTTGTGGAGGCGCGATCCGTCCCCTACGCGGCAGTTCGGACCCACGTAGGTGAAGGGGCCCAGCTCGACGTCGATCCCCACCTCGGCGGTGGGATGGATGTAGACGTTCTCGTACCGAAACGCGAGTTCTTCCGTCTTCCTCGAGGACCAAAACATGTTCAGTTATCGCGCGACCTCATGGAGTGCAACTGCCCCTGAATCTTGAGGGCCAGCTTGACGTTCAATGCGTGGCCCGACTTCAGCGCCACTACGCGGCAGGAAGGAACCACACCCAGGAGGTAAAGGTCTCCCAGGAGGTCCAGCACTTTGTGCCGCACAAACTCGTCGCGAAACCTCAGCTCGTTGTCCACGATGCCCTCGCGGCCGAGAACGACCGTGTTCTTCGAGTTCGCCCCCATGCCCAAGTTCGCTGCGCGCAGCGCGCGGACCTCGTCCTCGAAGACGAAAGTTCGAGCCGGCGCGATCTCGCGGGCATACACGGTCGGGTCGAGGAGGAAGTCCAGGTGCTGCGTCAAGAGGGCTTCCAGGCTCGGTGGCACCGCCGCGCCGTCGGTCCGGAATTGGCGATAGTCGAGAGTGTAGGAGACTCGGAATCCCCCCTGAGGCTCGGGCACCGCGGCCAGAAACGCGCCGTTCTCGCTCAGGACGATGGGCTCGGTCACGGTCAGCTCGGGCGCGGGCAGGCCCTGAGGGGCTACCCCCGCACCGAGAATCGCCTCGAGGTAAGGCTGAGCGCTGCCATCAAGCCCTGGCAGCTCCGGCCCGTCGAGCCGCACTTCGACGTTCCGGACTCCGGAGCCCGCGAGCGCCGAGAGCAGGTGCTCGGTCGTATTCACTTCTGCGCCCCCGCGGGCGAGGACCGTCCGCCGCGGCCGAAAATGGAGATTCTCGAGCGAAGCTTCGATCTTGGGACAATCCGGCAGGTCGGTGCGGACGAAAGTGACGCCGGCCCCCGCGGGCGCCGGGAGCAGTTCGAGCCGCACTGCGGCGCCCGTGTGAAGCCCGATCCCGTGCAGTTCGGCAGCGCGGGCGATCGTCGTCTCTTCGGCCATTCGTTCCGTGAGCAGGAGTTACTTCTTCGAGCTCGGTTGGCGCAGCTCGGCGGGCAGGGGAGGGCCGCTCGGCAGCACTTCCGTGCTGCCCCCCTTGGTTCGGTCGTTGGAAGAGCGGCCGGGCTCGACGGGGTTTCGGGCCGGGTCGTGAGAAGCGCGGTACCGGTTGTTGAGCCTCGTCGCGATGTCCGCGGTGACTTCGAACTCGGACTTGGAGAAATGTACGATTGGCCAGCGGAAGGCTGCCTGGGGCCCCAGCTCGGCAACCACGGTCTTCTCGAAGATCATGTCGAGGTCGAGAGCTTTTGCGAGCGACTGGATCTCCTCCGAGATCTCGTCGCGGATCTCCTGAAGGTACTTCATCTGGGTGTCCTTCAGGCGCTCCATCTCCTTCTGCTTAGCGTTCTTGATCTCCTGCTCGAGCTTGAACTTCTCGAGCTCCATCTCGCTGCGCTTTTCGCCGGCCTCGATGTTGGGGATCTCGGCAAGTAGCTCCTTGTAGCGCTTCTCGAAGTCTTTCAGTTTGTCTTCCGCGTCCTTGACCTGCGACTTGAACTGCTCCTCGCGGTCCTTCTTCTTCTCGTACGCATCGAAGATGCGAGAAATGTCGACAACTCCGACGCGCGGAGCGCGGAATGTCCTCGCGTCGGTCTGGCTCGAAGCCGGCACGCACACGATGACGGCGCCCAGAGCGGCTGCCACACCCAGAAGGAAACCGGCTGCTCTTTGACTCATGAAGTGGACCTCCGACCTCTTTTCATACGGCCCCGGGGGCCGTGGGACAATAGCCACGGACAACGGCGGTTCCGCACCCGCATGGAATTCGCTTCGGGTATCGGCGCCTCGCCGGTGCAGCGCCAGTACGGCGGGTGTCTCCCGTTCTGGCGTGACGCAACATTCTAATGGACCCCAGGAGGCGCGGAAAGCACCAAGATGTGCGGCGCAACCTGCCGACTGCGCTGCACTTGCGTCGATCGACGCTCCGCCGAGGTGCAGCCCGCCGAGGCGTTCACCCGCCCGGCAGAGCGGGAGCTGCGACGAGGACGGACCTACATCAACTCGTCCGAAAAGACGCCGTCGTTGGATGTCGACGGATCTTCGAAACCCTGCGCCAGGTTCTCGAAACGCATGAACTTGCTCAGGAAGGCGAGGTTAACCGACCCCGTGGGGCCGTTGCGCTGCTTGGCGATGATGACCTCGGCCTTGCCTTTCGCCTCCTCCCGCTCGGGCTTGTAGTACTCCTCGCGATACAGCAGAAGCACAACGTCGGCATCCTGCTCGATCGCGCCGGACTCGCGCAAGTCGGAGAGGCGCGGCTTGTGGGATTCACGGTTTTCCACTCCACGGCTGAGCTGGGAAATGGCGATGACCGGCACACTCAGCTCGCGGGCGAGCGACTTGAGGCTCCTCGAGACGAGGGAGATCTCCTGCTGGCGGCTCTCGGCGCCGCCGAACTCCATGAGCTGGAGGTAGTCGATCACGATCATGTCGAGCGGCTCGCGGCTGTGCAGCCGGCGGGCTTTCGCCTTCAGCCCGAGCGGGCTCAACCCCGGAGTGTCGTCCACGTAGATTCTGGTCTGGCTCAGGCGGGAGGCGCCGTCGATGAGCTTCTGCCACATCTCTTTCGACAGCGAGCGCTTGCGGACGTCGTGCGCGTTGACTTTCGAGAACGCGCAGAGCAGGTTCTGAATGAGCTGATCCTTGGCGACTTCCAGGCTGAAAATCGCCACGCGCTTCCCTGCCAGGGCCGCGTGCTCCACAACGTTCATGCTGAAGCTCGTTTTGCCCATGCTGGGCCGCCCGGCAACGATGATGAACTCCGCGGGGTGAAACCCGGTCGTCATGCCATCGAGCTCGGTGAAGCCGCTGTAGACCGTGTTCTCGGCCTCGGATCCTGCCCGCCCCAACCGCTCGAAGTGCTCGTCAAGAATGTCGGAGATTCGGACGAAATCTCTCCCCATCGTCCGCTTGCCGATCTCGAAGACTTTCTGCTCGGCGACGTCCAGCTGTTCCTGGGCGGCGCTTTCGGAGTCGAAGACCCCCTGGATGATCTCGCTGCAGGTCCCTACGAGTGACCGGAGGATCGCGCGATCGCGCACGATCCGGGCGTAGAGCTCCGCATTCGCCGCGGCCGGGACGCGCTGCATGATCTCCTCGAGGAAGGCAATCCCCCCCACGGAAGCGGCAAGGCCCTGCCGCTCCAGCTCGTCGAGGGCCATGACCTCGTCGAACGTCGAGTGACGGTCGTACAGCGCCTGGAAGATCGTGTAGACCTTGGCGTGGCGAGGGCTGTAGAAGTCTTCCGCGGAGAGGAGTTGGAACACCCCCGCGGCCGACTTGCAGTCGACGAGAAGCGAGCCAAGGACGCTCGCCTCGGCTTCTAGGTTGTGCGGGAGGTTCCGGTCGGTGAGCTTCTGGTTCGCGTCGGCGACGACGTCGTCCTTCCTGCGCGAGGCAGCGTCATCATTCGGGCGCGCCATGATTCCCTCCCCTTCCGGTGCCGCTCGAACCCAAGGCGCCGTACCTACCATCGACGAGCCAGCGCCCGCCGCCCACGCCCTCCCGAAGACCTTCACGTCGTGAAGGTCACTCGGCGGAGGCGCCTTCCTGGATCTCGCCGCTCTTGACCACCCAGACCTTGACCTCACACTCCACGTCAGAATGCAGGCGGATCTTCACCTTGTAAGTGCCCATCTCCTTGATCGGCGTGTCGAGCTGGACGCACTTCGGATCCACGTCGAGCCCGCCTTCCGCGAGCTGGCGCGCGATGTCGCGCGCAGTGACCGAGCCGTAGAGGTGACCCTCCTCGCTCGAGTTCGCGATGATGGTGCAGTCCGCCTTCTCGATCTCTTTCGCGAGTAGCTGGAACTTCTCTTTCGTCTCCTGCTCGAGGGCGATGAGCTTGCGCTTCATGGACTCGAAGCGGTTCAAGTTATCCGGCGTCAGCTCGACGGCGAGCCCCTGCGGCAGCAGGTAGTTGCGGCCGTAGCCGTCGGCGACTTTGACCACCTCGCCGATCTTGCCCACCTTGTCCACGTTCCGCTGGAGGAGAAGCTTCATGGAATTCAGTACTTTCTGTGTCTCAGCTCGCTGCGACGAAAGCCCATGCCTCGGGAGCCGCACCGCTCAAAGCAGTACTACTAAAAACAGCACCATTAAAAAGAGCACGGCGGAGCAGCGCAACAGCTGCTCCCGCCAGCCGCTCAGGCGGTGTACGGCAAGAGCCCGATGAACCGGGCCTGCTTGATCGCTTTCTTGAGCATGCGCTGGTGCGAAGCGCAGTTGCCCGAGCGCTTGCGCGAAAAGAGCCGACCCTGGTTCGTGCAGAGCTTCTGCAGGGTCAAAATGTCCTTGTAGTCCACTCGAATCAGCTTCTCGCGGCAGAATCGGCACCGATTGCGCTCGGCGATCTGACTGTAGCGCTTGCGGCCTTCTCCTCCTTCGTCGTCTCCGAAGCCGGAGCCGCCGAAGCCGGAATCGTCGGAATAGGAGTAGCCGCCAAAGCCGCCTTCGTCATCCCGGGAGCCGGGTCGAGCCCGTCTCACGGTCAACTCGGAGCTGTTAGAAAACTGCGACATGGAAAAACCTCATCCGCGCCGAAGCGCAGGGCGATTTGCTGGAAAGGGGGCTGATTGTATCCTCCGGTCGCTTCCTAGGGAAGGCCGGCGCCATCAAAACGGGATCTCGCTGTCGTCGATGCCGAGGTTCTCGTCCGGAGCGTTGCGGGGCTCGCCGGCGCCGGCGTCTCCCGGCTCATCTCCCGGCACCGCCGAGAAGGCCGACGGCGGGATGCGGCCCGCCGCTGCGCCGGGTCGCTTGGCGTCTTCGGGCCCTCGATCTCCGCTCGGACGCCCTCGACCGCTCGTGTACGGCCGCTCGACCTGGCTGAACTCGTCCTGCCCGGAGCCGCGCCCCGACTCCCCCTCCGAGCGGGACCCAAGGAACTGGAACGTCTCGGCGATCACGCGGAGCCGCGAACGCTTCTGGCCGTCCTGCCCTTCCCACGTGTCGAGCGCCAGGTGACCCTCGATGAAGATCGGCGCGCCTTTCCGTAGGTACTGGCAGACGACCTCAGCCTGCTTCCTCCACAGGGTGATGTCGACAAACGTGGTCTCTTTCCGCCGCTCCGTCCCCACCGTGTACTCGCGGTTGACTGCGAGCCCGATCTCCGAGACGGGCGTCCCTTGTGGGGTGTAGCGAAGCTCGGGATCCCGCGTTAGCCGGCCCATGAGCAGCACTTTGTTGTAATTCGACATGACGGTCCTCCTAGGTGGCGGCGGTCCGCGCCGGCCTGCGGCGGCCGCTGATTTTCGTGCGGTTCAGCTCGCTCCGTTCGAGGCATCCCCCGGAGCTGAGGGGGGGCTGGCGTCGGCGGCTGCGAGCGACGTTGTTTCGCTGCTGGCCCCCTGGGTTTCGGCATCCCTCCGCAGCCGCTCCCGGCGCTCCTCGATCTCCTCGGGAGATCCCGTGACCTCGCGGTTCACCCGCTGGTCGCAGTCTTTCTGGAGCTCCCGGTCATAAAGGACGAGGAGCCGCAGGATGCGCTCCGACAGCTCGGAGTCGTGCTGGACTCCCTTCACAGCGTTCGGCGGCGCGCGGAAGTAGGTCAGGTAATACGTGCCTTTCTTCGCGCCCTTAATGTCGTAGCAGAGCTTCCGGTCGGGCCATCGCTCGGAGTAGACGAGCTCCGCCTGATTCTTCTGCAGGATCTCGTGCACGTGCTTCTCGAGCCCCGGCCAGTCTTTCATCGCCAGGTTCGAATCGAACAGAAACATTCCTTCGTACAGCTTGTTTCCTTCAAAGAGCCTCAGGGCCAATCCTAACCTCCTGGATGCGAGCATCCGTTTTGATGGGGGCACTCGTCTTCGTCCGTTCCGTCGAGCGGTGCCCCAAGCCTCGTGCCGTTGAAGCGCTGGGAGCAAACTGCGAAGCCGTCGCGGAGCCACACGGGGAGCATCTTGGACGCCTCCGTGCAGACCTCGACGAGGAGCCTCTCCACGGTCGTGGAGGGGGGCTCGAGCACATAATCTGCGGCGTCGGCGCCGAGGCGCCGGCCGATGCCAACTTTGAGACGGCTGAATCGGTCCGTCGCGAACGCATCGATGATCGACTGGACGCCGCGGTGGCCGCCGCTCGAGCCGCTGCCGCGGAACCGCACCCTCCCGAGCTCGAGGTCCAAATCATCGTGAACCACGAGCAGCGACGCCGACATATCCTCTCCTCCGGCGCTCGGCTCTTGCCGCCGGTCGAGCCAGTCCCGCACGGGCGGTCCGCTGACGTTCATGTAAGCCTGCGGCTCGAGGAGGCAGACTGCGTCGGGGCCCGGCGACATGGTCATCCCCGTGGACTTCACCATCGATTCGCTGCGCCAGGGCGGAAAGCCCTGGTCGGCGGCGAACTGCTCGACGACCCGGAAGCCGACATTGTGGCGCGTCCGCGCGTAGGCTTCGCCCGGGTTTCCGAGGCCGACTATAATTTTCAGGGATCCAGCCTTCAGGGCTACTTCTCCTTGTCCTTTTTCTTGACCTCGCCCTCGGCAGGCTCCACCGGCTCCTCTTCCTTCTTCTTGCCGATGACTTCGGGCTGCGCCGGCTCGCCCTCGACCGGGACCGGGGCGGCCTCGATCTTCTTGTGCACCACGGTCACGACCACGGACTCCGGATCCCCGACGAACTGGCAGCCCTCGGGCACTTTCAGATCCTTCAGACGGATCGCGTGGCCCAGCTCGAGGCCCTCGATGTTGAGCGATATGCGCTCCGGCATCTCCATGGGCAGGCCCGAGACGAGCACTTCCTTCATGGGGAACTCGAGGACGCCGCCGCTCGCGATACCCTTCGGCACGCCGATAGGCTCGATCGGCACCTCCACCTCGATTTTCTCGTCGCGGCGGATGCGGGTGAAATCGACGTGCACGACGCGCGTGCCGAGATGGTCGTACTGCACTTCCTTGACGACGCTCGGCTCGTCCTTGGCGCCGACTTTCAACGTGACGATCCGGTGCCCGGCGCCAAGGAACTTGGTGAACTCCTTCGAATCGAGCGAGACGAAGACGTTTGCCTCCTTGTGGCCGTAGATGTTGGCCGGGATGCGGCCGCGGTTGCGCAGGTCTTTGGCCGAGCGCGTGCCGAAAGCGCTGCGCTGCTCCGCGTTCAATACGATCTGTTCCATGCGTGACGACTCCGAATGACTGGGTGTTCTTTCGCCCCGGGGCGGACCATTCCCCTCAGGCCTCTTTCTTAGGGATCGCTCGGGCAGGCACTCCGACGACGACCTGGCCGTCGGGGACGTCGCGGTTTCGCAGGACCACCGCGCCCGCGCCCGTCGTGGCCTTGCGGCCGATGGTCACCGGCGCGACGAGCACGGATCCGCTCCCGATGAACGCTTCGTCCTTGACGATCGTCTTGTGCTTGGCCTTGCCGTCGTAGTTCGCGAAGATGGTCCCCGCGCCAATATTGACGCCGGACCCGATCTCTCCGTCCCCCACGTAGGCGAGGTGCCGAATCTTGGTCTTCGACCCGACGTGCGAGTTCTTCAGCTCGACAAAGTTCCCGATGCTCGCGCCTTCCTCAAGCCGCGTGCCGGCCCGCAACCGCGCGAACGGCCCTACCTCGCAGCCCCGGCCGATCTCCACCCCCCGCTCGATGTGCGTGAAAGGCAGGATGCGCGTGTCCCGACCGATCACGACTCCGGCCTCAATGTACGTCGTCCGGGGGTCATCGATCGTCACGCCGGCTTCGAGGTAAGCGTCGATTAGCCGCCCTCGGAGGATCGCGGAAGCTTCCGCCAGCTCACGCCGGCTGTTGACCTGCGCGACCTCGGAAGCATCCTCCACGCTGGACGTAACCACGCGAAGCCCCTCAGCTACCGCCTGCACCACGACGTCGGTCAGGTACAGCTCCCCCTGGGCGTTGTCCGTCCCGATACGGGAGTAGAGCTCGGTGAACGCGGAGTGCTGGAAGACGTAGACGCCCACGTTGCCTTCGCGAACGGCGCGCGTGGCTTCGTCGGCATCCCGTTCCTCGACGATGTTCTCGACGTCGCCGCTGCGGTTCCGGATGATCCTCCCGTAGCCCGTCGCATCCTCCATCTCGCAAGTCAGGATCGAGACGGCCGCGCGGGCCTGCCGGTGCGCTTCGAGCAGGCGCCGAAGCGTCGTCTCGCGAAGGAGCGGCAAATCGCCGTTCAGGACGAGCACCTCGCAGCCCTCCGGATCGTCCACGGAGATCTCCTGCACTCCGCAGTGGGCAGCGTGCGCGGTGCCGAGCTGCTTTTCCTGCACCGCCCAGGTGATTTTCCGGCGCGCGAACGCGGCCTCGACTTTCTGGCGCGCGTAGCCCACCACGACAACGACCTGCTGCGCGTCGAGCTTGGTCGCGTTGTCGAGGACGTGCTCGAGGATCGGCGCGCCGAGCAGCGGGTGCAGCACTTTCGGCAACTCGGACTGCATCCGAGTTCCCTTGCCGGCGGCGAGTACAACGGTGGCGAGCATGTCGATGGATGACGGCGAGCGGATGATGTACGAACTACCCCGAACGGCCGCGGCGGCGAGACGACGGCGGCCCCTTGCCCGGGAGACAGGTCCACTCCGGGAAGGAGCCGCGTCGCGTCCTCCGGCGGAGCTGCCGTGGGGGCGAAGGGATCAATACTGGTTACCCGGTGAGGACTCGAACCTCAAAATGGAGAATCAAAATCTCCTGTGTTACCAATTACACCACCGGGTACGGGATTGTCCGGTACGAGGATACTTGGGACGAAGGGGAGAAGCGTAAGTACGTTCTCCGCCAGTGTCAAGGAGATTTCAGGGGGGTACGAAAGCGCGGCGCCTAAGCGGCGCGAGCACACGGCGTGCCGGCAAACATCGCCGGGGACTGTTACCGCTTCTTGTTCACCTCGGTGTCCGTGGCGTTGAACCTCAATTCGCCGTCGTCATAGGACCAGTTCTTCAGATTCACCTCGAACTTGAGCTTTGACTCGCCGCTTTCCCGCCTGAAATCGGCCCAGCCGCGCGTGTTGGCCACTTTGAGCTGCCCCCCCTGCTCGAACGCGCCCTCCAGAGCGAGCTTGCCTCCCCGGGCGGGGACGTCCGTGATGAACTTCACGAACCCGCGCGCGTCCGTCCGGACGTTGTTGATCGCTGTGCCGTCATTCCCCTGGAATCGAACGCTGAAGAAGTGATTCGGGACGGGGTTCCCGGAGGGATCCTTGATCTGGAACTGCACGGTGACCTGCCGCCAGCCGGCCCGAAAGCTCTCCGCCGACTTGCCGGCGGGCAGCTCGAAGTACTTGTCGGTGCCCCGGACCGAAAGCCACGTGCTTTGTCGCGGGATCGGCCGCTGGAAGACGGCCTCGTCGAATAGCCGGAGGTTGAAGTCGGCGAAAGCGCTCGCCTCGGCCGCAGTCCTCTGGATGGTCTGCCGGCTGGAGTGGGCCTCGAGGCCGTCCGGGTCGTAGTACCGGACGGGGTTATTGAGGGCGTAGGAATAGAGCCCGAGTTTCTGGGGCTCCTCGAGGAATGCGTCGAGCGCGTTCCCGTCGAGCGCCGCGGGATTCCCGAAGAGCGGGTCGACGCTCGCGAAGCGCCCGAGCACGGCGTCGTACGACCGTGCGCCGAGCTGCGTCAGTCCGCTTTCCGTGTCCGTCTCCTTGCCCGTAAAATCGTGCTCCACGGCCGGCGCCCCCTCGGTCTCCAGGTACCGATTGCGGATCTGGCCGAACGGATAGTAAGCAATTTCCTCGTGGAGCCGGCCGGCTTCGTCGCTCACGACGGACGTCGAGCCCAGGTGGTCCCCGTGGTAGAAAAGGACGCGCGGGGATCGGGGCGGAGGGGGCAGGAGCAGCGTCCCCGGGGCCGCGTCGATCCAGAGCGCGCCCGCCGACGGGAGCGCGCCCGAAAAATCCTGGAGGAAGCTCGGGAGGCTCTCGTCGTGGAGCAGCCAGCGAGTCGCGGCGGAGTCGTAAGCGATCGTCCGCGCCGCGGCGGAAAGGTGAACACGCGGCTGAAAGGCCTGGAGTGAGGCCCACGCGAGCCATCCGCCCCGTCGGGCACCGGCGTGGGTCCGAGCGGTGCGAATTCGGCACCTTTCAGGACGCAGAGGCGCGCAGTCGGAGAATGGACCCAGAGCGGCTCGCCCGGCACGATCTGCTCGTTCGCAGCCAGCACCTCGTAACGGCCGTCGCGAAAAGCGTAGCAGGTCGCCTCCGCGCCAAACACCTGCGCCAGCGTCCCGCCCGCGTTCACTGCAGCCGTCACCGCGTTCCATCCGCTGGCAAGACGGATCCTCTGGATTTTCGGAGCGTCCGTGTCGATGGAGCCCTCGACGCGCGCGACTCGGGTGGCGCCGTCGAAAACGAATTTGACCGGCGTTCCGCCGGGCCGCTCCTCGTAGTACGCGTTGACGTAGATCGTCGTCTCTCCCTTGCGAAGTGATGTGTCGACGCTCTTCGCGACGCGCCGGTCGGCGTAGTCGTAGACGTAGCTCGCCGCCGTGGCTCCCACCTCATAGCCGACGAGCTGGTCTTTGTCGTCCCAGGTCAATCGCGCGCCGTCGCGGGACGTCATGTTGCCATTGGCGTCGTACTCATAGACGCGCCCGCTCGCGGTGCGGGTGGCAGCGTGCGGGCCCGGAGGGTCCCACGGCTGGCGGGGTGTCCGGTCTGCCGACTTGCCTGCGCCGTACGTGATCTCCCCCAGGGCGAGGTCGAGTGACGCCAGGTGCCCTGGCTGGCCCGGAGCGGGCGTCGATTTGGCGACCAGGTTCCCGATGGCGTCATAGGCGTAGTCGATCTGGCCGAGGTTCTGCCCGAGGTCGTCCTGCGGGGTGTAGCGCACGCTCGTCAGCCGGTGGAGCGCGTCGTATTCGAAGACCTGCGTGTTGCGCCGCGGAGAGTCCGCGCCGGTGAGAGCGACAGGGCGGCGGTCCACGATGGCCACCACGTTCGAAGCAGGATCGTACCGGTATTCGTTGTCGATCAGTGGGTCGCCCGATGGCCCCCGAGTGAGCAGAGTCGAGAGCCGGTCCCGCGCGTCGAAAGTGTACGAGCTGGTCACGCCGTTCGCGTACTCGATGCGCGCGATCTCATCCCGGCAACGGGCGGTCGCTGTGGCTCCGGGCCGTACGGGGTCGGCAGCGCGGTTAGGACGAATTCGCCAGGCGTGTACGTCGTGAAGGGGACTGTGATCAAGGTTATGTAGCTCCACTGACCGGCCGTTCAGCGAACCAAAGCGAGTG
>Ga0111538_10004838_pt1 | contig 18550 bp, 14 predicted proteins | sample SoiMethybrSBSTD1_FD_79669 | JGI IMG/M metagenome (GOLD analysis project Ga0111538, IMG submission 79669) | Bulk soil microbial communities from a Populus tree surrounding site in Tennessee, USA - Soil MetaG P. TD hybrid SBSTD1 (version 2)... | ecosystem: Environmental > Terrestrial > Soil >...
CAAGGACGACGTCATCACCCTGCCGGCCCTCCGGGCCGTGTTCTCCGGCAAGCGGCTGGCGGGCTCGAAGGTCGGGGGCGCCCAGATCCTGCGGGACTTCCCCCGCTACGTGCGGCTGGCCGAGAGCGGTCGCCTCGACCTGGGATCTCTCGTGTCCCGCCGGATCCCGCTCGACGAGGTCAACGACGGCATCGACCTGCTCGAGCGCGCCGAGGGCGTCCGGACCGTGATCGTCTGACCGTGGCCGGACCGCTCACCGGGCTGCGGGTCGTCGAGCTGGCGGGCATCGGACCCGGTCCCTTCGCCGCCATGATGCTGTCGGACATGGGGGCCGAGGTGCTGCGGGTCGACCGGGCCGGGTCCGTCGGCGAGCCCGCCCCGCTCTGGGACGTCAACGCCCGCGGCCGCCGGTCGGTCGGCGTCGACCTGAAGCACCCCGAGGGGCGGGACGCCGTGCTGCGGCTGGTCGAGCGGGCCGACGCCCTGATCGAGGGCTTCCGGCCCGGGGTGACCGAGCGCCTGGGCCTCGGCCCCGACGACTGCCTGGCCCGCCGGCCGGCGCTGGTCTACGGCCGGATGACCGGCTGGGGCCAGGACGGGCCGCGGGCGCAGGACGCCGGTCGGGACGTCAACTACCTCGCGCTGTCCGGCACGCTGGCGATGATCGGCCGGGCCGGCGAGCCACCGGTGCCGCCCCTCACGCTCGTCGGCGACGTCGGGGGCGGCGGCATGGTGCTGGCGTTCGGGGTCGTGTGCGGCGTCGTCGAAGCGGCGCGGTCGGGCCGGGGGCAGGTCGTCGACGCCGCGATGGTCGACGGCGCCGCCCTGCTGGCGGGGATGCAGCACGGCCTGCGGGCCGACGGGCGGTGGGGCGGGCGCGGCACCAACCTGCTCGACAGCGGCGCCTGGTTCTACGAGGTCTACGAGACCGCCGACGGGCGGTACGTCTCGCTCGGCGCCATCGACGAGCGGTCGCGCGCCGAGCTGCTGCGACGCACCGGCCTCGCCGACGACGTGGACGGCGGGGGCCCCGTCCCCGACGCCGACGACCCGGCCACCTGGCCGGCGATGAAGGCGCGCGTGGCCGCCCTGATGAGGACGAGGACCCGCGACGACTGGTGCGCCCTCCTCGACGGCGCGGACGCCTGCGTCGCCCCCGTGCTCGACCCCGACGAGGCGCCGCACGACCCCCACCTGCAGGCGCGGGGGACCTTCACCGAGGTCGGCGGCGTCGTCCAGCCCGCGCCGGCGCCGCGCTTCGGCCGGACGGTCCCGACCGTGGCCGGACCCCCGCCCGCGCCCGGGCAGCACACCGACGAGGCCCTGGCCGACTGGGGCTTCTCCGACGGCGAGATCGCCGCGCTGCGCGCCGCGGGCGCGATCCGCTGACGGCACCCGCCGGGTCGGGTCGAGCGGGCGGGTCGGCGGTTTGCGGGTCGGCGCCCGGTCGGCGCGGCTTCCGGTCGGCGCACCCAGGTCGGCGGCTGACGGTCGGCCTCGGGGGGCGGTGGTCGGCGGTCGGCCGGACCGGCCGCCCCCGGAACGGTTCCGACGAGGTCCGGCCCGGCCCGCGGGTGGCCACCGCCGCTGCCGCTGTGGTAAGTAAACACTCATGCACATCGGGCTCGGTCTGCAGTTCGCCAACCTCGACCGGCGCGTCACCGACGCCGAGGTCTACGAGCTGGAGCTCGGCCTCGGCGCCCGCGCCGAGCAGGTCGGCTTCGACTCGGTGTGGGTGTCGGAGCACCACTTCTCCGACTACCAGCTGACCTCGCAGCAGTCGATGGTCCTGTCGTGGCTGGCGGCCCAGACGACCCGCATCAGGCTGGGCACGTTCGTCACCGTGCTCCCCTGGCACGACCCGCTGCGGGTCGCCGAGTCGTTCTCGGTGCTCGACCACCTGTCCGGCGGGCGGGCCGTCCTCGGCCTCGGCCGCGGCCTCGGGCAGAAGGAGTTCGTCGGCTTCCGCGTGCCGATGGGCGAGTCGCGCCGCCGGTTCAAGGAGTACAGCCACGCCCTGCTCGACGCGCTCGAGACCGGGGTGATGGCCTACGACGGCGAGCTGTACCAGCAGCCGGCGGTCGACATCCGCCCGCAGCCGCTCGCCACGTTCAAGGGCCGCACGTTCGCCTCGGCCGTGTCGCCCGAGTCGATGGAGATCATGGCCCGCATGGGGGTGGGCCTCATGGTGATCGCCCAGAAGCCGTGGGACACCACCGAGGCCGAGCTCGCCGCGTACCGCGACCGGTTCCGCGAGCTGCAGGACGCCGAGGCGCCCAAGCCCGTGCTCGTGGTCGTGGCCGGCGTGAGCGAGGACCCGACGCAGGTCGAGCGGATGCGCGAGGTCTACCTCCAGCGCTGGGCCCGCTCGACCGTCGAGCACTACGAGTTCGACAACGCCGGCTTCGCCGAGATCGAGGGCTACGAGTACTACGCCGCCCTGGCCAGCAACATCAACAAGCACGGCATCGAGCGCTTCAACGGGTTCCTCGCCGACCTGCAGGTGTGGGGCACCCCCGAGCAGGTGACCGAGAAGCTGCTCGACTACGTACGGCGCACCGACGCCGGCGGGCTCGTCGTGCCGCTGTGCTTCGGCGGGATGCCGGCCGACGAGGCGACCGCCAACTTCGAGCTGTTCGCCGCGCAGGTGCTGCCCGAGCTCCAACGCCACGACGTCGGCGGCGACCTGGGCATCACCTACGACACGCCGTCCGCGGCCGTCGCCTGAGCCGGCGCGCACCCTGATGAGCCGCCTCTGCGAGGGGCGCGTCTGCGTCGTCACCGGCGCGGCACGCGGCATCGGGCGGGCGCACGTCGAGGCGCTCGCCGCCGCCGGCGGCCGGGTCGTCGTCAACGACGTCGACCGGGCTGCGGTCGACGACGCCGTCACCGTGCTGCGGGGGGCCGGCGGCGAGGCGGCCGGGCACGTCGGCGACGTCTCGACGGCGGCGGGCGCCGACGGCCTGCTGGGCGTCGCGCTCGACACGTGGGGGCGCCTCGACGTGGTCGTGAACAACGCGGGGATCGCCCGCGACCGCATGCTCGTGAACCTTCCCGAGGACGACTGGGACGCGGTGATCCGGGTCCACCTCAAGAGCACGTTCCTCGTCACCCAGAGGGCGGCCCGGCACTGGCGCGAGCGCTCGAAGGCCGGTGCGCCGGTCGACGCCCGCGCCGTCAACACCGTGTCGTCGGTCGGCCTCTACGGCCACGCGGGCCAGTCGAACTACGGCGCGGCCAAGGCCGCCGTCGCCTCGTTCACGATCACCGCCGCCATGGAGCTCGGCCGGTACGGCGCCACCGTCAACGCCCTGTGCCCGACCGCGCTGACGCCCATGACCGAGGCGGTGGGCCTCGGCGACACCGACGACGCCCGCGCCGGCGCGCTCGACCCGCGCTGGGTGTCGCCCGCCCTCGTCTGGCTCGCCTCGCCGCTGGCGGGCGACGTCACCGGCCGCGTGATCGTCGTCTCGGGCAAGCGCCTGGCCGTGGCCGAGGGCTGGCGGCGGGGGCCGACCGGTCCGCCCGTGGCGGATCCCGCCGCCGTCGACGCGGCCATCCGCCCGCTGCTCCTCGCCGCCGCGCCGAACGCCGACGTCCAGGGACACCTCCCCGCCCCCGACTCGTAGCGCGTTCCGAGGCAATGGGTTCCACATCCGGACGCCCGAGGCCATGGGTTCCGCATGCGGAACTCCTGCCTCATCCTCGTGCGCTCGGAACCCATCGCCTCGCCTCCCCGCCACCAATCCCGCCGCGGCACTATTGCCTCCCCGTCGCTCGGACAGGACGCCGGACGACGGGACGACCGCTACCGCGCCGCCTGGGCGCGAGCTCGCGCCCAGCGCTCGACGCCGCCCCACGCGGCCGTGACCGGCCGGCCGCCCTTCACCACCGCGCCGATGCGGTCGCGGTCGAGCAGGACCGACACGTCGGTCGCCGGGTCGCCGTCGAGGACGACGAGGTCGGCCAGGTACCCGGGTGCGACGCGGCCCAGCCGCTCGCCCACGAGCGGCCCCGCGTTCGCCGTCGCCGTCAGCAGCGCCTCGAGCGGCGTGAGGTCGGCGAGCTCGACGTAGGCGACCAGCTCGGCGGCGTACGTGCCGTGCCGGGTCCACTGGTGGCCGAAGTCGCCGCCGGCCACGAACCGCACGCCGTTGCCGTGCAGCTTGCGGATGCCGTCGACCTGGGCCCGCAGCTCCTCGGGGTACAGGGCCGCCTCGACGCGCTCCGGCGTGATGCCGAAGGGCTCGGCCCGCCCCTCGACCATCTGCCGCAGGTAGTGCAGTCCCGGGCACACCCACACGTCGTCGCGGTCGGCCGTGAGCGCGGCGATCGACTCGTCGTCGAGGTACGTGGCGTGGTGGACGATGCGCACCCCGTTCCGCACGCACATGCGGACCGACTCGGGCCCTCGGGCGTGGGCGGTGACGAAGGCGCCGCCGGCGGCCGCCTCGGCGACGGCGGCGGCGACCATGGCGTCGTCGAGGTAGGTGACCTGCGACGGGTGGCCGGGGACGATGCCGTCGCCCGACGCCATCAGCTTGATCGAGCGCACGCCCAGCTCGACCTGCTCGCCGACCGCTCGCCGCATCTCCTCGGGATCGCCGACCTCGCGCAGGTTGCCGGCGCCGATGGCGCCGCGCTGGGTGATCATCTCGCCGGACGGGACGAGCCGCGGCCCCTCGACGAGGCCTCTGTCGATCGCCCGCTGCACGAGGACGTCGACCCGGGGCTTCAGCGCGCCGGCGCCGACGAGCAGGGTGTAGCCGGCGTGCAGGTAGGTGCGGACGACGCCGGCGACCTCGAGGGCGTGCTCGTCGTCGGACATGGCCGTGATCTCGGGGTGGTCGAACACGAAGTCGAGCGGCCAGCTGATGTGCGTGTGCGCGTCGCACAGCCCCGGCAGCACCGTGGCGCCGGCCAGGTCGACGACGTCGACCGCCGCCGGGTCGATCGGCGCCCGCCCGCGGAACACCTCGACGATCGTGTCGCCGTCGAGCAGCACGTCGCCGTCGACCGGCCGCTCGGCGGGGTCGCCCGAGCAGCTCAGCACCCGGGCGTCGGCGAGCAGCACCCGGCTCATCGCCGCGATCCCGGGGTGAAGGTGATGGGCACGGCGTGGGGCGAGCGGTTCAGCACCGAGTGGAACCGGACCTCGGCGCCCTCCTCGAGGCGGACCTCGGGCAGCCGGTCGACCAGCTCCTCGAGGGCGATGCGCAGGTTCATGCGGGCGAGGTTCGATCCGGCGCACCGGTGCGGACCGGCGCCGAACGACAGGTGCCGGTTGCTCGCCCGCGCCGGGTCGAAGGCGTGCGGGCAGGCGAACTCGGCCTCGTCGCGGTTCGCCGACGCCCAGTAGAGGAGGACCCGCTGGCCCGCGGCGATGCGCCGGCCGCCGATCTCGGTGTCGCACGTGGCGACGCGGGCGATGGCGATGAACGGCGGGTCGAGCCGCAGCAGCTCCTCGACCGCGGCCGGGATCTCGTGGGGACGGGTGCGCAGCATCTGCGGGATGGCCGGCTCCCGGCAGAAGCGGATCATGAACTGGCCGAGAGCGCCGGCGGTGGTCTCCAGGCCGCCCAGGATGAGCAGCTGGACGACGCCCAGGATCTCGTGGTCGGTGATCGGGCGGCCGTCGATCCGGGCCGCCACCACGGCGTCGACCACGTCGCCGACCGGTCCTCCGGCGCGGCGGGACGCGACCAGGTCGCCGATCCACGCCGCCATGCCCTGCCACGCCTCGGCCCGCCGGGGATGCGTCGGCGTCGACGCCGCGGTGGCCAGGTCGTTGAGCCGGGCGACGTCGTCGGCGGGCGCGTGCAGGACGTGTTCGAAGAACGCGAGGCCCGGCAGCGGTCGGGCGAAGGCGTCCATGAACTCGCACCGCCCCTCGGCGACGAAGGCGTCGATCAGCCGGGTGACGAGCTCGCGGGTGCCCTCCTCGTAGCGGGACACGACAGCCGGGGTGAACCAGGCGTTGATCAGCCGCTTGAACTCGCGGTGGAGCGGCGGGTCCATCACCTCGGGGATGGCGTTCACCGGGGTCGCCGGTGCCGGCACGTTGACGCCCTGCGCCGAGCTGAACGTGCGCCAGTCCTGGGCGACGCGCAGCACGTCCTCGTAGCGGGTCACGACCCAGAAGCCACCGTGCTCCTCGCTCCACGCGACCGGCTCGTGCTCGCGCAGCTCGGCGAGCGTCTCGTGCAGCGCCGCGGCGAGGTCGGGCGAGAGGTGGTCGAACCGGCGGGGCGTGATCGTGCTCACGCCCGCTCCCCCAACAGCGACGGCGGCACCCCGATGCTGCGCGGCTCGAGGTACGCCTGCAGGCCCTCGGGTCCCAGCTCGCGGCCCAGGCCCGACTCCTTCAGCCCGCCGAACGGCACCAGCGGGAACGGCGGGTAGCTGCCGTTCACGGCGACGCTGCCGGTGCGCATGCGCCGGGCGATGGCGAGGCCGTGGGCGTCGTCGGCGGTCCACACACCGCCCGACAGGCCGTAGCGCGAGTCGTTGGCGAGGCGGACCGCGTCGGCCTCGCCGTCGAACGGGATGAACGACAGCACCGGCCCGAAGATCTCCTCGCGGGCGACGCGCATGTCGTTGTGGACGTCGGCGAGGATCGTCGGGGCGACGTACCAGCCTCGCGGGAGGTGCTCGGGGCGGGCACCTCCGGCGACGGCCCGGGCCCCCTCGGCGAGCGCCGAGGCGACGAGGCCCTCGACGCGCTGGCGCTGGCGCTCGGCGACGAGCGGCCCGACGACGGTCTTGGGGTCGAACGGGTCGCCGTAGGGGACGGCGTCGGCCACGGCGGCCGCGGCCTCGACCGCGTCGTCGTAGCGCGCCCGCTGCACGAGGATGCGGGTGTGGGCGCCGCACACCTGGCCCGACAGGTGCATGCCCCCGCCCACGATGCGGGGGATGGCCACGTCGAGGTCGGCGTCGTCGCACACGATCGCCGCCGACTTCCCGCCGAGCTCGAGCGACACCCGGGTGACGCGCCCGGCGCACAGCGCCATGATCCGCTTGCCGGCCGCGGTCGACCCCGTGAAGGCGACCTTGTCGACGCCCGGGTGGGTCACGAGGTGCTCGCCCGCCTCGCGGTCGCCGGGCACCACGTTGACGACGCCGGCCGGGACGCCGGCGGCCTCGAGCGCCTCGGCGAGCACGAACCCGCTGAGCGGCGCCTCGGGCGGCGGCTTGAGCACGACGGTGCAGCCGGCGGCCAGCGCCGGCGCCACCTTCCACGCGGCCAGCGTGACGGGAGCGTTCCAGGGGACGATGGCGGCGACGACGCCCACCGGGTCCTGCACGACGAGGCCGGCGCGGTCGTCGGTGACCACGCGGCGCTCCAGCTCGAACGTCGCCAGCAGGTCGGCGTCGTAGTCGAACACCCGACCGACCATGCCGGTCTGCGCCTGGGGGGCCTGGCTGATGGCGCACCCCATCTCGGTGGCGGTCACCCAGGCGATGTCGTCGGTGCGCTCGCGGAGGCGGGCGGCGGCCCGGCGCAGGACGTCGGCGCGCTCGGCCGGCGGGGTCCGGGGCCACGGTCCGTCGTCGAACGCCTGGCGGGCGGCGGCGACGGCCCGGTCGACGTCGGCGGGCTCGGCCAGGGGCACGTGGCCGACGACCTCCTCGGTCGAGGGCGAGACCACAGCGAAGCGCCCGGACCTCGCGGGCTCGACCCATCGCCCCCCGATGAAGAACGCCCGCCTGTCGAGCAGCTGGGTGTCCACGGCCGCGACCGTAGCAGTCGGACGAGACGAAGTGAGCGAGTACTCGCTAATCTGCGGCGATGGCCACGCTGCTCCGGGGAGCGACGTTCATCGACGGAACGGGGGCGCCCGCCCGCCCGGCCGACGTCCTCGTCGAGGGCGACCGGATCGCCGCCGTCGACCCGCCCGGCACCCTCGACGCCGGCGCGGGCGGCGACGTCGTCGACCTCGACGGCCTCGTGCTCGCGCCCGGGTTCATCGACGTGCACACCCACTACGACGCCCAGGTCCTGTGGGACGGCGACCTCACGCCGTCCAGCTGGCACGGGGTGACGAGCGTCGTCATGGGCAACTGCGGGTTCGGCGTGGCGCCGACGAGGCCCGAGCACCGCGACGTCGTCGCCCGGACGCTCGAGAACGTCGAGGGCATGGCCCTCGAGGCGCTGGAGGCGGGCATCGACTGGTGCTTCGAGTCGTTCCCCGAGTACCTGCGCGCCATCGACGAGCGGCGGAAGCGGCTGAACGTCGCCGCCTTCATCGGGCACACGCCCCTGCGCCTCTTCGTCGTCGGCACCGACGAGCGGCAGGCCACCGCGGCGGAGGTCGAGGCGATGCGCGGCATCGTCCGGGAGGCGATCGAGGCCGGCGCCATCGGGTTCTCGACGTCCCGCCAGCCCGCGCACCAGGGCGCCTACGGCCGGCCCGTGCCGAGCCGGTTCGCCGAGGTCGAGGAGGTCGAGGCGCTGGCGGCCGAGCTCGGCGAGCTGGGCAAGGGCGTCATCCAGGTGTCGATCGGGCCCGGGCTGTTCGTCGACCAGTTCTCGCAGCTCGCCATGCACAACGGCGTCCCGGTGACGTGGACCGCCCTCGTGGCCCGGGCCGACAAGCCGGGCGCGGCCCTGCGCACGGTGGAGCGGGGGGCGGCCCTGCCCGGCGAGGTCTACCCCCAGATCGCCTGCCGGCCGATCGTCATGCAGATCACCATGACCGACCCGGTGCCGCTGGCCGAGATCGACGTCTGGAAGGAGGTGCTGGCCCGGCCCCGCGACGACCGCGCCGCCCTCTACGCCGACGCCTCGTGGCGCGACCGGGCCCGCCCCGCCACCCTCGAGGCGTGGAGCCACCGGTGGCCGAAGACCAGCGTCGAGGAGACCGGCCTGCACCACGACGCCGTCGGGGTCCCCCTCGACCAGCTCGCCGAGGCGCGCGGCACGACCCCCTTCGACCTGCTGCTCGACCTGCCGCTCGCCGACGGGATGGCGACGCGGTTCCGCATCGTGCTCGACAACGACGGCGACGACGAGATCGCCGACCTGCTGGCCGACAAGCGCACCCTGCTCGGGCTGTCCGACGCCGGCGCCCACGCCAGCCAGCTGTGCGACGCGTGCTACTCGACCCACCTGCTGGGCCACTGGGTGCGCGAGCGGAAGGCGCTGGCCCTCGAGGACGCCGTGTGGCGGCTCACGGGCCATCCGCACCGGGCCTTCCGTGTCCCCGAGCGGGGCCTCGTGCGGCCGGGGTACTTCGCCGACCTCGTCGCCTTCGACCCCGACGCGGTCGGCTGCACGCCGGTCGAGCGGGTGCACGACCAGCCCGGCGGCGCCGACCGGCTCGTCGTGGGCAGCACCGGCATCGAGCACGTGTGGGTGAACGGCGTGCCGACCCGCACCGGGGGCGAGGACCTCGCCGGCGTCGCCCCGGGCCGCCTGATCCGGCCCTGACCCCGGCTGGTCGACCCTTCTGGCGTCTGTCACCGCGCGATGGCGCGGTGACAGACGCCAGAACTACCTCGGGACCGGGGTGAACGTGATCGGCACGGAGACGGGCGCCCGGTTCATCGCCGACTGGTAGCGGATCTCGGCGCCCGGCTGCAGGCGCACGTCGGTGAGCCGCTGCACGAGCTCCTCGAACGCGATGCGCAGGTTCATGCGCGCCAGGTTCGACCCGGCGCAGCGGTGCGGACCGGCGCCGAAGGCGATGTGGCGGTTGGCGACGCGGTCGGGATCGAAGGTGTCGGGATGCTCGAACTCGCCCTCGTCGCGGTTGGCCGACGCCCAGTAGATCATCACCCGCTCCCCCGCCCTCACGGGGCGGCCGCCGAGCTCGGTGTCGTGGCGGGCCGTGCGGCCGATGCAGATGAACGACCCGTCGAGCCGCAGCAGCTCCTCGACCGCGTCGGGGATCCGCTCGGGACAGGCCCGCAGCAGCTCGGGGATGTCGGGGTGCTCGCAGAAGCGGAGCATCGCCATCCCCAGCACCCCGGCCGTGGTCTCGAGGCCGCCGAGGACGAGCAGCATCACCGCACCGATCGCCTCGAGGTCGTCGATGGGCCGGCCGTCGATCTCGGCCGCGAGCACGGCGTCGACCACGTCGCCCTGCGGTCCCTCCTGGCGGCGGCGGGCGAGGAACTGGGCGATCCAGGTGCCGAGGGCGACGCGGGCGTCGGCGGACTCGGCCTCGGCCGGCAGCGACGCCCGGGTCGCCCACTCGTTCACCTGCTCGAGGTCCTCGGCGGGCGCGTGGAGGGCGAGGTCGAAGAACGCCAGGCCGGGGAGCGGCCGGGCGAAGGCCTCCATGAAGTCGCACTCGCCGCGCTCGACGAACCGGTCGATGAGGCGCGTGACGAGGGCGCGCGTCGCCGGCTCCCACGGGGCGACCGCGGCCGGCGTGAAGTACCGGTTGATCAGCCGCTTGAACGTCCGTTGCAGCGGCGGGTCGACCGTGACCGGCGGGATCGTCATCTGCTCGAGCCCCTTGCCCGAGTCGGGTCCGACCGTGATGCCGAGCTGGTTGCTCCACGTCTCCCAGTCCTGGGCGATCCGGAGCACGTCCTCGTACCTGGTCGCCACCCAGTAGCCGTCCTCGTAGACGTCGCTGCGGGCGACGGGGCACAGCCGGCGCGCCCGGGCGAGCGTGCGGTGGAGGTCGGCGCCCAGCTCGGGGGCGTGGACGTCGAAGTGGTCGACGATCCAGTCGTCGGTGACGGCCCCGGGGCCCGCGGCGGGCGCCGGCTCGGCGCGACGCTCGGTCACCGAGAGACCGGCGGCGGCTCGAGCTGGTACAGCTGCGTCGCCGTGTGCTGCAGGACCTTGCCGACGAGGTCGTCGGGGAGGTCGCCGAGCGCCTGCTCGATGACGTCGCGGGGGCTCGGCGACTCGGAGGCCGGTCCCGGCGACAGGCTCGTGGCGTGGGGGAAGTCGGTCTCGAACATGAGGTTGTCGGCGAGCTTGTCGATGACGGCGCGGACCGCGTCGCGCTCGAACCAGAACATCCCGTAGACCTGCCGGTAGAGGTACTCGCTCGGCAGGAGGCGGTCGGGATGGTCCTTGTGGGCGCCCACGTTGAGCCACTGCCAGTCCATGCTCTCGGCGAGGAACGGCAGCCACCCGGCGCCGTTCTCGACGGACACGAACCTGAGGTCGGGGTAGCGGTGGCACACGCCGCTGAGCACCACCTCGGCGATGTTCTGGGCGTTGCCGAGGAGCACGAGCGAGCTCTCGCGGGTGAAGTCCATCTTCTTGGACTGGTCGACCGCGCCCTTCAGGTCCTCGGGGGCGTCGAGGAAGCCGACGTGGAAGTTCAGGCTCAGGCCCATCTCCTGGGCCTGGGCGAGCAGCGGCTCCCAGTGGTCGTCGACCAGGCGGGGCAGCCCGACCTTGTCGTAGCGGGCGGCGAACAGCACGCCCTTGTGCCCGAGGTCGTAGGCCCGCTTCATCTCGGCCACGGCCTCGTCGACGTCCCAGAACGGCAGCATCATCATCGGGACCAGCCGCAAGGCGTCGGCCGAGCACCACTCGACGAGCCAGTCGTTGTAGGCCCGCACGCACTCGGTGGCGAGCGCCGGGTCCATGTTCTTCAGGAAGACGTGGCTGTGGAAGCCGAGGATGTTCGGGTACAGCACCTGGTAGTGCACCCCGACGTCGTCGTTGTAGGCCAGCCGGGCCGCGGCGTCGACGGCGGGGAGGAACGCCTCGGACAGCTTCCGCGGGTGCGACGGCGGGAACTCGTGCCACTGCGCCTGGGCGAAGGCGCCCACCCCGTAGAGCTTGTGGTCGCCGATGTACCAGTAGTCCTCCTGCCGGCGCTCGTGGAAGCGCACGTGGGGGACGAGGTCGCCCCACCGCGGCGAGACCCGGGAGGTCCACAGGTCGGCCGGCTCGATGATGTGGGAGTCGACGTCGGCGACCGCGTAGCGCTCGCAGAGGGCCATGGTTGCCTCCAGGCAGGGCCGAAAGAGAGTGACCGCTCACTAAATTACGAGGGCCCGGGAACACCCCGCAAGTGACCCGCCATGAGCAGCGGCGTCACGCTGAGGACGCCGGAGTCCACCGGCAGCAGCGCGCCGGTGATCCACCGGGCCTCGTCGCTGGCGAGGAACCCCACGGCCCGACCGACGTCCCAGCCGTCGCCGGGCGTGCCGAGCAGGCCGGCCTCGCGCCGCATGGTGTCCATGAACTCGGCCTGCGGACCGGGCTGCTGGACCGAGTGCACCATCGGCGTGGTGATGTGGCCGGGGGCGATGGCGTTCACGCGGATCCCCTGCCGGCCGTGCGAGTACGCCATGTCGACGGTCATGGCGAGCAGGGCGCCCTTCGCCGCCGAGTAGGCGATCGTGCCGTCGCCCCGGACGGCGGAGATCGACGAGATGTTCACGATCGACCCGCCGCCGCCCTCGGCCATCACGGGCACGGCGTGCTTCGAGGCGAGGAAGGCGGTGCGCAGGTTGAGGTCGAGGGCCCGGTCCCACTCCTCCTCGGACGTGTCGACGACCGTGCCCACGAACGCCCGGCCGATGTTGTTCACGAGCACGTCGACCCGGCCGAAGGTCGCGACCGCCGCCCCGACCATCGCCGCGCAGTCCGGCGAGCTCGTGCAGTCGGCGGCGAACACCGCGGCCGTGCCGCCCTCCGACTCGATCAGGGCCCTGGTCTCGTCGGCCCGCTCCGGCACCAGGTCGACGCACAGCACGCGCGCGCCTTCACGGCCGAGCACGGCGGCCGACGCCTTGCCGGTGCCGACCCCCGGGCCGGGCGTCGACCCGGCGCCCGTGACGATCGCGACCTTCCCCTCCATGCGCCCGGCGCGCTCGGCCATCTGCCCCTCCTCGTTCGGGCTCGTCCGGTCAGTACGTGGTCAGCACCGCGGCACCGGCCTCGATGCCGCCGACGTTCGACACCACCGCCACCTCGGCGCCCGCCACCTGCCGCTCGCCCGCCTCGCCGCGCAGCTGCCGCACCGCCTCGGCCGTGTGCCCGAAGGCGGCGTGCAGCCGGCCCCCCGAGAGCTGCCCGCCCCACGTGTTCAGCGGCAGCTCGCCGCCGAGGTCGATGCGGCCGCCGCCCTCGACGAACGCCCCGGCCTCGCCGGCGCCGCAGAAGCCGAGCGCCTCGAGCCACCACGCGACCTCGATCGTGAACCCGTCGTAGAGCTGGGCGACGTCGACGTCGGCCGGGCGGAGCCCGGTGCGGGCCCACAGCGCGGCGCCGGTGGCGTGCCCGACGCGGGACATGTCCTCCCACTGCTCCCACGACGGCCGGCCGTCGACCACGCCGGCCATCGCCTCGATCCGCACCGGCGCCCGCAGGTCGGCCGCGGCGTCGGCGGCGGACACGACGATCGCGGTGGCCCCGTCGACCGGGACGTCGCAGTCGTACAGGCACATCGGGGTCGAGATCATCCGGGCGCCGAGGTAGTCGTCCACCGTCAGCGGGTCGCGGTACACGGCGCCGGGATTGCGGCCGGCGTGGCGGCGCTGCACGACCGGGATCCAGGCGAGCTGCTCGCGGGTGACGCCGAAGTCGTGCATGTAGCGCGTGGCGTACGGCGCCACCTGGCACACCGGCGACAGCAGGCCGACGGGGAGCAGCCAGGCCAGGGGGCCCTCGGCCACCGGCTTCGTCGCTCCGTAGGCGGGGCGGCCGCCGGCGTCGCGGGCGGCGCTGCCCTCCTTCACGGTGCGGTACACCACGGCGTGCCGGGCCTGACCGGCGGCGACGGCCAGGGCCGGGCCGTAGAACGGCAGGCTCATCCCCTCGACCTGCCCCTGCCGCCAGGTCGTCCGCAGCCGGAGGGCGTCCTGGACCTCGTAGAGGTTGCCGTTGGCGTAGCCGGGCAGGTTGGCGGAGCCGCCGCCCGGGAACATCGCCAGCCCGTCGACGTCGTCGAGGTCGAGCCCGGCGTCGGCCACCGCCGCCAGGATGGCGTCGATGGTGAGCTGCAGGCCCGACCGGTCGACCCGGCGGGCGACGGCCGACTGGCCGACGCCCGAGATCACCGCACGGTGCTCGGCGGGTGCCCCGTGCATCACCGGGCGAGGAAGCTGGGGATCGAGGTGCCGCCGGGGCCGGGCTCGAAGCCGACGTCGACGACCATGCCGATGGCCACGTCGTCGGGCGCGCCGCCCCGCAGACGCCCGGCGACGCGGACGCCCGGGTGGTCGGGGAACTCGACGAGGACGACCGCGTACGGCACCTCGAGGTCGGGAAGCCAGCGCTGGTGGTTGACCGTGAAGCTGTAGACGGTGCCCGGCCCGGACACCTCGACCCAGCCGGTGTCCCGCGACCGGCAGGTGCGGCAGATGCCCCGCGGGGGGAACGACTCGGCGCCGCAGGCGTCGCAGTGCTCGACGACGAGGCGGCCCTCGGCCGCCGCGTCCCAGAAGGGCTGCGTCTCCTCGGTGATCGCCGGGGGGATCCCGACCACGGCGGTCATCGCGGCTCGCTGCCTCGGGTCCCCACGGTCACGGCGCTAGAGAGTACACGCTCACTCGTCTCCGCTACGGTGCCGCCGTGGTCTCCGATCGCATCACCCTCGGGGCGGCGGCGCTGCCCGAGCCCGATCGCGCCTGGCTGGCGGCGGCCGAGCAGCTCCCGCTCGCATCGGTGTGGCAAGGCGGCCACGTGCTCCCGCCGTCGCCCACCGGCGAGGCGATCACCCGGCTCGCCCTGATGACCGCGTGGACCGAGCGGGTCCGCGTCGGCAGCGCGGTGCTGGTCCTGCCGCTGTACCACCCGGTGGTCGTGGCCAAGCAGCTGGCCGACCTCGACTCCCGCTCGGGCGGACGGCTGACGGTCGGCGTCGGCGTCGGCGGCGAGTTCGCCGACGAGTTCGCCGCCGTCGGCGTCCCGGTCGCCGAGCGCGGCGGCCGCACCGACGAGGCGATGGACGTCGTGCGGGCCCTGTGGCGGGGCGGCCCGGTCACGCACCACGGCACGTACTTCGACCTCGACGGCGCCGAGCTCCGTCCCGTCGCTCCGCCCGCCGGCGCGGCCGGGATGCAGGCCGGCGGCCCGCCGCTCGTCGTGTCCGGCCGCAAGCGGGCGGCCATGCGGCGGGCCGCGCGGCGCGGCGACGGGTGGATGCCCTACCTGGTGTCCCCCGACGCCTACGCCCGCTCGGTCGCCGCGATCCGCGACGAGGCCGCGGCCGCCGGCCGAGACCTCGCGGCGTTCGAGTGGATGCTGTACCTGTACTGCTCGGTGCGGCCCGACGGCGACCGGGCGCGCGACGACGTGGCGTCGTTCCTCGGCCGGGCCTACGGCGACAAGCCCGGCGCCATGCTCGACCGCATCGCCCCCGCCGGCACGCCCGACGAGGTCGCCCGGAAGGTGCAGGCCTACGTCGACGCCGGCGCCCGCCACATCGTCGTCTCGCCGGCGGCGCACGACGACACCCTCGAGGTGGTGCGCCTCGCCGCCGAGGAGGTCCTCCCCCGGCTCGAGGTGCCGGCATGACCGGACCGCTCGACGGCATCCGCGTCGTGGAGGTCGCGGTCGGGGTCACCGACCTCGGCCTCGGGCACGCCGGCGGCGTCCCCGGCCGCCTGTGCGCGGACCTGGGGGCGACGGTGACCCGGGTGGTCGGCCCGACCCCGGCGCCGATCGACGCCGGTGTGCCGTGGGGCCGCGCCTGGCACCGCGGCAAGGAGGTCGTCGCCACCGACGACGCCGCCGTGGTCCGCGACCACCTGCTCGGGGCCGACATCGCCTTCGTCCACGGCCCGGAGCCGATCGTCGAGGGACGGGGCCTCGGCTGGTCCGACCTGGCCGCCGCCGCCCCGGGGCTCGTCTACGCCCGCTGCCGCCCGAGCCGCACGGCGACCGGCGCGGTCGCCGACCACGCCCTGCTCGTCGAGGCCCGGGCCGGCTTCTGCACCCAGCTCGCCGCCCACCGGCCGGGACCGATGCTGGTGGACGTGCGCGCCAGCGCCTCCGGGGCGGCGTTCCTGCTCGTGACCTCCGCGCTGGCGCTGCTGCGCCGCCGGGTGCTGCTGGGCACCGGCGGCTGGGCCGAGACGTCGCTCTACGACGGGATGCTCGCCACGCTCGGCTGTATGGTCGGGCGCTCCGAGCGGGCGGCGCCGAAGATCGAGTCGTACTGGGCCGAGGGATCGTTCTTCCCGAACTTCCTCTACCGCTGCGGCGACGGCGAGCTGCTGCAGATCTGGTTCGGCGGCAAGGGCATGTACGACAAGGTGATCGAGGTCCTCGGCGACGAGCCGAGCACCGACGGCTACTACGCCGAGCAGATGAGCGGACTGCTGAACGCCCGGGCGCAGCGCTGGCACGGCGTCTTCCCCGCCGAGCCCCGCCAGGTCTGGATCGACCGGCTGCGGGCCGCGGGCGTGGCGTGCGAGCCGGTGCTCGCCCCGGGCGAGGCCCTCGCCGACCCGCACCTGGCCGAGATCGGCCTCGCCGTGCCGGCCGGAGACCGCGCCGACGGGGGCGGCGAGGCCGACGACCACCCCGGCGACGTCGTGCTCGGCTCGCCCATCGACGTCGTCCCGACCACCGACGCCGGGGCGACCCCCACGCCGGCACCCGGCCCTCGCCTGCTCGAGGGCGTGCGCGTCGTCGACTTCTCCGCGTTCGTCGCCGGCCCGTTGGCAGCCGAGGTGCTGGCCGGCCGCGGCGCGGACGTCGTGAAGGTCGAGCCGCCCGCCGGGGAGGCGATGCGCGCCGCCGCCTACGCCATCGCCGCCTGCCAGCGGGGGAAGCGCAGCGTCGCTCTCGACATCACCGACCCGGCGGCCCGCCCGGTCGTGGAGCGCCTGGTGCGGTCGGCCGACGTGGTCCTGCACAACTTCCGCGTCGGCGTGGCCGAGCGGCTCGGCATCGACGCCCGGGCGGTCGCAGAGCTGAACCCCGGGGCGGTCCACTGCCACGCCAGCGCCTTCGGCTCGCGGGGCCCGCGGGCGAAGCAGCCGGGCAACGACGCCCTCATGCAGGCCGTCACCGGGTTCGAGGTCGCCAACGGCGGCGAGGGCAACGACCCCACGGCGGCCACGTGGATCCCCGTCGACATGTCCGGCGGCTGGATCGCGGCCGCCGGCATCCTCGCCGGGCTGGTCGCCCGGGCCCGCACCGGCCACGGCCAGCGGGTCGAGACGAGCCTGCTCGGCGCCGGGATGCTGCTGCACGGCGGCGTCTTCCTCCGCGACGGCGCGGTGGTCCGGGGCCCCGCGCTCGACGCCGACCAGACCGGCTACGGGCCCGGGTACCGCCTCTACCGCGGCGCCGGCGACACCTGGCTGGCCGTGGTCGTCCCCGACCCCGACGCCTGGGAGCGGCTGCGGTCGGTCGCCGGCGACCTGCCGCCCACCTACGCACCGCTGCGCGGCGGGCCCACCGACGGCGACGCCCGCGAGGCCGAGGCCGCGCTCGAACGGGCCTTCGCCCGCGCCCCGGCGGCCGACTGGGCGGCGCGGCTCCCGGCGCTGGGCGTGCTCGCCGAGGTCGTCGACCCCGTCGACCGCGACGCGTTCCGGCGGCGGATCCTCGACGACCCGCTCAACCGCCAGCTGGGCCGGGCGGTGACCTACGAGACCGCGGAGTGGGGCGGCTTCGAGCAGATCGGGCCGCTGCTGCGGTGCGGTCCCGACGTCGACGGGGGCCCGGCGCTGCACCTGCCCGGCGTGGGCGAGCACACGGTCGAGGTGCTGGCCGAGCTCGGATGCAAGCCCGGCGACATCGATGCCCTGCTCGACAAGGGTCTCGCCCGCCAGGGCGAGTAGGACCGCGGCCGCTCGGCTCGGCCCGGCGGTTCCGGTGGGCGACGTCCGGGTCGCGACCGCCGGGGCGGGGTCCGCCGGGAGATCGCGACGCCCGACGGGAGCCGCGTCAGTGGTGGTGGCCCCGGCGGCCGAGGGTCTCCACGGGGGTCGCGCCGGGGCGGGTCCACTGGGGCACGGGCCGGCTGGTCGGGCCCCAGGTGGCGACGCCGTCGGCGTCCGAGCGCCAGTACCAGCAGATCGGCGAGCCGTGCCCACCGACGGGCGAGCCGGCCTGCGGGGCCTCGGGCCAGCCGTCGGGGGTGTCCTCCCACCCCTCGCGGCGGCCGTAGGGCGTCATGTCGAGCAGGCCCAACGACCCGTTGACCGGCTCGTTGCCCCGGCCCGTCGTGGAGTACGTGAGGAACACGCGGTCGCCGTCGCGCAGGTAGCAGGCGATGCGCCCCATCTGTCCGCCGACCGGCGCCTCCACGCCCCGCACCGAGTACCAGGGCTGGGTGTACCCCATGAACCGGACGTAGGGCGCCACCTCGTCCCACGGGCCCGAGGTCAGCACGGCGAACGAGACACCCCGGGCGTTGAGGTAGACGGCGTCCTGCGCGTGCCAGACCGTGGTGGTGCAGCCCTCGCACTGGCCCTGGTGGGGCGCGCCGTCGTACCACATGTGCTTGTAGACCACGAGCTCGTCGCGACCCTGGAACAGGTCGACGAACGGGACGGGGCCGTCGACGCCGGTGACCTCGACCGTGCCGTCGAGCTCGACCATCGGCAGCCGCCGCCGGGCCGCGGCGATCGCATCGCCCTCACGGGTGTGCGCCTTCTCGCGGAC
>Ga0111538_10004839_pt1 | contig 18549 bp, 7 predicted proteins | sample SoiMethybrSBSTD1_FD_79669 | JGI IMG/M metagenome (GOLD analysis project Ga0111538, IMG submission 79669) | Bulk soil microbial communities from a Populus tree surrounding site in Tennessee, USA - Soil MetaG P. TD hybrid SBSTD1 (version 2)... | ecosystem: Environmental > Terrestrial > Soil > Tree...
CGACGACGGCGGGAGGCGACGACGGCGGGATGCGGTCGCGGGGGCGACGACGGCGGGATGCGGTCGCCGGGGGCGACGACGGCGGGATGCGGTCGCCGGGGCGACGACCGCGGGATGCGGTCGCGGTGGCGGCGGCGGGATGCGGTCGCCGGGGCGACGACGGCGGGGCGGCGACCGCGGGATGCGGTCGCGGTGGCGGCGGCGGGATGCGGTCGCCGGGGCGGCGACGACGGGGCGGCGACCGCGGGATGCGGTCGCGGTGGCGACGGCGGGATGCGGTCGCCGGGGCGACGACCGCGGGATGCGGTCGCGGTGGCGACGACGACGGGACGTGGTCGCCGGGGCGACGACGGCGGGATGCGGTCGCGGTGGCGACGACGACGGGATGCGGTCGCCGGGGCGGCGACGACGGGATGCGGTCGCCAGGGCGGCGACGACCGGGCGGCGACGACGGGATGCGGTCGCCGGGGCGGCGACGACGGGGCGGCGACGGCGGGATGCGGTCGCCGGGGCGGCGACGAGGGGGCGTGACGTGATCGTTGCGGTCGCGGGTCGCGAGGCGCGGCATGTCGCTCGCGCGGAACACGGTGGCGGTCGCGGATCGGGTGGGCGGAGTTGGGGGAGGCGGAACGGGGTGTGTCGAGTGGACGGCGGCGGCGCCGCCGGGAGGCGCGAAACCGGGCAATTACGGGGGCGGGCGCGGCCGGCGATGTGGACCGCGAGGACTTCCCCACCGCCAGAGCCACCTTATAATGCCGCCGGGAGACGACGTGCCGATCACGCTCGCGGACGGCGTCCGGGGACAGGAGCCGCCTGGAAAGCTCGGGTTCACGTTCCGGCTGGCCGGCGGGGCCGGCAAGCTGACCCTCGGCCGCCGCACCTTCTTCGGCTGGCTGCACCTGGACCGCCTGGAGCTCGAGGTGCCGAACCTGCGGTTGCCGGTGGACCTCGCCACCGGCGCGGAGGCGTTCCAGCGGCACCGGACCCGCGCGCGCCTCGCGTCGCTGCGCATGGAACAGGCCGACCTGGACCGCTTCGTGGCGCTGCGCGCTCCCGCCCTCGAGGACCTCGGAGTCGAGGAGCTTCGCGTGACCTGCGGCGACGGCCATCTGTGCGCCAGCGGTCGAGTGCGCGAGTCGGGTCAGGTCGGCGAGCTCACCGCCCGCATCTACCTCGACGCCGACGGCGAGCGGGTGCGCTTCGCCTGCGGCCGCGCGCTGGTCTACGGCTATCTGCCGACCCCTGCCCCGCTCATCGCGCACCGGGTCATCGCCGCCATCCTCGGCGGCAGCCCCGGCGAGATTCGCTTCGACGCCCAGTCGACCGGCATCCACGGCACCGGCGTGCACGGGCCGAGCGGCACCGGGGTGCACGCCAGCAAGAGCGAGGTGGACCGCGGCGAGGGAACCCTCGGTCCCTGGGCCAGCCAGGTGCGCGGCCTGGGCGAGGTGGAGCTCGAGCCGCTGGCGCTCACCCTCTGGCACATCCTGCCCAGCTCCGGCTGGCGCCTGCCCGACACCAGCGGGCTGGCGGTGTCGGATGTCCGCGTCGGGCCCGGCGGTCTGGTCCTCGCCTATCGCGCCCTCCCCGATCCGGCCACCGACCCGACCGGGCCGAGCACGCGCGGCCCCGAGCTGCTCCACCTGTTCGACTCCCTCGAGCGCCTGCGCGACGCCGACGAGCGCCTGGTCTACGGCGACATCGATGGTGCCATGCGCCTCTACCGCTCGCGCCTGGCATCCTCCGCCGACGACGAGCCGCTCCTGCTCGAGCGGATGCTGGCGGTCGGCTCCGCTCAGCGCGAGCTGTTCGACGAATGCGCCGAGCTCGCCGCCCGCGCCCTCGTCCGCTGGCCCGACTTCGCCGCCGCGCAGGCGGCGCTGGCCAGCATCGCCGTCGCGCGCGGCGACGTCCTCGGCGCCGGCTCACGCTACCGCGCGCTCACCCAGATCTCCGGCGCCGCCGGCGACCGCGACGCCGCGGTCCGCGCTGCGCTGGCCGGCGCCCGCCTCCTGCGCCGCGTCGCGCCCCCCGACTCGACGCCGCTCTACGAGCGCGTCCTCGAGCTGTCGCCCGGCCACGGCGAGACCATCGACGCCCTCTCCGAGCGCTACGCCGACGAGCGCCGCTGGTCGGACCTGGTGCGACTTCTGCGCGCCCGCGCCGCCCGCAAGGAGGAGCCGGATCCGCGCGGCGACCGCATGGCAGGCACGGTGCGCCGCGCCCGCGATCACGTGCGGGTCGCGCAGATCCTGGTCAGCGAGCTCGGCGATCCCATCGCCGCCCGCCAGGAGCTCGACGCCGCCATGCGGGTCGACCCGCACAGCCCGGGCGCCCACGAGGTCCTCGCCGACATCGAGATCTCGCTCGGCCATCCGGCGGCAGGCGCCGAGGCGCTCGAGCGCGCCGCCCTCCTCTACGGCGAGCGCCGCGATCGCCGCAGCCAGTCGCGCGCGCGCCTCCGCGCCGCCGGCCTGCGCGATCACGCCGGCGACCGCGAGGGCGCCGAGGCCGGTTACCGCGCCGTCCTCGAGCTCTCGCCCGGCGAGCCGGCCGCCCTGCGCGGCGCGGCCCGCGCCGCCATGCGCCGCGGCGAGCACGAGGCCGCCGCCCAGATGTGGCGCTCGCTGGTCGCGCTCTCCGCCGGCAGCCCGCACGACGCCGCCCGCGACTCGCTCGAGCTCGCGCGCGCCCTGCTCGCCGTCGAGCGCGACGCCGCCGAGGCCCACGCGCGCCCGGCCGGTGGGGCCGAGCGCGACGCAGCGCTCAGCGCCCTGCACCGCGCCACCGCCTCCGGCAGCCCGCTGGTGGCGGCCGACGGACACGAGCTGCTCGCCGAGCTCGCGCGCATCGACCGCCGCCGCGAGGACGCCGCGCAGCATCTGGTCCAGGCGATCGACGCGCTGTCGGTCGCCGCACAGAGCGAGCCGGAGGCATCGGAAGCCCTCCGCGCCCGCGCCGCCACTCTCGCCTGCGCGCGCGCCGACCTGCTGATCCAGCTCGAGCAGCCGGACAGCGCCATCGCCGAGTACGAGCGCGCCTTCGCCCTCTCCGGCGAAGCCGATCCGGTCCGCCTCAGGTCGGCGCGCATCCTGGCCAAGGTGGCCTACGACCAGCGCGACCACGGCGCCGAGCGCCACTGGATCGCCGCCCAGCTCGGCCACCCGATCGACGATCAGGACCGCGCTCATCTCCTGGTCAGGCGCGCCGAGCTGGCGCTCGAGGCGGGCGAGGACCTGGTGGTGGCGCTCGCCGATCTCGACGCCGCCCTCGAGATCGAGCTGCCGGTCGACGGCCACGCCCGAGCCCTCGCCCTCCGGGCCAACGTCCTCGGCGCACTGGGCGACGGCGCCGGTCGCGCCCGTGCCCTCGACCGCGCCCTCGACGCCGCGACCGATCCGGTGGCGCGCATCGAGCTGTCGATCGCCGCCTCGCGCGCGCGCCTCCACACCAGCGACTTCGGCACCGCCCTGGTGCGCGCGCGCGGCGCCATGGCCGCGGTCGAGCGCGGCGAGCACCAGCGCGGCTCGGTCGACGCCGCCGCGCGCGATCTCGGCCGCGAGGCGCTGGTCGCGCTCGGCGAGGCCGGCTGGCGGGCCCGCGAGTTCGCCGACGTCGAGAGCGCCTACCAGGCGCTGATGGCCGACCCCGAGGCTGCAAACGCCGCCGCCGCCTCGCCCGACGACGACGGCCCGGCGCGCAGCCTCCACGAGTGGGCCTACCGGCTCGGCTTCGCCTGCGAGGCGCTCGGCAAGTTCGAGGCCGCCGCCCGCGCCTACGAGGTCTGCATCGCCGAGGCGGCCACGCCACCCGACACCCGGGTCACCGCCTGGCGCTCGCTCGCCAACATCTTCGAGCACACCGCCGACCTCGCGCGCGCCGCCCTCGCCTACGAGTCGTTTGCCGGTGACCGGCGCGCCGACCTCGGCGACGCCGCCCGCGCCGAGGCCTGGTATCGCGCCGGCGACCTCTATCGCAAGGCGGGCGGCCGCGAGGCCGACGCCGAGCGCTGCCTGGAAGCCGCGCTCCAGATGGTCAGCGACCACATGCCGGCGCTCGACGTCCTCGAGCGCCTCAAGCGCGACGCCGCCGACTGGGAGCGGGTCGCGGTCATCCTCGGCCGCAAGATCGCCGCCACCACCCGTCAGCCGGCCTCGCAGAAGTCGCTCCTCTGCCGGCTGGCGGCGCTGCAGGAGGAGCGGCTCGGCCGCCCGGACGTGGCGCGCGAGGGCTACACCCGCGCGCTCGCCATCGACCCCGACTACCGGCCCGCCCTGCGCTTCGCCGCCCGCGACGCATTCTCCCGCGGCGAAGTCGACCGCGCGATCGAGGCCTACGCCAAGCTCGCCTCGGTCCTGCCCGGCGACGACGAGCTGAAGAGCGGCGACGAGCTGGCCGACGAGCGGGCCGACGCCGCCATCGAGCTGGCCGCCCTGGTCGCCGCCGCGCCCAGCCAGGACCGCACCGAGACCGCCACCCGGGCCCTGCGCGCCAACCTCGAGGCCCTGCCGCAGCACGCGCGCATGAGCGAGTCGCTCGCGGCGCTCGAGCGCGCCGGCCGCCCCCAGCGGCCGCCGCCTCCGCCGGGCCCGGTCGAGGACATGGTGACCAACCCGCGCCCGCTCGATCCCTTCACCGAGCTGGTCGACGAGGCGCGCGCCGCCGTCCACGCCGAACAGCCGGAGCGCGCCCTCTCGCTGCTCGACGGGATCGACCGCGAGCGCGGCTCCGACGAGGTGCTCGAGCTGCGCGCCCAGGTCGGCGACCAGATGGGCGACCGGGTCGGCGCCGCCGGCGACCTCGAGACGCTGCGCGCGCGCGCCCTGCAGCGCCGCGATCCGGTGCTCGAGCTGCGCGCCACCCGCCGGCTGGCCGCCATCCTCGCCCGCCAGAAGGACGACGACCGCCGCGCCGTCGAGCTCTACCAGCGCGTCCTGGCCCTCGATCCCGATGACCTGACCGCCGCCGAGGCGTGCGCCGAGATCTTCAGCCGCCGCCGCGAGATGGATCTCTACCGCTCGGCGCTGGCCCGGGTGCTCGAGGTGGTGCGCCGCACCGGCGCCGGCCGCCCGCGCGAGGTCCGCGTCCTGCGCGAGATGGCCTGGACCGCGCGCAGCCAGGGAGACCTCGCCTCCGCCGCCGAGTTCCTCGACGAGGCGTGCGCCATCGAGCCGAGCGCGGCCGACGCGCTGCGCGAGCGCGCCGACCTGGCCACCGCCCAGGGGGACGCCGAGGACGCCGCCCACTGGCTCGAGACCCTGGTCGCCCGGCTCGAAGACATCGAGAAGAGCGGCGAGCGCCCGCCCGGCCCGACCCCGGCCGGCGAGATCCACCTCGAGCTGGCCGACCTCTACTACGATCAGCTGGGCGACGTCCCGCGCGCGCGCGCCGCCATGCGCCGCGCCGCCGACGCGTTCGGCCGCGGGGCGCGCCGCGACGCCACCCTGCGCCTGCTCGCCAGCGAGGCAGCCGCCGCCGGCGCCCCCACCGAGGCCGCCGCCGCGCTCGAGGGCATCGCAGCCGAGCGGCTCAGCCCCGGCGATCGCCTGATGCTGGCCAAGTGCTACCAGCGCACCGGACGCGACCACAAGGCGATCGATCTGCTCGAGGCGGCGCGCAATGCGCAGATCCTGAGCGACGAGGGGGCCCTGCTCCTGTTCGCCATGGGGCGCCACCGGAAACAGAAGGAGGACCTGGCGGTCTCGCTCGAGCGCGGCGCGCGCGGCGCCCCCTACGCGGTGGCCAGCGCCCGCCTGCGCGAGGCGCTCGAGATCTACCGCGAGGCCCTGGGAGACGAGGTGGCCGCGACCCAGGTCGAGTCGGACCTCGAGCGGCTCGAGCGCGGCGAGGAGCTCGCCCCGGTCGAGGTGCTGCGCGACTCCGACCAGGACCGGGCCGCCACCCTGGTGGTCCAGCAGAGCTCGTTTCTCGACGAGGGCCTGGCGGCCGCCGTCGATCTGGAGAAGGCCGGCGCGCTCGAGGCCGCCGCCGCCCGCTACGAGGAGCTGTGGGCCCAGGCGCCGGCCGATCTCCGCCCGCTCGAGGCGTTCGAGCGGCTCTACCTCGAGCGCGGCGACGCCGAAGCGGTGAGCGAGGTGCTCGGCCGCATGATCGTCGCCGCCGAGGACCGCCAGTTCCGCGCCGGCCTGTGGTTCCGCCGCGCCAAGCTCTACCGCGACCTCATGCACCGCGAGGCGGAGGCCTACCGCTGCCTCAAGGAAGCGTTCGCCAACCACCCGGAGTCGGGCGACGTCGCCCACGCGCTCCGCACCATCGCGATGACCCGCGGCGAGTGGGGGTTGGCCGCCGAGCTCATCTACCGCGAGATCGCCGCCGCCCCCGACGACGGCGAGCGCGCCGCCCTGTTCAACGAGCTCGGCCTCATCTACGACGAGAAGCTGCTCGACGCGCCGCAGGCGATGCGCTGCTACGAGCAGGCGCTCGCGCTCGACCCGCTCATCCCCGCCGCGCCGCGCCCGCTCGCCCGCCTCTACGAGATGGCCGGCCGCCATCTCGAGGCCGCCGCCACCTTCGAACGTGCCGCCGCCGCCGCGCGCGACCAGCGCGAGCGCGCCATCCTCCTCCGCCATGCGGCGGCCGCCGCCGAGCGCGCAGGCGCGACCGGCGAGTCGCGCCGCCTGCGGGAAGAGGCCGACGCGGCCGCCGACGACGACGACCTGCCCGCCCCGCCGACCGCCTCGGAGCCGAGCTCGCGCATCCGCCTGCTCGAGGATCGCCTGCGCCGGACCCGCGACCCGGAGGCGATCGGCGATCTCCACCGCCAGATCATCGAGCTGGCCGGCGCCACCGGCGACAACGTGACCCTCGAGCACCACGCCGCTGCCCTCCTCGAGTTCGACCGCTCCGATCTGTCGGCGTTCCTGGCGCTGCGCAACCACGCCACCGCCCACGGCAACTGGCGCACCCTGGCCGATCTGCTGCAGGCGCGCGCCGCTGCGGTGGCCGATCCGCTCGAGCGCGCCAACCTCCTGGTCGACCTCGGCCGCCTCTACGACCGCCAGGTCGGCGACCAGACCGCGGCGGCCAGCGCCTACGAGCAGGCGCTGTCGGCGGCGCCGGGCCACCCGGGCGCGCTCGAGGCGCTGGCCGAGATCGCCTACCTGGGCGGCGACTGGCTGCGCGCGCGCGAGCTCTACCACCGGCTCGACCCGCACAGCGCCTCGCTCGCCCCCGACATCCTCTACAGCCGGCGCGGCGAGATCGCCGAGGTGCTCGGCCGCGATCAGGAGGCCTGCGCCTGCTTCAGCGAGGCGGTCCGCCTGCACCCGGGCAACCGCCAGGCGCTCACCGCCGTGTCGCGCACCGCCCTGCGGGTCGGCGATCTGCCGCGCGCCATCGCCGCCTCGCGCGCGCTGCTCGATCTCATCCCGCTCGACGACGTGCGCGCCGTCCGCGCCGCCCGCCTGCAGCTGGCCGAGCTGTGCCAGCGCAGCGGCGACAGCCGGACCGCCATCTCCTTCTACGAGCAGGTGCTGGCCGACGAGCCGCGCTCCATCACCGCGCTGTCCAGCCTGCTCGGCCTCTACAGCGAGACCGGCGACCACCCATCCGGTGCCCGCGTCCTTCGCCAGCTCATCGCGCTCACCCCGGCGCCCGGCCAGCGCGCCGAGCTGCTCTACCGGCTGGGCGAGCTCTGCCGGCGCGGGCTGGGCGACTCGGATCTGGCGGCCGACTCCTATCTCAAGGCGATCGATCTCGACCCCGACCACCTGCCGACGCTGCGCCGGCTGCTCGAGTTCTACTGGCACACCGGGGATCAGAAGAACCTGCTCGACGTCGCCCGCGACCTCGACCGCCGCGGCGCCCTGGCCGAGTCGAGCGTCGCGATGGACACGCTGGGCGGCGTCATGCTCATCGCCAGCATGCGCGGCGCCGAGCCGCTGGCCATCGGGGTCGCCCACTTCCTCGCGGCCGCGGCGGCGCCCGCCCTGGCCGAGGCGCTCATCGAGGAGGTGCGCCGCGAAGGCGCTCCGCTGGCGCGCAACCTGGTATCGGCCGCGCTCAGCCTGGCACTGGCGGCCGGCTTCGATCCGGCGGCGGTGCGCGCCGAGCTCGAGCGCCGCGCGCCGCGCGACGAATCCGCCCGAATCCTCGCCGGCGCCTGGCCAAATCCGCGTCCCTAGCCCCCATGCCCTTGGTTGAACCGCCAAATGCGCCAAAGCCGCCAAAGTTTTTTGGGGGGTATGCCTCGGCGCCTGGAAGCGAACCCAACCAGATTCTGAGTTTGGCGCGTTTGGCGGCTTTGGCGGTTCTAATCGGCGGCCCTTGGGGCTGCAGCGGGTCGAGCTCCTATCGGCTCGACCACGGCATCGAGCGCAAGACGCTGTCGGCCGAGGAGGTGGCGGAGCACAAGAAGCTGGTCGCCGAGGGGGACGCGTTCTGGAAGCGACGCGCCGACCCGGCCGCGGTGGCGGCCGCCGCCGCACGCTGGCACAAGGCGGTCGCCATCAAGGACGACGACTGGCAGACCTACGCCCGTCTGTCGCGCGCCTACTTCTTCCAGGCCGACGCCCATGTCGGCATGGTCGCCATGGGGGGCGATTACCCGTTCGACGCCGACGACGCGGTCGATCGCGCCGCTGCCGGGCGCTATGTCCGCCTCCTGCGCCGCGGCTACCAGCTGGCGCTGCGCGGCATGGCTGCGCGCTCGCGCGCGTTCGAGCAGGGGCTGGCGGGCGGCATCGATCTCGAGGACGCGGTCCGCGTGATGCGCAAGGACGCCGCGCCGCTGGTCTACTGGTACGTCTCCAACCTGGCGTCCTGGGCGCGCGCCGACGGCTACGGCGCGCTGTTCAGCGCGCGCACCAGGATCCTCGCCTGCGTCGAGCACCTCCACCGCATCGACCCCGACTACTTCTATCGCGGCGCCGACCGGCTGCTCGGCATCTACTACGCGGCGGCGCCGGCTCTGGTCGGCGGCAGCCTCAACCGCTCGCGCGCCCACTTCGAGACCGCGGCGCGCTCGGCGCCCCAGTTCCTGACCACGCAGCTGTTCACCGCCGAGTTCCTCGACCGGCGGGCCCGGGACCGGCGCTCCTTCGAGACCCACCTCAAGGCGGTGCTGGCCGCGCCGCCGCCGAGTGATCCGGCGACCGCCGCCGACCTGGGTCCGGAAAACGACGTGGCCCGGAAGAAGGCGAAGCGGCTTCTCGGCCGCATCGACCGCTACTTCGGCCGCGCGCGCTGATCGGCACTGACCCTCGTTTCCCTTGACGGTTTCGTCATGGTGATTACGTTCGAGGTCGCCATGCGTATCGACCGCCTGACCGTCAAAGCCCAGGAAGCTGTGACGCAAGCTCGTGATCTTGCGATGAAACTGAGCCACGCCGAGGTGCAGCCGGAGCACCTCCTGGGGGCGCTCCTCGCCCAGGAGGACGGCCTGGTTCCCCGCCTGCTCAGCCGGGTGGGAGCCGATCCGGCCGTCGTCACCCGTGAGCTCGAGCGGCTCTACGCGCAGATGCCGGCGGTCCAGGGCTCGACCCTCGACGTCCAGGTCTCCCGCCAGCTCAAGAACCTGTGGGAGGGAGCCGCCAAGGAGGCGGACAAGTTCAAGGACGATTACATCTCGACCGAGCACTTCCTGCTCGCGATGCTGCACGGCAAGCACGGCGGCACCGGCGCGGCGCTCAAGTCGGCCGGAGTGACCTACGACGCCGCCATGAAAGCGCTCGGCGAGATCCGCGGCAGCCAGCGGGTCACCGATCCGGATCCCGAGGGCAAGTACGAGGCGCTCGAGCGCTACACCCGCAACCTCACGCGGCTGGCCCAGCAGGGCAAGCTCGACCCGGTCATCGGGCGCGACGAGGAGATCCGCCGCGCCATGCAGATCCTCAGCCGGCGGACCAAGAACAATCCGGTCCTCATCGGCGAGGCCGGCGTCGGCAAGACCGCCATCGTCGAGGGCATCGCGCGCCGGGTCGCCGAGGGCGACTGCCCGGAGTCCCTGCGCGACAAGCGCATCCTCGAGCTCGACATGGGCGCGCTCATCGCCGGCACCAAGTACCGCGGCGAGTTCGAGGATCGCCTCAAGGCGGTCTTGAAGGAGATCCAGGCCGCCGGCGGCAACGTCGTCCTGTTCATCGACGAGCTCCACACCATGGTGGGGGCCGGCGCCGCCGAGGGCGCGGTCGACGCGGCGAATCTATTGAAGCCGGCGCTGGCGCGCGGCGAGCTGCGCTGCATCGGCGCCACCACGCTCGACGAGTACCGGAAGCACATCGAGAAGGACAAGGCGCTCGAGCGCCGCTTCCAGCCGATCTTCGTCGAGCAGCCGACGGTGGAGGACACCCTCGCCATCCTGCGCGGGCTCAAGGAGCGCTACGAGGTCCACCACGGCATCCGGATCCAGGACGCCGCGCTGGTGGCGGCGGCGCGGCTGTCGAACCGATACATCACCGGCCGCCAGCTGCCGGACAAGGCCATCGACCTGGTCGACGAGGCCGCCTCGCGGCTCAAGATGGAGATCGAGAGCGTCCCGACGCCGATCGATCTCATCAACCGGCGTATCGCCACGCTCGAGGTCGAGCGGGCCGCGCTCGAGAAGGAGAAGGACCGCCGGTCCAAGGAGCGGCTGCCCGAGGTCAAGCGCGAGATCGCCGAGCTCAAGGAGAAGGTGGCCTCGCTGACCGCGCAGTGGCAGAGCGAGCGCGATCTCATCCATCGCCTGCGGGACGCCCAGAAGGAGCTCGAGGAGATCAGGGGAGAGGCCGAGCGGCTGCAGAAGGCCGGCGACTTCGCCCGCGCCTCCGAGCTCAGGTTCGGACGGGTGCCCGTGCTCGAGAAGAAGATCGCGGCCGACAAGGCGGCGCTCGACGAGCTGCAGGGCGGCGCCGGATTCCTCCGCGAGGAGGTCACCGAGGACGACATCGCCGCGGTGGTCTCGAAGTGGACCGGCATCCCGGTCGACCGGATGCTCGAGGGGGAAATGGATCGCCTGGGCCGGATGGAGGACCGCCTGCGCCTGCGCGTCATCGGACAGGACGCCGCGCTCACCGCGGTGGCGTCGGCGGTCAGGCGGGCCCGCGCCGGGCTCAAGGACCCCAACCGCCCGATCGGCTCGTTCCTCTTCCTCGGCCCGACCGGGGTCGGCAAGACCGAGCTGGCCCGCGCGCTCGCCGCGTTCCTGTTCGACGACGAGCACGCGATGGTCAGGATCGACATGTCCGAGTACCAGGAGAAGCACACCGTGTCGCGCCTGGTCGGCGCGCCTCCCGGCTACGTCGGCTACGACGAGGGCGGCCAGCTGACCGAGGCGGTCAGACGGCGACCCTATTCTGTGATCCTGCTCGACGAGATCGAGAAGGCGCATCCCGACGTGTGGAACGTGCTGCTCGGCGTGCTCGACGACGGCCGGCTGACCGACGGCCAGGGCCGGACGGTCGATTTCAGGAACACGCTCGTCATCATGACCTCGAACGTCGGCTCGCAGCACCTGCGCGAGCTGGCGCCCGACAACCGGAAGTCGATCGAGCGGCGGGTGGAGGATGAGCTGCGTGCCACCTTCCGGCCCGAGTTCTTGAACCGCATCGACGAGATCATCTTCTTCGAGCCGCTCCGGCGCGAGCAGATGGACGCGATCGTCGGGATCCAGGTGGCGCGGTTCGCCGAGCTGCTGCGCGACCGCGGGCTCCAGCTCGAGCTCACCCAGCCGGCCATCGAGCTCCTCGCCGAGCGCGGCTTCGACCCCATCTACGGGGCGCGCCCGCTCAAGCGCAGCATCCAGAAGAACCTCATCGACCCGCTGGCGACCGCGCTCCTCGCCGGCACGTTCGGCCCGGGCGACCGCATCGTGGCCGAGGTCGATGGCGACCACCTCCGCTTCCAGAAAGGCGGAGCAGCGAGTGAGGCAGCCTGAGCCGTGCCGACCCGTGACCCATACGAAGCCCTCGGCGTGAAGCCGGACGCCAGCCCGGAGGAGATCAAGAAGGCCTACCGCAAGCTGGCCAAGAGGTATCACCCGGACTCGACCGGCGGCGACAAGAGCAAGGAGGACCGCTTCAAGGAGGTGTCGACCGCGTACGACATCCTCGGCGACCCTGACAAGCGGGCCAAGTACGACGCCATGAAGCGGCAGGGCTTCCCCGGCATGGGCGGCGACGGCGGCGGCGGCGGCGGCGGAGTGCCGTTCGACCTCGGCGAGCTGTTCGCCCAGATGTTCGGCGGCGGCGCGCCGGGCGGGCGGTCGGGCGGCGGGAGCGCCGGGCCGCGGGTGCAGTACAAGGTGTACTCGACGCAGGGCGGCGGCGGCGGCGGATTCCGTGGCGACTTCATGGGCGGCGCCCCCGGCTTCGAAGGCATGCCCTTCGGCTCTCCGTTCGACTTCGCCGGGGAGGAGGAGCCGCGGCGGCGCAGCCGGCCGCCCGAGCCACCGACCGAGCGCAAGATGCGTCTGTCCGACGGATCGCAGGCGACTCAGAAGGGCGACGACGTCCATTCGGACGTCCGTCTGTCCATCGACCAGGCCGTGCTCGGCACGGTGGTCGGAGTGGCGACGCTCGACGGCCGCGCCAGCGTGAAGATCCCGCCCGGCACCTCGAGCGGCGTCAAGCTGCGACTCAAGGGCAAGGGGGCGGTCTCGCCGGGCGGCAAGCGCGGCGACCACTTCGTCACCGTCCAGATCGACGTGCCGAAGCAACTGGACGAGGAAGCAAAGCGCCTTATCGTCAGTTTCATGGCGCGCGCCCGGGGCGCGCGAGGCGGAGACAAATGAGCGAACCCATCCAGCAGGCCGACAGGCCGATCCCCATCCTCACCACCCGCAAGGAAGTGGTGTTGCCGGGCGTGGTGACCCCGCTCGAGGTCGGGCGGCGGGCATCCATCGCCGCGGTGGACGCCGCGATGGCCGAGGGCTCGACCATCCTGCTCGTCCCGCAGAAGGACCCGCGGGTCGATGTGCCGAGATCGGACGATCTGGTCGACGTCGGCGTCCTCGCCGAGATCGTGCAGATGGCGCGGCAATCGGCAACCCGCTACACGGTCATCGTCCGGAGCGGCGCCCGCGTCCACCTCGACAAGGTCGAGAGCGCCGGTAGCTACCTCCACGCCCACACCAGCTCGATGGCCACCGTGGTGCCACCCGACGTCGAGGAGGCCGACGCGCTGGTCGAGCGGACCCGCCGGGCCCTGGCCGACATCCTGGCCGAGCAGGCCGACACCTCGGCGGAGAACGTGCGCGAGGGCCTCGACGAGGTCGACGACCCGGACGATCTGGCCGACATGGCCGCCGCCCACGTGCAGCTCGAGCGCGACGACCTCATCGCGCTCCTGCGCGAGCCGGACGTGGTGGCCCGCCTGCGGCGGGTGCTGCCGCCGCTCGAGCGGCTCGGCCAGGTCCTCAAGATGAAGGAGGACATCCGCGATCAGCTGGTCGAGGAGATGTCCAAGGAGGAGCGCGAGCGAGTGCTGCGCCAGCGGATGAAGGCGATCAGCGAGCAGCTCGGCGAAGCCGACGACGAGAACGAGCTCACCGCCTACCTCGAGCGCATCGACGAGAAGAAGCTGAGCGAGGAGGCGCGCAAGGCCGCCCTCAAGCAGGTGAAGAAGATGCGCCAGGCCGGCGCGTCGTCGCCCGAGCACAACGTGGCGCGCACCTACCTCGAGTGGCTGCTCGACCTGCCCTGGGGCGAGACGACGGTCGACACGCTCGACGTGCCGGCCGCGCGGGCCATCCTGGAGGCGGACCACGCCGGCCTCGAGAAGGTGAAGAAGCGCATCCTCGAGTTCATCGCGGTCAGGAAGCTGGCGCCCGACAAGCACGGCCCCATCCTGTGCCTGGTCGGCCCTCCCGGGGTCGGCAAGACCTCGCTCGGCCGCTCGATCGCCGCCGCGCTGGGGCGCAAGTACGTGCGCGCCTCGCTGGGCGGAGTCAGGGACGACGCCGAGATCCGCGGCCACCGGCGGACCTACGTCGGCGCGCTGCCGGGGCGGATCGTCAACGGCCTCAAGAAGGCCGGCAGCATGAACCCGGTCTTCGTGCTCGACGAGATCGACAAGCTGTCGAACAGCCTGCGGGGCGACCCGGCCTCGGCGCTGCTCGAGGTGCTCGATCCCGAGCAGAACGGCGAGTTCGTCGATCACTACCTCGAGGTCGGCATCGATCTGTCGCAGGTCATGTTCCTGGCCACCGCGAACTCGATCGAGACCATCCCGAGCCCGCTCTACGACCGGATGGAGGTCATCCATCTGCCGGGCTACACCGACCGGGAGAAGCTGGCCATCGGGCGGCTCCACCTCCTGCCCAAGCAGATGGCGGAGCACGGCATCGAGCGCGAACGGCTCGAGGTCCAGGACGAGGCGCTGATGGACATCATCCGCCACTACACGCGCGAGGCCGGGGTGCGCAACCTCGAGCGCGAGATCGGCACCCTGTGCCGGAGCGCGGCGGTCGAGCTGGCCGCGGGCGAGCGGGCTCCCGCCCGCATCGTCATCGGGCACGACGACATCGCCGGCATCCTGGGGCCGCCGCGCTTCTTCTCCGAGGTGGCGGACAGCGTGGCGTCGGTCGGGGTCGCGACCGGGCTCGGCTGGATGCCGACCGGCGGCGATCTCCTGTTCATCGAGACCCGCCACATGCCGGGCAAGGGGGACGTGAAGCTGACCGGCCAGGTCGGCGACGTCATGGAGGAGAGCGCGCGCGCCGCCCTGTCGTGGGTGCGCTCGCACGCCGAGGAGCTCGGCATTCCGTCCGTCCGGTTCGCCGAGGCGGACATCCACGTCCACGTGCCGAGCGGCGCGGTCAAGAAGGACGGCCCGTCGGCCGGCCTGGCGCTCGCCACCGCCCTGGTGTCGCTGTTCAGCGACGTGCCGGTCCGCTCCGACGTGGCGATGACCGGCGAGGTGACGCTGCGCGGCCTGGTCCTGCCGGTCGGCGGAATCAAGGGCAAGGTGCTCGCCGCCCACCGGGCCGGTATCCGGACGGTCATCCTGCCGGAGCGGAACCGCAAGGATCTGGCCGACATCCCGGGCGAGGTCCTGCGCGAGCTCGAGATCGTCTTCGTGAGCCGGATCGGCCAGGCGCTCGAGGTGGCGCTGGCCGGGGCGGAGGCGGTGCCGACGACGACCGGCGTCCATCCGCCGGTGGTGCCGCGCGTCCAGCCGCCCGAGCCGCCGCCGCCCTCGCGACGCAACGCCGCCTCCTGACCGCGCGGGTCTGCGACAATGGCCTGGTGCGCCGGGCCCAGGGGATGATCCTCGCGCTGGTGGTGGGCACCGGGTGTCTGTCCGCGCCGCCCGACAGCAAGGCGGGTGACGACGGCGCCGACGCGGGTGACGACGGCGCCGACGCGGGCGACCCATGCGCCGGCGTGCCCCCTGAGTTTTGCACGTTCTTCACGTGCAGCGGCTCGGACTCCTGCTACCTGAGCTGCCTGGACGAGACCCCGTACCAGACCGCGAACGAGATCTGCAGTGGGAGCGGGCGCAAGATGCTCGAGACCGAGACGATCGAGGAGCTCGCCTGCACGCAGGCGTACAACGCGCAAGAGCTGTGGATCGGACTGGTGCAGGGTTCCGACGCATCCGAGGTCTACGACGACTGGGTGTGGCTCTCCACCGGCCAGCCGCCGCTGAGCTACCTGTGGGGCCAGGACGAGCCGAACGACAATCTTTCGCCCGAGGACAACGAGGAGGACTGCGCCGTCATCGCCCTGGCGACCGGAAAGTGGCGCGATGTCCCGTGCGACACCACCACCGCCAGCATCGTGTGCGAGATCGCTCCCGAGTGAAGCGCCGCCGAGCGGTCAGAAGGTGTCGCTGGCGGTGCAGGGGTTGCCGGCCTGGTCGCTGGTCTCGAAGCTCATGTCCTCGGGCTGACCGGCCTGAAAGTCGAGGGTCGCGATCACCTCCGCGCGGCCGGCGGCGTCGAGCGTTCCGCCGTCGAACTCGGTGCCGTCGACGGTGAAGGTGGCCGCTGCCCCGGCGACGTCGCCGGAGGTGGAGCGCCCGCGCATGAGGAACTGCACGCCGGGCTGCTGGTCGTCGACATCGTCGCTGGCGACCACTCGCGAGGTCGGCTCGAGCAGCGCGCAGGTCGGCGGCCGGGTATCGACGAAGAGATGGCGGGTCACCGACGACGGAGCCAGGTCGGCCGGAGTCCAGTGGCACACCGCGCGCAGCGCGTGCTCCCCCTCGCGCAGCGTCAGGTCGTAGTCGGCCCCGCGATCGTCGCCGCTCTCCTGCTCGAGCTTCGCCTCCTCGCCGCTCCCCAGGTCGAGGACGAAGAGGAGGACCTGCATGTCCGGCCGGCCGGTGGCGACGTGCACCGACAGCTGGACGCCGGCGCGGCCGGGATCTCCGTCGTGCTCGGCGCGCAGGACGCCGAGCGGCGCCAGCAGGGTGTCCATGTCCGGCTCGGCCGAGAGCGTGAGCGTGCACTCCGGGTAGCCCAGCCCGTCCCAGACGAACAGCTCGCGGCGGCTCGAGCCCTCGCCGCACTCGTTGACGACCGAGAGCGACAGGTGGACGCGGCCGAGCGGCACGGTGACGGCGCGGAAGTGCAGCATCCCGTCGTCTCCGACCACCTCCGAGCTCGGGTGCGCGACCGGATCCCCCTCCTCCGGCTCGATGACCAGGGTTGCGACCGAGCCGGGCAGGTAGGAGGTGTTGAGGTCGATGTCGATCTGGATGCCTTCGTCGTCACTGATGTCGTCGCTGGCGTCGACCTCGAAGAACGGCCACACCACGCGCGCCCGGTCGCACAGGAGCGACGGCACGCCCTCGCATCCGGCTGCGGTGGCGAGCGCGACCGCGAGCAGCGCGGGGATCGACCGCGACGTCATCTGCGGCGAGGATACACCAGGTCCGGCCGGCACACCGCGCCGCGCTATACTCGGCCGACGCCGTGGCGAAGATCGACGTGATGGCGCGGGCGATGTCGGCCGCCAGCCGGTCGGCGGCCTACTCCGCCGACGAAGGCGCCCACACCTCCGACGACGTGCGCGCGTTCGTGCAGCGCCGGGTCGCGGGCTTCGCGCTCCTGGTCTCGGTCGTGTTCGTCCTGTTCTTCACCTGGCGCGTCCTGGCGGTCCTGCTCGCCCGCGAACAGCAGGAAGGGACCGGCTATCTGATCTTCCAGGCCGGCGCGATCGCGGTGACGGCCTCGGGCTGGCTGCTCCTGCGCGGGCGGCCGCGCTCGCTCACCTTCGTGCGCGCCACCGAGATGATCGGGTTCGGGCTCGGCAGCCTCTGCCTGACCGCGATGGCCTTCTACATTCCCTACTCGGCCCGGCCGGACATCATCGTGGTCCAGGCGTTCACGGTGTACCTGGTGGGCCGCTCGATCTACGTGCCGAGCACGGCCCGGCGGACCCTCGTCATCGGGCTCCTGGTCGGGCTGGTCGTGGTGCCGACGGCGTTCCTGGTCACCCGCCACGGCCAGGACCCGACCATCTACACGGCTGCGGCCGCCGGCTCGTTCCGCGTCTCGGCGAGCGAGGCGGCGCTGCGCGGCGCGGTGGTCGCGACCCTGTGGTGGGCGACCGCGGTCATCCTGGCGACGGCGGCGTCGAAGGTGATCTACGGCCTGCGCGCCCAGGTGCGCGACGCCCGCCGTCTCGGCCAGTACACCCTGCACGAGAAGATCGGCAGCGGCGGCATGGGAGAGGTCTACCGGGCGAGCCACGCCATGCTGCGCCGCCCCACCGCGATCAAGCTCCTGCCGCCCGACCGGCTCGGCGAGGGAGACGTGGCCCGCTTCGAGCGCGAGGTGCAGCTCACCGCGCTGCTCACCCATCCCAACACGGTGCGCGTCTTCGACTACGGCCGCACGCCGGACCGCATCTTCTACTACGCGATGGAGTTCCTCGACGGCGCCAGCCTGGCGCAGATGGTCGCGACCTGCGGCGCCATGCCGCCTGCCCGCGTCATTCACATCCTCGAGCAGTGCGCCGGCGCCCTGACCGAGGCGCATGGGGTCGGGCTCATCCACCGCGACATCAAGCCGGCCAACATCCTCGTCACCGAGCAGGGCGGCCAGGCAGACGTCGCCAAGGTGGTCGACTTCGGGCTGGTCAAGTCGGTGGCGACCAGCGCGGTCACGGCCGAGCCGCGCACGCTGGAGGCGTTGACCGAGGCCGAGGCGATCGCCGGAACGCCGCAGTACATGGCGCCGGAGGCGATCACCAGCCCCGAGCTGGTCGACCCGCGCACCGACCTGTACGCGCTCGGCGCGGTCGGCTACTTCCTCTTGACCGGGCACGAGGTGTTCGGCGGGCGCACGGTGCTGGAGGTCTGCAGCCACCATCTGCACAGCGATCCGGTGCCGCCCTCCGGCCGGCTCGGCCGGGTGCTGCCCGACGATCTCGAGCGGCTGATCCTCGCCTGCCTGTGCAAGGATCCGGCCGGGCGGCCGGCCGGCGCGCGCGCCCTGCGCGCTGCCCTGCTCGCCTGCGCCGACGCCGGCGGCTGGAGCGAAGCGGCGGCGCGCGCCTGGTGGCGCGAGCACGGCGATGCGCTGCGCGCGCGTCCGGCCGCCGCGGCCGAGCTGGGCGGCGCCAGCACCATCGCCATCGACCTGGCCCGACGCGCCGGCTA
>Ga0111538_10004841_pt1 | contig 18544 bp, 16 predicted proteins | sample SoiMethybrSBSTD1_FD_79669 | JGI IMG/M metagenome (GOLD analysis project Ga0111538, IMG submission 79669) | Bulk soil microbial communities from a Populus tree surrounding site in Tennessee, USA - Soil MetaG P. TD hybrid SBSTD1 (version 2)... | ecosystem: Environmental > Terrestrial > Soil >...
ATCGGATCTTCTCCGGGCGAGAAGAAGCGCCGCACGAATGCTTCGTTGACGACGGCGACGTTCTCCGACAGCTCGTTGTCGCTATCGGCGAAGTAGCGGCCGCGAACGAGCTTCACTCCCAGCTGCTGGAGGTAGCGAGTGCTGACGCGGTCCCACGATGAGCCGATGTCCGCGCCCGGCGCCGCCGGGGGCTTGCCGGCCACGAGCACGCCTTCGCCCCAATTGTTGGTCAGGGGGTTATACAGCGCGAGACCTGCGCCGTGCACGCCGGGGATGCTCGCGAGCCGGGCTTCCACGTCGCGATAGAGCGCGGTGAGGCGGTCACCCATCACGGCTGCCGATGGCCGGCCAACAGCGACCAGCACGCGGCCGTTGCGATCGAAGCCGAAGTCCTGCCCCTCGAGGTTGCCCAGGCTGCGACCGAGCATCGTCGAACCGGCGACGAGTACCACCGAGAGCGTGGCCTGTACCACCAGCAGCGTCGTGCGGGTGAATGATGCGCCGTCGCCCGTCGATCGTCCCGTGGCCCGAAGCGCCTCGATCGGATTCGTGCGAGTGGCGAACCACGCCGGCGCGGCACCGAACAGGACGCCGGTGATCAACGCCACGCCAACCGCGAAGGCCAGCACGAGCGGTGAAGGCGTGATGTCGATCGGGAGCGTCGTCGCGCCAGCAAAGGCGAGGGACAGCAGCAATCGAGCCGCACCGATCGCGACGACGAGCCCGACGACTGCGCCGCCAACCGCAAGCAGGACGCTTTCCATCAACGCATCGACGACGATCTGTTTGCGGGACGCGCCGAGGGCCAGGCGTACGGCGATCTGGCCGCGCCGTGCCACCGCGCGCGCCAGCAGCAGGTTGGCGACGTTCGCGCAGGCGATGAGCAGCACCATCGCGCACACCACCAGCAGAATCCGCAAGCTGCGCCCGTACTGCTCCTTCATCACGCCAACGCCTGCACCGGCAGGCACCACGGTGATGACGTTCTCCGACATCCTCCGCTCGATTTCCGGCATGAAGTTGGCGGGATATCCGGCTTCGCTGCGCATCCACTGATGGAGGAACACGGTGAGCCGCGCATCCATACCATCGATCGTCGCGTCCGCACGGAGCCGTCCGATCACCCGCAGCCATGCCGACACCGACTGACGCAGCAGTGACGTGTCGGCGCCGCTGATGAGCGGTTCGTGCTGCAGCGGCAGCCAGAGATCCGGCGGATCAGCGCGTAGCGTCTCGCCGAAGAATCCCGGCGGGGCGATCCCGGCCACCGTGAATGGGTGTCCTTCGATCATCAGCGTGGAACCCACTACCGAGCCGTCGCCACCGTAGAGGCCCTGCCAGGCGTTGTACGCCATCACCGCCACGGGAGTTGCGGCGGCGCGGTCATCGTCGGCCGTGAACACACGCCCCGCGAACGCGCCGACGCCCAGGGTCTTGAAGTAGCTGCCGGTGGCATACATCGTCCGCAGCGGCCGCGGCGCCTCGGCCACGCCCTGACGACGGACGCTCATGCGACCGACGAAGGTCTGAAAGGCCGTGAGGTCCTCGAATTGCGGCGTCTCCGCCTTGATGCGCTCGAACAGCGGAAATGAATAGAACCCCCAGCGGCCCTGCGGGCTGCCCTGTACGCAGCAGTTGTCGCCGTCACCGATCCGGTAGAGACGCGACGGATCGGCCACCGGGAGTGACTTCAACATCACCGCATGCATGAGCGTAAAGATGGCCGTCGTGCCGCCAATCCCCAGCGCCAGTGTCAACACAGCGGTCACCGCGAAGACTCGCGCCGAGCGGAACGTGCGAAGGGCGTACGTCATATCGCGGAAAAGGACGCTCATGCTCGTGTTAGACGGAGCAACCTCCTTACACGTTGCGCGACGTAGCTATGGCGGGGGCAGTCGTGATTGAATCGGAGGAGCCGCATGAACAAGGCATTCACGAAGGAATCGGACAACGAGGACGACGAACTCGATGCCGTCGATGAGCCGGCACGCATCGAGCCCGCCGGAGTCAAGAACTACATCACGCCGAGCGGCTTGCAACGGCTCAGAGACGAGCTCCGCTTCCTGCTCACCAGGGAACGGCCGGCGGTCACTCAGGTGGTGGCGTGGGCAGCGGGCAATGGCGACCGCAGCGAGAACGCCGACTATCAGTACGGAAAGCGGAAGCTGCGCCAGATCGATCGGCGGATTCGTTTTCTCACCAAACGAATTGATGCCGCGGAGCTCGTAGACCCGGCAGCCCCGAGGCAAGGCCGCGCCGCAACGCACGTCTTCTTCGGGGCAACGGTTCGCTACGCCAACGCCGCCGGAACCGAGCGAACGGTCAGCATCGTCGGCGCCGACGAAGTCGATCTGGACCGCAACCACATCAGCTGGTTGTCGCCACTCGCCCGCGCCTTGACGAAGTCGGGGCCCGGCGACGATGTGGTCCTTCACGCGCCTGGCGGTACGGAGCAATTACAGATCCTCGAGGTGCGTTATGAGCGCATCCCCGTGGAGCCGTTCAGCGAACCGCTCGGATCCGAAGCCGCCCCGCCGAAGCGCTAGCGCGAAGGGGTCAGAACACGACCACCTTGTACCCGTTGCTGACACGCTGGTAGTAGGTGGTGCCGCACTGGCTCACGGCAACGCCGCCGACCACGGTCGACGAACAACCACCTGGGAGTGTGGTGATGATCACGCCGGGTGGCGCCTGGACCACACGATACGTGACCTCTCCGCCGTACATCACCTGTTCGTAATACGCACCGTCTGCGTACATGTAATTCGCCCCGCCAGATACGACGGTCACCGATGCTGCGGGGGGCCGGGCGAGCATGGTGCCGATGGCGATTCCTGTGACGACTCCAGCCGTCACTCCGGCCGCCACTCTCCAGCCTTCGTACGAATCGTAGACCTCACCCGACACAACGCCGCCGTACCGGCCAACGCCAACGAACCCTTCCTCGCCTACGGCGACCGCGCCACGTCTCCCGACTGCGACGGCGCCCTCTTCACCGGCCACGACGCCGCCGGGCCGGCCGTAATAGCCAGCGTTGTTAACGTTGGTGTTCCGGTTGACGTTCGTGTTCCGGTTGACGTTGACGTTATTCACATTCACGTTGGTGTTGTTGTTGTTCCGGTTCACGTTCGTATTCGTGTTCCGGTTCGGTGTCGTATTCGTGCTGCGGTTGTAGTTGTTGCTCCGATTCGCGCCGGCGTTGCTTGACGTACTGCGAGATTGCTTCACCGACCCGCCACCACTCTTCCGCTGAGCCCCGAGGTCTACTGTCGACAGTACGAGCAGCACACTGACAGTCACCGCGACAGCGCGAAAGGCGCTCGACCGGCTAACGAATCGACCCGTCCGAGTTGCGTGATTGAACATGGTCGTCTCCTGGCGCGCGCGCGCGCCGCTACTTGATCTGCTTTCCACCGGGCGCGGGCGCATCGGCAGGCGCGGGCTCATCGAGCTTCGGATCGATGACCGTCGCGCGACGAATGATCTTGATGCGGTGATATCCGTCGGGCACTTTCGCCTTGAATGTGTCGTCGGTCACCTGAGGGTTCTCGATACCGTGATAGGTGACGAGCGTGCTCGGCGTGCCCGGACTCTGTTTGTAGGTGACTTTCAGTTGGCACGGCAGCGATCGGTCCGTACTCAACCAGATCTCCCAGTCAACCACCGGCTGTCGATACGCGAGATGCTCGCATGAGCGATCCCCGACTTTCTGCGTGTCCACCCAGCCGCCCGTCGTGTCCTTGGTCATGAACGCGTCGTACGGCGAGGAGTACAAGACGTCGGCTGTTGGCATCTCCACGTCGTATTCGTCCGAGAGGAAATCGAGCGCCTCATCGAGCGTTGGCGGCATCGGACCACGTGCCCACACCTTGTCGCGATGAGACACCAGCGTGAGTTGCTTCCCGTCGTACCAGCCGGCGGTTTCTCCTCTATCTCCCTTCCCGGTAAACGCAAGGGCGTTCGGGCGGCGAACGGTGACCTGACGCGTCATCTTCTTCTCGCCCTGTGTGCCGCCTGGGATCTGCCGGCGCTCGTCAACTGTGTAGGCAAACGTCTGGACCGCCGCCATGTTCTTGCTCATCTCCCTGAGCAGCGCGTCGCCCTTGGCACTGGCGGCCTCGGGATTGAGCGGCTGCTGACGGTTACACGCGGCGCCCGCGATGACCACGACCACCATGAACAACTGCAGCGTATGTTGAAGCCGAGGGCTCATTTCAATGCACCTGCGAGCAAGCTGCCCGCCTTTGAACCACCGGACTTGGTCACGTACGACGTCAGAACGGGGACGGCCTTGCCGACCATGTCTGACGAGAGTCCGAGCTTCGAGAACGCGGATGCCGCACCCGCGAGCCCCGATGCACCGCTTCCGAGTTGAGACAGCGTGCTCGAGGTCGCGCCGCCGCCCGCGGCGGGTGCGGCCTTGAGCAGCGAGTCCATGCCGGGCACGGCCGTGGCAATCTGCGAGAAGTCCTCGGCCTTGAGACGTGATTTCGCCACACCGAACAGCGCTCCGGCAGCTCCGGCCGCCTGTTCGGGCGTCGCACCCATTTCCTTCGACAGCGCGCCGACCAGTTCCGGGTTTGCTTTAGCCGCAGCTGTCGCCTCTGGCGGGGCAGCCTGTGCGGGGCTCGCGGCGGCCTGGGGCACGCTCGCGCTCGAGAAGCACATCGCGACGAGGACGATTCCGAGACAGATCAGCCGTGTCATGGGCACCTCCGTAGAAACCGCGAAATCGCGTGACCTCCGGGCCGACGCACGGTGATTTTGCGGGCGAATTCCGGCGATACGGTCACCGCTCCGAGTGTTTGAGCACACGCGGTGCCGTGAAGAACGTCGAGCTACGAAGCGGAACGCGCGCAGTCGCAGGTCCATTGAGCGGTGTGTCAGATTGCATTGGCACCGGAATCCCGAAATATGCTCTTGAGGCGTCGAACTAGTCGCGCGATAGCACGGGTCTTTCGCATTTCCATACGCCGATTGGAATGGCACCATCGGCATCGAACCTGCATTCCCCGGAAGCTCGTGCATCGACCACCTGACGGGGAGGCCTGTGTTTCGCACGCCTGAAAGCCATTCGGATCGTTCCCGCCTCGCGAACATCGCCTCGTCAGTAACCCTCACCGTCAAACGGCTAGGTTGGCTGCATACGCTCTTGTGGTCGTCCGCGTCGCTCGGTCGCCGTTTCTCCACCCATATCTTCGTTGTCGCGATACATCCCATCGATGAGGACGAGGGGCGCGATGATCCGAGCGCCGCGGGCCTCGAAGGCCACGTTCTCACTCTTGACGAAATCCTGGGGTTCTTCACCCGCAGCGAGGGGTACGGTTATTCACGGGCGTTTGCGATAGATGCACTCGCGAGGGGCGACCGCTGCTTCGGGTTGTTCGAGGACAAGCGTCTCGTCTGGTACTGCTGGTATGCGCGAGAGTCAGCGCCGGTCTTCGACGATGTGGACGTGGTGAGCGGGTTCCCGTTCTTGTACGCCTATAACGCGCACACGGATGCCGCCTATCGGGGCCGTGGTCTGCACCGCATCGGCGTCGTGGCCTCGGGCCGCTTCTTCGCGCGCGAAGGATATCGCGCCATCACGGCCTACATGGAGGCGCACAATCTTCCCCCGCTGATCGCTGCGCGGGCGATGGGCGAACGTTTCGTGGGATTCGTCGTGTTACGCCGCGGAGCGAACCGCGTGCGATGGTTCGCCACACACGGATGCCGAGACGCCACCTTTCGCATTCAACGCCGAGCGTCCGAGGCGAGCCTACGATGGGCCGCCGACGAAAACTGGTGGGCGTCCTGAACCGGAACCGCCCCAGCGCGTCGGTGCGCTGACGCCCATCCCCATTCCAGACCCGCTGTTGCAGCTCAACGACGCGACTGCGGTCAGAAGCGCCAACGCAAAGAGCAACGTGCGACGCATCAAAACGGATACCTCTGTAGTGCCAGCGGCGCGCCGCCGGGATCGGCGATAACGACGAGAGAACCGTTGCGACGTGCGGGGTCCGCGGGCAAGAGCACGCGGCCTCCGAGCCCGGGGACTCGCGCGGCGAGGCCAGCGGGATCTTCGACAAAGACATACGGCAGCCACGTCGGCAGTACGTCGCTGGATTCGGGAAGCTGAAAGAGTCCCGCACGGGGACGCATCGTCGTTCGCAGGACGTGGTACTCGATGCCAAGCCTCGCATCAGTAATGGACGATTGGTAACCAGCCAGACCCTTATAGAACTCGAGTGCCTTTGCCGCGTCGCCGGCGAGGTATTCCTGCCAGAAGAATCGGCTCGCGACCGGACGGCTGGGATCGACAACGCCGCGAATCTCACGATGCAGTTGTGCGACGCCGAGCGGAGCCCCTTGCGGATCGCTCACCACCGCCGCGCGCGCGATCGATGCCACCTCGCGCGGTTCGGCGAGCACTTTCCCACCACCAAACCTCACGAGCGCGACGGTCTTGTCAACGTCAGGCACGGCCATGAAACTGATCCACTGCGGGGCCGCGTCGGAGAGCGCACTCACGTCGACGATGCCAGCCACCGGATCGGCACCGAGCCGTGCGAGCACGTACGGCCGGTCACCTCGCTTCGTGTTCTCGAACTGCCAGCCGAGGAGCCCGCCGTAGAACCGCTTGGCAGCGCTGACGTCCTTCGTCATCAGGTCGTACCAGACGAATCGCCCCGGATCGATCGCATCGACCGCGGACAACGGTGCGGGTGCTGTAAAGAGTCCGAACGCCGCGAGCATGCACGCGGTGCCGATGGACGTGGCTGCGAAGAGCGTGCGTATCATAAAGGTGGCTGTCGTTGCGGCCGGGTTTGATGCAAGCGCGGGTCCGCGCCCAAACGCATCAGGTATGGGGTGATTCATTCGGGGAACGGTGGAACGGCGACGGAAAGGCCGCGTCCGGTCGCGGGACCGCCCCGCTATGTGTGACCGCGGACACGAACCGTCGTGCCGGGCAGATCGTCTTCTTTACTTCGCAGTATTCGGCGGCGCGCCGGCTCCCCTGCCTCGGAAGTTCGCCTGCAGCAGATGCGTGAGCGTATGCACGTAGCGCAGCTTCCCGTTCTCGATGCGGAACAGATGGGTGTCCGGCGCACCACTGCCACCGCCAGGCCCTCCGGCGCCGAACGTGCAATACACGACCACCGAACCGATCGTTTCGTCGACGATGAAACGGCGGTTCGCGATGTTGACGCCGCTCGGAACGCCGACATCGCAGCTGTCCATCGGAGACCCGTTACCGGTGTGCGCACCGCCTTCCGTGCGGTTGCATGGATAGCCCCACGGCACCTGATCCTTCTTCCCTTCGAGAAATGCATCGAGGTAGGCGTTCGCGGCTGACACCAGCGTGTCGCGTGTATCGCGCTTGTTCGCAGGAATCGTGTCCCAGTTCTCGGACGACGACCACTTCAAATACGCGTCTGCGTTGAAGAGCCAATAGCCTGTCGTCGTCCACAGAATCTCGATCTCGACGATCTTGTCGCGATTGACGCGAAGGCGCGTGCCCAGGACGTAGGGCTTCTCCATGTTCGTGACGATCACCTCGGTGAACGTCTGACACGTTGCCGGATCGACAAGGCTCCGATGGTGATCGATCTTCATCGCCGCCTTGATCAGCCCCTCGTCCATCTTGGCTGGCACGTGGTTCTCCACGTAGCCGAGACCGGTCGCCAGCGGCAGACTCGATGTATTGCCCGTCGTCTGGGCGGCGATGTAGAGATCTGCCGCACGCTGCAGCCCTTCGCGCGAGCAGGAAATCTGGGCCAACCCAGCTGTCGGCGCGAGCAGCGTGCCAGTCAGCACGATCCCCATCAACGCAATCCGTGTCATCGAATGCCTCTCTTCTCGAGTAGGCGAATCGTACTCGATCTCCAGCGCTATGCTAGGCGAGCCATGGGTCCACGCAGGCGCACGCTGTTCATCGCCGCGGCCATCGCCCTGATCGCCGCGATGGGCGTCGTCTTCGTGCGCAACCTGACGGACTTCGCTGTCTACTACGCCGCGGGACGTTCGCTGCTGAGCGGCCGCACTGACCTCTACGCGCCGGATTTCGCACGCGGCGTGGTGATGGACTATCGGTATTTACCGTTCTTCATTTTTGCCTTCGCGCCGCTGTCGTTCGCTCCGTACCCAGTGGCAGCCTGGGTGTGGCACCTTCTGAATACAGCGGCAATCGCGCTCGCGGTTGCGTCGATCGCGTTGATGTACTCCGGGCTGTCCTACAACCGCACCAAGGTCTGGACGGTCGCGTTCCTGGTCGTCGTTCCGTATTTCGCGATGGCGCTCGATTACGGCAACGTGCAGCTGATTGTCACCGCGCTGATGTTCGCGGGCTTGAGCCTCGCACTCAGAGGCCGCGATCTGCCGGCCGCCGCGCTGCTGGCCGTCGCCATCACCGTCAAGATCGTCCCCGCTCTGATGCTGCCCTACTTCGTCGTGACGCGCCGCTTCACGCTCCTCGGCCTGGTACTGATCATCACTGCCGCGCTCAACCTCCTTCCGTCGATTTACTTCGGCGTGTCCGGCAATCGTGACCTGATCGCACGCTGGTACGACCACGTGATCGTCGGGCAGGAGTTCCATGAGGCGAACGGGCCGATCAACCTCTCACTCAAGGGCCAGTTGCGACGGACCTTCACCGACGTCGACTACACGAAACGGGTCGACGGCGATTATCGGTACGCCGCAGTCAACGTCGCCGCGCTGTCGACGTCGACTGTCGATCGCGTCTGGATGGCGGCCGCGGCGTGCTTGTTGGTCGGTGGTCTTGTGCTGATCTGGGCGTCCGCGCGTGCATCCGGCTCAACCAGCCAGGAAGCCACAGACATACGTCTCACGACCCTGCAGATTGGGTTGCTGATTTGCGTGATGCTGTTTGTCGGCCCGCTGACCTCGAAGGTGTACCTTGTGGCGCTGCTGTGGCCAGTTGTCGCGGTCGGCGTCGTCGCGTGGGATCACGCCGCTGTCCGACGAGCCTTGATCGGTGTGGCCATTCTGAGCTCGGCGTTGCCGCTGCTGCCTGGCCGCACGATGCAACGTCTCCTGCTCGTCGCGGGCACGGACTTCTATGTGAGCACCGCGATTCTCGGATTAGTCGCGTTCACGCTCATGCGTTGGAACCGTCTCCCGAGGCCCAGATGAAAATGTCAAGGGTGCATTATCATCAGATCGATGTCTCTACATTGGCGCGCCGCGGCATCGTATTCCGTCGTTGCCTTCCTGCCAATCGCTGCCGCCTGCCACTCTAGCGGCCCGGCGCCCGACGCGGCCGCATCGAATGTTGCCGCGGCGACGAAGGAGACCGAAGACTGGCGCGCGCAGCACGAGAAGAGTTATCGCGAGAACTGGGCAACCATTGCCGGCCTTCACTTCATCGAGGCGGGCAGCCATACCGCCGGCACCGCACGCACCAACGACATCGTCCTGCCCGCATCGGCGGCCTCGGCACAAATCGGGCGATTCGTGCTCGCCGGCGACGTCGTACGCTTTGAGCCCGACGCTCATTCGTCGGTGCAGATCGACGGTCAGCCGGTGACGATGCCGCGCGAGCTCGCCGATGATGCGGCGCCAGAACCCGACTCGATCGAAGTGGGCGGCATTCGCATGGTGGTGCATCGCAGCGGCGATCGACGCTCGCTTCGTGTGTGGGATCCCGAGGGCGAGATGGCCCGCGGCTTCCTCGGCTTCAAGTGGTTCGACATCCAGATGGACTATCGCGTGAGAGGCCGCTTCATCCCCGATGCGTCCCCGCGCGACATGAAAGTGATGAACACTTTTGGCGATATCGACACCTACAAGACCGAGGGCGTAGTCGAGTTCACGCTGCAGGGACGCACGCTACGGCTGCGGCCATTCACGACGCGGCCGAAGCGTTTCTACTTCGTGTTCAAGGATCAGTCGAGCGGTGCGGAAACCTATGAGGCGGCGAGATTCCTCTACTCCGACCTCCGCGACGACGGCACCACCGTGCTCGATTTCAATCAGGCCTACAACCCGCCCTGCTCCTTCAATCCCTACACGACATGCCCGATTCCGCTCCCTGAGAACCGGCTGCCGGTGAAGGTGCTCGCCGGCGAACGCGCGTATCCGGTGCACGTCCCGCTGCTGAAGTCGTAGCAGCCGTACCGCGCACCGGAGCGATGCCGAATTGTGACCTCAGCTGTCAGCGTATAGGTATCCGGCTCCACAACTCGCCCTTCCGGTCGCTTCGAATCTCCAGTTATTTGGCTGTCGGCGGACAATTTACCTGGAATGGACCCTGCACAGGGGCCGTCGCCTCCTTGTTGGGTCGAGGACTGTCTCGAACCTGCTGGGGCGAGCGCCAGAACCCGACATGCGCGACAAGAATCTCCCGGCACCGATTGCTGGCTCCGAACACGGGCTTGCCGGTGCCAACGCGCTCGAATCACCGGTGCGCATCCTCCTGGTTGACGATCAGCCCGCGCGGCTGCTGACCTACGAATCGATCCTGTCCGGCCTGGGTGTGGAGTGCGTATGGGCGTTCTCCGGCACGGAGGCACTCGGGCGCCTGCTGAAAGACGACTTCGCCGTTGTCCTGCTCGACGTCAACATGCCGGGGATGGACGGGTTCGAGGTGGCGCGGATGGTGCGCGAGCATCCGCGACTCGAGCGCACGCCGATCATCTTCGTGACCGCCATCAACGTCTCTGAGCTCGACCAGCTGCGCGGCTATGAGGTCGGGGCCATCGACTACATTGCGGTACCCGTCGTCCCGGAGATTCTCCGCAGCAAGGTCGCGGTGCTCGTCGAGCTGCATCGACGCCGCGATGAGTTGCGGCAGCTGAATCACGCGCTCGCCGAGGCACGTGCGCAGCGCGATGCCGAGCACGCGAAGGCCCTGGCGTCCAAAGAGGCGCAGCTGCGTGCCGTCTTCGAGCACCCGACGGCGGTCATCGTCGTCTTGCGTGCGGAACGAAACGCTGATGACGAGGTCGTGGACTGGATCTATCACGAAGCGAATGCCAGCACACTGGCGCTGTTCGCGACGACGCGCGAAGCGCTCATCGGACGGCGCCTGCACGAGGTGCTCCCACCAGAACGAGCCGCTCTCGCCAGGGATCGCTGCACGCGTGTGCTCCTCACGGGCGAGGCGGCACACTATGAAAGCCGATTCGGCCAGCGAGACTTTCTCGCCACCATGTACTCGATCGGAGACGACTGCGTGGTCAGCTCCGGTGTCGACGTCACTGAACGCGTGCGCGCTGAAGCCGCGATGCGCCAGCTCCAGGAGGCGCTGCAGGAGACTGATCGCCGCAAGGACGAGTTCCTGGCGATGCTGGCGCACGAGCTGCGCAATCCGGTTGCGCCGATCGGGAACGTCGCCGAGGTGCTGTCACGCGTGCTGGCGGGTGACGAGGAAAAACGGACGCTGGCCGAGATCATTCGTCGTCAGGCGATGCACCTGTCGCGCCTGCTCGACGACTTACTCGACGTCGCCCGCGTGACGCAGGGCCGTATCGAGCTACGCCGAACCGTCGAGCCACTGGCCGGCTGCATTCACCAGGCGCTCGAAACCGCGCAGCCGCTCGTTCGCGAGCGCGAACATCGCTTCACGGTGAGCGAGACGTTCCAGACGCTGCACGTGAATGCCGACCGCGTGCGCCTCGTGCAAGCCATCGGCAACATCATCATCAATGCTGCGAAATACACGCCCCCGGGCGGCGATATCCGCATCCGCACTTTCAGCGAGAACAATCGGGTCGCGATCGAAGTCTCCGATACCGGCGTTGGGATTACGCCAGAGTTCCTGCCAAAGGTGTTCGATCTGTTCGCGCAGGGCGACCGCTCGCTCGACCGTTCACAGGGTGGCCTCGGCATCGGACTCGCCGTGTGCAAGAAGCTCGTCGAGATGCACGACGGCACGGTGACGGCGAGCAGCGCAGGTCCTGGACGCGGCGCGACGTTCACAATCCGGCTGCCCCTCGCCGTCGCGGCGCCCGATGCGGCCGCGAAGGCGCAGTCCTCATCCGCGCCGACCCGGCGTGTACTGATCGTGGACGACAATCAGGATTCCGCCGACTCGCTGGCCATGTTGCTCGAGCTGGATGGCCATAACGTGCGCGCCGTCTATTCGGCGATGGACGCGCTCGAACAAGTGATTGCCTTCGCGCCCGAGATCGTCCTGCTCGACATCGGTTTGCCCGGGATGAACGGCTACGACGTGGCTCAACGGATCAAGGAGATGCCGCACCCACCGCGGCTTGTCGCCGTCAGCGGCTACGCCCAACGCGAAGACAAAGAGCGATCGGCGGCGGCGGGATTCAGTGCACATCTCGTCAAGCCCGTGGACGTCGCCGCGCTGAAGAGGGTGCTCGTGGCCTGACGCGCGGCGCGCACGCTGCTATCGGTTGTCGAGCGCCCCCTTCACGAGCCCAGCCATCCTCGACGCAGATTCCGAGCCTTCGCGCAGGAGGCCATCGACGACGCCGGCGCGATCGCGTTCCGACCGGTTCTGACTGAGCTTCCACTTGCCGATCAGTCGCGAAATCGGCAGCTCGATCCCGACAATCGCCCCGACCATTTTCTCGATGTAGTCGGCCGGCGCATCGCTCACCGCCCATGGCACCTCGCGGCTCGCTTCATGACGATCGGTCAGCGCTCCGACATGCGCGCGCAGCCAACCCGCATCCTGGATAACGCGCACGATCCCGTGTGCGTGCACGACGATGTAATTCCACGTCGGGACGACGGCTCCGGTCTCCTGCTTGGCTGGGTACCACGAGGGCGAGATGAAGCTGTCGGGCCCTTGGAAGATGGCGAGGGCGTCTGGTCCATTCTCGCATTCACGCCAGATCGGATTCGCTCGCGCGACATGACCGCGCAGGGTGCCGTACGGCGATGGCTCCGGGTCGAACACAAACGGCAAATGATTGCCGTCCAGCCCGTGACTCGTCACGGTCACGAGCACACCAAATGAGTGCGCGCGCAGGAACTGCTGCAGAGTACTGGTGTCGGGCGGCTCGAAAGACTTCGGCAGATACATAGCTACAGAAGAGTCTAGACGACGCGCACCGCGGGCGCAGGCACAGAAGGTGCAGTCATCTACAGGGTATGCCGAGCACACCCATCCCCGAGCTGGAACCGAAGCAGAAGCCAGAGCCCGAGTTGAAGCGCCCTCGGAAGCCCGAGCCCGAGATCAAAACGCCGACGACGCCAGCCAAGCCGGAGATTGGCGACGATCAGGGAGACAGCGGTCCGGATCGCGAAAATCCAATCACCGAGCAGAGCCAGCACTCGGCGCCGGTCGATCGTGAGGACGCGCACATCGGCGCGACGGAAGACCAGGTGTCCGATACCACCGCGCCGTCGGGCGATGCGTTCAACGACGAACCACGTCAGGGCTAGGCTACTTGCTGCTGCCGGTTTCGCGCTCGGCGGCGCGCGCCGCGCTGAGGATGCCTCGGAGTCCCTCGTTGCCCTCGTGGCAGGCGTATTCGAACACATGGCTCTCGTCCTTCGTCAGCCGCATTCCGAACGTCCAGGGCCGAACCCACGTGGTCTTGTCGTCAAAGGTGATCGACCATTCGATGGTCTTGTTCGATGTTGGACGGAAGCGCTCGGTGATCGTGATCTTGTCGGAGGCGCCGCCGTACGCGGATTTCTCGAGCACGTTGGTCGTCTCGACCACCAGCGTATCGCCTTCCCACCGTCCGCGCGCGTCACCCATGTACGACTGCATCGAGGAGGGTAGATGCGGCCGTCCGTCGACCGGAATTACGCGCGTCTCGTGCACCATCTCATAGCGAATCGCGACGAAGCCGGGCCCCTGCGTGATGTCATAGGAATTGCCGTAGATTGCCGGCATCATCGAGCCTGGCAACCCACGTGTGATGCAGCGGACGTAGAGTGTCAGGTCCTGAGGACCATCGAACGGGCCGGTGTTATAGCCGTCGCCGCCGCGACGTGCTGCACGCACCACAGCGGCGCGCTTCTTCGCCTCGTCAGTCGTCGCCGGGATCTTGCCGTCCTCGGGATCGGAAATCATCCACGCGCGGCTGTTCGTCGCGTTGTAGTTCTCGTACCAGTGCGGGGGACCGGCCCCGGTGTCGTTCTCCGCCGAACCGCCGATCGTCTGCGCGGTCTTCAGCTGCCGCTCGCGCCGCGTCTTGATCAGCTCGGCGAGTTGCGCAGGCGTTACCTCTTCCACACGCCTGCCCGCGAACTCGGCGGGCTTCTCCATCGAGATGCCGCTCTCGTTGCTGTTGGTGTAGGTGCCCTGCAGATCGGGATCGCCCCACGGCGTGCGCGGCGCGCTGTACGACTGACCCATCACGGTCAGCGTCGCAGCAAACATCAGCGCGAAGCCCATCGCCACGGCTGTCTGTTGACGACTGATAGAGGTCATAGGCCCTGTCCTAGTACGGGCTGGAGTTTACTGACGAATTCATTGAAATCGTGCAATCCATGATACGGCCGGCCGCTCAATGTCGACCCACCGAGTCACAGAAAAGCGACGAGCCACTTCGATCCGTTCTGAAGGAAATTTGTGCCTTGCACTTAGTGTGAAGCTACCGGAGCGCAGCCTGGTTCCTGCTGAGGTAAGATCCTCCGCGTTGGTGCGCCGCCACGAGTCGCCTTTCAGTCAGGTCCGCGTCAGGTATCCGCGATACATTTTGCTGGCCGCGTGCGTGTTAACCATTGCATGCGACGCAACGCCCCCTACGGCCCCTTCAGCAACTCTCGACCGCATCATCGTCCTGTATAGCCGCCCGGTGCGCCCTGGGGAGGCATTCCAAGCGCAGGCGTATACCATCGATTCCGATAGTGCATACACAGAGGTTACGAATCAGACGCAGTGGACGTCTTCGAATCCGACGATCGTCAGCGTCGCTACCGGAAGCTCTGTCGGCGGGAAGACGTTGTCGCCGAACGCGCCCGGAACCGCGATCATCACGGCCGCGTACCAAGGCGTAGCCGGCCACCTGCCGGTGCGTGTGCCCCCCCGGCCAAACCCGCCCAATCAGATCGGCCCTCTCCGAGTCTCGATCGAGAGTGCACTACTGAGAGGCGCTGGAGAGCAACTACGCCTCTCTGTTTCGTTTTTCACGAGTCGATTCATGGACGTTACGTCAGAGGCCAACTGGTCGACTTCAGAGCCGTCTGTGGCGACCGTCGACCGCGGCGTGGTCACGCTGCAACGCATCGGCACTGCGGAGATCACGGCGACGTACGCCGGAGCCTCGGACTCGTATCTTATTTCGGTACATCCCGGTCTGGGTACACGATGACACCACGGCTCGTGGTTTGCACCAGCCTGGCCATCGCACTGCTCTGCGGACTGACCTCAGCGACGAGCGCGCAGGCGCCGGATTCGCAGGCTGCTCCGAGCCTCACGGTTCTTCGCGGCAATGTGTACCTGGCACGCGTGGATTGGCGTACCACAGTGGTTCTGGCCACGCAAGATGGGCTCGTTGTCGGCGATCCAATCAGTGAGAAAGGAGCCGCGTGGCTACGCGCTGAACTGGCTACTCGCTTCCCCGGGCAGCGCGTCCGATACGTGCTTCAGAGCCATCATCACTTCGACCGGGCTCGCGGCGCATCGGTTTTTGACGGCGCCGAGACCATCGGTCACCGGCTGTTCAATGTCGAACTACGACAAGCGCGAGGGTCCGAGCTCTATCGCGACGTTGCACCTGTGAAACGAACATTCGATGTGAGGGAACGCCTGGTTGTCGGCGGCCGCCGCGTGGAGCTGATCCACACAGGTCCGGCACATGCACCGGACATGTCGGCGTTGTACTTCCCGGACGAACGCGTACTCTTCGATGTCGCGCCTCCAGCGATCGATGTGGTCCCGTTCGTATTTGGGCCGTACGCCTCGCCGCAAGACATCGTCCGATGGCTCACCGTTGTGTCCGCCCTCGATATAGACGTAATCGTCGGGAGCGACGGCCGGACGTTCGACGTGGCAGCCGTCAGACTGCTCAAACCATATCTGGACGATCTCATTGCCAGCGTCGTCAGCGGTGTCCACGATGGACGCACGCTGCAGCAGCTCCGCGCAACGATCCAGCTGCCGGCGCATGCGGCCAACCCGCACTACGCAGCCCGAGTCGCGCACATCGAGCGTGTCTACCGTGGCCTATCGCTGCGTCAGTGGAGCGCCCAGGCAGCAGCGGGACTAAGCCAAATGAGCGAACCGGCCGCGTACTGTCCTGGCTACGACCCTTGCGACCCACCTGAAGGGGTTCTGCCCAGTGGAACGATCGGAGTGGGATTCTCGTTCGGCCGCGTCGGTTTCGTTGCTGAAGCTGATTCTGGGGCTCAACTCTTTGCGTCACGATCCAGCCTTTTTTATGACGACATCATCGCCAACCGGCGCAGCCGCCTGTCCGGCCTGGTGCGCTATCGGATCGGAAGTGCAACAGGATCCGGGATCGATCTGCTGGGCGGGGTTACTTGGGTCTCGAGCGATACACAGGGGCTCGAACGGATCAAGGAGGCACTGCCTCCTCTTGGCGGTCGCCACGAGATCGCCAGCCGAGCCTCAACCTTCGGGTACACCGTTGGTGCTGAACTGGTGCTGTCCGTCAGCGGACGGTGGAGCTTACGGACACCGGCGCGCTTCACCATCGCCGAGGACGATGAGCTACACCCCGGGAGGTCGGACCTTCGTATCGGGGTCGGACTCGCCTATCACCTCACGCGTCGCGTCGCAGTGCGACCAGGCAAGCCCGACCCAGTCGTGATGCGGAGCACGCCGTGAGTGTGCGCGCGAGGTTACGTCGGATCAATTCGCTTGCAGTGGTCCTGTTCCCGCTTGCGATCTGTGGCTGTGAGCAGGCGCCTGCAGGATTCCCCAGTCACACGACACCAACGCCGATCAGCCAGCCTTTCGCGATGGACGTTGCACCGCGCGCTATGTTTGGCGGTGGATCTGGCGTCGGGACCGTCACACTCTCCGCCCCGGCTCCATCCGGAGGCCTGCAGGTCGCATTATCGAGCAACCATCAGGCCGTTGCAGTTCCGCAAACCATAGTCGTTCCTGCAGGCGCGTTCTCGGCGGAATTCACGTTCACTACACAGACGGTTCCCGCTGACGTCACAGTGTCTCTTCAGGCGTCCGCCGCCGGTAGGTCGACGACGAACGCCATTGCCGTTTGGGCGGTTTTGCCCCAGTTCTTTTCATGGTCCAGCGAGCCAACTACCTTCCCACCAAGCCAGATCGGGCGCCGAACGAACGCAAACGCCCAGTTCACGGCAAGCTGCTTCGGGAGCAACGTCACGATCTCCGCTCGCGACGGCAACAGTTCCTGGGGCGCAGGCTTCGGAGCGCCGTTAGGACAGCCGTTGCGCGTCGGCGTTTACGAGAATGCCGAGTCGAACCTGATCGTCCGGACGGGGCCTGGCCTCACCGTCGGTGTAGATGTGAGCCCACCCTGCTCCACCTCTCCGACCGGCCGTTTCGTTGTGCACGAGGTCGAGATCAGGGGCGGTGGAGTAGTCAACCGATTCTGGGCGAGCTTCGAGTATCGGTGCAACGGATCAACATTCCTGCGCGGGGACGTGCGCGTGACGAATCCGGTTTCGGACGCGGCCTTCGGGCAGCTGTGCTATCCGTAAAAACTCAGCGCCGGTTTACTTGCTCAGCCACGCAGTAATTCGCCCGATCCGATCATACGGCCGGCTGATGTGCATCCCACCGGTCGCCGCGTCGGGCCCGCCGCTGCCGTTGAGGTCGCCGATGGCCACGGTCTGCAGGTGCGTTGGCGCCGTGCCGATGCCGTGCATCGTGAACCGCATCTTCCCGTCGTTTTCTAACCACGCCAGGCTCGGCGACTTCGGATTGTCCCAGTCGCTGTTCGACGCCACAAACAGCACGTCCAGATCGCCGTCGCCATCGAGGTCGGCCGCCTCCGGGCTGGTGCCGCCCTGGAAGTCCACGATGCGGTGAAACTCGAACATGAGATTACCGCGGTTCTCGAGCCACTGAATGCCCTGCCAGGGACGGCTGTTCGGTGGCGCGTATTCGAAGGCGTCGCCGTTGGCATACAGCAGATCGGGGTCGCCGTCTCGATCGAGATCGGCCAGCGACAGCCAGCTCGAACCGAAGTCGGGATTGGTCGAGCCCCACAACATGCGCGGCACGAACCCACCGCGGCCGTCGTTGATGAAGCCCCAGATCTCCTCCCACTCCTGGCTGATCAGCGCCACGATGTCGAGACGCCCGTCGGTGTTGAGATCGACGGGCAACGCATTGATCGCTCCCGACAGCCGCTGCAGCACGTGCTGCTCGAACTTCCACTGCCCCTTGTTCTCCAGCCAGCTCGTCTCGCCATCGTCGTAGCCGAAGCCGGCGGCCGCAACATCGAGATCGCCATCGCCATCGAGATCGGCGGCGCGCGCATCCGCGACACGCGCGACGCGATCGGCGATGTAGTGCGACGTGAACCGCTGGCGGCCATCGTTCTCCAGGACGATCACCGAGCCGACGCGATTGTTGTTGGGAAACAGAAACCCCAGCGCCGCGACGAGCAGGTCGAGGTCGCCGTCCTTGTCGAAATCAACCGCCTCGACATGCGCTGGA
>Ga0111538_10004842_pt1 | contig 18544 bp, 10 predicted proteins | sample SoiMethybrSBSTD1_FD_79669 | JGI IMG/M metagenome (GOLD analysis project Ga0111538, IMG submission 79669) | Bulk soil microbial communities from a Populus tree surrounding site in Tennessee, USA - Soil MetaG P. TD hybrid SBSTD1 (version 2)... | ecosystem: Environmental > Terrestrial > Soil >...
CAGGTACCGGCGGGCGGCGTACTCGCCGCCGAGGTAGTGCCAGGGGGCCGTCTCGTGGCCGCCCCAGGGCGACAGCCACGGGGTGAACGAAACGAACACGGTGCCACCCGGCCGGGTCACCCGCACCATCTCGTCGAGCATCCGGTCCGGGTCCGGAACGTGCTCGAGCACGTTGGACGAGTAGCACACGTCGAGTGCGCCGGTGGGGAACGGCAGCGCCATGCCGCTCGCGCGAACCATGCCGGCTGCCGGTTCGCCGCGCGCCGACAGCTCGCCGGTGTCCGGGTCGACGCCGACATAGTGGGCGCCGGCCGCGCGGAACGCGTCGGCGAAGTAGCCGGGTCCGCCGCCGACGTCGAGCACGACCCGACCGTCGAGCGCGGCGTACCCGCCGAGCTGGCGCACCGAGTCGGCGGCCAGCGCCGAGTAGAACCGGTCGGGGTCGGTCTGCTCGACGAGGAACGCCCGGAACAGCCGCACCGAGCGGCCGAGCGTCGCGGTCCGGGCGGTCACCGGTGACCCGCCTGCTGGTGACCGCCTGGCGCGACACGCTGCACCCCGACAGCGGCGGCTCCGAGCGGTACGTCGAGCGCATCGCGATGGGCCTGGCCGAGCGCGGCTATGAGGTCTCCGTGCTGTGCCCCAAGCACCCCAACGCCCGAACCGACGAGACGATCGACGGCGTGCGCTACCTCCGTCGAGGTGGCGTCTTCTCGGTCTACGTGTGGGCCGCGCTCACCGTGTTGACGATGCGGCCGGACGTCGTGATCGACGTGCAGAACGGCATGCCGTTCCTGACCCGTCTGGTGACCCGCTGCCCGGTGATCGTGCTCGTGCACCACCTTCATCGCCTGCAGTGGTCCTCCTACTTCGGGCCGGTGTTCGGCCGGATCGGTTGGTGGCTGGAGTCGTGGCTGGCGCCGCGCGTCTACCGCAAGTGCCGCTACGTGACGGTGTCCGAACACACCCGCACCGAGCTGGTCGAGCTCGGCATCGACGACGAGCGCATCGTCGTGGTGCCCAACGGCCTGGACCCCGCTCCGGTCACCATCACCCGGCGCGACCCGGAGCCGGTGCTGGTGGCGGTGAGCCGGCTGGTGCCGCACAAGCAACTCGAGCACGCGATCGAGGCCGTCGCCCGGCTGGCCGAGCGCTGGCCGACGCTCCGGCTGGAGATCCTGGGCCGTGGCCCGTGGCAGGACCCGCTCCTCGCGTACGCGGCCGAGCGCGGCGTCGCCGACCGGGTCACCGTGCACGGCTGGGTCGACGAGCAGCGCAAGCACGAGATCCTCGCCCGTTCCTGGGTGCACCTGTGCCCGTCGGTCAAGGAGGGATGGGGCATCGTGGTCATGGAGGCTGGCGCACACGGCGTGCCGACCGTGGCCTACCGCGCCGCGGGCGGCGTGGGGGAGTCGGTGCTGGACCGGCGCACCGGCATGCTCGCCGACGACCTGAACGAGTTCGTAGCCGCCACCGAACTGCTGTTGTGCTGCGAGCGGCTGCGCACCGCGATGGGCGTGGAGAGCCGCGAGCACGTGGCTACCTTCGAGTGGAAGCACAGCGTGGACAGTTTCGACGAGGTGGTTCGAGCGGTGCTGCCGCAGCGGGACCCGGACGCCGAGCCCGCGCCGCGCACGGCGACGGCTCAGCGCTGACCGTACTCGACGACCTTGCGGGGCTCCTTGAAGTTTCCGCTGTCGAAGGAGCTTTCCACCGACTTGTCGGGCGAGTTCGTCTGCACGATGGCGACGGTGGCGGCCCCACCCAGCGCGAGGCCCACGACGACGGCGATCACAATGCCGACAAGTACGCGCACCTGGGGCCTCCTGGTCAGTTCGCACCGCGTTCGGCGACGGAGCTGAATGTACCGGCCAGTAACCTCCGTCGCAACAGCACTCCGGCCGCCGCGAGTAACAGGATGAGCACGGCCGCGTCGGTGCCGAGCACCGCCGCGCGCGCGGCCGTCGTGCCTGTCGCTCCGGTCGGTGCGTCCTCGATCGGACCGGGGACGCGGTACAGCGTCAGCCACCGTCCATCGTGGACGGTGGTGAGCCGGGCGAGCATCGCCGGGTCGACGTCGCCCGGCGTGCCGTGCTCGACGAGCACCCAGCCGACGCCGAGCGCAGCGAGCCGGGCCGGATCGTCCACGGCGGCCCCGATTTCGGCGGCGCGCCGGTCCTCGCCGCGCAGCGCCCGGCCGCCGACCACCAGCGTGTCGTCGACGATCGTCGAGCGGGGCAGGAACCGGGGGGCCGGGTCGAGTTGGGTGCGCTCGTCGTTCCAGCCGTACTGGCGGAACGGCTGGAAGGGCAGCACCAGCACGTCTCCGGGGCCTTCGTCATTCGCCAGCGCGGCGCGTACCGCGGACCAGTCGCGCGGGTAGTCCACCGGCTGCAGCCGGCCGAACCCGCCCCAGGCGAGGTCGGGCAGCAGTGCCAGCGGCAGCAGCGCGCACCCGGCCACGACCGCGTGCGCGGCCGGCGCGCGAACCACCCGGGCGAGTGCCTCCGCCCCGAGGCCGGCCCCCAACGCGGCGAGCAGGGCCCACCAGGCCGCCCACTTCTGGCCGTCGCGGAGCAGCCCCGCGCCCGGGAGGTGGACGACAGTCCAGCGCAGCGCGGCGTCGAGCCCCGGGACGGTGGCGGCCACCGCGAGCACCAGGCCGGCGGCGGCCAGCCCGCCGAGCGCCAGCGCCGGGCCGGGCCCCCAGAGCGCGGCGAGCCGCCGGACGCCGTACGCGCCGGCGGCCAGCACCAGCAGCGCGACCACGGGGACCAGCGCCCCGCCCCGGCTGCCGGGCACCACGTCGGCGTTCCAGATGCCGCCGAGGCCCAGCACGCTCACCACGGCGCCGCCCGGACCCTCGGCGCGGGCGGCGAACGCGTCGACGGCGGCCGGGTCGGACCCGCCGTTGCCGGCCAGCCCGTGCAGCAGGCCGGGCAGCCACCAGGGGGCGTTGAGCGCGACCGCGAGACCCAGTGTCCCGGCGAGGCGCCGCCGACCCGCCGCCGCAATCGCTGCTCCGGCAGCCAGCACACCACCGGTCGGCACGAGCGCCGCCGGCGCGCAGGCCAGGATCAGCGCCGGCCAGCCGCCCGGTTCGCCGCGGCGCACCCGCAGGCCGGCCGCGACGATCCAGGGCAGGCAGCCGTAGGCGAGCAGCACCACCCAGTGGCCGATGAACAGCCGCTCGGCGACGTAGGCGTTCCAGGCGTAGGCGGTCGCGGCCACCAGCCTCGGCGCGGTCGACTGTGCCGGCACCAGGCGCGCCGCGCCGTACGCGGCCAGCCACACGGAGAGCAGCAGGAGGGCCTTCTGCAGGAGGTCGCCCGGAACGACGGTCGTGAACAGCGCGACAACCGCGTCGACGGGGACGGCGCGGGGCAGCGCCGACCCCAGGCCGACGCTCTCGGCCAGTAGCGGCTGGCGGGGCGTGAAGACCATGTCGTAGGTCAGCACGTAGCCCGGGGCCAGCACCGGGGCCAGCACGACGAGGGCCAGCAGCGCGCACGCGCCGGCAAGCAATCCCCGTCGATCGAGCCGGCGCTCGGTTCCGGCTTCATCTGCGACGGTGTGGGCGGGCAGTGCCCGTCCACACCCCGTACGCAGTCGACCTGGCACTGCCCCTCCCGGTTCGTGGCGATACTCGCTAGAGTCTCGACGTTACCGGTGGGTAGGGGAGGCTCGGAATGGCGGTCCCCGCGGTTGCCGCGCGGCCGGCGCGCGTGCGGCGCCAGGCGCTGCTCGTGACCGCGGCCTCGCTGGGCACCAACGTGTCGAGCTACGTGTTCACCGTCATCGCCGCGCGGCTGCTCGTGCCGTCCGCGTTCGGCGAGCTCAGCGCCCTGATGGCGGTGCTCGTCGTGGGCGTCGTGCCGGCGCTGAGCATGCAGACCGGGGTGGCCCTGCGGGTGGCCGCGCTCGGACCCGGCAGCGGCCGGCGCGAGCGAGGCGGCGCGGTCGGGCTCGGGCTCGGGCTCGGCGCCGCCGTCGCCGCGCTCGTGCTGCTCGCGGTGCCGGTGTTGACCCCGGTGCTGCACCTGAGCGGGCCGGCCGGCGTGCTGATGCTCCCGATCGCGCTGCTCGCCTACCCGGTGCTGGGATCGCTGAACGGTCTGCTGCAGGGCCGGCAGCGCTTCGGTGCGCTCGCGCTGGTCATGGGCCTGGACGCGAGCCTTCGGGTGGGTGGGGCGATCACCGGGCTGGTGCTCGGCCGCACCCCGGCCGCCGCGCTGGCCGGACTCGCGACCGGCGTGGTGCTCGCGACCACGGCCGCCTACCTGGTGGTCGGCCGGCCGCGGCCGGCGCGTCCGTCCGGCTTGCTGCTGCGCCGGGTCGGCCATGCCGGCTACGCCACCGTCGGGCTGGTGACGCTCGTCAACCTCGACGTCATCCTGGCCCGGACCGTGCTGTCCGGGCACGAGTCCGGCGTGTACGCCGTCGGCGCGGTGTTCGCGAAGATCACCTATTGGCTGCCGCAGGCCGTCGCGATCGTCCTGCTGCCGCGGCTCGCGCACGGCGCCGGGCGGCGCGCGACCCTGGCCGGCGGCCTGCTCGCCGTGGTGTGCGTCGACGCGCCGGTGGTGCTCGTCGGCGCGCTGTTCGGTTCCGACCTACTGCCGCTCGTCGGTGGCGCTGATTACCGCGGGGAGTCCGCTCCGCTGTGGCTGTTCGCCCTCACCGGCACGCTGCTCGCCGTCGGGCAATTGCTCCTGTTCTCCCGTCTGGCGGCCCGCGACGTGCGATCCATTGTCGCTGTCTGGCTCGGCGTCGCGGCCGAGATCGCGCTGGTGCACTGGTGGCTCGGCGGGTCCGTCGTCGCCGTCGCCACCGCTGCCGCGTCCGTGGCCGGGTTCCTCGTCCTGGCCGGTCTGCTCGTCGAGATCGGGGGCGCCGGGCACCGTCACGGCGGCGGCCGCGACGCCGGAGCAGACGGCGATCAGCATGGCGGCCTGGGCGACGTGCCCGTAGGCCCAGGACTGGCCGTGCCCGGAGAGCCGGCCGGCGACGGCCACGACGGAGGCGAGGCCGGCCCCGCCCAGCACGATCCACACCAGCGCGCGCGGATACACCTGCCGCACCAGCGCACCGGCGATGAGTAGCACCACCGACAGCACCCCGGACAGGGCCGCCACCAGCGCGACCACGGCGGCGGTGAACAGGTAGCGGGTCGCCCTGCTTGATGGCGTTGGTTCCGCGGGAGCTAGCGCGGCGGCGCCAGTGGGCGCTCGTACGGCCGCGAGGACGGGCCGGCGGGGGCGCCACAGCGGCGGCACCAGCGCCAGCAGCACCACGAGCAGCGCCGCGCCGGCACCGATCGCCAGCCCGCGCCGGTAGGGCTGGTCGGGCGTGAACTCCAGGTGCACCACCCCGCCGGCACCCTCCGGCAGTACCCAGGCCTGCTGCCAGCCGTCGATCCGGGTGGCCCGCAGCGTCCGACCGCCGAGGGTGGCCCGCCAGCCGGAGTTCGCGTTCTCCGCGATCACCAGCAGCGACTCCGGGCCGGACTCGACCCGGATGCTGCGGCTCGTCGCGTGCCAGCGCTCGACGGTGGTGGCGCGCTGGCGCGGCCCGGCCGGATCCCCGCCCGCCTCGCCGGTCTGCGGACGCAGCACGGCGTCCTGGATCAGGAAGGCGTCGGACGGCTCGGAGTGCAGCCGGTGCTCGCCGGCCGGCAGGTCCAGGGCGTCGGCGGCGAACAGGTCGCAGATCGTCACCGGAAGCGGCCGCTGGCTGTTGAAGTCCGCGAGCGTTCCCGTCACCGAGGTCTTGAACCGCACCCCGTCCAGCTCGACCACCGGACCCTTGCCGCACGGCACGACGAGCGGCTCGTCGACCGGGATGTTCGGCCGGAGGCCGGCCAGCGCGGGCAGGTCCACCTCGGCGAACCCGGGCGTCGCCTGGCTGCCGGTGCGCCTGTCGAGCACCCGCCGGTCGAAGCCCATGATCACGATCTCGACAGAGGCGGTCGTGATCGGGTCGAACGTCGCGCTGCCGTCGGCCCGCAGGTCGACGCCGCGCACGCCGTTCGGTGTGCGCAACTCGAGCCGGGTCGGGCGGGAGCCGACCGGGCGGCCCGGGAAGCGCACCGTGATCCGGTCGAGGGTGCGCTGGTCGGGCCAGTTGAGCCGCAGCGTCGGGGCGGTGTCGCCGACGTCGGCCAGCCACGCCGTCGTCGGGTCGCCGTCGATCGCGGCGAGCGGGCCGACCCGGGGGTCGCCGGTGAGCCACGACGAGGCGCCCGCCTCCAGCAGCGCCGGTTCGAGTGGCGGCAGCGCGCCGGGCCGGGGCACCGCGGTCACCGTGAGCCCGTACCGGGCCGGCTGCGGGGTGCGGAACAGCCGGTCCAAGCCGTGCGCCTCCTCGCCGGTGCGGGCCAGCGTCGGGTCGCAGCGCACCGCACCGCCCTCGTTCGGCGCCGGGTAGCAGGAGCCGCGGGCGTAGTGACCACGGGTGAACACGTAGCCCGGCGGGGTCGACGCCGCGTCCTGGTCGACGGGCACCCGCAGCGCCCGGCTGGTGCTCAGGCCGGGCAGCCCGAGCTCGTGGATGCCGACGTTGCCGTTGTTCCGCCCGCCGGTCACCGACAGGACGGTCACCCGCACCGTCGTGGTCAGGCCCTCCGGCGCCGGGTAGACGCCCTGGGCACCCGGCGTCACGTCGTAGTCGGCGGAGCCGCGGTCGGTGGTGAGCCGGAACCGGGTGACCCGCCAGCCGACCCGCACGTCGTCGACGAACCGGATGCTGACCTCGGGGATGCGGCGCGGGGTGTCGAGCGCCACCTCGAACCACTGGCCCACCGGCCCGTCGAGGGAGGCGCTGACCCAGGCCGTCGCCGGGTCGCCGTCGATCGCCGCGTACGGCAGCCGGGACGGCTCGGTGCCGGTCGGCGCGTCGGCGAAACTGGCCGAACTCGACGCGGTGACCGAGCGGACGCCCTGGTAGACCGCGGTGGTCTGATGCTGCTCGCCGGGGAACGGCAGGAGGTCGAGCGTCGTACGGCCCTGCCGGGACGTCTCGGCGGCGGTGAACGTCTGGCTGACGTTGTCGCGTACCCGGCCCACGTTGCGTTCCCGGCGGCGCAGGCCGTCGGTCACCAGCCACGGGCCGGCGACGTCGACGGCGTTGGGGCCGACGTCGCGGTCGCCGGCCAGCAGCGCCGGCCGGTTGGCGGCGATGAGGTCCTGCTCGAGCAGCGGCAGCAACGACTCGGGGCCGCCACTGACCGTCGCCACCTCGGCCGTCGGCACCGCCCGGACCAGCGGCACCGGCTCGTCGACCGCGTAGATCTCGATGACGCGGGGCGGCTGCTCGCCGTCGTCGACGGGGCTGCGCGTCTCGTCCGGCGGCGCGAGTTGCGGCCCGAACTCGGCCGCGAGGTGCAGGCCGGGGGAGCGGGCGATCGCCTGGCGGATCACGGTGATCGGCGGGACGTCCGGCCGGGAGCGGTCGATGTCGTTGCGCAGCAACAGGTAGCGGTAGCCGTTGCGGGCCAGGTAGCCCGCGAGCCCGGCCGAGCCCTCGCCCCCGGCCAGCACCTCCTCCACGGTGTCCATGACCCGGGTGTTGCCCTCCGAGCCGAGCGGCACCTGGGTGCGCATCGCCCACGGCGCCCGGGCCAGCGGCTGGATCGGCTCGTCGACGGTGCGCCCCCAGGTGTACTGCCCGAAGCCGGTGCCCGGCACCAGCAGCGTGCGGGCGTCGCGGTTCTGGGCGCCGAGCCAGGTCGCCGCCTGCCGCCAGTAGCGGGGCAGGTCGCTCCAGCCGGGTCCGGGCCGCAGCGCGATCACCCAGGCGGGCGCGGCGACGACGAGGATCAGCACGACGACAGTCGCCTGTACCAGCCGCGGCGGGCGCACCGTGAGGCGGCGCAGCGCGTCGACCGGAACCCTTGTCAGCGCGTGCATCAACCCGAGCGCGATCGGCAGCCGGAGCACCGGCTCGAACTTGTGGACGTTGCGCAGCGGCGCCAGCGGGCCGTCCAGGAGGTGGCGCGCGGTGGCGGCCAGCGGCGAGTCGAGGGCGCCGACGAACCCGACGGTGATCAGAGCCAGACCGGCCAGCGTGCCCAGCACCAGGAACCGGCGCTCCGGCAGCCCCCGGGCGGCCAGCCCGGCGAGCCCGACCGCGGCCAGCGCCATCGTGGCGACCATCAGGAACGGGTTGTCGACGAGCATGAAGCCGGCCGGCCACCACGGCTCGCCCTCGACGACGTAGGCCACCCACTGGTTGGTACCGCGCACCGCCTGGAACAGCGACACGATGCCCGTCGTGTTGGCGGCCGACTCGATGTAGGTGAGGAACGGCAGGCTGTAGCGGCCCAGCAGCACCAGCGGCAGCAGCCACCACAGGACGCTGCCGGCGACCGCGACGAGCCACCAGAAGACGAGCGCGACGTGCCGTCGGGTCACCGGCCGGGTCACCAGGTACAGCCCGGGCAACAGCAGCACCGTCACCACGATCGCGGCGTTGACGCCGCCCATGCACAGCACGGCCAGGCCGGACAGCGCGGCGGCCCGGCGCGGCTTGGTCGGGCCGAGCCGGATCAGCGGCAGGAGCACCCAGGGCAGCAGCGCGGCCGGCAGCATCTCGGCGGACACCGGACCGATCTCGGTGAGCATCCGCGGGGCCAGCGCGTACGCCAGCGCGCCGAGGTGCTGGCTCGTCGGCGTGCCGATGCCAAGCGCCCGCGCGACCAGCAGGACGCCGCCGAACGCGAGGCACAGCACCAGCGCGCACCACAGCCGCTGGGTGACCCACATCGGCACGCCCAGCGCCTGCGCGGCGGTGAAGAACGGTCCCATCGGGAACAGGTAGCCGTAGGCCTGGTTCTGCAGCTCGCCCGACGTCGCCATCGGGTTCCACAGGTGCAGCGAGCGCGCCATGAAACCGGACGGGTTGACGGCGAGGTCCAGCTTCGTGTCGAAGGTGACCTTGCCGGGCCGTTGCATGAACGAGACCGCGACGAGCCCGAGCAGGCAGCCAACGGTCAGCGGGTTGCGGCGCGCGGCTGTCACAGCCCCGCGCACCCGCTGTGCGAGCCGTCCCGTCACTTGCGGCATGAGGGGGGTTGGCAGCCGAAGTCGGACAGGGCGGAGAAGAAGATGGGCCGGATGTCGCTGGGCTGGGCGGCGTTGTACACCCGACCGTCGACGACCTTCGCGATCTCGTTCAGCTCGCCCAGGTCGACACCCGGGCCCATCGCGAAGAACAGGATCGGCAGCGGCCGGCGCGGGTCGACCAGCTTGGTCAGCTCGGCCAGCAGCTGCGCCCGGGTGATGCTCTGCGCGTCGTCGTTGCGGCCGTCGGTGGCGACCAGGATGAGGTTGATCCGGCCCGGCACCCAGTTGCGACGGGCCTCCTGGTAGGCGGCCAGCGTGGTGTCGTACAGGCCGGTGTCGCCGTCGGGCTTGGCCCGGATGGAGCCGAGCACGTTGAAGATCCGGCTGCGCTGCTGCGACAGCGGGCCGGGCGGCACGAGCACCTGGTAGTCCCGGTCGCCGTCCATCCGCGTCGAGAACACCCAGACGCCGACGTCGGTGGTGTCCATCAGCAGGCCGAGGCCCTCCTGGGCGGTCTGCATCAGCAGCGACAGCCGGGTCTGCGCACCGACGCGTTCGTTCATCGAGCCGGAAACGTCGATGACGCCGAGGATGCGGGCCGACAGGTGCACCCCGGTCCACCGGCTGAGCACCTGCACCAGGCTGTCCTCCGACGGCATCGGGACCGGGGGAACCGGCGTCAGCGTGACCCGGCTGGCCGTCGGCGCCGGGTCGACACCGGCGGGCGGCGGCGAGCCGTCCGGATCCCGGAAGCCGGCCTGCTGGAGGGCCTTACGGGCCGGCGGCGCCAGCAGCCGGGACAGCAGCGTGGTCGCGACCGACACCTCCGGCCGGGTGGCGCCGGGCAGCACCACGTACGGGAAGTCGAGCGTCGGCACCGCACCGGTCGGGTACGACGCGACGAGCGGCGTGCCCTTCGTGTACGCGTTGTGCCGCAGCAGCGCCTGCTCGGAGGTCAGGAACGCCGACAGCGTGTCGCCGCCGCTGCCGGCCTCGGGCAGCCGCAGGTACAGGTCGCTGGCCCTGGTCACCACGTGCTGGCTGAGCCGGCGGAGCACGAGCGACTCGGCGGCGCCGGCATCCGGCAGCGACGCGGTGATGCTCTGCACGCCGACCAGCGCCGCGATGCCGACCGGGTCGGCCGCCGGGTCGGGCAGGCCGACCGGCAGCGTGGTGGCCTGCGGGCCGAGCAGCGCCGTCCACGGCACGGGCCGCGCCGGCCAGCCGAGCTGCCCGGCGGCACCCTCCGTCATCGCCACCACCACCGGGGTGCTGGCGACCGACGTGCCGGCGGCCGGCACCTCGAACGCGCCGCGGGCCTGCGCCCGGCCCAGCCAGAACGTCGACTCCGGGATCCAGACCTGCGGCTGCTCGCCGGGCGGGGGGTTCGCCAGCGCGTCGGCGAACGACGAGGAGTCCTTGGCCGACACCCGAACGTCGGCGCACTGGCCGCCGGCGCCATCGGCGACCAGGTCGCTCAGCGTCGCCGCGATCGCGGGTGCGGCGGCGACGTCGAGCACGGTGCGCTGCGCGCACCGGCCGCTGCCCAGCGCCGAGTTGATCCAGGTGACGCTGGCCCAGGCCGCGATGACGACGACGAGCAGCGCGCTCAGCCAGAGCACCGGCGGGCGCACGGTTTGCAGAGATCGCCAGTTCACGGCCGGACCTCGCTCCGCGAGGTCGGGCCATGACGCCGATCCGCTCGCGGATCGGCGCTCTGCCGGTAGATGACCTCGCTGCGCTCGGTCACGGCACTGGCCTCGCTCTGCCGACCGTCACCTCGTTGGTGCACGTCGTCACGGTCGGGTCGAGCACGGTCAGGTCCACGTACTCGCCCCCTCCTTCGACGATCAGCATGATCTGGTTGACGCCGCGCCGCACCTGGAACCGCATCGTCGTGCCGCCGAAGTAGACCAGGGCCGGCGAGTCACCCGAGCTCAGGTAGGCGATCCGCATCGCCCACTGCCAGACGTACAACCCGCGTTGCAACTCGACGCGCGCGGTGTGGCCGCCGGTCGCCTTGTAGCCGCAGTTGGGTTCGGGCCCGGGCCGGTTCGCCATGCCCTCGATCCAGGTCGGCCGGATGTGGCCCTCGTCGTTGAACATCCGCGGATTCTCGGCGGCGGTGACGAACTGCGGCCGTGGGTTCAGCTGCCCGAACATGTGCGACTGGAGGTTGTAGGGCGCGGTGAGCGCCGGCATGACACGCTCGGGGACGGCCGCGTCGAAGAACACCTCGCCGCGCGGCGCCTGGGCCACCTCGGCCTGCACGGTGTCCAGGTAGTCGCGGCCCACCTTGTGTTTCCAGTCGTCGCCGAAGCGCGCCGACGTCCATCCGGCGCTGCCGACCAGGAGCACCAGAGCGGCGACCAGGGCGAACCTCTCGACACCTCGCCACTGCCACGGGTTTGCCGGCTCGGAGGCCACGGGCGTGTCCGGCGCCGTCGCTGTCGCGGCGGCCGCCACGGCGGGTGCCAGGCCGAACAGGGCGATCCCGATGCACAGGGCACCCACCAGCACGACGTCGGTAACGTACCGCGAGGCCAGGCCCGCCACTCCGCTGTAGATGGAACCCAGCCGCGTCGTGGCCAGGAGCGCGACGGTCATCGTGGTGTATATGCCCAGCAACAGCCACGCGCGGGCGGCGATCCGGCGGCGACTCACCGTGACTATCACCAGTGCCAAGAACGCGATCCAGGACGCCCACCGCAGTACCTCGGGCGTCGAGACGACCGGTGGTCCGTCGCCGGCGTCCAGCCATTTCCAGGGGCCGCCGAGGAATCCCGGCAGCAGCGTCGAGCCCACGATGTCGCGGACGAACGTCACCGTCTCGCCCCGGCTCGCCGGCTCGCGCACCCCCGTCGGGGCCAACGCGACATACAGCGTGACGTAGCCACCGGCGAGCACGCCGAGAACCAGCCACGAGCGCCAGAACCGGCGCACCGCCTCGACGACGCAGCGCACCGGCCCGCCGTCGACCAGCAGGCACGCTGTGAACAGGAAGACCAGTGGCGCGAGCAGCAGCGTCTTCTCGAAGAACAGCAGACCGAGGGCGAAGGAACCACCCAGCGACACCAGATGGCGGCCGCGGCCCGTGTTGGCGTACTTCACCTGTGCACCGAGGGCGAGCACGATGGCCAGCAGCATGCCCAACTGCGACCCGCCGACGGCCCACCACGTGGTGGTTTCCAGCATGAGTGGGCTGAAGAGGAAAACGGCGAGCGGAATCAACAGACCCCAGGTCGCCGGAAGGAGCAACCGCAGCAACCGGTAGAACGCGACGGCGAGGATGGCCTGCAACGCCAGCATCGCGATCAGGTACGGCGGGTAGGAAAGCCCCCAGGTGGTGGTCACCAGCCAGGTGAGAAACATCGTCGCCGGCATCAGATGGTTGTTGTAGACGCCCATCATCAGGTCCGGGAACAGGCTCATCTCGGCCGAGCGCGAGGCGAGCGAGAAGTCGTCGAAGACGAGAAACCCGCCGGTGCCGATCTGGGCCCGCACCGCCAGGTGCACGACGATCAGGCCGAGCGCCGCCGCGCGGACCGGGTCCGCGAGGTACCACCGGGCGAGCCATCCCTCGCGGCGTTCGGGAGCCGGCTGGGGTGGCGCCGTGTCGGTTGCCGGCCGGGGCTCCTTGACCGCGGGCTGCGCTTCGCTGCGCCCGCTGGAGGCCCCGGCGGAGACGGGGGCGGCGCTTTCCGACATGAGGGGAAGCCTGCCACGCGAACCTACCGGCGGGTAGCCCGTCGGCGGTCACGAATCGCTTATGTCATGCTCTTGCCCGTGTCTGACGCGCTGCGGGTCGAGCGCGACCCCGACCCGGCACGGGAGGCCTGGCTGCGGGCCCGGGCGGTGGTCGGCCTGTACGGCGATCCGACCGTGCCGTGGAGCATCGTGCTGCAGGCCGAGTTGTCCGAGCCGCTCGCCGCCGGTGCGGTCGACGACCGCCTGGCCGCGCTCGCCGCGCGCTATCCGCACCTCGGCGGCGCCCCGGCGGTGGTCGCGGCCGATGATCTCGACGACGCGCGAGCGGAGCGAGCGGCCGTCAACGACGTGCGCGAGCAGTTCGCGAGCCGGCTGTACGACGGACGCGAACCGCTGGTGCGGGTGGCCCTCGCTCCGGGTCCCGCACCGGCGCTGCTGCTCGCCGCCCACCACGGCGCCGTCGACGGCCTCGGCCTGCTCGCCTTGCTCGGCGCGGCCGTCGACCGGCCGGTGCGCACGAGCGTCGTCGGGATGCGCGGCAGGGCGATCGCCCGCTCGTTCGCGCTGGCGGCGGCCCGGCGGGTCGGCGAGGCCGTCTTCACCCCGCCGGCGCGGGTACGGGCGGTGCCGGGACGGCCAGATACGGGCGAGGTGCTCCTCGCGGCCCGGCTGCCCCGGTTGCGCGTCGGCACCGCCGCGGCGACCGCCGTCGCCGCGGCCGTGGTGCGGGACTGGAACGGGGGGCGGCGCGGGCGGGTGGTCGCGGCGATCGGCGCGTCGCGCCGGGACGGCGACGACCTCACTCCCGAGCACCGGGCGGCCTACCTGCGGCTGCGGCTGCCGGTGCGCGCCGACCACGCACTGGTGCGGACCATGCTCGAGAACCAGCGCCTCGAGCCCGACTTCCCGCCGTCGCGCAACGTGGTGGTGCGCCTGGGCTCGCGAGCGCTGGCCCGGCGGCTGGGTGCCACGTTCCTCGTCTCGAACGTGGGCGCCGTCGAGATCGACGAACCGGTGCGGTCGCTCGCCTTCTTCCCGCAGCCGAGCGGCCCGGCCGGACTCGCAATCGGCGTGGTGAGCACCGCCGCGGCGACCTCGCTAACCGTCCGCGCGCGCCGCCGCGACTTCACCGACGACGCCGTCGCCGATCTGCTCGCCCGCCTCGTCGTCGGCGTCCCGCGGTTGAGGGTGGCCCGTCGGCGGGCGCCCGCGTCTGCACCGTGCGGCGGCGGGCCAGCCACGTTACCGCCGCCGCGTAGGCGAGCACGGTCAGCGTGTCGACAACCATGCCCTCCCACGGCATGTCGGCGGCCGTCTCGTCGAGCGTGAGCGAGCCGTCGGCGGCCGCCAGCACCATGAGGATCAGGTTGTTCACGACGTGCAGCGCGATCGCCGCCTCCAGCCCGCCGGTGCGCACTGTCAGCCAGCCGAGCACCACACCGAACGCGACCAGGTCGACGAAGCCCCATGGCGTGCCCCACCCGTGCAGCGCCGCGAACAGGACCGCCTGTATCGCGATCGCGGGCCACGGCGAGCGCGCGAACGCGCCGATCGCCTGCAGGAGCCAGCCACGGAACAGGTACTCCTCGGCCGCCGCCTGCAGGGGCACCAGCACCAGCAGCATGGCCAGGCCGCCGACGAACGTACCGGTGCCGACCCACCGGCCGCCCTCGGTGGGCGCGGCGTCCGCAGCGCCGGTGAGCGACATCAGGCCGACCGACCCGGCGATCATGAGGCCCGTGGTGAGGGTCGCCAGCGCCAGGCACAGCCCCAGCCAGCCCCAGCGCAGCCGGCCCGACACCGAGGACACCGACCCGGCCGGCCGGGACTGCGTGTACCGCGCGGCCAGCAGCACCAGCGGCAGCGCGATCGCGATGCTGGCCAGCCCCAGCCCGACGTCGACGTAGCCGGACAGGGCGGGGGCCCGCGCCGGATCGGCCGGCCGTTCGACGATCAGAACGCCGAGGTACACGACGGCGTACAGGATCGTCTGGACGATCACGGCGACAAATATCAGGGCCGCCGTGGCGAGCACGGTTTTCCACCACCGTTGCCGAGGGTGGACCGCCAGGCGGTGGAAGGCCGCAGCCGTTGTCATGGCTCGCAGAATGGGCCGCACTGTCAACTCTGGACGGTCGGAAACTGGGCAGTTCGTATCCGGAACCGGAGGTCACGCGCCGGTAACGGGGCCGCGTGTCGGCCTTACGACTGCGCGCCGTTGCGACCGTTCGGTCATGACCTCATCAACGCCACGCGACTGGATCGCCACATACGACCCCGCCGACCCCGCGCTGAAGGCGGCCATCCGGCGCCGCAAGATCCGCGCCTACTGGTTGTTCGTGCCCGTGTTCGTGCTCGTGTTCGGCTTCTACCGCGGCTGGATGGACGCGACCGGGCGCTTCGATCCCCTCGGCGTCAACCGGCTCCTCGGCGACGCGCCGGCGTGGCTGGCCAGTCTCACCATCGGCGCCGCGAGTGTATTGATGATCATCGCATTCGTCGTCAGCGTCCGTCCGGCCACCTACGCGGTCATCCAGAGCAACCCGCGGGCCGTGCTGACCCGGGCGGAGAGCCGGCGGGTCGGCCGGCAGATCCGCGGCCAGGAACCGGTCGCGCCGCACGAGGTTGCGTTCCTGCGCGACGTCGCGCTCGCGATGTACGCGCAGCGGTGGGGCGTCGTGTCGATGACCGGGGTGCTGCTGCTGGCCGTCGGCGGCGGGATGCTCGGCGGCGACGGCGGTGCCGTGGTACCGATCGTCCTCGGCATCGTGCCGATCGTGGTGGGTGTGCTCTGCGTGCGCACGGCGGTGCACGCGCGGCGGTTCCTCAGGTCGGTCGGAGTCGCGCCCGTGTAGGTTGATGCGGGTGACAGGGGTGCGGACGTTCCACCCGCGGCGCGGGCGGCTCCGCGCCCGGCACCATGACGCGCTGGCCCGGCTGATGCCGGTGTACGGGATCCCCGCCGAGGGGCCGGCCGACGCGTCCAGCCTGTTCGGTGCCGACCTGCCGCTCGTCGTCGAGATCGGCTCGGGCATGGGCGAGGCGACCGCCGAGATGGCCGCCGCCGACCCGGGCCGCGGCTACCTCGCCGTGGAGATCCACACTCCCGGCGTGGCGAATCTTCTCGCGACGGTCGAGGAGCGCGGCCTCACCAACGTCCGGGTCTTTTTCGGCGACGCACTGGGCCTGCTCCGCGAGCGCGTCGCCGCCGGCACGCTGGACGCCGTGCACGCGTTCTTCCCCGATCCGTGGCCGAAGGCGCGCCACCACAAGCGCCGGCTGTTCCAGCCGGTCCACGTGGCGCTGCTCGCCAGCCGGCTGCGGCCCGGCGGGACGATCCGGTGCGCCACCGACTCGCCCGGGTACGCGGCGGCGATGGTCGAGACCCTGGGCGCGGATCCGCTCCTGATTCCCGGAAACGGCCGCATTCCTCGTCCCGTCACGAAGTTCGAACAGCGCGCCCGCGACGCGGGCCGCGCGGTCGTCGACCTGGTCTACACGCGGCGATGACCTCCCTTATCGACCTCGTTCCGGCCGACGAGGTCCCCGACGCGGAGCTGCCCGAGGCCGTGTTCGAGGCGTTCGTCGAGTGGGCGGGCGAGCGCGGCTTCACGCTGTATCCCCATCAGGAGGACGCGCTGCTGGAGATCGTCTCCGGCGCGAACGTCATCCTCAGCACGCCGACCGGGTCGGGCAAGAGCCTGGTTGCCGCGGCCGCCCACTTCGCGGCGCTGGCCAATGGCCGCACCACGTACTACACCGCGCCCATCAAGGCGCTGGTGAGCGAGAAGTTCTTCGAGCTGTGCGCGACGTTCGGGGCGGAGAACGTCGGGATGCTGACCGGCGACGCGAGCGTCAACGCCGAGGCACCGATCATCTGCTGCACGGCCGAGATTCTCGCGAACATCGCGCTGCGTCTCGGCGAGCGGGCCGACGTCGGCATGGTGACGATGGACGAGTTCCACTTCTACGCCGAGCCGGACCGCGGCTGGGCGTGGCAGGTGCCGCTCATCGAGCTGCCGCAGGCCCAGTTCGTGCTGATGTCGGCGACGCTCGGCGACATGACGCGGTTCCGCGAGGACCTGACGCGGCGCACCGGCCGGCCGACGGCGGAGATCCGGTCGGTGGAGCGGCCGGTGCCGCTGCGCTACGAGTACGCGATGACGCCGCTGCACGAGACGCTCGAGGAACTGCTGACCACCAAGCAGTCGCCGGTGTACGTCGTGCATTTCACGCAGGCGGCGGCGCTGGAGCGGGCGCAGGCGTTGATGAGCATCAACGTCTGCACGCGGGCCGAGAAGGACGCGATCGCCGAGCTGATCGGCAACTTCCGGTTCACGGCCGGGTTCGGTCGCACGTTGTCGCGCCTGGTGCGGCACGGGATCGGCGTGCACCATGCCGGGCTGCTGCCGAAGTACCGCCGGCTGGTGGAGACGCTCGCGCAGGCCGGGCTGCTCAAGGTGATCTGCGGGACCGACACGCTCGGCGTCGGCATCAACGTTCCGATCAGGACCGTGCTGTTCACCGGACTGTCCAAATACGACGGTCAGAAGACGAGGCTGCTCAAGGCGCGGGAGTTCCACCAGATCGCGGGCCGGGCCGGGCGGGCCGGGTTCGACACGATGGGCACCGTCGTGGTGCAGGCACCGGACCACGTCATCGAGAACGAACGCGCGTTGGCCAAGGCCGGCGACGACCCGAAGAAGCGGCGCAAGGTGGTGCGCAAGAAGCCGCCCGAGGGCTCGATCGGGTACGGGCGGCCGACGTTCGAACGGCTGATTGCGGCCGAGCCCGAGCCGTTGACGTCGCACTTCCAGGTCAGCCACTCGATGCTGCTCAACGTGATCAGCCGGCCGGGTAACGCTTTCGACGCGATGCGCCACCTGCTGACGGAGAACCACGACGATCCGGCGACGCAGCGCAAGCACATCCGGCGGGCGATCGCGATCTACCGGGCGCTGCTCGCGGGCGGTGTGGTGGAGCGCCTGTCCGTGCCGGACGACGAGGGCCGGATCGTGCGGCTGACCGTCGACCTGCAACTGGACTTCGCGCTCAACCAGCCGCTGTCGCCGTTCGCGCTGGCCGCCGTCGAACTGCTCGACCGCGAGGCGCCGGCGTACGCGCTGGACGTCCTGTCGGTCATCGAGTCCACATTGGACAATCCACGCCAGGTGCTGATGGCGCAGCAGTCCAAGGCGCGCGGCGAGGCGGTGGCCGCGATGAAGGCCGAGGGGATCGAGTACGAGGAACGCGTTTCCCTCATCGAGGGCGTCACGTATCCGAAGCCGCTTTCCGATCTGCTCGACGCGGCGTACGAGCTGTACCGGCGCGGACACCCGTGGGTGGCCGACTACGAGCTCTCGCCGAAGTCGGTCGCACGGGACATGTACGAGCGTGCGTTGACGTTCACCGAGTTCGTCTCGTTCTACGCGCTGTCCCGGTCGGAGGGGCTGGTGCTGCGCTACCTGGCCGACGCGTACAAGGCGCTGCGGCAGAGCGTCCCCGAGGAGGCGCGCACAGAGGAGCTCGCCGACCTCATCGAGTGGCTCGGGGAGCTGGTGCGCCAGGTCGACTCCAGCCTCATCGACGAGTGGTCGAAGCTGCGCGACCCGTCCTCGGAGGCGGCCGTCGAGGTCATCGAGGACCGGCCGCCGGCCGTCACCGGCAATGTGCGGGCGTTCCGCGTCCTGGTCCGCAACGCGCTGTTCCGTCGGGTCGAACTGGCCGCGCTGCGCAGGTGGGACGACCTGGCCGACCTCGACGGCGAGTTCCCC
>Ga0111538_10004843_pt1 | contig 18538 bp, 8 predicted proteins | sample SoiMethybrSBSTD1_FD_79669 | JGI IMG/M metagenome (GOLD analysis project Ga0111538, IMG submission 79669) | Bulk soil microbial communities from a Populus tree surrounding site in Tennessee, USA - Soil MetaG P. TD hybrid SBSTD1 (version 2)... | ecosystem: Environmental > Terrestrial > Soil > Tree...
CGGTGCAAATACTACCCCCGGGCCACCGGTTCGTCCAGTAACGTCAATGCCCTGTTCCTATTATTGACCCCTCAGGACACCCGGCCTAGGCTCTTGCGGATTGGGAGTTTAAGTCCATGGAAACGCTCAGGAGGAACCGGTCCTGGTGGATCCCGGTCCTTTTCTCGATATACGCAGTAAACACCGCCTATCTCGCGGTCTCCGCAAGCCCCACCATCTTCTATTACGGCAATGTCGTGCTTCACATCGTTGGCGGCATTGCGTTGGTGGTCGCATGGCTAATGTGGGGCAAGGGACTCCAGGCCCTTGCCGATCGGCGGGGTCTTAAGGCCGCGCCCTACACGATCGCTTACACCATCCTGGCTGTCGGCATTGCATTCGGCCTCCTTATCACGGTCGTCGGGGCGGCAGGACGATGGCGGTGGCTGCTGCCCGTCCATATCGTTCTCTCGCTTGCCGGCGGGGTGCCGCTCGCCATTGCCGGAGCTCTAGCGATCCGCGGCACGCTCAAGGAACGCGCGCCGGCAGCCATCGCGTGTGCAATCGCCGCCATCGCCGCAGTTGCCGCCCCGGTGGCCGCGACGATGACGTCCGCGCGAGCGAAGAACACGAACATCATTCGCAATCCGTCAATCGTCCCGGCGTCAATGAACGACGAAGGGGCGGGATCATCGAGCCCGTTCTTTCCCTCATCGGGCGATACGAACGTGCATCGGACCATCCCCGCAAACTTCTTCATGACCAGCGATAGCTGCGGGCGCTGCCACACCGACATCTACAAACAGTGGAAATCGTCGACGCACCATTTCTCCTCATTCAACAACCAGTGGTATCGCAAGTCGATCGAGTACATGCAGGACACCGTCGGTACCAAGCCATCCAAGTGGTGCGCCGGGTGCCACGATCACGCGGTGTTTTTCAACGGCCGTTTCGACCGGCCGATCAAGGAGCAAATTGACACGCCTGAAGCGCAAGCCGGCCTGGCGTGCACGTCATGTCATTCGATCACCCACGTCAGAAGCACGATGGGGCAAGGGGACTTTGAGATCGAGTATCCGCCGCTGCACGACCTGGCGGCGAGCAACCACGCGGTGCTCCGCTTCGTGCACGACCAGTTGACCTACATCGATCCCCAGCCGCACAAGGACATTTTCCTGAAGCCGTTCCACCGCGAACAGACGCCGGAGTTCTGCTCGAGCTGTCACAAGGTTCATCTCGATGTGCCGGTGAATTCGTATCGCTGGTTCCGCGGCTTCAACGATTACGACAACTGGCAGGCATCGGGCGTTTCCGGCGAAGGCGCTCGCTCCTTCTACTATCCGAAGAAGCCGTCGAAATGCGCCGACTGCCACATGCCGCTCGTCGACTCGACTGATCCCGCGGCGAAAAACGGCAAGGTTCGCTCGCATCGATTTGCCGCCGCGAACACCGCCATTCCGTTCGTCAACGGCGACGCCGTCCAGCTCAAAGCGGTGCAGGATTTCCTGCGCGACGGCCAGATCTCGGTCGATGTCTTCGGGATCGTCCGCTCGACGGCAACCGAGGCCTCGGCCGCGGGGCGCTCGCAAGCGTCTTCCGAGCCGCGTACGGCAAGCACGTTCGCGGTCGGCGAGGAGTCGATGAACTTTGGCGCGGCCCAGAACTTCCTGGCCCCGGCCGCGGAAGTCATCGCGCCGCTCGGCAAAGTCGATGCAGCGGTGCGGCGCGGTGATTCAGTGCGCGTCGAAGTCGTGGTTCGGACTCGCAAGGTCGGCCACTTCTTCCCCGGAGGCACGGTCGATGCGTTCGACGTCTGGGTCGAACTCGAAGCGGTCGACGATCGCGGACGCACGCTGTTTCACAGCGGCGTCGCCGCGGACGGCGGGAAGGGCCCGGTGGACAGCGGCGCCCACGTATATCGGAGCCTGCTGCTCGACGAGCACGGCAACCAGATCAACAAGCGCAATGCGTGGTCCGCGCGGTCGGTCGCCTACGTCAGGCTGATTCCTCCCGGCGCCGCCGACACGATCCATTACCGCGTGCAGATCCCGGAAGATGCCGGTGATCGCATTTATCTGAAGGCGAAGGTGAACTACCGCAAGTTCGCGTGGTGGAACACGCAGTGGGCGTTTGCGGGCGTTCGCGATCCGGCCGACAAGAATCCCTCGATCACGGCATCGCACGACGATGGGAAATGGGTATTCACTGGCGACACGTCGCGCGTCTCGGGCGGTGTGAAGGCGATTCCGGATATCCCGACGACGGTCATGGCCGAGAACACCGCGACGCTCCGCGTGGTGGCGCGAGGTGCGACGCTGCCGGATGTTGCGCCGGTGATGGATCCGACGGTTCGTGAACGCTGGAACGATTACGGCATCGGGCTCCTGCTCCAAGGAGACATCAAGAATGCCGAAGCGACGTTCCTGAAGGTGACGAAGATGGAGCCGTCCTACGTCGACGGCTGGGTCAATGTCGGGCGTGCCCGCGTGCAGGAGGGCAACATGGCGGGAGCCGAGGATGTGCTCCGGAAAGCGCTGGGCCTCGACCCTGAACTCGCCAAGACGCACTTCTTCCTCGCGACAGCGCTGAAGACGCTTGGCCATTACGACGAAGCGATCGACCATCTCAAAATTGCCAATGGAAAATACCCCCGCGACCGCGTCGTCCTCAATCAGCTCGGCCGCGTGTTGTTCCTGAAGCGTCAATATAAGGACGCGATTGACGCGTTCATCAAGGTGCTGGCGATCGACCCCGAAGATCTGCAGGCCCATTACAACCTGATGCTGTGCTACCAGGGCCTGGGCGAGGCGACCGCCGCCTCTCGTGAGCGCGCCCTGTACGAACGGTTCAAAGCGGATGAATCGTCGCAGTCGATTACGGGCCCGTACCGGCAGCTTCACGCCGACGACAACAACGAGCGGCAGCAGATCCACGAACACGCGACGGCGACGATCCAGGCCGAGGAGAAATCCGCGCCGGCCCGTGTCGGCAGCCATTAAAAAGAGGAGAACTCTTGAGACGAGCCGTTCTGGCTGTTGGCGGCGCTGGTGTCCTTATCGTAGCGGCACAGGGGGCGCAGCCCTCGGCTGCTCTCCCGCAGTTCGCCGACGTCACCGCGACCGCGGGCATCCATTTCCGTCATACGAGCGGAGCGTTCGGAAAGAAATATCTTCCTGAAACTCTCGGTGCGGGCGTGGCGTTTCTCGATGCCGATGGTGATGGCTCGCAGGACCTCTTGTTCGTCAATGGACGCAACTGGCCGGGGCAATCTGGCGTCCCTGCCTATGCGGCGCTGTACCACAACAACGGCAATGGCACGTTCACCGACATCACGCGCACCGCGGGCCTTGCGGTCGAGATGTACGGCATGGGCGTCAGCGTCGGCGATTACGACAACGACGGCGACAGCGACATCTACATCACGGCGCTCGGGCCGAATCACTTGTTTCGCAATAACGGCGGCAAGTTCGAGGATGTGACGGCGCGGGCCGGAGTCGGTGATCCGGGATTTTCGACGAGCGCAGTCTGGTTCGATTACGACCGCGACGGGAAACTCGACCTGTTCGTCGGCAACTACGTTGAGTGGTCGGCAGACAAAGACCTGTTTTGCACGTTGAACGGCAAGACCAAGTCGTACTGCACCCCCGAGTCGTACAAGGGGCAAAGTCCGACGCTCTACCACAACAACGGCGACGGCACCTTCGAGAACGTCACGCGCAAGGCCGGGGTCTACGATCCCGCAGCAAAGACGCTGGGGCTCGCGTTGATCGACTACGACAACGACGGTCTGATTGATGTATTTGCGGCCAACGATACGCAGCCCAACCGGTTGTACCGCAACAAGGGAGATGGCACGTTCACCGACGTCGGCGTTCCCGCGGGCATTGCGTTCAACGAAGCCGGCGTCGCGCGGGCCGGAATGGGAACCGATGCCGCCGATTACGACGGGTCGGGCCGTCAAAGCCTCATCATCGGCAACTTCTCGAACGAGATGATGGCGCTGTACTCGAATGAAGGAAATGGCCTGTTCATCGACGAGGCCCCGACGTCGACGATCGGGAAAGCGTCGCTGCTTCGCCTCACCTTCTCGTGCTTCTTCTTTGATTTCGATCTCGATGGATTACCCGACATCTTCGCCGGCAACGGACACGTCGCCGACGATATCAACACCGTCCAGCCGACGATCACCTACGCGCAGCCGCCACACCTCTTCCGCAACCTGGGCAACAAGAAATTCGACGAGGTGAGCACGCGCGTCGGCGCGGCGTTCGCCAAGGCGGCTGTTGCTCGCGGCGCCGCGTACGGCGACTTCGATAACGACGGCGATCTCGATGTCGTCGTCACGGCGAACAACGGGCCGGCGCGGCTGTTCCGCAATGACGGGACGGCGAATCACAAACTGCGATTGACGTTGACGGGATCGGCGTCGAATCGCGATGCCATCGGCGCCAAGGTTCGAGTGACGCGCGTGTCAGGCGTGCCGGTGCTCGAAATGGTCAAGACCGGATCGAGCTATTTATCGCAGAGCGAACGCCCCCTCACGATCGGCCTCGCTGCCGCGACCAAGGTTGGCGGGATCGAGATCACCTGGCCGACCGGCAAGGTCGAACGGCTGCCTGGTGTCGCCGGCGATCAGAACCTCACGATCGTTGAAGGCAAGGGCGTTGTGAAATCCGTGCCGTTCGCAACCAAGCCAAAGTCGTGAGAATCATTGTCATATTCACGCTGATCGTGCTCGGTCTCCTGCAACAGACCGGAGGCCTGGGCAGCCAAGGCCGTGATGTCGAGCCGGCGTATCGAGCAAACAACCGCGGCGTCGCGCTGCTCGAACAATTCAACTATGACGGTGCGGCGACGGCGTTTCGCGAAGCGCTGAAGATCGCGCCCGAGCTGGGCATCGCCCGCGTCAATCTCGCGATCGCGCTGTTCTACGGCAACAAGAGCACCGAGGCAGCTCAAGCCGCGCGTGCGGCTGCCGATGCGCTGCCTTCCTCACCAACCAGTCATTACGTCGCCGGCCTGATTGCAAAGACTGATAACCGTGTCGACGAAGCGGCTGCCGCGTTCGATCGCGTCCTGAAGATCGATCCGAACGACGCCGGCACCAGGATCCAGCTGGGACAAATCAGAACCCAGGAGCGGCGCTACGACGATGCGATCTCGTTGTTTCAGGGGGCGCTTACAGCGGAACCGTACAACGTCACCGCTGCATACAGCCTCGCGCTGGCGTTGACACGCGCGGGACGGGCCGAGGAAGGGCGCCAGGCGATGCAGCGCTTCGATGCGTTGCGCGGAAGTGCCTACGGCGTCACCTACGCCCAGACGTATCTGTCACAGGGCCGATACGCAGAGGCGCTCACATCGACAGGCAGCGAACCATCGCTTGTCAACAAGGCGGCGCCCACCGTCAGTTTCAGTGAAGCTCCTGCAGGCTTTCTCCCTTCCTCTTCAGACGGCTCAAACCAGCCAGCAGCCAACAGCCAGCAGCCAGGCAAAGCCATCGCCGGCGGAGTTGCGCTGGTCGATATCGACAACGATGGCGACCTCGACATCATCGATGTGGAATCCGGCGCAGTGCGTTTACTGCGAAAGGATGACCGCGGATTCACCGATCGGACACCGGCGTCGCGCCTCGATCGCGTCCACGTAGAAGGGCTCTCCGGGGTGGTCGCTGGTGATTACGACAACGATACGCGTCCAGACCTGCTGCTTTTCGGCAGCGGTGCGTACGCACTGCTCCATCAGGGTGCCACTGGCGGATTCGACGATGTGACATCGACAGCCGGAATTCCTCGCGCACCTGGACCGGTGACAACCGTCGCGTTCGTCGACGTCGATCACGATGGCGACCTCGATATCGCCGCGGCGAGTACCGCCCTGCAACTGCTGCGTAACAACGGCGACGGCAAGTTCACGGACATCAGCTCGGACGCCGGGTTGGGCGCGGCGCTGGCGGGACGGGCGATCGCCATCGCCGCCACTGACTTCGACAATCGACGCGATATCGATCTGCTCGTCGCCGGCGGTACGCGAGGCGCGCTGCTCTATCGCAACATGCGCGACGGCACCTTGCGAGAGGCCAACGCCGATGTCGGACTGCCACAGGCAGACGGCGTGACCGCGCTCGCGGTTGCCGATGTCAACAAAGACGGGTATCCGGACATGTTCTTCGGCCGCCACGGCGCTGGCGTCCTGGTGTTGAGCGACGGGAAGGGACGTTTCCGCGCCGGCGCTGTCCCGGGCGAAGCGGATGCGACAATTGCGGCGCAGTTTCTCGATTACGACAACGACGGCGTGCTCGACCTGCTCACGTTGTCGGAACGCGCGGCCCGGGTATTCCGGAACATCGGCGATAGCTGGGCGGACCTCAGCACGGCAGCACGTGTCGGTAGTCTGACTCCCGCGACCGGTGCGACCTTTCAATCCATGACGATCGGCGACCTCGATGTCGATGGCGACGACGACGTGATCGTTCGCGAGTCGAACGGACGATTGCATGCCTGGCGGAATACTGGCGGGGAGCGCAACGCGTCGTTGCGCCTGCGGCTGACCGGGCGCGTCAGCAATCGAAGCGCGATCGGGGCAAAAGTGGATCTCCGCGCCGGCAGCCTGCGGCAGACGATCGAAACCGCGTCGGCGTCTCCAGCTGTCGCGCCCGCCGACGTGATCTTCGGGCTCGGCTCGAGAGCGGCGGCTGATGCCATTCGCATCCTTTGGCCCTCCGGTATCGTCCAGGCGGAAGCGCCAGCCTCGACAACCGCTCGCGCGTCGGTACTTCCGGTCACGGAACTCGATCGCAAGCCTTCGTCGTGCCCATACCTCTTTACGTGGAATGGCTCCCGATTCGAATTCGTGACCGACTTCATGGGTGGCGGCGAGATGGGCGACTGGATCGCGCCGGCATTGTGGAACGAGCCAGATCCGGATGAGTACGTCCGCATCCGAGACGACCAGCTGAAACCGCAAAACGGCCGGTACGAGCTGCGCATCACGAATGAGCTCGAAGAGGTGTTGTTCGTCGATCGACTCCAGCTCGTTGCCGTCGATCATCGAGCGGACGTGTCGGTGTACCCGAACGAAGGACTGCGCCAGCCGCCGCGTCAACCATTCCATCCGATCTCTCTTCGGAACGCTCGACCGCTGCGCACGGCGATTGACGAACACGGCCACGACGTTCTGCCACGGATCGCGTCATTCGACCGGCGCTATCCAGATGATTTCGCTCTACTGCCGATTCGGGGCTATGCGGCGCCGCACTCCCTCACACTCGATCTCGGGCCGCAGAGTGATAACTCCGTTCTGCTGCTGACCGGGTGGACCGATTACGCCTTCTCGAACGACAACGTCGCCGCCTCGCAAGCTCGGATCGAGATGTCGCCGCCTTCTCTACAGGTAAAGGATCCGTCCGGCGCCTGGCGGACAGTCATCGCCGACGCAGGATTCCCGGTCGGGCGGCCGCAGACGATTGCGGTCAACCTCGCGGGTAAGTTCCTGTCGTCTTCGCGCGAGATTCGGATCCTGACCAACATGCGAATCTACTGGGATCAAATTCTCGTTGCCGATGCGGACGGGTCGATGCCGGGGCTCACACGACTCGATCCGGTATCAGCCGATCTTCACTGGCGCGGTTTCTCAGGCGAAACAACTCCCGACGGACGCGAACCGATCGGCTATGACTATCAGCAGGTCTCGGCCGCGATGCCCTGGAAGATGTTCGTCGGCCGCTACACGCGCGAAGGAGATGTACGGGAACTGGTCCGAACCGTCGATGACATGTTCGTGATCTCGCGTCCGGGCGATGAGATCGCACTGTCGTTCGACGCCAACACGCTGCCACCGCTGCGCACCGGCTGGATCCGATCGTTCCTTCTTTATGCGCACGGGTACAGCAAGGAGATGAACCCGCGGTCAGCGAGTCCCGACACTGTCGGCCCGCTCCCTTTCCGTGCGATGACGAAGTACCCCTATGGGGCGAATGAGCAGTATCCGGATACTCCGGCTCATCGTGAATACCTCGACCGTTACAACACTCGGGCGATCAACAAGACCTTGGGTCAAATCGCAAGACCATGACTCCAATTCGCTACTCAGCCGCCGCCTGCCAAACCGATCTTCCTAACCCGCTCGAGCGATCGCAGATGCGCGCCAGCACCGATCGCATGCTCGAGATGATCGACGCGGCGGTGGCCGGCAGCGCGCCATTTCTTCCGGTGCGCCTCGTCGTCTTTCCCGAATTCGCGCACGCGGCCCCGGTCTATCCAACCGTCGACGAACTCCTGCGGAAGCTCGCGGTGCCGATTCCAAACGAACACACCGATCGACTTCACGCCAAGGCGCGCGAGTACGGCATCTACATTCAATCCGGATCGATGATCGAATCGGATCCGCAATGGCCGGGCGTGGTCTTCAACGCGACCTGCCTCATCGGCCCTGACGGCATCCTGTATAAGTACCGGAAGGTGAACCCCTGGATTCCCTACGAGGTGCACTCGAGCCCGCATGAGATTGATGGATATGTCGATCCGTTGTTCCCGGTCGCCGACACACCCATCGGCCGGATCGGATGTGCGATCTGCTACGACTGGCTGTTTCCTGAAGCGATTCGCCAGTTGACCGCCAACGGCGCTGAGGTGCTAATCCGCGTGTCCGCGTACATGGATCCGTGGGGTGCGACTGAGCCAATGAACTGGTGGACGATCGTCAATCGCTGTCGTGCGCTCGAGAACACCGCGTTTGTCGTTGCCGCTAACCAGGGCGCGAGCCTCAAACACTACCCGCCGTATTCATGGCCCGGCGGCAGTCAGATCGTCGACTTCGACGGACGCATGCTCGCCGAAGCCTCACCGGGACCCGGCGAACGCATCGTCGTCGCGCCGATCGACATCACCGCGCTGCGGCACGAGCGCGATACACGCCGCGCCCACAGCATGCTCGCTCACCTGCGCACCGAGGCATATCCGGTGTACGCGAAGCATCAGTACCCACCGGCGGATGGCGAACGACGCGCGGTGTCGTACGAGCAGAACAACGCGCTCATTGATGAAGCCAAGAAGAATTGGTGAATGGCTGGCTGTTTTAATCACTGATCACTGATCACTCATCGCGAATCCTTGAATCGCTCATCGGTGAATCCCCGAATCCGCGAATCCGATTCGAGATTTGGCGATTCGACGATTCGGGATTCGAGGATTGGTGATTCGACGATTGAGGATTAGTGATCAGTGATTAGCGATTCAATCGCAGTCTTCGGCACGATATCCATCTGCAGCGTGGGGTCGGCGGCCGGCACGTACGTCGTCGGAAGCCCCAACTCTTTCCGCACCAGATTGCACCCCTGCGCGATGGCGCTCGCCTTGTAGAAGGCGATCTCGCGATTGGCGCCCTGCCGTCCGAAGCCGCAGTCGCTCGAGACGATCAGCTGCTCCGGTGCGATGTGTTTCAACGCGGTGCGAATCGCGTTGGCAACATCCTCGGCCCTGTCGGCCTGAAGCACACGATGGCTCACCGCACCGATGCAGATTTTCTTCGGTAGCTTTCCCTTGAACGCCCCGAACATTTCGATGTCGGCGAAATTACGATCCCTGGTCTCGATCGTCCAGACATCGCCGCGCATTTCGTTGAGATAAAGTTCGAACGACGCGCGATAGCTGGTGTCTTCCATCACGCGCTGCATGTTGGGATTACCCCAGCAGGTGTGAATCCAGATCTCGACATCGTCGAGCCCCTGCACCTCGCGGTTGTAGCACTCGACCATGAACTTCACCTTCTCGTCGCGAGCGCCGAAGGTGTTGGCCATGAAGTGAAGCGTCGGCTCTTCGATCTGAATGCAGCGGCAGCCCGCGTCGCGCAACGCCAGGAGTTCTTTGTTCATCGCGACGGCCATGTCCCACACGACCTCGCGGTTGTCTTTGTACTGCTTCGTGTGGATGTCGAGGAACAGGCCCATGACCTGCGAGCAGCAGGTGCCGAAGCGAACGGGCTTGCGTGTCTTGCTTTGCGCGATTCGCCAGATCTTCGGATAGTCGAGGGGGCGATGTTCGATTTTGCCGGTGACGTGTGGCCATCGCCAGGCGGTGTAGATCTCGTTGAGCAGCGTTCCCGGCGGATAGCGAAGCCACGGGCTCCGCGTTTCCTCGGACTGGAGCAGATCTCCCTCGAACCCAGCCCACCGCTGGAGCGGGTAATGGTGCCAGCTGCGGCCAGCAAAGTCTTCGTCGCAGTGGAAGTCTCCGTGGGTGAGGATATCGAGCCCGGCCCGCTCCTCATCACTGATGACGACCGCGAGGGCATCCTGGAATTTCTCGCGAAACCGCACGTCCATCATGCATGTGTCGAGCGGTCTTGCCCACATGCTCATGTCGAACCATCGCGGCCTCGGCCATGAGCCGGTCACCGTGCTGGGGAGGACGATGTCTTTGGTTACGGTATAGGGCATTTCGAATCCCTCATCACTGATCACTAATCGCGAATCACTAATCCTGGATCACCGATCCTTTAATCACCGATCCGCGAATCCTTGAATCGCCGAATCCAGAATCCCGGATCCGTCATCGCGGATCCCGGATCCCACACCACGGATCCCGAGTGCGCCGGTCGCGACAATCAACGAATTCGCCAGCAGCCAGCAGCGAGAAGCGAACAATGGCCGACGAACCTGGATGCTACCATTCCGGCACATCCAGTGCATTCCGGGAGTACCGTAACCAGCGCTGCCGGGCACCGCCCGCGGCTTGTGCCCAGCTGGGCTTTTCTTTTTAGGAGGATTGGTTGATGCGACGCAGTTTGCGTGCGGCGTCCGAAGGTCTGCTTGGACCAACGCTTGTCGCGCTCGTCCTGAGCGCCCTACTCATGCTTATTCCGACGACCGCAGCTGCACAGGCGGTCACCGGAACCCTGCTTGGAAACGTCACCGATTCAAGCGGCGGCGCCCTTCCCGGAGCGACAGTCACGGCCACTGATGTCGACAAGAACATCAGCCGCAATACCGTCACCAACGAGTCGGGGTATTACATCTTCAACAGCTTGCCCAACGGCAACTACACCGTCGATGCGGAGATCCAGGGATTCAAGAAGACGGCGCGCCAGGGCGTGAAGGTCGATGTGAACACCACCGTCCGCGTCGATCTGGCATTGAGCGTCGGACAGATGACCGAAGAAGTCACGGTCGCAGCCGAGACCCCTGCTCTGCAAACCGACCGCACCGACACCGGACGCATCCTCGAATCGAAGATGGTGTCGGAGCTGCCGCTCACCTTCAATCGTAATTTCCAGAGTCTGTCGATGACGGTGCCGGGCATCACCCGCCCGCATCGTGAGCACTCGCAGTTTTTCAACTCTCAGGACTCGCTGCGCTACGAGGTCAACGGGCAGCCGGGCATGGCGAGTAACACGCTGATCGAAGGGCTCGACGACAATCAGAAAACCGGACTGCTGCAGGTGATCATCCCGGCGGCCGACGCGCTCGAGACCGTTAGCATTTCAACCAGCAACTACGACGCAGAGTTTGGACGATCCGGCGGCGCCGTCACGAACGTGACGCTGAAGTCTGGAACGAATGACCTCAAGGGCAGCGTGTTCTTCTTTGCCAACAACGAGAAGACCAACGCCGGCGACTACTTCTCGCATCAGAAGGCGCCGACCAAATTCGTCAATGGCGGCTTCACGCTCGGTGGACCTATCGTCAAGAGCAAGCTGTTCTTCTTCGGTGATTACCAACGCACGCTCGACAACAACGGCTACGTCGTCCGAGCGACGGTTCCCACCCTGGCGATGCGCAACGGCGACTTCAGCGCTGCCGCCAGCAAGATTTACGACCCGTTCACGGGCGATGTCAGCGGCGCGAATCGGGTGCCCTTTGACGGCAACGTCATCCCGCAGAATCGAATCAGCCCGATCGCGCGCAAGCTTCTCGCCTTTATTCCAGAGCCGAACATCGCGGCGAATCTCGGTCAGAACAACTGGCAAAAGGCGCAGGTCCGCGAGAAGACGACCGACGGCTTCGACACCAAGGTGAACTACACGCTCAGCGCCAAGGATCAGATGTCGTACCGCGTCAGCTTCATGCGGCCGGTCGTGTTCGATCCCGGCGCGTTTGGAGACTACGGCGGTCCGGCGAATGGCGGATTCGCGGGTACTGGCACGAACACGAGCAGCAGCACGGGAGTCACCTGGACGCGGGTCTTCGGTCCTCAGACGGTGCTCGACGTGCGCGGCGGGTTGAACTACTACCACAATGTCACCGCGACGACTGGCAACAACCTGACGACCAGCACTGACGTCGGCATTCCGGGCGCCAACCTCGACGAGTACACGAGCGGCATCTCCACCATCAGCATTGGCAGCTACACCGATCCGCTGCTCGGGTTCTCGGCCAGCCAGCCGTGGGATCGTTCCGAGAAGACGTGGAGCGTGGTGACGACGTTGACCAAGATGATGAGCACGCATACCGTCAAGCTCGGCGGCGAGTGGCGTCACAACCGCGACATGCTCCTGCAGACACAGGATGCGGGCGGCCCGCGGGGCCGGTTTGCGTTCAACTCCTCGGGCACGAGCACTCCCGCGGATCAGTCGACCGCGCTCGGCGTTGCCAACGCGTTCGCGTCGTTCCTGCTCGACTGGCCGAGCACCGTGCAGCGCGACCTGAAGGTCATCGACGAGCCTGGCACGCAACACATGGGGACGTTCCTCTACGCGCACGACAAGTGGCAGGCGAAGTCGAACGTCACCGTCGACATGGGTCTCCGCTGGGAGTACTACACGCCGCTCCAGGGGCTCGAGGGCAAGGGGACGCTTGCGAATTACGATCCGTCGACCAATACCATCCGCGTGGCCGGGTACGGGAATCAGGACAATGCCCTGAACGTCAAGCGCACGTTCACCAACTTCTCGCCGCGCACCGGCGTATCGTGGCGTCTCAGTGACAAGAACGTCGTTCGAGCCGGTTACGGCGCAAGCACGATTCCGTTCCCCGACAATCGCTATGCCTTCAACTACCCGGTGAAGCAGAACTACAACGGCACCGCCGCGAACGGGTTCCAGCGGCAGGGCGCCATGGCAACCGGGTTCCCCGATCCTGTCCTGCTGAACATCCCGTCCGACGGGGTCATCCCGGTCACCGGAAGTCTGCTGAATTCGACGTTCGATGTGATTCCGACCGGTCTGCGCGAAGGCACGCTGCATTCATGGAACGTCGCGTACCAGCGCGAATTGCCGTACCGGTTTACCGTCGACGTCGCGTATGTCGGCAATCGCGGCGTGAACATCGTGATGGACGTCGACACGAACGCGAGTATGGTTTACGGATCCGGCAACACTGGACGCCCGCAGTTCGCGACATTCAATCGTACTGGCACGTCGCGCACGCGCACCAACGACAACAAGACAGAGTACAACGCGCTGCAGATGAAGATCGACCGCCGGTGGAGCAACGGCCTGCTGGTGACCAACTCCTACACGCTAAGCAAGTCGATGGATTACGTCAACGAGAACGGCGGCATCGCCACGCCGATCAACTTCAACGACAGCTGGGGACGATCGAACTTCGACCGCACGCACAATTTCGTGAACACGGTCATCTACGAGCTTCCGTGGGGACCGCGGAAGAAGTGGTTGACCGAGGGGATCCTGGCCAACATCATCGGCGGGTGGCAGATCAGCAACATCTTCATCGCCCAGTCGGGCGTGCCGCTGTCGATCACCGCCAGCGGAACGTTGTTCAACACGCCGGGTAACACCGCCTATGCCGATTTGGTGGGTCAGCAGACGATTCTCGGCGGCCTCGGACCTGGTCTGCTCTACTTCGATCCGAAGGCGTACGCGCAGCCGGCGAATGCGACGCAGGGAAACCTGACGCGTAACGACGGTCCGGAAGGCCCGGGCTTCTGGGAACTGGATTCGTCGCTGTTCAAGCGCTTCAGCGTCGGCGAGAAGCGCTACGCCGAGATTCACGTCGACATGTACAACACGACCAACTCGGTCCGGTGGGGCAATCCGAACACCGGGTTCAGCGCCGCCACCACCGGCAACACGTTCGGGCAGATTCAGGGAACGACCGGCGGCCAGCGGACGATGCGCTTCGGCTTGCGGTTCGTCTTCTAAGACCGCGCCCATTCAAAGACAAACGGCGGCTTCCGAGAATCGGAGCCGCCGTTTTTTTAGGACCGAATCGCTGCTTTTCAGTTCACGCTTTCCACTTCTTCACCGCCACCCGCGTGCCATGGCCGGCGCGCGATTCAATTTCGAATTCATCGACCAGGCACTTCATGGCGCGCAAGCCCATGACGCCGCCGCAGTCAGACGGCGCATCGATGGCCGCGCGCAGCACGTCGGAGATTCCCGGTCCATCGTCGCGGGCAATGACGAGGACGCCAGGACGGCCGTTCTCCTCGACCGGCTGAAGCTCGATTTCCCCCTTCTGCGCATAGAGCACGATGTTGCGGGCGAGTTCCGATATGGCTGTGGCGACGAGCGTCGCCTCGGGTGAAGAGAACCCGAGCTGCAACACGTAAGTCCGTCCCCGCTGACGGGCTGCGACGATGTCGCGATCGGACGAGATCATCATCGTCTCGACGCTGGCATTGAATGGTCCAGTGATCGCAACAGGTTCCACGAATCTCCGACCTTTCGAGAAAGGGCGAAAACCTTCGCCGAGTGAAATTATTCCAGAGGGCTACGATGTAATCGTGTAATTCCGGGCGTATTCTCCGAATGCAAATCAGGTAGCGGTTCGTCCAGTTTGTAATCGCGTAACGTCGAACCGGGCCAAGGCTGCATCAATCATCGTCTTTTTTGCACGGATAGCTGCCCAGACCGTCGTGGCAACTCTCTTGCGTCTTGCGGTTTGAAAAAGAAGGGGTCTCTTACCGAAAGCGGGCCTGTTGCAAGACAGGACTGCAGAGTCGTGGACTGTTCACCCCGTGGGCAGCTGCCGGCGTTAGTAAGGGACAGATCGTACCCAGGGACCCCTCCACGCGTTTGGGGGATTTCATGGTCCCATTCGGGTTTCGCACCACTCCTCGTTCAGTTCTCATCAGCCGGTTCGCCGGCGTCGCCGCTGCGTTGATGGTCCTGGTCTATGTCGCCCACGCGATCGCGGCAGGACCTGGAATCGTCTTCGAAAGCAGTTGGGATACGGCGATTGGCCTCGCCGCCAACGCGGTCAAGGACGGCGGCAAATGGCCGAACTACTGGGAGTTCAACGGCGGCTCCAGCGTGCAGCTGCTGTCGGTTGTGTCGGGCGGCGTCAGCGGCCACAACGCGCTCCGCGTCCAACAGCGAGGCTCGTCGTTTGCAGCAAACCTTCAAATCGACAATTTCATTGCACCATCGACCGACTACTACCTTCGCTATTACATGAAGAACGACGACACGTCGTCGGCCGGCGATCACATCGTCACCGTGGATACCTATCAGTATCCGAACCTGACCTTCATGCGAAAGTATGGCGGCGGATCGAGCTTCCGCGCGGTCATGAGCTTGTACGGATGCGGCTACACCTATCCGATCGGCCATTGGACGGCGGCGCAGCAGCTGTCGAACGGACAGTGGTATCGATTCGAGTACTTCGTGCACTTTGTCGACGCGACGCACGTGCAAGTGCATCCACGCGTTTACAATGCGGCCGGAACGCTGATCATGTCGGACGCGGAATTCCAGCAGTCCGACTACCGGGCCGGCGGATCGTGGAATGGACGCGACGACTGGACGCTCGCCTCGTACTACGCCGGCGGGTACAGCTTCTGTGTCGACCCGGCGTGGACGAATGATTTCGGTCTCGGAAACAACGGGCAGCAGGGTGCCGCCGATACCGGCCAGTACTGGTATTTCTCTGGCGTTCAACTTCGCTCGGATACGTGGCCGGGACCCGTTACTCCAGCGAGCGGCGGCGACACGACACCGCCGGTGACCGCTCTGACTTCGCCCACACCGGGCGCGACGGTATCGGGTGCTGTGAACGTCGCGGCCACTGCGAGCGACAACGTCGGCGTCGCCGGTGTCCAGTTCAAACTCGATGGCGCCCCGCTTGGCGCCGAGGATACGGCCGCTCCGTTCTCGGTCTCGTGGGACACCACCGCTGGCACCAACGGAACGCATTCGCTCACCGCGGTCGCGCGCGATGCGGCTGGCAATCAGACGACGACCACCGCGGTCAGCGTGACGGTGTCGAATGCCGCCCCTCCGCCGCCGACGCCAATCGCGGCATCGTATCCAGGCGATGTGGGAATCGAGAACAACGCGAACGTCGTCTTCGTGGAGAAGTTCGAGGAAAACGTCCTCACCGATCTGTTCAGCCGATGGAGCGACATCCTGAACGGCGCTGCCATGATCTTCAGCTCGGATGTGCCACCGGGCAGCCCGGGAACACACTCGCTGAATATTCCCGCGGTCGGCGGCGGCGTGAACACCGGTGGACACCTGTATAAGCTTCTGAGCCCGGGTGTCAACGATACCTTGTACGTGCGCTACTACGTGAAGTACCCCACCAACGGTGCGTACGTGCACGATGGCATCTGGATGGGCGGCCACAACCCGCCAGTCTCCTGGCCCGACCCGCAGGCTGGTATCAAGCCTGCCGGCAACGACCGCTTCTCCGCGGCTGCGGAGCAGACCGACGATCGGACGCATTTCGATCACTACAACTACTGGATGAACATGCGGGTCGCCGGCGATGGCCAGTACTGGGGAAACACGCTGCTGAACAACCCGACCGTGAAGGTGACGGCCGGCCAATGGGCGTGTGTCGAGCAGATGGTGAAACTGAACAACCCCGTTACCGCCTTCAACGGCGAGCATGCCATCTGGATCAACGGCACCAAGGTGAGCCACCTCGGTCAGGGGTTCCCGAACGGCACGTGGAGCGGAGGCAACTTCACGCAAACGACGAGCGGCACTCCATTCGAAGGATTCCGCTGGCGCAGCGACGCGAATCTCAATCTCAATTGGATCTGGTTGCAGAACTATTCGCCGAGCGATCCTGTGGGCGTCACCAGTGCCATGCTGTTCGATCATGTCGTGGTCGCGAAGAGCTACATCGGGTGCATGGCCACCGCAACACCGCGCCTGCCTTCAGCGCCGGGAAACCTTCGGATTATTCGTTGAGAACGCACGTTGCCGGACGGTCAATTCATCGGAACGCCGAGGAACTCGGCGTTCACGGATCTGCCGGCCGACATGGTCACCGTGCAGGTGTTCCCGGACACGGAATCGCAGCCGGTCCAACCAACCAGAATTGAGAGGGCGCCTGGCGTCGCAGTGAGCGTTACGGTCGTCCCATCAAGGTAGGTTGCCGAGCACGCAGTGCCGCAGTTGATCCCGGATGGCGCCGAGGTCACCGTGCCGTTGCCCACTCCCGATCGGGTCACGGTCAGCGTTTCCATCGTCCTGACGGTGAGCAAAGTACTCGCAGTGTTGCCGGCACTGTCGCTGACGCTGATCGTCGTTACGCCTCGGCCAACACCGGTCGCGCGTCCACTGGCGGAAATCGTCGCCACGCTCGTGTTGCTGCTCGCCCATGTGAGCCCGGTCCCGGTCACTTTCACCGGGACAGAAGAATCGGTCGTCGTGCCATTGCCAAGCTGGCCGTAGACATTCCAGCCCCAGCAACGTCCTGAACGATCTCCTGTCAGCGCGCACGTGTGGATTCCGCCGGCGGCGAGAAATCCCGGCACACTCAACCCGCTCACCAGAACCGGAGACGATGAGTTTGTGATCGCATCGTTACCGAGTTGTCCGTTCGTATTCCTTCCCCAGCATCGCACCGTCGTATCGGCCAGCAGCGCGCAACTGTGATACGCGCCGGCACTGACCGCGAGCGCATTCGCGATGCCGGCGACGGTCATCGGCACGTTCGAGTAACCGAGCGTATTGCCGATCTGACCCGAATCGTTATCCCCCCAGCACTGCACCGTGCCATCACGTAACAAGGCACACGTGTGATAGAAACCGCCGCTCACCGAGACCGCCGTTGTCATGCCGCTGACGGCGACCGGTGTCGACGCATAGAGACTGCCCGTGCCGTCGCCCAGTTGCCCGCGGGTGTTACGACCCCAGCATCGCACCGTGGAATCAGGCATCAGCGCACACGAGTGATATCCACCCGCGGTGATCTCGGCGGCGGAACTCAGACCGGAAACCGGTGAATCCGGCGCTCTGACGTCGGTGGTGTTATCGCCGTTGCCAACCTGCCCGTCCTGATTCCTTCCCCAGCACTTCACGGTGCGATTGGACAAAAGCGCACAATTGTGAAACCCGCCGACCGCGAGGCCAATTGCGCCGGTAATGCCCTGCACAGGCTTCGGCACTTCCGACAGCCCCGCCGTGCTGCCGTCGCCGAGCTGTCCCACATAGTTCGTGCCCCAGCAGCGAATGGTGCCGTCGGCAAGGAGGGAACAGGTGTGTTCGATGCCGGCGCCGACGAGGCTTGCCGTCGTGATGCCGGTCACAGGAACAGGCGTCGCGGCGTTGGCGAACCCGCCGTTTCCCAACTGGCCCCAGCTGTTTGCTCCGGCACAGCGTAGCGTCGCATCAGGAAACATCAGGCACGTGTGATAGCCGCCGCCAG
>Ga0111538_10004844_pt1 | contig 18537 bp, 14 predicted proteins | sample SoiMethybrSBSTD1_FD_79669 | JGI IMG/M metagenome (GOLD analysis project Ga0111538, IMG submission 79669) | Bulk soil microbial communities from a Populus tree surrounding site in Tennessee, USA - Soil MetaG P. TD hybrid SBSTD1 (version 2)... | ecosystem: Environmental > Terrestrial > Soil >...
ACCCGAGATGCTGTTCAGGCTCGGATCGACCACCAAGATGTTCACAGCCGCGGCGCTGCTGCTCCTGGCAGAGAAGGGCGCCGTCGATCTGAACGCGCCGATTGGCAACTACGTGAAAGACCTGCAGCCGAAGATCGCCCAGTTGACCGCGCATCAGCTGCTCACCCACACCTCCGGCTTTCTCGACGAGGCGCCGATGTTCGGCAGCAACGACGAGAGCGCGCTCGAGAGGGAAGTGCGTTCCTGGACGGCGAACCGTTTCTTCACCGAGCCCGGCCGCATCTACTCCTATTCGAACCCGGCCTTCTGGCTGGCCGGATTCGTGGTCGAGAGCGTCAGCGGCAAGCGCTACGCCGATCAAATGGCGGCGAGCCTCTTCAAGCCGCTGGGCATGTCGCGGACGACGCTGCGTCCGCTGGTCGCGATGACCTACCCGATCGCGCAGGGTCACGACGACACGCCCAAGGGCCCGGCCGTCGTCCGTCCCGCCGCCAACAACGCCGCGTCGTGGCCGGCAGGCTCGATCTTCTCGAGCGTCGAGGATCTGTCGCGCTTCGTCATCGCGTTCGTGAACGGCGGCAGGATCGGAGGCGAACAGGTGCTGCCCGCGGCGGTCATCGCCAGGCTCAGTCACGCGAACGTGCCGATTCCGGGCAGCGACGCGTCGTACGCCTATGGTCTGCAGGTGGGGAAGGTCCGCGGCGTCGATCTCGTCAGCCACGCCGGCTCGCGGAGCGGCTACGGTTCGCTCATTCGCATGGCGCCGCGAGAGCGGTTTGGCGTCATCATCACGGCCAATCGTTCTGGCGCCAGCCTCAACCGCACGGCGGACACGGCGATGGAACTGCTGCTGCCCCTCCAGCCGGCCGCGCATGAATCCGATTCGGCGCCGAAGGCGATGACCGCCGCGGAGATGGCCGATCTCGCCGGCACCTATTCACAATCGACGCGGACGATGTCAATCGTGCTGCGCGATGGCAGGCTGTTGCTCGCGCGCACCGACGGAGAGACGCCGGTCGAGAAAGTCAAGGCCAATACGTTCCGCGCTGGCGAAGCTCGTTTCATCACCGTCGCGGACGCTGCGGGCCGGGTCGAGTACATCCATACCGGCGGCCGATCCTGGCGGAAGATCTCGTAAGAAAACCGCTCACCGAATCCGCACCGCCGCTGCCTCGTCGCCGCGCGTGTTAGGCTAGCGGATTCCATGTCGGACTCCGCCGCCGAACCTGTTTATGTCACGTCAGGTCTGGTTCGCCTGACCCGGCCGCAGCTCGTCGGCACGATGACCGGCCTGCTGCTGGCGGCGCTGCTCGCCGCCATCGATCAGACGATCGTCGGCACCGCCGAGCCGCGCATCATCGCGTCGCTGCACGGATTCGATCGCTACCCGTGGGTGGCGACGATCTACATGCTGACCTCCACCGTGTCGGTCCCGATCTTCGCCAGCCTGTCGGACCGCTACGGCCGCAAGGGGTTCTTCATGTTCGGCGCGATCCTGTTCGTCGTCTCGTCCGCGCTGTGCGGCGCGGCCGGCGAGTTCACGTTCCTGCCGATCGACGGCATGGGCCAGCTGATCGTCTTCCGCGGGCTGCAGGGCATCGGCGGCGGCGTGGTCGTCGGCATCCTCTTCACGATCGTCGGCGACATCTTTTCGCCGATCGAGCGCGGGCGGTACCAGGGACTGTTCGCCGCGCTGTGGGGCGTCGCGTCGATTTTCGGCCCGACGCTCGGCGGCTGGCTGACCGACCACTGGTCGTGGCGCGCCTGCTTCTACGTCAACCTGCCGTTCGGGCTCCTGGCCGTGGCCGCGATCCATTCCCAATTCCCGAACATGAAGCCGCGCCGCATCGATCACGTCCTCGACTGGGCGGGGTTCGTGACGCTGATTGGCTGGATCGTGCCGCTGCTGCTCGCGCTGACCTGGGCGCCGCAGTACGGCTGGGGCGCGACGCGCGTCGTCTCGCTGTTCGTCGTCTCGGCGGCGATGCTCGGTGCGCTGCTCTACGCGGAGTCGAAGGCCGCGGAGCCGATCATCCCGCTGTCGTTCTTCACCCAGCCGGTGATCGCGGTCTGCTCGGTGGCGGCGTTCGTCCTCGGGGTCGGGATGTTCGGGACGATCATCTACCTGCCGCTGTTCATGCAGGGCGTGCTCGGCGTGTCCGCGACACAATCGGGCAACCTGCTCACGCCCCTCCTGCTGGGCGTCGTCGTCGCGAGCATCGTCGGCGGCCAGGCGATTTCCCGCACCGGCGAGTACAAGATGGTCGGCGTGGTCGGCTCGGTGCTGGTCGCGATCGGGATGATTCTCTTCGCGCGGATGGACGCGGCGACGGCGCGGCTGTACGTGGCGGTGGCGATGGTGGTCGCCGGCTTCGGCATGGGCCTGCTGCAGCCGGTCTACACGCTGGCGGTGCAGAACGTCGCGCCGCGCGAGCGCATGGGCGCGGCGACGTCCTCGACGATCTTCTTTCGATCGATCGGCAGCACGGTGGGCGTCGCGGCGTTCGGCTCGGTGATGCTGACGCGGTATCACAACGAGTTCACGAAGACGATTCCGCCGGTGGTGCCGGCGATCGCGCGGCCGTACTTCGAGAACCCGCTCCTGCTGATGCAGGTCCGCCCGCAGCTCGAAGCCGGGTTCGGCCGCGTCCCGGGCGGCGCGGCGCTGCTGGAGCGGCTGCTCGCCGGCGTCAAGGCGGCGCTGCTCCACGGACTGCAGGAGATCTTCATCTGGAGCGCCGTCATCATGACGGCGTCCATCCTGCTGCACCTCGTCCTCAAGCGCGAACCGCTGCGTGTCCGCGCGCCGGTCGACGCTCCGGAACGCGTCGCCGCACCCGCACATTGACGCGTGGTGAACAATCCAGGATTCCATCCGAGCTGAACCCTCGAAGAACCAGCAGAGTAGAGGGCAGCGGCTCGCCTGACGAGCAACTCGCGCGAATGACCGAGCTCTACCCGGACGCTTGCGATATCGATGACGTCGGCGGCCTCTTCCGTTGCTGATGCGCGATGGCGTGACCGTTGCACAAAACCGTCTCTGCAGCGCTCATCCAGTACCCTGCAGCGCTGATCAAGGCAAGGAGGCGGAATGGTTAGGAACTATTTTCATGTGAGTGCAGTCGCGGTCCTATTCTCTGGTGTCCTCATAGCTCAGGCAGCAGCGAGCGGCCAGGCACAGCAGGCTCAGCCCACGGCGCAGCCGAGGACGACCGCGACTCAACCGAGCACGACTCTCACGGGGTGCGTGTATCAGGAAAAGGATGTGCCCGGCCGGGCGCCCAATCCGGCTGAGCGCGCCGGTATCCTCGAGGACTACATCCTCGCCGAGGTGACGCCAAGCCAACCGCAGAGTACGCCATCGGCCGCCACACCTGGTACGACAGGAACATCAGGAGTGGCAAAGTCCGCTGCGATGTACAAGCTCGAACTCATCGACGACGCCAAGCTCAAGGCGGTGGTGGGCAAGCGCGTTGAGGTGACTGGTCGGATCGATGCGGAGGCCGGTGACAAGACGTCCGCGGCTGCGGCTCCGCCAACGTCGACGGCCGATCGCGTTATTGGCCGGGATCGCATCGATCTCCCGGAGTTCGAAGTGACGTCGATTAAGGAAGTCCCGGGGAGCTGCCCGGCCAAGCCATCAGCCAAGTAGCGGGGTTCTGCAGCGCACGTTCGATTGCGGCGAGTCGCTGGTTCGCGGCTCGCCGCTGTTTTCCGACGCATCAGATCATTTCTTGAAGATCGCCTTGGGCATCAGCGCATGGATGCCCTTGGTGCCATCGACCACCTGCGTCACCACCAGATCCATCGCCGCGCTCGACAGCATGTAGGCATCGTCGCGGTTCATCTTCTTGACCTCGACGATCCAGTCGAGCATCTCGCGAGTGGCGATCCGCGCCGCTTCGTCGAGATCCTGGTGCAGTCCCATGGTCATGTAATGCGTCGGCGTCTCGGCGCGAGGCTGCTTCAACGGCTGATTCTTGTGGAGAACCACCTGGATTTCGCCTTTCAGCGACGTCTCGATCGCCGACAGGCAGACCTCGCCGTAGCCCTGCGCCGCGTGGCCGTCACCAACCGACAGCAGCCCGCCGGGGACGAACACCGGCAGATACAGCGTGGTCCCGCCGACCAGATCGCGGTTGTCCATGTTGCCGCCGAAGACGTTGGGCGGCCCGCTCGACACACGCCCCATCGACGGCGGCGGCGCGACGCCGATCACGCCCCAGAACGGCTTCAGCGGGACGACCACGCCCGGCGCATATTCAGTCGTCCTGTTCTTCAGATCGAGCCAGAGCACTTTGTCCTTGCCGGTGGGAAACTGGTCCGGCAGCGCGCCGCGGTTCGGCACGAAACCCTGCCCGGCGATCGGCAACCGCAGGTCGACCGAACGGATGCGGATCTCCAGCATGTCGCCGGGCGCGGCGCCGGTGACGAAGATGGGTCCGTTCAGCGTGTGATCGCCCCGGCCGCCCTCTTCGACGCCGGCATACACGTCATAGAGCTCCGCGGGAATCTTGTCTTTCGGGACGCCAAGCCGCTCGAAGTAGCGCGGGTTGCCGCTGGCCGTCTCCAGCCGGACGATGTCGCCGGAGTTGATCGTGAGCACCGGCTTCAGCGAGGCGTCGAAGAAGCCGCGATGCACCGTCTGGGGGGAGGCTTTCAGCTCGTGAGTCTTCGGCGCGCTCTGCGCGAACAGGCTCGACGAGCCGGCGGTGAGAAACGCGAGACACAGTCCGAGACGCATCATGGAGACCTCCGTTCGACTGGGCGAAGCGTCATTGTGCGTCAGCCGCGTGGCGTTTGTGAATCGCTGCGGGGATCGCCAGGCCATCCGTTACTGACAAACGCTGCGAACACGCCGACCTGCGCGGCAGTAGAATCGCACCCGGAGGTGGGTCGATGACGCGCAGCACCCCAAGCCGGCGGCAACTTCTTCAGATGGGCGCGGCGGTTGGCGGCAGCCTGCTGGCCGGCGAGAAGGCGCTGGCGCTCGAAACCAATCCCCGCAAACTCGGCGAGCCGCTCGGTCCTTACGGCGAACGGTCGCCGTTCGAGAAGGCGGTGCGCTGGCGGCGCGACTCGAAGACGCCGGAGACCGGCTCGAGTTTCACGCCCATTCATGATTCGGTCGGCACGATCACGCCGTCCGCGCTGCACTACGAGCGGCATCACTCCGGCATCCCGGCGATCGATCCCTCGAGCCATCGCCTGGTGATTCACGGCCTGGTGGATCGTCCGCTCTCGCTGTCGATGGCCGACATCAAGCGCCTCGCGTCCGTGACGCGCATCATGGTGCTCGAGTGCGGCGGCAACAGCGCCGGCGAGTGGGCGGCGACGACCGGAGCCGACGTGCAGCGGAGTTACGGCCTGGTGAGCGGCAGCGAGTGGACCGGCGTCCCGCTGGCGCGGCTGCTGGCCGCAGCCGGCGTGCAGTCGCGCGCCTCCTGGGTGATTGCCGAAGGGGCCGATGCGTGCCGGATGATGCGCAGCATCCCGCTGGCAAAGGCGCTCGAGAGCTCGCTGCTCGCGTACGGCCAGAACGGCGAGGCGATCCGCCCCGCTCAAGGCTACCCGCTGCGGCTGATCAATCCCGGCTGGGAAGGGAACACGAACGTCAAGTGGCTGCGCAGCCTGAAGCTCACCGATCAGCCCTACATGGCGCGCGACGAAACGTCGAAGTACTCGGACCTGATGCCGGACGGCAAGGCGCGCATCTTCACCTATGCGATGGAAGCGAAGTCGGTAATTACGTTTCCATCCGGCGGCCAGACGCTGCCGGGGCGAGGCGCGTACGAACTGACGGGGCTGGCATGGTCCGGAGCCGGGCGGATCGAGCGCGTGGAAGTGACCACCGACGGTGGAAAAACCTGGGTCGCCGCCGCGCTGCAGGAGCCGCGGCTGCCGATCTCGCTGACGCGGTTCCGGCTGCCGTGGCAGTTCAACGGCCAGGACGCCCTCATCGCGTCACGCGCGATCGACGAAACCGGCTACGTCCAGCCGACGCGCGACGAGCTGATTGCCGCCCGCGGCACCAACTCGGTCTACCACTACAACGGCATCAAGGTCTGGCACGTCCGGGCAGATGGGACGGTGACCAATGTGCAGGCTTAGCCTGGTCATTGTTCTTGCGGCGGCTGCCACAGTGTCGGCGCAGTCACCGGCGCTCCAGGTCGGACGGCCGCCGACGCCGGACGAGATCCGCGAGCTCGGATCGGCGATCGCGCCTGATGGCGCTGGCCTGCCGCAGGGATCGGGAACGGTCGCTGCCGGACAGAAACTCTTCGCTGCGCAGTGCGCGCGCTGTCATGGCCCTGCGGGAGAAGGGGACATCGGCGCGAGGCTGGTCGGCGGGCAAGGCACGCTCGCGACGCCGCGGCCGCTCAAGACGGTCGGCAGCTTCTGGCCGTACGCGACAACGCTGTGGGACTACGTCAACCGGGCGATGCCATTCGATCAACCGGGCCTGCTGCAGCCGCCGGAGGTGTACGCGGCGGTGGCCTACGTGCTGAACCTGAACGGCATCATCGCGGCGGACCAGGTGATGGATGCGACGAGCCTGCCAAAGGTCAGGATGCCGAACCGCGACGGGTTCGTCGCCGATCCGCGGCCGGACGTAGGGAAGCAGCGCCCGAAGAAATGAACCTGCGCGACGGCTGGAGGACTCGATGCATCGGCGACATCTGATTTGGATCGTGGCGGCGGCGGCCGTAGTGGGGCCGAGCAAGCTCGGTCCCTACCTTTTCCAATCCGTCCATACGCAGAGCAAGACCGTGGGCGAATGGCGCGCCTACGGCGGCGACAAAGGCTACACGCGGTATTCGCCGCTCGATCAAATCAACGCCGACAACGTCGCGAAGCTGCAGATCGTGTGGCGGCGGCCGGCAATCGACAGCCAGTTCACCAGCGGCTATCCCGATCTGAACCCGTCGCCGTACTTCCGGCCGACGCCGATCATGGTCGACGGCGTGCTCTACACCCCGAACGCCGTCGGGCTCATCGAGGCGTTCGATGCGGGCACGGGCCGGACCGTCTGGGTGCAGGAGCCCTCGGAGAAGAGCCTGCAGGCGGTCGCGGGCCAGAGCATGCGCGCGGTCGACATCTGGGGCACGGAGCGCGATCGGCGCATCCTGGTGGTGCGCGGCACCAACTTGTACGCGCTCGATGCGAAAACCGGCCGCACCTTCGCCGACTTCGGCGACCGCGGCATGGTCAACCTGAAACGCCAGGAGCTCTACGCCTCGGCGGGATTCCGCCAGACCAACGCCCCCATCGTCGTCGGCGATGTCGTCGTCGTTGCCGGCAACGGCGGCGGCGGCGGCGATCTCGGAACCCGGAAGGAATCGGCGCCGGAGGACGTGCGCGGCTACGACGCGCGAACCGGCAAGCTGGTGTGGACGTTCCACGTCAGGCCGCGGCCGGGTGAGTTCGGCGACGACACCTGGGGCGACGCGCTCCACTGGTCCGGCGACATGGGCGCGTGGGGCGCGCTGACGGCGGACGAGGAGCTCGGCTACGTCTACGTGCCGCTCACCGCGCCAACCAACGCGATGTACGGCGGCCACCGGCCGGGACAGAACCTGTTCTCCAACAGCCTCGTGTGCCTCGACGCGAAGACCGGCCGGCGCGTCTGGCACTACCAGATGGTTCACCACGACCTGTGGGACTACGACAACGTCGGCGCGCCGGTCCTCGGCGAGATCACCGTCAACGGCAAACGCATCAAGGCCGTGATGCAGGTGAACAAGACGGCGTTCCTCTATGTCTTCGATCGCGTGACCGGTGAGCCGGTGTGGCCGATCGAAGAGCGGCCCGTGCCGCAGTCGGACGTGCCGGGCGAGCGTTCGTGGCCGACGCAGCCGTTCCCGACCAGGCCGCCGGCGTTCGATCGCCAGGGCCTCGCCGAAGACGACCTGATCGACTTCACCCCGGAGCTGCGCGCGGAGGCGCTGGCGATCGCGAAGCGCTACGTCATCGGCCCGCTCTTCACGCCGCCGTCGCTGGCCACCGAAGGCGGCAAGCAGGGCACGATCGTGATGCCGGGGACGTGGGGCGCGGCGAACTGGAACACGCCGGCGTTCGACCCCGAAACCGGCACCTTCTACGCGGCATCGAACACCATCGCCTACATCAACGATCTCGAGGCGCCGCGAGATCCGAGGGCGACGATCAAGTACGCGTTGAAGCAGCTGCCGCCGCCGCCGCCGGCTGCCAGCGCGCCTGCGGGCGGCGCGCCGGCGCTGGGGCCCGGCACCGTGCAGGGACCGTTCGGCCCGACCACCGCGGTCGGACAGGAACGCAGCGATCGCCTGCAGCGGAGCCACGAGCCGATGCTCGCGAACGGGCTCCCGATCTACAAGCCGCCGTACGGCCGCCTCACGGCGATCGATCTCAATCGAGGCGAGATCAAGTGGCAGGTGGCGAACGGTGATGGACCGCGCAATCATCCGGCGCTGAAGGGGCTGAACCTGCCGCCGCTCGGCACCGCGGGCCGTCCGGCGCCGCTCGTCACCAAGACGCTGCTGTTCATCGGCGAGGGGAGCGATGCGATTCCCGGTGTGCCGAGGGACGCATTCGGCAACGCGTTCCGCGCCTACGACAAGGCCACCGGCAAGGTGATCTGGGAGACGGAGTTGCCCGCGGGTACCACCGGCGCGCCGATGACGTATCTCTACAAGGGGCGCCAGTACATCGTCGTGCCGATCGGCGGCAAGAATCACCCGCCCGAGTTCGTCGCGCTCGGGCTTCCTGGAGTCAGGCCTTCATCGCCACCGTGAAGCCGCCATAGATCATCCGCTTGGCGTCGAACGGCATCTTTTCGATGAAAGGAGATCATAAAGGCCCGAAAGGAAGCCAGGGACGAGTCAGTGCGCGAATTCGTCCACACCGCGTCTGATCCCGCAACGCCCCTCGTCGCCGGGTGCATCACCGGCAAGGCGAAAACACCCCTTTATACCAGCCCCCGATTCTTGCATTGCCGTATGCGGAGCAGACAACCGCAGGGAGAGGCCATGACCTCGCGAAACGCAACGCTGATGGCGGTCGCGGCCGCGCTGATGGGGCTGGCCCTCGCGGCGCAGCAGCTGCCGAACGAAGACAACTTGTCGCCGGCCGAGAAGCGCATCCCGCCGTTCCACTACTGCAAGAAATCGACGGTGACAATCACGAAAAACGAGAAAACCGCCCATCCGTGCGACTGCAAGTATTCCTGTTCGGTGGACGCGCAGGGGAACGTGACCGAGCACGAGTCGGTCGAGTGCCTCGCCTACTGCCAGAAGAATGGCCGGCGCTGCACCTGCCACGTCGAAGAGCCGTGCGATCCGAAAGGACACGCGCTGATGGACATGGACTACCACATCCTGGCGCTGCCTCGACCCGACACGTTTTGACATTCTAGAGGAGATCGCCGATACTCCTCTAGAATGGCTAAACAAGTCCTCCAGGGCACCCTCGATCTGATGGTGCTGCGCACCCTGGAGACGATGGGGCCGCAGCACGGCTTCGGGCTGGCCAAGCGGATCCTGCAGGTGTCGCAGGGGCTGCTCGACCTCAATCAAGGCACGCTCTATCCCGCGCTCCTGCGGCTCGAGCAGCGCGGCTGGATCAAGTGGCGCTGGGCCACCTCCGACAACAACCGCCGGGCGAAGATGTACGAGCTCACCGCGCGCGGGCGCAAACAGATCGCCCGGGAGGCGGCGAGCTGGGAGCGCACCGTCTCGGTGATGGATCGGTTTCTCCGCCACCCCGCGCGATCGGAGAAGTGATGGTGCGACGGCTTCTCGGCGTGTTCCGCCGGCGCCGGCTCGACCGCGAGCTCGCCGGCGAGCTCGAGTTTCACCTCGAGCAGCTCGAAGCGGAGCATCGCGCGCGCGGTTTGTCGCCCGATGCGGCGCGGCGCGCCGCCAGGCTCGACATCGGCGGCGTCGCGCAGGTCACGGAAGAGTACCGCGACCGGCAGCGGATTCCATTGCTCGACACCGCCTGGCGCAACCTGCGATTTGCGATCCGCTCGCTGGCGCGGACGCCCGGCGTGACGGCGGCAGTGGCGATCACGCTGGCGCTCGGCATCGGCGCGAACGCGGCGATCTTCGCCGTGGTCAACGGCGTCCTGCTCAAGCCGCTGCCGTTCCCGGACGCAGACGCGCTGGTGGCGGTGAACCACGGGATGACCGGGACGGCCGACGAGCTGCCGTCGGCGCCTTACCTCTATTTCACATATCGCGAAGAGAACCGCACGCTCGACGGCATTGGCCTCTGGCGAATCCGTGCGGCCAACATCACCGGGCGGGACCGGCCGGAACAGGTGCGTGCCCTCTACGTGACCTCCGAGATCCTCCCCGTTCTCGGCATCAACCCGTTGCTTGGCCGCCGCTTCTCACAGCAGGATGATTCGCCGAACGCTCCGCCGACGGTGCTGCTCACCTACGGCTACTGGCAGCGGCGATTCGGCGGCGATCCCTCGATCGTCGGCGGCACGCTCGTCGTCGACGGCCGGGCGCAGGATGTCATCGGCATCATGCCGCGGGGGTTCAGCTTCCTCGACAACCAGGTCGACGTGATCGCGCCGTTCCAGCTCGATCGCAGCCAGGTCACGCTCGGCCGCTACGTGTTTCCGAGCCTGGCGCGGCTGAGAGCCGGCGTCACGCTTGCCGAGGCCAGCGCCGATATCACGCGCATGGTGCCGCTCGCGCTGGCGCGCTTTCCGCCTCCGCCCGGCTACACGCGCGATCGTTTCGCCGCCCGCCCGGTGACGCCGCGCCTGATGCCGCTGAAGGACACGGTCGTCGGCGGCGTGGGCGGCATGCTGTGGGTGGTGATGGGCGCCCTCGCCTTGCTGCTGCTGATCGCGTGCGCCAACGTGGCCAACCTGCTGCTCGTTCGTACCGAAGCGAGGCAGCGGGAGCTGGCGATTCGGGCCGCCCTTGGCGCAAGCCGGGCGCGGATTGCGGGCGAGCTGCTGGCCGAAAGCGTGCTGCTCGCCCTGATTGGCGCGGCGCTCGGATTGTGGCTCGCGCACCAGGCGCTGCAGGCGGTGAGAGCCTTCGGCCCCGAGAACCTGCCGCGCATCGGCGAGATCACGATCGACCCGTTGGTGCTCCTGTTCACGCTGGTCCTTTCGCTGCTCTCCGGCATCCTGTTCGGCCTGCTGCCGATCCTCAGATACGCGAACCCGAAGCTCGCAATCGCGCTTCGCACCGGCGGGCGAACGATGAGCGACAGCCCGGACCGCCATCGCGCCCGCGCCCTCCTCGTCACGATCCAGGTCGCCATCGCGCTGGTTCTGCTGGTGTCTTCGGGCCTGATGCTGCGCACCTTCCAGGCGCTCAGCCATGTCGATCCTGGCTTCGTCAGGCCCGAAGAGGTCCAGCTCGCGCGCATCACCATCCCGTTTGGCGACGTGCCGGAACCGGAGCGCGCGACGCGCATGCAGCAGGACATCCTGAGCCGCCTCAGCGCCGTCCCCGGCGTCGTCTCGGCCGCGTTCGCGGACATCGCGCCGCTCGATCCGGCGAACGGCGGCAGCGACACGGTGCTGTTCGTCGACGGCCGGACGTATGCGCCGGGCCAGGCGAGGCCGCTGCGGCGTTTCGAGTTCATCTCTCCGCGTCTCTTTCAAACGCTCGGCACGCCGATCGTCGCCGGCCGCGACCTGGCGTGGGCCGACTTGTACGACAAGCGGCTGGTCGCGCTGGTGTCGGAAAATCTCGCGCGCGATGAGTGGCAGTCGGCCGCCGCGGCCCTCGGCAAGCGCGTTCGCGCATCGCCCGCCGATCCCTGGCGGGAAGTGGTCGGCGTGGTCGGCAACGTGCACGACAACGGGATGCATCTCGATGCGCCGCGCATCGCCTATTTCCCGTCGTTGATGGATCGATTCTGGGGCACGCCGACGCTGAGCTTTCAATCGGCCACGTTCGTGATCAGGAGCTCGAGGGCCGGAACCGAAGGGTTCCTGCACGATCTGCAGGCCGCCGTCCGGGCGGTCAACAGCAACCTGCCGGTTGCGGAGGCGCGGACGCTGCACGACGCGTACGAGAAGTCGATGGCCGGGACGTCTTTCACGCTCGTGCTGCTGGCGATGGCGGGCGGCATGGGGCTGCTGCTCGGCGCGATCGGGATCTACGGCGTCATCGCTTACGTCGTGTCGCAGCGCGCGGGCGAGATCGGAGTCCGCCTTGCCCTCGGCGCGCAGCCGGGCCAGGTCCGGCGTCAGTTCGTTCGCGAGGGCCTGATGCTGACGGCGGCGGGCGTGGCGGCCGGGCTCGTCGCGGCGGCGGTGCTGACGCGGGTGATGTCGTCGCTCCTGTTCGGGACGAGCAGCCTCGATCCGCTGACCTACTCGCTCACGACGCTCGTGCTGATTCTCGTCGCGTTGGCGGCCGCCTACCTGCCGGCGCGGCGGGCGTCACGCAACGATCCGGTGGAGGCGCTGAGGGCTGGATAGCGATCGGGGCGCGGGGGCGAAGCACCCGCGAGTTGATTTCTGTTCGAGAACCCGATACTGTCCGTCGCGGATCGCGCCAGTGTCCCCAAAGCTGTCCCGTGGATGGATCACGCCGTCGAAATGGGCCGTCCTTCTGCTTGCAGCTCTGGCCTGCAACGCCTGCATCGTCTTCGTCTCGACCAGCCCGACGCTTCTTTCGGAAGCCACGATCGTGTTCGTGGCGAAAGACGGCAGTGGTCTCTTCGTGCATTCACTGCGCGTCACGCTTGTCGACGTCGCGGGCGCCTGGCGGATGGATGGCTTGACCGCCTCAGATGGGTCGTTTCGCTGCGGCGTTCGCGCGGGTGTAACGCGCGTGCGGGCGGAAGTCGTTCCCCCTGCCGGATACGTTCTGGCCCGGTCCGACAGCTGGCCGCGTCAGCTCGACGTGTCGAGCGGCGGCAACATCGTGATCGAAGTACGCCTCACCGCCCGCTGAGCCGCCCACACTACGTAGTGTCCGCCTTCAGGCGGACTTCGTGTGAGTCCGGCTAAAGCCGGACACTACATGGTTGTGACGCGATGTTGCGCGCAGCTATCGGTTCTGGGCTGGTTCGAAAATCGTCGTCTTCGGGTGGAACTCGGACCACGCGAACCAGTACTCCGGCTCCAGGATCAACATCTCGAGCTGTGCGCCCTTCAGCGTGCCTGACGTGCAGTTGCCGTAGGCGTCCCACCGCGATTCGGTCTCGCGATCGATCAGCTCCGTGGCGGCCGGGTTCGCCTCCCGGAATGTCAGGCGTCGTCCCTTCGCGCGCGCGACGAACGCCGTCGTCGTCTCCGACTTCGGCTGGTGCACGACCAGAATCGGCTGGCCGCCGAGCTCCTCGTTGACGACGCGGGCGCGATCGAGCCGGTCGAGTGGAAAGGCGCGGCTCGCGTCGGTGACGGTCAGTCCGATGATCTTCGTATAGGCCTTCAGCCGATCGTCACGGTGCACGACGTCGTCGGGCGCCGGCTTCGACAGCGGATAACCAACGCGCAGCTGCGCGTTCTTCGCGGGGATGCGTTCGGCGTATCCCGGCAGCGGTTTCAGGACGAGCGTATCCGGGTGCAGCCGCAACCACTCTTCCCAGCTGGTGAGCAGGAACGGATACAGATCGAGGCGCTCGCCCTTGAGCGGACCCGAGATCGCTTCGAGGCTCGACTGCTGCCAGCGGCTGCTGGTCTCGCGGTCCTTGAACACTTCATTGCCGCCGACCACGCCGGCGTTGTCCATCACCAGGTTTCGTCCGCGCGCTTTGGCCCTGAACACGAGGGCCGTGTTGCAGTAGCTTCACCAGGTGATGGCGATCGGTCCGCTCGGCGAGTCGTCCTGCACCAGGCCGTGCTGGGCGAGGATGCCCGCCGGATAGGCCTTCGCGGTCTTGCCGCTCATCAGGCCGATGACGCGGTCGTCGGCGTTCATGAACGTCGCCGCCCGCGGCGCGATGAACTCCGGATCGTGCACGGCGGTGTACGGCAGGTTCTGTGGGGTCGCCGTCTGCGCCAGCGCGGTCGTCGTTCCGATCGCGGCGAGCGTCCCCATCAGCACGAGCGTGGCAGAGATTGGCTTCATAAGGCGATGATGATACCTGATCGGCCTACGCGGCTGCGCCGCTACGGCCGACAGGTCGGTGCCGGAAAGATGCCGGCCCGCCCGCCACGCGATGACGGATTACGCGAAATACAGCTTCTGGCTCGAGACCTCGGGCGACGATCTGACGCCGCGCCCGGCGCTGACGAAGTCGGCCGATGTCGACGTCGGGATTCTCGGCGCCGGCTATTCAGGTCTGTGGACCGCGTATTACCTGCTGCGCGACCACCCCGGGCTGACGGTCGCCATCGTCGACAAGGAGATCGCCGGGTTCGGCGCGTCGGGCCGCAACGGCGGCTGGTGCTCTGGAACATTCTCGGTTACGCCAGAAACGTTGACCGAGCGGTTCGGCATCGAGTCGGCCCGCGACCTGATGCTGGCGATGTGTGCGTCCGTTGACGAGGTCGGTCGCGTGCTCGACGAGGAGCAGGTTGATGCGCATTTCCACAAGGGCGGCATGCTCAGCCTCGCCCGCGGTGCCCATCAGCGTCCCGCGATCCAGGCGTCGTACGCGAGCCTGCAGCGCCTGGGCTTCGGCGAGCGATACCGCCTGTTGAGCGCTGCTGAAACCGCCGAGCGGGTCAACGTCAGCAACGTGCACGGCGCGCTGTTCACGGGCGACGGCGCGAGCGTGCATCCCGGCCGCCTCGTGCGCGGCCTGGCAAGAGCGGTCGAGCGGCGCGGCGGCACGATCTACGAACAGACGGCCGTCGTCTCGTTCGAGGGCGGCCGCGACGCGCGGCTCGTGACCGACGGCGGCGAGCTGCGCTGCAGGAAGGCGGTGGTCCTCGCCGGCGAGGCGTACCTGACGCGGCTGCGTGCGCTCCATCGCGTGCTGATTCCCGTCTACTCCCTGATTGGGCTGACCGAGCCGCTCGACGACGGCCAGTGGGCACGAATCGGCTGGCGGAACGGCGAAAGCCTCTCGTCGCAGCGCTTCACGGTCGATTACCTCACGCGCACCGCAGACGGTCGCATCTTGTTCGGCAGCCGCGGCGCCCGCTACCGGTTTGGTTCGCAGATCTCGGACGATCAGGATCGTGATGGCGAGACGCACGCCCGCATTCGGCAGGCGGTTGCCGACTGGTTTCCGGTCCTGCGGGGTATCGGGATGACGCACACCTGGGGCGGTCCCGTCGGCATGCCGCGCGACTGGATGCCGACGGTCTCCTTCGATCCGGCGTCGCGCCTCGCGACCGCCCGCGGCTATACCGGTCAGGGTGTCTCGACGACCAATCTGGCGGGACGCCTGCTGGCGGGATTGATCACCGGCAAACGGACCGGGCTCGAGACGCTGCCGCTGGTGCAGCATCGCTCTCCGAACTGGGAGACGGAGCCGCTGCGATGGGCGGGTGTCCGCTTCATGCAGAAGGCGTTCCTCGAAATCGATCGCGCCGACGAAGCGGGTCGGCGGCGCCCGGCCGGCGCGGCGCTCGCGCTCCGGCTCGGGCGCCACTGACCGCACGAGTGGCACTCCTGCGAAGCCACGAAGATCACGAAGATCACGAAGTTCACGAAGAAGAACGAAGACGAACGCAGAGCCCGCAGAACTCGCGGAGATGCCGCGCGACGGGCCCGCGAAGCGGGCCGCGACACGAAAAGCGCCACGGAAAACGCAAACGCCTGAGACTCGAGCGTTCGCGTTTCCGTGGCGCTTTCCGTGTCGCAGAGCGGCCGGCTCCGCCGGCCGCCCGTCGCGCTCGGCGCAGCCGCGATCTCGTTGTCTTCTTCGTGTCTTTCGTGTCTTTCGTGGCTTTCGTGGCTATACCGCCGGTGAAACCGAGGTCATATAGAAGCTGTTCTTCCGCGCACTCGCAACGGTAGACTCCGCCCTGCCGGTGTTCTAGATACTGGACGACGCCTGGAGCCCTCCGTGGACCGACGCGACTTCTTGAAGCACAGCGGAACGCTGGCAGCGGCGCTGGCCGGATCCGGTCGGGTCGCGGCTGCGGGACAACCCGTGCCGAGGGTGTCGGGGACGGCGCCCGGTCTTGGCGACCTCGCGCTTGTGAACGCGCGGGTGCTCACCGTCGACCCGTCGCGCCCGCGATCGGAGGCGGTGCTGGTGCGCGCGGGCCGCATCGCGCATGTCGGGACCTCGCCGGAGGTCAAAGCCAGGGCTGCCGATGCGCCGCTGTTCGATGCCGGCGGCCGGACGGTCGTGCCCGGCTTCATCGACGCCCATACGCACATGGAAGTGGCCGTCAGCCATCAGATGTACGCCGTGGACGTGCACGCAGCGAAAACAACCCGCGAGCTCCAGAACATGCTCGCCGCGAAAGCGGCGCAGGCGCCGGCAGGCGGACGGGTCATCGGTCGCGCCGGGTTCGGGTTGGAGAACACCCTCGCGGAGAAGAAGCTGCCGAACCGGCAGGACCTCGACGAAGTCAGCCAGGACCACCCGGTGATCGTGTTCTCCGGCCGTCACATCGCGATGCTGAACAGCCGCGCGCTGAAAGCGTTCGGGATGTGGGAGAGCACGGCGAAGCCGCCGATGGGCACCACCATTCACCGCGACCAGGGTGGCGTCCCGACCGGGCTGGCGACCGAAGTCTTCTACTTCCTGCCCGACTTCACCGTCGACGAGATGAAGGCGGCGATCCGCGGCCAGGCGAAGGAGCTGTTCACCGACCGCGGCACGACGACGATTTTCACCATCCCGTTCTCGGCGCAGGACGTCCGCGCCGATCTCGAGCTGCAGCGCGCCGGCGAGCTGCCGCTGCGAATCCGGATGTTCTACCACGTGCCGCACATGACGTCGCTCGAAGGGCTGCTCAACATGGGCTACCCGTCCGGCGTCGGCGACGACATGTTCCGCTTCGGCGGGATGAAGCTCTTCGTCGACGGCACCGGCGGCGACGCGCTCGGCAACCGCTACGACGATGTGAAGTGGACGCAGGAAGAGCTGAACCGCCTGCTGTCGTCGGCAGACGCGGCCGGCATCCAGACGATCCTGCACGTGGTCACCGACGGCGGCTTGAAGATGGCGCTCGCCGCGATCGAGGAGACGCGGCGGCGGAATCCGAAGCAGCCCTACCTCGTGCACCGGATCGAACACGGCGGCGACCGCGGCGGCATCGACGCCGTCCGCCACCTCCGCGACCTCGGCATCCGGCTCTCGATCACGCCAGGCCCCGGCCGGCACGGCGCGACGCGGCCGCGCTACAAGACGCTCGTCCAGGAGCAATCCGACCCGATTCTCATCACCGACACGACCGGCACGACGCAGGGCTCCTCCGACATCCTGTTCAAGATCGCCTGCGCGGCGGTGTCGGTGGACGATGGCGGCGGCGCGCCGAAAGGGGAGGAGCTCGGCTTCGAGGGGGCGCTGCGGCTCTTCACGATCGGCAATGCCCGCTGCGGCTACGAAGACGCCGACAAGGGATCGATTACGGCGGGGAAGCTGGCGGACTTCGCGGTGCTGTCCGGCGACCCGACCGCGATGGCGCCGAAGAACCTCTTCGACCTGAAGGTCGACGCGACCATCCTCGGCGGCGACGTCGTCTTCAAGCGGTGACGCGGACGCGACGCCGCGCGCCCATGTAACATTGCATTCCTGGATGGCCGAACCTGCAGATCAGCCCGCTGCGGCGGAAAAAGCCGCGCGTGCGAGCACGAAATCGCCGGCGTCGCGACCGCTGCTGCGGCGAATCCTCGGATCGCTGACGCGGCCGTCGACGCCCGACGCCGCCGCCAGCGACCGGGCGGCCCGGAGCGTGATCGCGCTGTGCCGCGCGCTCCTGTCCGAGCGCGGCGAGGTGTCGGGTGCGCGGCTCGCCACCGAGGCGCTCGCGGCCTATCAATCGCTGGACGACGCGGCGCGCGACGCGTTCTTCGCCCGCCTGGCCGAGGAATTCGACGTCAATCCCGACGCGATTGCGGCCGCGTCAGACGCCTACCGCGCCAATCACTCGCTGGCCAACCTGATGGCGCTGCAGACGGCGGTCGAATCGCCTCGGCAGGAATTGTTCCGGCGCTTCAACCTCGCGCCCCGCGGCACCGCCGGGCTGGTCGGGATGCGGCTGGCGCTGGCGCGCGGCCTGGCGGCGCACCCCGAGCGGGCGCGCGTCGACGCCGACATGAGCCAGCTGTTCAGGGCGTGGTTCAACGGCGGCTTCCTCAGCCTGCAGCAGATCGACTGGCGCTCGCCGGCGGTGGTGCTCGAGCGGCTGATTCACTACGAGGCGGTGCATCAGATTCAGGGCTGGCGCGACCTGCGGCGGCGGCTGGAAGCCGACCGGCGCTGCTACGCGTTTTTTCACCATCGCCTGCCCGACGAGCCGCTGATCTTCATCGAGGTGGCGCTGACGCGAGGTATGAGCGCAAATGTCCAGCCGCTCCTGGATCCGGATTCTCCCGTGGTCGATCCCGCCACGGCAGACTGCGCCACGTTCTACTCGATCACCAACTGCCAGGAGGGGCTGCGCGGCGTGTCGTTCGGCAACCTGCTGGTCAAGCAGGTGGTCGAGGATCTCGGGCGGGC
>Ga0111538_10004845_pt1 | contig 18531 bp, 12 predicted proteins | sample SoiMethybrSBSTD1_FD_79669 | JGI IMG/M metagenome (GOLD analysis project Ga0111538, IMG submission 79669) | Bulk soil microbial communities from a Populus tree surrounding site in Tennessee, USA - Soil MetaG P. TD hybrid SBSTD1 (version 2)... | ecosystem: Environmental > Terrestrial > Soil >...
AGCGCCATTCGGCAACTTCGCTTGCCACTCCCTAGCAATCAGGTCATAGCCTTGGTCAGGTTCGGCGGTGTGCCATGCCTCGTAGAGCACGACAAGCCGGTGCAGGGCTTCGTTCTTGCGTCGCAACGCCGTCGACTGAAGAGCGATGTCTGGCGGCAACGAATGCGAGGATTCACAAATCGTCAAGAGCAGCCGTTCAGCTTCGGCGAGTTTTTCCAAAGCTGCAGCTCGATCCTCACGCCACAGATTCTCGGCCTGATCGATCTGCGCCTCACTCAACTCACTCGTGGCGACGTAGTTGACCCACTCGATGGAACCCGGAGGAATTGCTCTGGACTTCAAATCAATCGCTTGCCGCAGAATTGATTCGGCTTCCAGTGTGGCTTCGATCGTCCGCTTTTCCAGCAGGATGTGGGCAAGCCTGGTCATCGCCTCTGGCACCACAAGGTAATAGGCTGCCGCAGGCGATGGCGGGAAATAACCGAGCCCCTCACGAAACTCCGGCTCCAATTCAGTCCCGCGACCCTGTATGTCGAGGATCTCGAACAAGAGTCCCAGGCATCGCAAGGTCCGCGGGTGGTACCAACCCATCTTCGTTCGGGTTCGCTGGAAACACTCCAAGCCCAGCGATTCCGCCTCATTCAGGCGTCCGAGCGCGAAGAGGTTCCTTGTCAGACTCATGATCGCCGCCAGCGTTTCGGTGTCCTCCGGCATGGTGCGGCGACGCCAGTCCACGACCTTGACCAGCCAGTCCTGCGCATCTTGAAATCGGCCTTGTGCCTGCAGGTTGATGGCAATCCATTCCATCGTCCAGATCGTCCCAATGTCCTGATCGCCCAAGATTGCCCGGCTTTGCTCCAACACTTTCCGGAGGTGCGTCTCGGCCTCTGCGTATCGGTGTTGAAAATACAACACTTTGCCCAAGCCTCTCTGTGACGCAAGGGTTGTGGGATGCTCGTCACCCAGGATTGTTCTGCGGATTCTCAGCGCTTCGCGGACACACTCCTCTGCCTTGTCAACGTCGTCAACGTGGCCGATCTCTACCAAGGTATTGCTCATAGCATGAAGGACGCGCGCAGCATCCAGCGAGTCCGGGCCGGATACGGAGTAGGCGTCCAGGGCCCACTGCAACTGCGCAATTGATTCGGCTGCCAGGCCAATCTGGCGGTATGCCTGGGCCAAGCTTTCACGAAGCGATGCTTCGATCAGGGGCTGGTCCTTGAACTGGCGATCCATGGCCGCGATGGCACGCTGCAGAAGATTGTCAGCCATGACATTGCGGGCCAAATCGATGGGATTGACTCTGTCGGTCAGGGTATCGAACGCCGCCATCGGCGATGCACTGGCCTCGACAGCACTGCTTTCAGCGGCGCCGGTCGTGTTGTGCTGCTGGAGCGTGGCGACCTGATTCCGCACTTGGGCAAGCATGTTCAAGCCCATGGCAGGCAGATCTACATCTGTCAGCATCGATTCCTGAAACCTGACAACCTGGCTCAAGTCTCTTTTGGCCATCGTGGCGTGCCGCTCGGCGCGCGTTGCGCGAACCGCTTGCCAGCTCGTGGCAATGATTCCCAGCACGAGCGCCAGGATTCCGGCTGCCGCGGCACTCCCGATGGCCCGATGTCGCCTGGCAAAACGGCGCAATTGATACATCGCACTCGCAGGCCGGGCGGTAATGGGCTCATGATTCAGGAACCGCCGGATGTCGGCCGCCAGGTCACTCGTCGAGGAGTACCTTCCAGCCGGTGCCTTTTGAATGGCTTTGAGCACGATCGTCTCCAGATCGCCGCGCAACGAGGCGACATGGACGCTGGGCGGCATCGGCGCTTGCTCATGAATGATGCACATGGCCTCGGGAAGCGATAGGTTGTCAACGCTGTAGGGCACTTGACCGCACAACAATTCATACAACACCACACCCAGCCCGTACACGTCGCTGCGCGTGTCGATATCCAGTTCGCTGTCGGCGGCGCCAATCCCAGGCACAGCAAACCGCTCCGGGCTCATGTATTGCAATGTGCCGAGGAGCTGATTCGCATCGAATGTCTGTGTCAAGGCAGCATCTGCGGCTTTGGCGATTCCGAAATCAATGACCTTCGGTTCACCCAGGGAATCGACCAGGATATTGCCTGGTTTCAAATCCCGATGAATGATGCCCCGTTGATGGCCGTGGTGCACCGCCTCACAGACCTTGATGAACATTTCCAATCTGGGCTTTGTGTCAAGATTCCGCACGGAAGCGAATCGCGTGATGGACAATGCATCCGGCACAAGCTCCATCGCAAAGAAAGGCACCCCACCCGCTCCTTCATCGGAATGCCCAGCGTCGTACACCTGCCCAATGTTCGGATGGCGCAATCGGGCGAGGATCTGGGATTCGTACTCGAATCGCCGACGGGCCGAAGTCGACGACAACCCCTGTCTCATCACCTTCAGGGCAACGACACGTTGCGGGTCGCTCTGAACCGCTTCGAACACTGCGCCCATGCCGCCCACGGCAATCATGCGGCGCAGTTCATATTTTCCGATCCGTCGGCCGAGCAGAAAATGGAAACTTTCAAGGCGCTGCGGCGAGGTCTCCACTGCGAACTGCGAACCAAGGGCCGGCGATCGCAGGAATCCGCCAGCGCGAGCGTGATTCGAAAGCAACGCCTCGACGTCACGTCGCAGTGATGGATCGCCGATGCACTCGCGCTCCAGCGCGTGGTCCTGCGCCTCGGAATCGAGCTCAAGCACAGCCGCGAAGATTTCGGAGATCCGCTCGTGTCGTTGAGGCATCATGGGCATGAGGACAGCTCCGCCCCCGAACACACACGCGACAAAGACGACCGAACCGGTCGCTCCGCTTCACACCGGGGGCACGTCGCTTGAGCGATATCCCGCAAGTCTCCCGAATAGCCAGGCGCGCGCCAACGTCCAATCAGCCTTGACAGTTGTTTCCGCAATCTCGAGCACATGGGCGGCCTCGGGAATGCTCAGCCCACCAAAGTACCGCAGCTCCACAACGCGCCGTTGACGGTCGTTGAGCCGGCCAAGTTCTTCCAGTGCCTGGTCCACATCGAGCAGATCGACGGTTTCGCCATCGGTGGTGCGTTGCTCATCCAGCGGGACACGACGCCACGCTTCGGAAGTTCCTGGAGCAACACCGCCGCGTTTTTGTCGTGATTTGCCGCGGGCGTGATCGACCAGAATTCGCCTGATCATTTCTGAAGCCACCGCTGCAAAATGTGCTTTGCTCTGCCAATCAGCTCGTGTTTGCTGGATCAGCCGCAGATAGGCCTCATGAACCAGGGCCGTCGGCTGAAGCGTGTGGCTCGGCCGTTCCTGGTGCAGGTAATGCGCGGCTAATGCACGCAGCTCGTCATAGACCAAGGGCATGAGACGATCTGCCGCGCTTCGATCGCCAGACTTCATGGCATCGAGGATTTCGGTGGCATCCGACGGCAGAGGGGCATTCCCAAGAAACGATGGGAGGCGGCGGCGACGGCCGACAAGGTCGGCGCACACACGATCGCCATCAGTCTAGCGAGAGTCATGGTCATCATGGCAGGACCTTGTCGAATCCTTGAGCGTCCGACCGGTTGACCAGCCTTTGTCGCGTGAGAGTGGTCCGCACCCTCAACAATCGACAGGAGACCAGTCATGAACCGCATCTCAGTCATCTCGTGCATTGCACTTTTCGCCGTAACCTCGATGGCCCAAGCACAGCTCGTCGCCGATGGCACTTTCGACAACCTGCCGGTTGGCACAGCCCCCAACTGCAGTCAATACGCGGGTGCGTGGGGTTGGCCCGCCAACTACGTTTCGGCCGGCACTTGTGAACCGGAATCCGCTGCTTTCCAGACCGTGCCGACAGGTTCCTTTGAGGCCGGCGCCGTCGGCAACTCGCTGCAGCTACACGTGGTCAACGCGCCCACACCGGTGGGATATCAGTTGCCCAACATTCTCACGCGAACGATCCAGGAAGAGGCTGAACAGCTGATCCTGGTCAAGTTCAGCATCTGGGTGCCGCAACCGGGAGTGAAGGGCGGCTCCGTCTACGTCGGCGGCGATCATGGGGGCGGCGGCTTTGGGTTCGCAACAGATCGTGGGCCACAAATGTCCTGGTTGGCCAATGGCACATGGATTCGCGCGAACCCCGGTGGGCAGGGTCCGGTGGTCTTGCTGCAGAATTACCCGACTGGGGCGTGGCTCAACGTCAAACTTGTCATAGACCTCGTCAACGACACATATGATGTCTGGTACAGCATGCTGCCGAGCGGACCATTCACGCTCATTGCGGTCGACGCGCCGTTTCGTTCAGGATCGCTGGACCATTTGGACCGGTTTACCGTCGCGAATTTCGATTTCCCGCAGATCGAGACAGCGCTGATGTTTGTCGACAATGTGAGCGTGGTGGTGACGCACGTGAGCGACATCAACACAGACGGCCACGTGGATGTCAACGATCTGCTTGCCGTGATCAGCGCGTGGGGCGCGTGCCCGGCGCCGCCGACCGCCTGCCCCGCCGATGTCAACCACAATGGCACCGTTGACGTGAACGATCTGCTATCGGTGATTACACACTGGGGGTGAGCATGTCACGCAAGGCACGTGTTTGGCGATCAGCCGCCCAAGTTCATGAAGAGGGTTGCTCTCGGGAGTGCCTCAAGCCGTCGCGGCCCGGCGGCGGCTTGCTTGTTGACATGGATGCTGATCGAGCAGGCTCGCTGTCACATGCTGGATCGCGATGTGGTAGTCACGGTCGCGTCGTTCTCTGTTCCCCGCGTCAGCACATGACCCGCCTGGAAGGGCGACAGTCGTTGCGGTGTTTGCGGCCGGTGACTTGCCCTCCCTCACCCCACTAGGCGAGAATGGCGGCTCGACCCCCTCACCGGCCCGGATCGCCACTCCACGCCCAGACATGGATGTCGCCGACGCGAGCATCGTGCCGCATCATGTCCTCAGACGTCGCGCGCCTCCTCAACAGCCTGCGCAAGAGCCACCGCCCGGCGGCGGATGAGCTGTTTCCGCTCGTCATGGGCGAACTGCGAAGCCGAGGCATCGCGGCTTCTTCGCCACGAGCGCCCCGAGCACACCTTGCAGGCCACGGCCCTTGTGCGTACATGCGGCTGGTGCGGCAAGATGAGGCGCAATGGCAGGATCGGGCACATTTCCTCGCCGTCGCTGCCCAAGCCATGCGGTTCATCCTGGTCGCTCACTCCCGCCAGAGAAAAACCGCCAAACGCGGCGGTGCGCGTGACGGGTCCCCCCTCGATTCCGCGCTTTTGGTGATGTACGAGACCTCCGCGAGCGTCGACGTGGAGGCCTTGAATGCTGCGCTGTCGGAATTGTCCGCCATCCGGCCTCGTGCCGCGCAGGTTGTCGATATGCGGTTCTTGGATCGAGGGTCCAGCCGCCAACTCCCCCACTCGCAATGCAAACCCGACTCCCTAATGTGACTCCTCTTACATTGCGAGTCGATTCGAACTCCCGCCGCTGGCCGTGGTCCAGATGGCGGCAGGCAGATCTCAAGATCAGATCACCATGACCATGCCCGAACCATCTTTGATACGGCCGACCAGCGCCTGTGAACGCCTCCATGTCATCGACATCCTGCGCGGCCTGGCCCTGCTGGGAATGATCCTCGTCCACTTTCACGATCACTCGCAGGAGATCGGCGGCGTGAACGATCTCATACGCACATTGATCTGGCGACTGGCCGAGACCAAGTCGCATGGCACGTTTGCGCTGCTCTTCGGCGCGGGCTTCGCGCTGCAGTTGCAGCGGGCGGATGCGCGCAGCGCGCCCTTCGCGCTCATCTACCTTCGTCGGCTGTTCGTGCTCGCGCTGTTCGGCTTCGCGGCGCACTCGCTGTTCGGCTTCAACGTCCTCCTTGGCTACGCGGTCTGGGGTGTGCCGCTGCTGCTGATCCGCCGATGGTCGACGCGCGCGCTCATCATCACGGCCATTCTCTCGACGCTGTCCATGACGATCTACGCACTGATCCATGAGGCGTGGGCAGTCGCAGCCTTGGGGCGCGACGGCGCCGAGGCCCACTTCCAGGCGATTCAGGCGAAGGCGATCGAGGTGAACTCGGCGCTGCATGCTGCCGAGGATCAGGCGAACTACCCGCATCTGGTGCTGGCGCGCCTGCACCACATGGCCTGGTTCTACACCATGCCGTTCTGCTTCCTTCCCGGCGCGCAGGTCGCGCTGTTCATCGCCGGCCTGCTCGCGGTGCGGCATCGCATCTTTGAGCAGCCGCTCGCGCACAAACGCGTCATAGTGTCCATGATGGCCTTCGGCGTGATCGGGTGGTTCGCGGACAACTGGCTGCCGCCAGGAGGCTGGTCGCTCTTTGGCCTTCTGCGCGATCAGTGGCTGGCCTTCACCTACATCGGCGGCGTGCTGCTGCTGCTGGCGTACTTTCCGCGCTGGATCGAACGCCTGCGGCCGATCGGCCAGGCCGGACGGATGGCTATGACCAACTACCTCCTGCAGATCATGGTGCTGGATGTGCTGTTTTCCGGTTACGGCCTGCATGTGCCGGACATTCGGCCGATCTTCGTGCCGCTGGCCACGGCGCTGCTGTTCGGTTTCCTGGCAGCGATGAGCATGCTCTGGCTCGCGCGCTACCGCTTCGGCCCTGCGGAATGGGCGTGGCGCTCGCTGACCGACGGCCGCGCGCAGCCGACGCGTCGCCTGAGAGAGCCGCACGTCACCGGCGTCATGCCGGCAAGCGCTTCGCAGACGCCGACGCACTGAGTCGACGATTGGCTCTACAGTGACGTGAATGCCGTCTGAGTATGCCCCACGCGCCGATGTCCGCAATCCGGCTGCAACACAGCGCGCCGACGTGGAGGTGCGCCAGATCGGCGCGCTGCTGGACGCGCTGCCGTGCGGTGCGGCGCTCATCGACCGCTCCGGCTGCATCGTGAGACTGAATGCGCGGTTGTGCGAGATGATGCAGCGCAGCGCTGACCGGCTGGTTGGACGAACGCTGCTCGAGTTGTACGCCGACGAGGCTGAGCGCAAGGTCATCCGGCAGGTGCTGGCGCATTTCGATGAGCCGCGCGAGCATGAGTTTCGCCTGCCGCTGCCGGACGGGGCGTTTCTGCCGGTGATTGTGTGCGGACGGGCCTTGCGCGGCGAAGACGGGCACACGGAGCATCGGCTTGTGACGCTGGTTGACCTCTCCGGGCACAAGCGAGCGGAGCGCGACCTGCGCGAGCGCTACCAGGACATCGCTGAGCTCAGCGACACTGTGCTCGAGCAGGCCCTGCAGTTGAAGCGGTATTCGAAGGAACTCGAGCAGCGCGTTCGCGAACGCACACACGATCTGCACGTGGCGAACATGGAGGCGATCTACATGCTCGCGGTCGCCAGCGAGGCCAAGGACCTCGATACCGGCGCGCACGTTCGTCGCATCGAGAACCTGACGCGACTGCTGGCGCTTGAACTCGGGCTTTCCGGCGGCGACGCAGAACGCATGGGTTATTCCGCGATCCTGCACGACGTCGGCAAGATCCACGTGCCCGATGAAATCCTTCGCAAGCCCGGTCCGTTGTCCGAAGAAGAATGGACCACCATGCGCAGCCACACGATCGCCGGCGAGCGCATCCTTTCGCGCGAGCCGTTCTTCGGCCTGGCACGCAGCATCGCGCGCAGCCATCATGAGAACTGGGATGGCAGCGGCTACCCCGACGGCCTGAAGGGATCATCGATCCCGCTCGAGGCGCGCGTCGTCCGTGTCGCGGACGTGTACGACGCGCTCACCTCCACGAGGCCCTACAAGATTGCGTGGAAGCCCGATGCGGCGGCGGCGACCATCGAGAAGGAGCAGCAGCGCCTGTTCGATCCAACGGTCGCTCGCGCGTTCATGCGTTTGTTCCAGCGCAAGGCCCTCGCGGGAGCAGGCTCGACGACGGGTGGACCGGAATCGTAACTCGAGTCTCAGCCCGAGTCTCAGAAGGGGCTGCCGATCGGCGATTTCACGGTGGGGCGGCCTTCGCGTTTCAGCCAGTTGAGCAGTTGCAAGATGCTGGCGGTGGCAAGGCAGACCGACGTGTCGGCCGCTCCGTAATACATATATAAGGTGTCGCCGTCGTCAGCCACGGTGCAGCCGCACGGGAAGACGACGTTGTCGACATCGCCTTCGCGCTCGTACGTCTCTTCAGGACCGAAGACCCAGTTGTCGCCTCGGAAGAGACACTTCTCCGGATTCTCGAGATCGAACAGCGCCAAGCCAAGCCGGTACAGACATCCGCCCGCGGTTTGCCTGACGCCGTGATAGATCATCAGCCAGCCTTCGGGAGTCTCGACCAGTGGCGGCGAGAGTCCGATCTTGTTGGCATCCCACCAGCCGCCGCGACGCGCTTCAAGGATCATGCGGTGGTCGCCCCAGTGGCGCAGGTCGGGCGAGTACGAAATCCAGATGTGGGCTCCGTATCCTGCTACAGGCCGGTGAATCATCGCCCAGCGGCCCTTGACACGGCGCGGCAGAAGGGCAGCATCCTTGTCTTCGGGCGACATCGTCACGCCCAATCGCTCGAAGGTGACGAAGTCCTTGGTCATCGCCAGCGACACGCCGGGGCCGCCGCGCGAATACGACGTGTAGACGACCGCGTAATGCTCGAGATCGGGAATGTACGTGATGCGAGGGTCCTCGATTCCCCAGAGTTCCTCCGGATACTTGTCGGGTTCCGGCGACAGGGCCGGCTGCGGATGGATTCTCCAGTCATTGATGCCGTCGGACGAGCGAGCCACGCCCAGGTGCGAATGGCCACGATGATCCTCAACGCGGCAAAGCAGCAGCGTCTCGCCGTCGGGCAGGCGCACGGATGCTGCGTTGAAGACGGAGTTCGCCGAATAAGGCCAGTCGGCGGCTGTGAGGATGGGATTGTCAGGATGCCTCTGGAACAGCGATTCCTGATGCAGATTGCGCCGCATGAGTCGTTCGGTCGTCATGATCAGTGTTCCTGCAGGACCGTACGGTCGTCGGGCAGCCCAAACGCATCATCGGTCGCGTCATCGCCAACCGATGGCGCCACCCCGCCCTCGACCGCATGCATGGCGGTGAGCGACAACAGGTACGCCAGCGTCGATTCGGCGCCCTGGTTGCGATTGAGGCGATCGGGATGGATCGCATCGCAGCAGCCTCCGGTCAGCGCGTCGAAGACCGGGACTCCCAGATCATTGCGGCCAAGGAACCAGTCGAAGGCGCGCTGGGCCTCGCGCTGCCATCGTTCCTCGCCCGTGACTGCATGGGCGGCCAGACACGCCTCCAACGCGCAGTTCGCCTCGATGGGCTGTTGATCGAATCGCGCCCGCGAGCCGCCGCGCGATGCGAATCCGTTGCAGCCCACAGGCATGAACCAGCCTTCCTCAGCGATCTGAAAATGGCAGAGCCAGATGAGCGATTCCAACCCTGTGTTCAGCATGGAGGCATCGCGGAGAGCCTGGCCCGTGACGATCAGGGCCTGCGGCAGCCGGCCGTTGCAGTAGGTCATGTGTTCCTCGAACCAGCACCACTCGCTGTCGTGCGTGGTCTCGTAGAGATTCACCAGACGCTGCGCGACGGCGGCGCGAACGTCGGCGGCAATGCGATCGCCGGCGAATCGCTTGAGGTACTCATCCAGACCGAGCAGCGTAAACGCCCAGGCGCGCGGGCTCGTGAACTCCGCTGCGGGCAACAGCGCCGCTTCGAACAATTGGCCGGCCCATTCGCGCAACGGCACATGCGTGGAATGAGAAACTGTCGTTCCGAGGGCCCACAGCGCCCGGCCATGGCTGTCTTCGGAGCCCGCTTCCTCCATCCACGCGCGGCCGTAGGTCATGAAGTTGCGGAACCGGCGATTCTTGGCGTTGAAAGCATATTGCACGAAGGCCGCATAGCGCGGCAGTAGGTCGCGCATCGGTCCGCCGTTCAGTTGCTCCAGCCGCATCATCAGGATCAAAGCGCGGGCGTTGTCGTCCAGCGAGTAGCCCTCGGCACAGTTGGGAATGCTGCCGACGGCGTGCTGCAGCAGACCGGTGTCATCGGTCAACCGCCGAAGGTGCTCGAGTTCGATCGTGGGCAGTTCCAATGCCGCGCCGGGCAGCAGCGGCTCGGTCACGGCGCGAACACGCATCTGGCGATCGAGCAGCATGCGCTCGAAGCACTTCAGATATCGGCTGGCGACGTTGGGCCATGTCATGTGCCGCGTGTAAAGGTATGCACGCTTGCGCATGGCGTCGCGCGCGGCCGGATTGGACAGAAGGCCGATGACCGCCGCCGCGATGGACTCGCTTTCAGGATCGACCAATATGCCGCGCTCATCGGCAAGCAGTTCGCGCGCATGCCAGAATCTCGTAGCGACCACCGCCTTGCCTGCACCCAGCGCGTACGCCAACGTCCCGGAGCAGATCTGCTCGAGGCGCGGATAGGGCGCGATATAGATGTCGGCGGCGCTGAGATACTCGTTCAGCTCCAACGGCGTGATGTAGCGATTATGGAACAGGACGTGCCCTTCCATTCGCAGGTCCTTCACGAGCTTCTGCAACCGATTGCGATAGGCCTCTCCCTCGTGCCGGCGCAGGCTCGGATGGGTGGCTCCCACCACCATGTACACGGTGTCCGGGTGCTCGCGCACGATGGCGGGCATGGCGCGAATGACATGCTCGATGCCTTTGCCAGGCCCGAGCAGTCCGAAGGTCAGGAGCATGTTCTGGCCGCCGGCCCGAAACTTGTCCTTGTAGAAACTGGGATCGACAAACGGCATGTCCGGGATGCCGTGCGGAATGACGTCGATGCGATCGGGATCGGCCCCGTACACGTCGTGCAGAAACTCGGCTCCGAGCGTGGTCATGACCACCAGCCGGTCGCATCGCTCCATGAGCCGTTCCATCACGGCGCGCTGTGTTGATTCCGGATCGCGAAGCACGGTGTGCAGCGTCGCGGCGACAGGCATGCGCAGAGTCCGCAGCAGCGTGAGCACGTGCGCGCCGGCCGCGCCGCCGAAGATCCCGAACTCATGCTGCAGCGAGATGACCTCGAAGTCGTTGATGTTCAGAAACTCGCCGGCTCGCTCGTAGGAATTGCGCTCACGCTCGGCGATCTCGAACCATACGTCGGTGGGATAGTCGTAGCCCTCCACCACGTCCGTGATCGGCATGACAGCGACGTTCCCGGGCGGGAGCACGCGCGACAGCGCGGCCCGCAGGTCGGCCGTGAACGACGCAATTCCACATTGCCGCGGCAGGTGCGTGCCCACGAGGGCGACGCGACCTTGAAACTGGTTGCCCTGTGTGCATCGCATCATCATCATGGACGGCAGGTGCGAGCTGGCTCATGCCCGCCGCCCGCGGCTCGCACACGCTCACACATCGATGGATGTCGAAGGCGCGAGCAAGTCCTCAGATGCGGCGCGATGCGGGCGTTGCGGTCGGTATTCCGACAACAGGTCCGGCGAATAGCCGGCTGGCGGAACAGCGGCGATGCGCCGCGTCGGCGTTCGAGCATGCCTGCGCGGCTCATCGACGACGTTCGCCCTCTGAAGGCGATCAATGGCCAGTTTCCGTGCATTTCGTGCGTATCCGGGCATTCGAGATCTTCATCCTCGCATTCACACGCCACCAATGGCGGCGATATTCAGAGCACAGCATTGTGCAAGTTCAGCGTGCCAATGTCTGTAGGTATTCAGCCGCAATCGCCCGTGTGGCTAATCACCCATTCAAGCCGTGTGATCGATGGCAGCGATCGCTCTCGCCTCAGGCGTTCGTCGCGCGAGCGCCGGGCGATCGGGCGCGGCCGCGACGGCGGGCTGCGCCGCGGCCGGCTCGGCGCTGGGTGCCCGCGCGGTGCCGGCGCGAACGGCCGTTGTGCGAATCCGTCATCGAGGCGGCGGCGCCCTGCTTCGCCGGCGCGCCGTTGGCCGACGAGCGTCTGCGCGAGCCGCCGCGGCGCGAGCGCGGGCTGTGAAGCCACTCGCGCGTCAGCCATGCGCCCGCAGCGGCGGCCGCGGTCGCAGCAAGCGCAGCTGCCGTCGTCGAGACCGGGTGCATCCGCGCCGTCGTGTACAGGCTCCGTGCGTGCACGCGTCCATCGTACTCGCCGCGCTCCTGCAGGTTCTCATCCGGCTCGTGGAGACTTCCGAAGACGTGATCCTCCGGCTCATCGGTCTGCTGCCCGGTCACCATCAGGCGCTCCATGATCAGGTCCGTCAGACGCGGCAGCCAATGGGCCGCGGCGGTCATGGCCCGTCCGCCGCCTCCAATGACCACTTCGCGCTTGGGATGCACGGCGCAATGCAGAATCGCGTGCGCCACCAGCGCGGGGTCATACACCGGCATCGGATTCTGCGGCTTCACACGCATGTAGTTGCGCGCATGCGTCGTGTACGGCGTGTCGATGGCGCTGGGCTTGATCAGGCAGACGGCAATAGGCGTGCCCTGCTCCTCAAGTTCCATGCGGAACGCATCGGTGAAGCCCTTGACGGCGTGTTTGGACGCGCAGTACATGCCCTGCATCGGAATGGAGAGATCCGAGAGCACACTGCCGACGTTGATGATCACGCCGCCGCGCGGCCGCATGAATTCGGCCGCGAGCAGCGAGCCGTTCACCACACCCCAGAAATTGGTCTCAAACAGCCGGCGGTGATCACTCGGTGCGACCTCTTCCAGTCGCCCGTAGATCGACACGCCGGCGTTGTTGATCCACGTGTCGATGCGGCCGAACTCCCTGATGGCCGCGTCGGCGACAGCCCGAAGCGCCTGCTGGTCAGCGACGTCTGCCGAAGCCGCGACGGCTGTGCCGCCGTTGTCGTTGATTTCCTGCGCCAGTTGCTGCAACGCGTCGTCATCGCGCGAGCACAGCACCAGATGAGCGCCGCGCTCAGCCGCCTGGCGGGCCGTCACCAGGCCGATGCCGCTGCTGGCGCCCGTAAGCACCACCACTTGATCTTCGAGTTTCGCTCCAGATCGATGCATATCTGTGGTCCTTTCATTGATTGGCGCTCAGAACCCTCCGGGTGGGCGCTTGTCGGGCGTTCGAGCCGAGGTCGTCGAGACCGCGCGCCGCGCCACGCTGTCGAGGGCGCTGGGGTGTGCGATCGAGTTTGGTGCGTTGAGATTCGCGCCGTCGTCCACGCCGACACCCAGTCGCGTCACCAGTTCGCCTCCCAGCCAGCCACCGAGCACCGCGACAGCCAGCCCCGCCAGCGACAAGGCGACTGCCAGCGGCGGCGGCGAGGACGCGTCGGCCGTGCGAAGCGCGAAACTGATGGCAAACAACGACAGAGCCGCAACATTCACGATCGCATGGGTCAGGCCGATGCGATTGGCGCGTGTACCTCGTGGGATAGCCGACCAGTCGATGATGCCGAAGACAGCCGCCAACAGGCCTGTGATCAGGCCCGCGAGGATCATCCAGTAGGCAGCGTTCGCCACGCCAAGGTTGCGCGTGAACAGGAAGATGACGTCAAACACCGCCGCCGTGCCCAGCAGGCCCAGAGGGAATACGACCAGCATCTGATGGACGGAATGCCCAAGGACGCGCGCGCGGCTGCGCATGATGCTCGCTCCTTCGAGTTTGCTGGGCGATGTCTCGTCACGCTACGCGCGGCCCTTCCCCAGGTGGATCAGGAAATCAACCGGTTCCCGATGAGCATCGATCAGCACCGGCATTCGCCTGCTTTCGAGCGCTCGCCTGCCGCGCGCCCGTCGCCGTGTGACCGTGGACCGCGCCATTACTCGATGACGTCCGATCCTTCGAGCGACGATTCGAAAAGCGGATACGGCCTGCCTCCGCCACCAGCAGTTCACCCGGGAGCATCGCATGCCAGCCTGAATCGCTCAGGGGACATGTCGCGATGACCACACCGCGGTTGACGTCATCGGTTGCAGCGGCGACGGCAACCTCCATCTCCGGGTCCTCGAGGTGTGTCACGCGCCCGTCGCCAATCCGCACTCCGTGAAAATGCAGACCCTTGAAGCCGCCGACGTCATGCCACGCGAAGAGCCGCTCACCATCAGCGAGGATGCAGTTCAGTTTGCCCATGCGGTTGATGTCATGGAACTGCTCGGCAAGCCAGTTCCAGTCGTCGGTTGTTGCGAGCGGATGATGGCGCTCCACCATGGCATCGAGAACGGCGCAGAACACTCGCTCGGAATCGGTGTCGCCGATCGGCTGATATCGCTCCAGGAGCAGCCGCTCCGACGCTTTGCGGATGGTTCCGTTGTGCGCGAAGCAGTAGAAACGGCTGTCGAGTTCACGCGCGAACGGGTGCGTGTCAGCATGCTTGGGCGGGCCACCGATCGTCGCGTGACGCACGTGCGCGATGTACATGTGCGAGACGAGGCTGTCGTAGCCGGCGAGGAACTCGGCGTAGCCGCTTCGTCGCCACGACAGCGGCTCCTTCACGATCGACAGCGAGCGCCCGTCGTACCAGGCCAGGCCCCAGCCGTCGGGATTCTCGGCATCGCGCAGGGCGAAGGCGCCGATCGAGAACTTGGCCGCGACCGGATGTGCAAAGCACATGGCCATCAGTTCACACATGCGCGCCTCCGGTGGCGGCGGTCGCCGTCGCGGGACGGTTCGACGGCACATCGTGAGCCGACTTGAGCCCCGCGGCAAGTCGATCAATCGAATCGCGAATCAAGGCCTGCCAGCCGCCTTTCTCGCGGTACAGCGCTCGCTGCCGCTCGGCGCCGGTCTCGAATTTCTCAATCGGCAGGATTCGCATGATGTGGGCATGGTCGCCCGATTCGCGGGCCACGGGCATGAGCCGCTCGACCAGTTCAGCCAGTTCGGTGCCCAGGGCCCGGCGCTTGCCCTTGACGGTGCGGATGTAGGTGGCGGCCAGTCCATAGCGCGCCGCCAGCCAGCGGCTCTCGGTGTTGATCCATTCGCGGCGGCGGTCGCTGCGCTGCGCATCGGGATTCTCCGCCATGAGGCGGCGCGTCGAGATGACCAGCGAGCGAATGATCGCGCTCAGTGCCATCGCAACATCGAGGCTGGCCGGCGCATCGCAGATGCGAAACTCGATGGTGCCAAGGTCGGGTCGCGGCCGAATGTCCCACTTGATGCCCTTGAACGATTGCAGCGCGTTGCAGTCGCGCATCACCTGGCAATAGGTGCGGAAGTCGCGCCAGTTCTGGAACTGAGGCGGCACGCCGGAGTGCGCCACCAGGCCATAGAGCACCGCGCGCGAGGAGGCCAGGCCGGTGTCCACTCCCTGCCAGAACGGCGAGTTGGCTGACAGCGCCAGCAGGTGCGGCAGATACTGCACGAGGATGTTCATAAGTCCCACAGCCTGGTCGCCGCTCGAGACGCCGATGTGCACGTGCAGGCCGAACGCGACGCGGTGATATGTGATCCATCCCAACCGATTGACGATGCGGGCATAGCGCGGGTCCTCCGTCACCGCGCTGGCATTGATGCGCTGAAATGGATGCGTGCCGAACAGGGCCAGGTCGTAACCCAGCGAGCCGGCAATATTGCGCGCCCGCGCCAGCCGCGCGATGATCTGCTGCCGCGCCTGCGTTACATCGCTGCACACGCCTGTACGAACCTCCAGCATCGACTGCATCAATTCAGCGCCGAGCCCTTCCACGCCATCGTGCGCGCAGGCGTCGAGGATGCGCGGTGCGCCGGGCACGAGTTGGCCGTCCTCCTTGTCGAGAATCGGCAACTCCAGTTCCACGCCGATCGACTGCCCCGGTGAGGACTTGAAGATCAGTTCCTCCTCCGGGTGCGCCGCCGGCGTGTCAGCATGCGGATCCGCGCCTGCAGGGATGTTCTTGGTTTCGACCCTGATCATGGTCCATGACCACAGGGGGCCTGGGGACTCAGGATCCCACGCGCCCCACCGCGCGCGCAGTGATCTCGGTCGCCGTTTACCCGTGGCGACCTTCTATACGGGCCGGTCCGCACGTTGCCTGTAGGGCCAACTCCGCAATCAGCGCGCGGCCGAGAGCAGCCGGCTTACTGCGAAGATCTCGGAGTGTGGATGGCATCGGTCGCGGCAGGCGTCGCACAGGATGTCGGCCGCCAGCGCTCCGAAGGTAATTCCGTTGCCTCCGTAACCTGCCGCCACGAACAGGCCCGGATGGACGGGAACCTGGCCGATGATGGGAAGTCCGTCGTCCGATTCGCCGAACGTCCCGGCCCATGCACAATCGATCGGTAGGGTGATGCCGCCAAACAGTCGCTGGACGCGATCCTTGAGTTCTCGAACCTTGTCCGGCAGAAGCGCGTCTCGTGCCTTGGGATCTTGGAATGGCACATCCCCGCCGCCGACGATCACTCGCCCGTCTGCCGTCGTCCGCAGATAAAGGTAGGGACGGGCCGACTCCCAGATCAGCATGCCATCGCGCCATGGCAGCCGCGACATGGGCGGGCTCGCAATGACGTAGGTTGATTGCAGGGACCCCAGCGGCCATCCAAGGATCGACTGCGTCTCGTAGCCAGCGGCGAGGATCACCTTGCGAGCGCTCACGCACGGGCCGCGTCGAGTGGTAGCGGCGATTCGATCACCGGCTGGCTGGAGATCGATCACTTCCGTCAGTGGATACACATCAGCCCCATCCCGGATGGCGCGTGATAGGAGGGCGCATGTGAGTCGCAACGGGTCGGCTTCGGCCGCCAATTCCGAGAGAAGCGCGGCGGGTGCGGAGAACGGGACAACGGCCTCAACCTCTCCGCCTGCGAGAAAGTCGACTGCAAATCCCGCCTTGCGCCGGTATACCGCCTCCTGATGAAGATCTTCAACGTCGTCAGGACCGCTCGCGAAATACAGGCTTCTTCGCCAGGCAAAGCCGCATTCGATGTCAAGCCTATCGATCCGGTCCGCAAGCGAGAGCAATGCGCGATGGCTGGCGTGGTAGGCGGCGGCCGCGTATTCCCAACCACCGCGATCCTGTAACTCCGTCAACGATGCATCAAGTTCGTACATCAGCAGCGAGGTGCTGGCCACAGTGCTTCCGGCTGCAATTGGACGCTTATCCACAACGATAACCTTCATGCCATCGGCGGCAAGCGCCTCGGTCGCCAGAGCACCAGTGATTCCGCCGCCGATGATCAGGACATCGCAGGCCTCATCGTGATCGAGCGGAAGACAGGGCAGATTGTCAATCTGCGTCGTCGTTGTCTGCCAGATTGAACGGCCTGTGCGAAGGTCCACGCCTGCACACTACGAACGTCTGCGAGGCAGCCCATCCGTTATTGCGCGATCTTCGAACCTCTGATTAGGGAGTTTGCCTGATAGTGCCGGGCAGGGCATCGGTTACCGTCATTTGTGCATCAGAACGAAGCACGAGAGTTGGGTTGCGCGCATCGACATGAGCGCCGATGAGCGTTTTTCTGCGAGGCGTCTCCGCGCCTGCTGGATGGCGGAGGGCCGTGAAGCCCGATCGGTTCATCATTTGTTGGAACCCACCGACCATGCACGCAACTGTCGAGCCGCGCGAACCTGCGATTTCTCCTGTAACTCCAGATGGGCCGGACGCGCAACTCACCGAGTTGCTGCGAGCGTTGCTGGCGTTGCGCGAAGGCGATGCGACCGTACGGCTGCCGGCTGCGTGGACCGGCCTCGGCGGCAAGGTCGCGGATGTCTTTAACCAGATTGCCGAACGCAATGAGCGCATGACGACTGAACTGGCGCGACTCAGCCAGGTGGTGGGCAAGGAAGGCCGGCTCAGCCAGCGATCGACGATGGTTGACGTCCCCGGTTTCTGGCGCGAGTCGCTGGATTCAGTCAACGCACTGATTGATGATCTGGTGCATCCGACGAGTGAGACCGCGCGGGTCATCGGCGCGGTGGCTCAGGGCGATCTCTCGCAGACCATGGCGCTGGAGATCGATGAGCGCCCACTCAGAGGCGAGTTCCTTCGCACCGCCAAGACTATCAACAAGATGGTGGAGCAGCTCGGCTCTTTCGCCGCCGAGGTGACGCGCGTGGCCCGCGAAGTGGGCACGGAGGGCAAGCTCGGTGGCCAGGCCAAGGTCAAGGGCGTCGCAGGCACGTGGAAGGCCCTCACCGATTCGGTGAACTCAATGGCCGGCAACCTTACGGCCCAGGTGCGCAACATCGCTGACGTCACAACGGCTGTGGCCAACGGCGACCTGTCGAAGAAGATCGCGGTGGACGTCACCGGGGAGTTCCTCGAACTCAAGAACACCATCAACACGATGGTGGATCAGTTGCGTTCGTTCGCTTCGGAAGTGACGCGCGTGGCCCGCGAAGTGGGCACCGAAGGCAAACTCGGCGGCCAGGCCGACGTGCAGGGCGTCGCCGGAACATGGAAGGATCTCACCGACAGCGTCAACCTGATGGCGGGCAACCTTACCGGCCAGGTGCGCAATATCGACGCCGTCATCGGCTCGGTGGCCAAGGGCGATCTGTCGAAGAAGATCACCGTCGACGTCAAGGGCGAGATTCTGGTCTTGAAGAACACCATCAACACGATGGTGGATCAATTGCGTTCGTTCGCCTCGGAAGTGACGCGCGTGGCACGCGAGGTCGGATCGGAAGGCAAACTGGGCGGTCAGGCGCAGGTCGAAGGCGTGGCCGG
>Ga0111538_10004847_pt1 | contig 18530 bp, 18 predicted proteins | sample SoiMethybrSBSTD1_FD_79669 | JGI IMG/M metagenome (GOLD analysis project Ga0111538, IMG submission 79669) | Bulk soil microbial communities from a Populus tree surrounding site in Tennessee, USA - Soil MetaG P. TD hybrid SBSTD1 (version 2)... | ecosystem: Environmental > Terrestrial > Soil >...
CGTGAGGAGGCGCTCTGGCTCGGCTACGTCGTGCTTTCAACGATCTCGGTCGCCGCCTTCATCGCGTTCAACGTCTGGATCATCGCCACCGCCACGAGCTGAGCCCCACGCCGCGCCTTCCCCGAGGAGGGCTTCTACCGACGCCGCGATGTCCCGCGCGCGCTCCCCGCGGCCGCGCGTCGCCGCGCCCGTCGCGTCTTCGAGCGCCGCCGGCTGCGCGTCGAGCGGCAGCGCGAGGATCTCTGCCTGGGCGCGCCGCCGGAGCTCATCGCCGACGAGCGCCGCCATCTCGGCGACCGCCGCCAGCCCGAGCGCCGCGCGGTCGGCCCGGGCCGACGCCGCCGCCAGCCGCGCCGTGAGCGCCTGCCGTAGCCGGTCGGAGATTCGCACGCGGCCGTGGCCGATCCGCGTCAGGTCGAGAGCAATCGGTCCCCACTCGAGCGAGAGCGACCCGGCGACCGTCTCGACGAACGGGGCCAGCGGCGGCGCGGACTGCGCGGCCACCGCCGCCACGACGCCCCGCCAGACGGCGGCCGGGAGCGGCCGGCTCTCCGCCGCTGTCGGCTCACGGGCGAGGATTGTCACCAGATCGCCGTCGGGCCGGAGAAGCAGATGGTCGTCGAGCCGCTGCCCGAGCGCCCAGAGCACGCAGTAGACACCGTCGGGCGCGTCGACGATCCGGCGCGGCGAGTGTCGCGCGACGCCCTGCCAGTCCGGCCGGTAGTACGCCCCGCCGCGCCAGACGACCTTTTCGATCCGCCCGCGCGTCTGCACGTAGAGATCGTCGGCCGGGAAGACGCGCTCGGCGGGCGCGGGCGTCCACGTCAGAGCGCCCTGCATGAAGGCGGCGAGCGGGTCCGCCGACATCGACTCGTAACGAAACGATTCGAGCAGCGCGAGAAAGAGCTGCTCGGTCGGATAGGGGCCTCGATACGCCAGCGGCCCGATTCGCTGCGCGGCGGCCAGCTCGGCGATGAGGTTCAGGACGGCGGTGCCACCCCCTGGGGGAAGCCGCGCGGGCTCGGCGAGCGCGGGAATCCGATCGATCCGCGTCCAGTCGAGCGCCTCGAAGATGGTGAGGGGGGTGCCGCGCCACTCGGCGCCGGACAGCTCCGGCGCATGCCAGAGCCGATCAGACCAGCCCCATGGCGCGTCGCGAGTCGCGTGGGGCTCGATGCCGAGCCACGACCGATCGGGAATGCGCACCCAGGCGCGCTCGAGAGCACCGTCGGCGGAGCGGTCCATCAGCGCAACGAGCGTCCCCCGGCGATCGACGGCCCGCACGAAGCGCAATGATACAATGCGATCTTGTCAATGATGACCTGGCGCTCGGCTCTCGAGCTCGCGGGCCTCGTCCGGCAGAAAGAGGTGAAGCCGCTCGAGGTGCTCGACGCCGTGCTCGCGCGGCTCGACGCGCTGAATCCGACGCTCAACGCCTTCTGCCTCGTCGCCGCCGACACCGCGCGCGTCGCCGCGCGCGAGGCGGAGATCGCCGTCATGAAGGGCGAGCCGATCGGCCCGCTCCACGGCGTTCCAATCTCGATCAAGGACGTCCTGCCGACGCGCGGCCTCACGACCACCGGCGGCTCGCGGCTCTACGAAGACTTCGTTCCCGAGCACGACGCGCTCGCGGTGGGTCGGCTGAGGGCGGCCGGCACGGTGCTCTTCGGCAAGACCAACACTTCCGAGTTCGGCTACAAGGCGATCACCGAGAACCCGCTCTTCGGCGTCACGCGCAATCCGTGGGACACGAGCCTGACGCCCGGCGGCTCGAGCGGCGGCGCCGCGGCGGCGGTGGCCAGCGGCATCGGGCCCCTGGCGCTGGGTACCGACGGCGGCGGCTCGCTCCGCATCCCGGCCGCGTTCTGCGGCGTGTACGGCTTCAAGCCCTCGCTCGGCCGCGTCCCGGACCGTCCGGTCTTCGGCGGCTTTGAGCGCGTCGGGCACGTCGGGCCGATCACGCGCACTGTTCGGGACGCGGCGGCCGTGCTCGACGTCATCGCCGGTGGCGACGACCGCGACCGCGAATCGCTGCCGCGCGAGGCCGGCTCGTATCTTCAAGCGTGTGACATGGACGTGAAGGGGCTCAACGTCGCGTGGGCGCCCGATCTCGGCTACGCGGCGGTCGATCCGAGAGTCCTGGCGGTCTGCGAGAACGCGGCGGGAATCTTCGAGACGCTCGGCTGCCACGTCGAGGTCGTCAATCCGGGCTGGGAGAATCCCGAGGAGCAGTTCACCACGATGATCGCGGCCCAGTTCTACGCGGCGTGGTCCGATCGGCTCCCGGACGCGGAGCCCCGCATGGATCCGTCGCTTGTGCGGCTCATCCGCCGGGGCGGCGCGGTCAGCGCGCGCGACTACCTGCGCGCGGCCGCCTTCGTGGAGACCTACTGGGCCGAGGTGCAGACCTTTCTCGAGCGCTTCGACGTGCTGCTCATGCCGACCGTCGCAGTGCCGCCGTTCGGCGCCGGCGCGCTCCCGCCGCGCGAGATCGCCGGACAAGACGTCTCGGTTCTCGGCTGGATGCCGTTCACCTACCCGTTCAACATGACAGGCCAGCCCGCCGCGAGCGTGCCGGCCGGCGCGACCGACGAGGGACTCCCGGTCGGTCTGCAGATCGTCGGACGCCGCCAGGCCGACGGCACGGTGCTCGCCGCTTCCGCCGCCTTCGAAGAAGCTTCGCCCTGGAGAGATCGCCGTCCCGCGTTGTAACACTGCCCGCGGAGCCTGCCGATGACCGATCGGGCTCGCTGGGCGATCGTCACGGGCATACTCTTCGCGCTGCTCGCCATCGTCGTCTGGCTCGTCGTCGCGGACGCCCCGATCGTCAAATTTCTCGTGCGCCTCTACCAGGACAAGAAGTTCCTCAAGGAGACCGTCCGATCGTGGGGCTGGATGGCGCCAATCGTGTTCATCGCGATCCAGGCCCTGCAGGTGATCATCTCGCCGATTCCCGGCGAGATCACCGGCCCGGTCGGCGGCGCGCTGTTCGGAACGTGGCTCGGGCTGCTCTACTCGACGATCGGGCTGACCATCGGCACGCTCTTCTGCTTCTGGGTGGGCCGCAAGTGGGGCGAGCCGCTGGTGCGGCCCTGGCTCAGCGAGCACCACTGGAACCGGATGAACTTCATCCTCGAAGCCGAGGGCGCGATCATCTGCTTCATCGTCTATCTCGTGCCGGGATTCCCGAAGGACATCGTCTCGTATCTGTTCGGGATCAGCCCGGTGCCCTTCTGGATCTTCGCGATCACCTCGACGATCGCGCGCATCCCCGGCACGTGGGTGTCGTCGTACTTCGGCGCGCACGTGGCCGAGCAGCAGTACATCTACGCGGTCGCGTTCCTGGCGCTCGTCGTCGCGCTGTGCCTGCCGCTCTACTACTACCGCGACCGCATCATCAAGCGGCTGCACAAGCACGGCACGAGCCGGGGCAAGGCCAAGGCCCGTGGCAAGGCCTAGAAGCCGCCCCTTGACGGCGGCGGCGGGGCTCGCTAGACTCTTCGCCACATCATGAGCAACACGACGCGCCTCTTCGGGTTCTTCGGGTACTTCTACTTCACCGAGGTCCGCTCGGGCGCCTTGACTTGATCTGAGCAGGGAGCCGCGGGCGGACCGAAAAGCCCGCGGCGCCGGACGCATACTAGGCCGCGGGTCCTCCCCGCGGCCTTTCGTGTTTTATGCGCAAAAACCGGAAAGGAGCCTGGTCATGATCATCGTGCTGAAGTCGGGAGCCACGGAGACCGAAGTCGCGGACGTTTGCCAGCGGATCACTGCGATGGGCTACAGCCCCCACACGATCCGCGGCGCCCTGCGGACCGTGATCGGCGCGGTCGGCGACGATCGCGGGAAGGAGCGGCTCAGGAGCCTCGAGTCGATCGCGTTCGTCGAGTCGGTCACGCCGATCCTCAAGCCCTACAAGCTCGCCAGCCGCGAGGTCCGTCAGGAATCGACCGAGGTGCGCGTGGGCGACGTGACGATCGGCGGGCGGTCGATCGTGGTCATGGCCGGGCCGTGCTCGGTCGAGTCTCGCCTGCAGCTGCTCGACTCCGCCGCGGCGGTGAAGGCGGGCGGCGCTCGGATCCTGCGCGGCGGCGCGTTCAAGCCGCGCACGTCGCCCTACGCGTTCCAGGGGCTCGAGGACGAAGGGCTGAAGCTGCTGGCCGAGGCGAAGCGCGAGACGGGGCTGCCGATCGTCACCGAGGTCATGGAGCCCGAGAAGGTCGATCTCGTGGCCGAGTACGCCGACATCCTCCAGATCGGTGCGCGCAACGTGCAGAACTTCTCGCTGCTCCGCCGCGTCGGCGAGATCGGCAAGCCGGTCCTGCTCAAGCGCGGCATGGCGACGACGATCCAGGAGTGGCTCCTGTCGGCCGAGTACGTACTGGCGCGGGGCAACCCGAACGTGATTCTCTGCGAGCGGGGCATCCGCACCTTCGAGGCCGCTACCCGCTTCACGCTCGATCTGAACGCCGTGCCCGTGGTGAAGAAGCTCTCGCACCTTCCCGTCGTGGTCGACCCGAGCCACGGGACGGGGCACTGGGACCTCGTCGAGCCGATGGCGATGGCCGGGGTGGCGGCGGGCGCGGACGGGCTCATCATCGAGGTACATCCCAAGCCGGAAGAGGCCATGTCCGACGGCCCGCAGTCGCTCAAGCCGGAGCGCTTCGCCGCGCTGATGGAACGCGTGCGGCGGATCGCCCAGGCCGTGGACCGGGATCTGTAACAGGCCAGGGTCTATAATCGTGAAGATGCTCGCCAAGGCATGGCAGCAGTTGCGGGAGCGCCCCTTTGCGGGGGTCGCCGTGTCCCTGGCGATCCACCTCGCCATCCTGGCCGCCCTGCTCTGGGTGGGAAGCCCGTCCGGCATGTACACCGTCAAGCGGGGGGAGCCGCTCTTCGTTGAGCTACCCCAGGCTGACGAGCCGGCTCAGCGCGGCTCGCCGGCCGAAAGCCAGAAGCCGGCGCCGCCGGCGCCAAGGGTGCAGCCGACGCCTCCCGCTCCTCGGGTCGCCGCGCCGCCCCCGAAGCCGGCATCGCCACCGAGCCGCCCCGAGCCGCGGGCCCCCGAACGGCCGGCACCGGCGCCCGCCGCGCCCGAATCGCCGTCCGGCGAGCTGCCCCGGGTGGCCTCGGCTCCGGAGAAGGCCGCCGAGCCGGCTCCACCGACCGAGCCGGCCCGTGTCCCCGAGCCTCCGCGCGAGGTCGCGCCGCCGCCGAGCCCGGCGCCACCCCGGGTGGCTGCAGTGCCCGAATCCGCGCCCGCGCCGCCTGACATCCGCAAGGCGCTGCGCCGGGGCGGACCCGGTCCGGCCGGCGCCGGGGGCCGGGGTGAGGGGTGGTCGGGCATCGAGGGTGAGCCAATCCCGCTGGACTCGACCGATCCGAAGTTCAACGATTACCTCGATCGCATCCGGCGCATGATCAAGGAGAAGTGGGGCTATCCGTGCATCAAGGACACCGCCACCGGGCACTGCGATTACAAGTCGGCCCGGCTCGTGGTGGTCTTCGGCATCCTCAAAGATGGTCGCGTGCCCATGCTCGAGGTGGCGCTGCAGTCGGGCTACGACATCTACGACGACTACGCGGTGAACGCCATCAAGCTGGCCTCGCCGTTTCCGCCGGTGCCGGCCTCGCTCATGGCGACCGCGAAGTCCGGGAGTGCCGGGGTGAAGATCCAGGCCGCGTTCCAGTACGTGCTGGTCGAAAGCTCGCTCACGAACATCCTTCGTTGAAACGCTTGTAATTCCGGGACCTTGTCTTGACAGTCTCGCTGCGGCGCATGTAGCATGGGCGTCACTCTTGGATAGGCTCGTAGCTCAGTGGGAGAGCGCCTCTCTGACGCAGAGGAGGTCGGCGGTTCGAAACCGCCCGAGCCTACCAACCCAATACGAAGACGAGCGCACCACTGTCTGAAGAAGAGCGGCATCTCAAGCTGACCGGCGACTTCGACTGCGATCCCTCGCCGCTCGCGACGTTGCGTCATTCGACTTCGCACGTGATGGCGCAGGCGGTGAAGCGGCTGTTTCCCGCAGTGCGCGTGGCCATCGGACCGTCGATCGAGGACGGCTTCTACTACGACTTCGCGAAGGCGGAGCCGTTCAGCCCCGACGACCTCGTGAAGATCGAGGCGGTCATGCGGGAGATCGCGAAGGCCGATCATCCGTTCGAGCGCCAGGAGATGTCGCGCCAGGATGCGATCGGATTCTTCCGCGAGCGCGGCGAACCGTTCAAGGTCGAGATCCTCGAGGGAATCGACGCTCCGCGCGTGTCGCTCTACCGCCAGGGTGACTTCATCGATCTCTGCCGCGGGCCGCACGTGGCCTCGACGGGGCAGGTGAAGCACTTCAAGCTCCTCTCGTCCTCTGGCGCCTACTGGCGCGGCGACGAGCGGAACCCGATGTTGCAGCGCATCTACGGCACCGCGTGGCTCACCAAGGACGAGCTCGACAAGCACCTGTGGCGGCTCGAGGAGGCCAAGAAGCGCGACCACCGGAAGCTCGGGCGCGAGCTCGATCTGTTCGAGCTGCACGATGTCTCGCCCGGCGCGCCGTTCTGGCTGCCCAACGGCTGGACGGTGGTGCGCGAGCTCGAGCGGTTCGTCCGCGAGAACCTCGACGCGCGGGGCTACCAGGAGATCTCCACGCCGATCCTCGTCAACAAGCGGCTGTACGAGCAGTCGGGGCACTGGGACTACTACCGGGAAAACCTGTTCATGGTCGAGGTCGAGGAGCAGCTCTTCAGCCTCAAGCCGATGAACTGCCCGGAGCACACACTGGTCTATCGCCACGCCCTGCGCTCGTACCGCGATCTCCCGCTGCGCTTCGCCGACATGGGACGACTGCACCGGAACGAGCGCTCCGGCACGCTGACCGGGCTCCTCCGCGTCCGGCAGTTCACGCAGGACGACGCGCACATCTTCTGCCGGCCCGATCAGCTCCAGGACGAGATCACCGCGATGCTGGAGCTGGTTCGCGACTGGTACAAGACCTTCACGCTCGAGGCGTACTTCAAGCTGTCGACACGCCCGGAGAAATCCCTGGGCACCGACGCGCAATGGGCGGCCGCCGAGCGGGCTCTTCAAGATTCGCTTCGCGCCAACGGCCTGGCCTTCGACCTGAACCCAGGCGACGGCACCTTCTACGGCCCGAAGATCGACGTCGACGTGCAGGACGCGCTGGGGCGGCGCTGGCAGAACGCCACCATCCAGGTCGACTTCCAGCAGCCTGAGCGCTTCGGCCTCGAGTACATCGACAGCGACGGTCAGCCCAAGCGGCCGGTCATGGTGCACCGGGCCATCCTGGGCTCGTTCGAGCGCTTCGTCGGGGTGCTGATCGAGCATTACGCCGGCGCGTTCCCGACCTGGCTCGCGCCGGTGCAGGCGCGGGTGCTCCCGATCAGCGAGAAGCACGTCGACTACGCCCGCACGGTGCACGCGCGCCTGCGCGCCGCCCGGCTGCGCGCCGAGCTCGACGACCGCAACGAGAAGCTCGGCTACCGGATCCGCGACGCGCAGGTCCGCAAGGTGCCCTACATGCTGGTGGTCGGCGCGCGCGAAGCCGAGAACGGCACCGTGAGCCTGCGCCACCGCACCGGGGACGATCTCGGCGCCGTGGCCGTCGATCGCGTCCTCGCCGACCTCGCCCGCGAGATCGCCGCGCGCGACGCCGGCCTCACCGTGGGTCGCTCGTGATCGGCCGTCCGGCCGAACGTCTCAACCTGAGCCACGCGACGGACCGTCGTGCAAAACGCGGCGGGAGCCGCGGCTAACGAGGAGCACGCCTATCAGTCAAGCAAGCAAGGACATCCGTATCAACGAAGGCATCCGGGTTCGTGAGGTCCGCGTCGTCAGCGCCAACGGCGAGCAGCTCGGAATCATGCCGATCGCCCAGGCCCTGGAAACCGCCCGCCAGCAGGAATTCGACCTCGTCGAGGTGGCGCCCGAGGCCCAGCCGCCGGTGTGCCGTATCATGGACTTCGGCAAGTACAAGTACACGCAGGCGCGGCGGCTCAAGGAAGCGCGCAAGAAGCAGACGACGATCCAGGTCAAGGAAGTCAAGATGGGACCCAAGACCGAGAAGCACGACTTCGACTTCAAGCTGAAGCACGTGCGGCGCTTCCTCGAGGAAGGACACAAGGCCAAGGTCACGGTGCGTTTCAAGGGCCGCGAGATGGCGCACACGGAGCTCGGCTGGAAGATGCTCAACAAGATGGTCGAGGCGACGCAGGACATCGCCAACACCGAGAACAATCCCCGGCTCGAGGGACGGATGCTGCACATCATCCTGAGCCCCAAGGCGCACGCCTAGACGGCGCCGGCGAGCCCACGGGCGAAGGAGAGCTCGATGCCGAAGATGAAGACGAAGCGGGGCGCGGCCAAGCGCCTGAAGCGGACCGCATCCGGGAAGCTCAAGCGGGCGGGCGGCTGGAAGCAGCACAAGCTCGAGAAGAAGGATCCGCAGCGGCGCCGGAAGCTCCGCGCCGGGAAGATGATCGACAAGGCGGACGAGGCCCGGCTGCGGGTGCTCGTGCCGTATCTATAGGAGAGGAGCATGCCGCGGGCCAAGGGTGGCGCCAAGACGCGCCGTCGGCGCAAGAAGATCCTCAAGAAAGCGAAGGGCTACTTCGGCGGACGCCGCAAGCTTTATAGATCCGCCGCCGAGACGGTCCTGCGTGCGGGCGCTTTCGCGTACCGCGGGCGCAAGCAGAAAAAGCGCGAGGCGCGGAGCCTCTGGATCGTCCGGATCAACGCCGCCTGCCGGGCGGCGGGGCTGTCGTACTCGCGGTTCATGGCCGCGCTCAAGAAGGCCGGAATCCATCTCGATCGCAAGGTGCTGGCGGAGCTGGCGGTGATGGATCCGCCGGCGTTCGCGAAGCTCACCGAGACCGCCAAGGCCCAGAGCCGGTAGTTCGTGGGTCACCCCCGCGTCGACGCCATCGTCCAGCAGGCGCGGGACGCCGTCGCCGCCGCGCAGTCGTCGGCTGACCTCGAGCGGATCCGTGTCGGCGTGCTCGGCCGCCAGGGCGAGCTGACGCAGCTCTTGCGCTCGCTCGGCGCGCTCGCCCCCGAGGAGCGGCCGCTCGTCGGCGCGGCCGCCAACGAGGCCAAGCGCGCGCTCGAGACGCTCCTGGACGCCAAGCTCGCCACGACGCTCGAGGCCGAGCGCCAGGCCGAACGCCGGCGAACGCGGCTCGACCTCACGCTGCCGGGCCGCCGGCCGCCGCACGGATCGCTCCACCCGTTGACCCGCGTGCACGACGAGATCGTCGCCATCTTCGCAGGGCTCGGCTTCTCGGTGGCCGAGGGTCCGGAGATCGAGAGCGACTACCACAACTTCGAGGCGCTCAACATTCCACGCGACCACCCCGCGCGCGACATGCAGGACACGCTCTACGTCGGCGAGAGCACCTTGCTGCGGACCCACACCTCGCCGGTACAGATCCGCACGATGCTGGCCCAGAAGCCACCGGTCCGGATCATCGTGCCCGGCAAGGTCTACCGCCGCGACGTCGCCGACGCGACGCACTCGCCGATGTTCCATCAGGTCGAGGGGCTGGCGGTGGATCGCGCCATCACCATGGCCGATCTCAAGGGCACGCTCGAGCTGTTCGCGCGCGAGATGTTCGGGCCGCGCTCGCGGATCCGCTTCCGGCCGTCGTTCTTCCCGTTCACGGAGCCGTCGGCCGAGGTCGACGTGCTGTGCTTCGTCTGCGGCGGCGCGGGCTGCCGGCTGTGCAAGCAGGGCGGCTGGCTCGAGATCCTGGGCTCGGGCATGGTGCATCCTCAGGTCTTGCGCAACGTCGGCTACGATCCCGAGGAAGTCACCGGCTGGGCGTTCGGCATGGGGATCGAGCGGATCGCGATGCTCAAGTACGGGATCGACGACCTCCGGCTGTTCTTCGAGAACGACCTGCGCTTCCTGGGACAGTTCGCGTGACATGAAGATTCTCTACGGGTGGGTCAAGGAGTTCGTCGAGCTCCGGCTGACGGCGCAGCAAGCGGCCGATCGCCTGATCAACGCCGGCATCGAGGTGGCGTCGGTGACGGCGCTGGCCCCCGACTGCAAGGGTGTCGTGGTCGGCGAGATCGAGGCCATCGAGCGCGAGCTGGGCAAGGGCCACGGCGGCTACCAGCTCTTCCTGTGCCGCGTGAGCACGGGCCGCGAGCGCTATTCGGTAGTGTGCGGCGCGCCGAACACGAAGGTGGGCACGCGCGCGGCCTTCGCGCCGCCCGGCGCCGTCCTGCCGGGCGGCCGCCGGATCGCCGCCGCGAAGATTCAGGGTGTCGAGTCGCAGGGCATGCTCTGCTCGGAGCGTGAGCTGGGGCTCGGCGAGGAGCACGAGGTGGGGCTCTTGCTGCTCGACGGCGCGCGGCCCGGCGCCGACCTCGTCGCGACGCTCGGTCTCGACGACCACGTGCTCGAGGTCGAGATCACGCCGAACCGGCCCGACTGCCTCTCCATCGTGGGCATCGCGCGCGAGCTGGCGGCGCTCACCGGCGCGCGCTTCCGCCCGCCGACGGTCGCCCTCAAGGAGTCGGCTGAGCCCGCGCGCGCGCTGGTGCGCGTCCGCATCGAGGCGCCCGATCTCTGCCACCGGTTCACCGCGCGCGTGATCACCGGCGTCACCATCGGGCCCTCGCCCGCCTGGCTCCAGGCTCGGCTGCGCGCCGTCGGGCTCAGGCCCATCAGCAACGTGGTGGACGCCACCAACTACGTCCTGTGGGAGCTGGGTCAGCCGCTGCACGCGTACGATCACGGCACGGTCGCCGACGCGACCATCGTCGTGCGGCGCGCCCGGGAGGCCGAGCGGTTCACGACGCTCGACGGCCAGGAGCGGCAGCTCGACGCCTCGATGCTCGTCATCGCCGATCCGCGGCGGGCCATCGGCCTCGCCGGCGTGATGGGCGGCGCCAACACCGAGGTGGCCGCGCAGACGACCCGCGTGCTGCTGGAGGCGGCGTGGTTCGCCCCGGGCTCGATCCGGCGCACGTCGCGAGCCCTCGGCCTGCGCACCGACGCCGCGTACCGGTTCGAGCGCGGCGCCGACATCGAGACGCTGGCGCTGGCCTCGGCGCGCACAGCCGCGCTCATCGCCGAGCTGGCCGGCGGCACGATCGCGCGCGGGCTCGTCGACGCGTATCCGCGCAAGCGCAAGTCGCAGCCGATTCGCCTGCGGATGTCGCGCGTGAAGCGCGTGCTCGGCGTGGCGCCGCCCGCGGCCCAGGCCCGGAAGATTCTCGCCGGGCTCGGCCTCACCGTGAAGGCGCGCGGCGCCGATCTCGCCGTGACCGTTCCGAGCTTTCGCCGCGACATCACGATGGAGGACGATCTCGTCGAGGAGATCATCCGCGTCTGGGGCTACGACCGGATTCCCTCCACGCTGCCCGACGGCACGATCGCCCTCGTCACGCATCCGCCGGCGCTTCGCCAGGCGCAGAGCATCCGCCGCGCCCTCGTGGGCGCGGGGCTCGCGGAGGTCGTCACGCACACCTTCAGCGATCCGGCGCGCGCGGCGCTCTTCCGGCGGCCGGGCGACCGGCCGGCGGTCGAGCTCCTGAATCCCTTGGCCCAGGACGCGTCGTGGCTGCGCTCGCACCCCCTGGAGGGCGTGCTTGCGGTGGTCGCCACCAACGTGCGTCGCCAGCAATCGGATGTGAGAGTCTTCGAGCTGTGTAAGACGTATGAGCACTCGAAGGGCACTGGGGATGATGCGGACGTGTCGGAGCCGGCTCGCACCTCGGGTGGACCGGGCGTGTCGGAGCCACGCCGCATCTCTCTCAGGCCACCCTCGGTCCAAGCCGGCCCCAAGGACCCCGCTACAAAAGAGAGCCGCTGGCTGGCGATCGCGCTCACGGGGGCGCGCGGCGAGCCCGGCTGGTCGGGCTCGCGCGACCGCGTCGACGTCTACGACGCGAAGGGCTACGCCGAGCACGCCCTCGCGGCGCTGGGCCTGCGGGCGGGCTCGGGCGACGGCGGCGCGCTCGGCGGCTTCGAGCCCGACTGCCAAGGCACACTGACAGACGGGGGCGGCGCGCTCCTCGGCGAGTTCGGCGAGGTCGCGGCCGCGCTGCGCTCCGAGCTCGGCATCCCGGCGCCCGTGTTCGCCGCGGTGGTCTCTCTCGACGCGGCCGGCGCGGTCCCGGCGGCGCCGATCCGTTACCAGCCGCTGCCGCGGTTTCCGGTGGTGGAGCGCGATCTGGCCTTCGTCCTGGGCGCTGACCACCCGCCGACCGCGGCGCAGATCGAGTCGGCAATCCGTGAGACAGCCGGCCCGCTCCTGCGACGGGTCGTGCTCTTCGACGTCTTCCGGTTCCCCGATGGCCGATCGAGCCTGGCGTGGCGGCTTCTGTTCCAGGCCGACGATCGCACGCTGACCGACGACGAGGTGAACGCGATCCAGGAGCGCGTCGTGCGGCAAATCGCCGAGACATTCCACGTCACCCTGCGGAGCGGATGATGAGTGACAGTATCGTCGAACGACTGACCGAGCTCGAGGAGGCCGTGAAGCGCGCCGCGGAGTCGATCGGCCGACTGCGCGAGGAGAACGCGCAGCTCAAGCGCGAGGTGCGGCGCCTGGGCGACGAGCGGCGCCAGGTCCTGACGCAGGTCGACATGATCCTGAAGGACATCGGCAAGCTCGAGCTCGACAGGCGAGAAGAATGACGGAGCCACGGCGGATCGAGCTCAACCTGCTCGGCCAGACGCTGGTGATCCGCTCGGAAGCGTCCCCGGAGTACCTGCGCACGCTCGCCAAGTTCCTCGAGGAGCGGGTGACGGCCCTGCGGCTGTCGGGCATCAAGGACCCGCTGACGTCGCTCGCGCTCGCGGCGCTCGACATCACCGACGAGCTGTTCCGCGCGCGCGACGACAAGACGCGGGACGAGGGCGACGTGGGCGCGCGGATCGGCGCGCTGGTGACTTTGCTGGAGAAAGTGACGCCCCGCGAGCCCGGCGCCGGCCGCTAGTCACAAACTTCTTGACCCTCGGCGCATGCCTGCGGTACGAAGGCAGATGTCCCTGCGCTGCTCGTGATGCCGGGGGGAAGTTTCAACCTCGTTTCCAATTCGGGAGCTGTGGACGAGGGTCGTGTGCAAGCCCCTCTTGAAGGGGAAGCCTAAAGCCCTCCAATTAACGGCGCCCACCTGGTACATACCAGGTTCGAAACACCGTCGGCACACGGCAGAGGCGGGGATTTGACTCCCTCGCGCGCTGGCCCCTATACTGCGGCAATGCAAGGCATTTGGCTCATTCTCGACTCCGTCATCGCGGTGCTCGCTCTCGTGCTCGGCTTCATCCTGCACAAGTGGATCAGCGAGCGGAAGCTCGGGGACGCGTCGAGCCGGGCCGAGCGCCTCATTCAGGACGCCGAGCGCGACGCCGCCAACCGTCTGAAGAGCGCCGACCTCGAGGTGAAGGAAGCCGCGCTGAAGGCGCGCACGGCCGCCGAGGCCGAGACCCGCCAGCGCGAGAGCAAGATCCAGCAGGTCGAGCAGCGCGTGCTCGCGAAGGACGAAGAGCTCGCGCGCAAGCTCGACCAGCTCGAGCGGCGCCTCACCGAGTCGAGCACGAAGGACCGCGAGCTCGCCGGCCGCGAGAAGGCCGTGGCCGACAAGGAAGGCCGTCTCGCCCACGCGCTCGACGAGCAGCGGCGCAAGCTCGAATCGATCGCGAGCCTCACCGCCGAGGAGGCCAAGCGGCAGCTCCTGGCGCAGATGGAGGTCGAGTCGCGCCGCGAGGCGCAGCTGATGGCGATGCGGCTCGAGGAAGAGGCGCGCGAGACCGCGCAGATGAAGGCCAAGGAAGTCCTCGCGACCACCATCCAGCGGCTGGCGCCCGACTACACGGTGGAGACGGCCGTCTCGGTCGTCGATCTGCCGTCCGACGACATGAAGGGACGCATCATCGGCCGCGAGGGGCGCAACATCCGCGCCCTCGAGCTGCACACCGGCGTCGACCTCATCGTGGACGACACGCCCGAGGCCGTGCTCATCTCCGCCTACGATCCATTCCGCCGCGAGATCGCGCGGCGGGCGCTGCAGGTGCTCATCGCCGACGGCCGCATCCATCCGGCGCGCATCGAGGAAGTCGTCGAGAAGATCAAGAAGGAGATGGACCAGCACCTGAAGGAAGAAGGCGAGAAGGCGTGCTTCGAGGTCGGCGTGCACGGCCTGCACGCGGAGCTGGTGAAGCTGGTGGGCCGCATGAAGTTCCGCACGTCGTACGGGCAGAACTGCCTGCAGCACTCGAAGGAAGTCGCCTGGCTCGCGGGCATGATGGCGGCCGAGGTGAAGGCCGACGTCAAGCTCGCCAAGCGCATGGGGCTCCTGCACGACATCGGCAAGGCCCTCACGCACGAGCAGGAGGGCAGCCATCCCGAGCTCTCGCTGCAAGTGCTGACCAAGTACAACGAATCGGCCAAGGTCATCAACGCAGCGCTCTGCGGCCACGAGAACATCGAGCCCGAGACCATCGAGGCGGTGCTGGTCGAGGCGGCCGACGGCATCTCGGCGGCGCGGCCCGGCGCCCGCCGCGACGTGCTCGAGTCGTACATCAAGCGGCTGGCCAAGCTCGAGGAGATCGCGCTCTCCTACAAGGGCGTCGAGATGTGCTACGCGATCCAGGCCGGCCGTGAGCTGCGCGTGATGACGAAGGCCGACATCGTCTCCGACCTCGACGCGCATCAGCTCGCCAAGGACATCAGCAAGCGCATCGAAGCCGAGATGCAGTACCCCGGCCACATCAAGGTGGTCGTCATCCGCGAGACGCGCGCCGTCGAAGTGGCGAAGTAGCTTCATGAACATCCTGATGGTCGGCGACGTCTACGGCGAGCCCGGCCGGCAGGCGGTGAGCAAGCTCGTTCCGCGGCTCCGCCAGGAGCACGCCATCGACTTCTGCGTCGTCAACATCGAGAACGCCGCTGCCGGCTTCGGTGTGACCGCGCCGATCGCGAGGCAGGCTTTCGAGTCGGGTGCCGACGTCCTGACCTCCGGCAATCACATCTGGGACAAGCGGGAGATCGTGGAGTACATCACGAAGGAGAACCTCCTGCTGCGCCCGGCCAACTTCCCGGCCGGCACGCCCGGCGTCGGGCACGTCACGGTGAAGACCGGCCCACACAAGGTCGCGGTCCTGAACCTGATGGGCCGCGTCTTCATGCTGCCGATCGACTGCCCGTTCCGGAAGGCCGACGAGATCGTCCCGGAGGTGCGCAAGGAGACGCCGATAGTCCTCGTCGACATGCACTGCGAGGCGACGTCGGAGTCGATCGCCATGGGCTGGTACCTCGACGGCCGCGTGAGCGCCGTCGTCGGCACCCACCGCCACGTGCAGACCGCCGACGAGCGCGTGCTGCCCGGCGGCACCGCCTACATCACCGACCTCGGCCTCACCGGCCCGACCGACGGGGTCATCGGGGTCGACCGTGACCAGATCATCCAGCGCTTCCTCAACCAGATGCCGATCCGGTTCGAGACGGCCAAGGGTCCCGCCGCCCTCCAGGGCGCGGTGATCGTGGTCGAGCCTGAAACCGGCCGCGCGACGTCAATCCGCCGTCTCCGCGTCCCGGCTTGATCCTCGACGGCAAGGTCGTCGCTCAGAAGGTGCTGGACGAAGTCCGCGCCGGCGTCGCGCACCTTCGCGACACGACGCGGGTGGTTCCGACGCTGGCGGTGGTGCTGGTGGGCGACTTCGCGCCGTCGAAGATCTACGTCGCCAACAAGAAGAAGGCCGCCGACTCGGTCGGGATCGCGTCCGAGGACCACGTGCATCCGGCGGGGCTCGACCGTGCTGGCCTGCTCGCGCTGCTGGGCCGGCTCGACGCCGACCCGCGCGTGCACGGCATCCTGCTGCAGCTGCCGCTGCCGGCCGGGCTCGACGAGGACGAGGCGATCGCCGAGATCGATCCCGCGAAGGACGTGGACGGCTTGCATCCGGTCAACCTCGGGCGGCTGCTCGCGGGCTCTCCGACGGTCGTGCCGTGCACGCCCGCGGGCTGCATGGAGATCCTCGATCACTATGGATGCGAGCTGAAGGGCGCCGAGGCGGTCGTGATCGGACGCTCGCGCCTGGTCGGCAAGCCGCTCGCCCAGCTTCTGCTAGCGCGACATGCCACTGTCACGACGTGCCACACGCGCACACGCGATCTCGCCGCGCACACGCGCCGCGCCGACGTCCTCTGCGTGGCCGCCGGACGGGCGGGCACGGTGACGAAGGACATGGTGAAGAACGGCGCGTGGGTGATCGACGTGGGCATCAATCGCCTCGAGACCGGGAAGGTGGTCGGCGACGTCGACTTCGGCGGTGTCTCCGAGCGGGTGCACGCGATCACGCCCGTGCCGGGCGGCGTCGGGCCCATGACGATCGCGATGCTCCTGCGGAACACGCTGCGCGCGGCCGAGCGCCGGGCGGGTAAGGCGTGAGCGCCGACCGCAAGGTCCTGACCGTCTCGGAGCTGACCGAGCGGATCGGCGAGGTGCTCGAGGACCGTTTTCCGGCCGTGTGGGTCGAAGGCGAGATCTCGAACTTCTACCTGCACGGCTCGGGTCACGCCTACTTCACGCTCAAGGACGCCGACGCCCAGCTGCGCGCGGTGCTGTTCCGGACCCGGATGCGTCGGGTCAAGTTCGAGCCGACCGACGGGCTGCACGTGCTGGCCTTCGGCGCCATCGAGGTCTACCGCCAGCGCGGCGAGATCTCGCTGGTCGTCGAGCTCCTGGAGCCGAAGGGGCTCGGCGCTCTCCAGCTCGCCTTCGAGCAGCTCAAGACGCGGCTCGCGGCCGAGGGCCTGTTCGATCAGGCCCGCAAGCGCGAGCTGCCCCGGTTTCCGCGGCGGATCGGCATTGCGACCTCGCCGACCGGCGCGGCGATCCAGGACATGCTGCGGGTCATCGGGCGCCGCTTCGGCGAGCTCAACATCGTGATCTCGCCGTGCAAGGTGCAGGGCGACGGCGCCGCGGAGGAGATCGCCCAGGCAATCCGCGACCTCAACGCTCTGGGCGACGTCGATGTGATCATCGTCGGCCGGGGTGGCGGCTCGATCGAGGACCTCGCGGCCTTCAACGAGGAAGTCGTCGCCCGGGCCATCGCCGGCTCGAAGGTGCCGGTGGTGTCGGCGGTGGGTCACGAGGTCGACTTCACCATCGCCGACTTCGTCGCCGATCTCCGCGCGCCCACGCCGTCGGCCGCCGCCGAGCTGGTGGTGCGCGAGAAGCAGGCGGTGGTCGACGCGCTCGCTCAGCTCCGGGCGCGGCTCGAGCGCTCGGCCGCCCGGCCGCTGCGCGACCTCGAGCGGCGGGTCGACGAGCTGACGGTGCGGTTGCGCCGTGGGCTACGCGGCGAGGTGAGTCATGCCCGCCATCGAGCGGCGCTGGCGATCCGAGCGCTGCGCGCGGCCGATCCAGTCGCGCGGGTGAGGAGCGACCGGCATCGGCTCGAAGGGCTCGAGTCGCGGCTGATCGCCTCGTTCACGCGGCGCTGCGATCGCGCGCGCTCGGGTCTTCGGGCCGCGGTCGCGCGGCTCGACTCGCTCTCGCCGCTGGCGGTGCTCGGACGCGGCTACAGCCTGACGCGGGCGCGCACGGGAGAGTTCGTGCGCCGCGCGAGCCAGGTGAAGGCGGGGGATGACGTACAGGTGCTCTTGCAACAGGGCAGCCTCGACGCGCGGGTGACCGCGACGAGGGAGCAAGATGACCGACCTCAAGTTTGAAGACTGTCTGGCGCGACTCGAGCAGATCGTGGGCAAGCTGGAAGCCGGCAATCTGCCGCTGGAAGAATCGCTGACGATCTTCGAGGAGGGCGTGGGGCTGGCCCGGAGCTGCTCCCGCTACCTCGAGGACGCCGAGAAGCGCATCGAGGTGCTCGCGCGCGACGACGCCGGCGGAGTCAGCGCCCGGCCGTTCACGTGGGAGCCCGAGAAGGACGCATGAGCGCGTTCGACCTCGAGGCCTATTTGAAAGACAAGCGTGTGCTGGTCGATGCGGCGCTCGAACGGTTTCTGCCGGGCGAGGACGTCCAGCCGCCGACGGTCCATCGCGCGATGCGCTACAGCGTGCTGGCCGGCGGCAAGCGGCTCAGGCCGATCCTCGTCATCGCAGGCGCGGAGGCCGTCGGCGCCCCGCCGGCCACCGTGATGCCTACAGCGTGCGCGCTCGAGATGATCCACACCTATTCGCTGATCCACGACGACCTGCCGGCGATGGACGACGACGACTACCGCCGGGGCCGGCTGACGAACCACAAGGTGTTCGGCGACGCGGTCGCGATCCTCGCCGGCGACGCGCTCCTGACGCTCGCCTTCAAGCTCGTCGCCGACAACGCGGCGCTGGTGTCCGACCCGCGGGTGGTCTGTGACGTCGTCGCCGCGATCGCGGAGGCGTCCGGCACCTTCGGCATGGTGGGCGGCCAGGTGGTCGATATCGAGTCGGAAGGCAAGGCGATCACGCCCGAGACGCTCGAGTACATTCACCGCCACAAGACCGCCGCGCTCCTGCGCGGCTCGCTCTGGGTTGGCGCGCGGCTGGGCGGCGCCGACGC
>Ga0111538_10004849_pt1 | contig 18528 bp, 16 predicted proteins | sample SoiMethybrSBSTD1_FD_79669 | JGI IMG/M metagenome (GOLD analysis project Ga0111538, IMG submission 79669) | Bulk soil microbial communities from a Populus tree surrounding site in Tennessee, USA - Soil MetaG P. TD hybrid SBSTD1 (version 2)... | ecosystem: Environmental > Terrestrial > Soil >...
CTTGCTGGAAGTATTGCTCGACCGTCGCGACGATGTACCGGACGTCGTCCTCGGTCATGAACGGGTGTGTGCCCCAATAGAGGCCACAATCCATGACGCGGTCGGCACCGGTCAGCTCGCCATTGATGCGATAGGCGTGGCGAGCCAGTGCCGGCTGGCGAGTCAGGTTTCCGCAGATGACCGGTCGTGTTTCCACGCCGGCCGCCTCCAGGTGGTCGCGCAATCCGTCGCGCACCTCGCGCGAGCCGCAAAGCACCGTGTAGCCGAACGGCGCGGGCGTGACGCACGGGTCGTGCCGGATGAGCGTGAGCTGGCCGGTCTGGTCGAGCGCCGCGAGGCCGGCGTCGAGCCGGCGGGCAATCGCGCGCCGGCTCTCGTTGAAAGACGGCAGCTTTTTCAATTGCTGCAGCCCGATCGCCGCATTGATCTCGGTCGGCCGCACGTTGAAGCCGGTGGTCAGGAACAGAAAGCGAGGATCGATATGCGGATAGCCGGCGGCGATGTCCTTGCCAGCATGCATGTCGCGCACCCATCCATGCGCGCGAATGGCGCGCAACAGGTCGGCGAGCTGCGCATTGTTCGTTACCACCATTCCGCCTTCGATGGTGGTGATGTGGTGGGAAAAATAGAAGCTGAAGCTGGCAAGGTTGCCGAAGCTGCCGACGCGCTTGCCGTTCCAGGCGACGCCCAGCGACTCGCAGGTGTCTTCGAACAACCAGAGCTTCCGGCGCCGTGCGATTGCCTCCACCGCGGCGACGTCCACGGCGCCCCCCAGGACGTGGACCACCACGATGGCGGAGGTGTCGGGCGTGATCGCTGCTTCGATCGCGTCGGGCCTCATCTGCAGCGAATGGGGATCGCAATCGACGAAAACCGGCTTTGCTCCGACCTGCAGCACCGGCCAGATGGTGGTCGACCAGGTGAGGGCCGGAACAATGACCTCCGACCCCGGCAGGATACGGCGCGGCAGCGCGCCGTCGGCGGGAACGAGCGCATCGGCCAAGGCGAACAGCGCGATCAGGTTGGCCGACGATCCGGAATTGACCATGACCGCATGCTCGACTCCGAGATAGTTCGCGAACTCCCGCTCGAAGGCGCGGCACTGCGCACCCATGGTGAGAGCGTCGGAATCGATCACCGCCTTTGCCGCGTTCTTCTCCTCCTCGCCCACGGTGCTCTTATTGAGGGGGATGCGCATGTCGGCCTGTCTCAACTCACGGCGCGTGCGCGCCGAAATCCTGCGAGCGTTTGCACGGCTGGATTTGTCAAAGGTTGATCTCTCGATCTTTCGTCACCACGTGCGCATAGGGCATCGGGAACAGCAGCTTGCCGCCCTGGCGCAGATAATCCTGTTCGCGATCGACGATTTCCTTTTTGAAGTACCAAGGCAGGACCACCATGGTGCTGGGGCGAAGGTCCCGCGCGCGCTGCTCGGAGATGAGCTCGAAGTCGGTACCGAGCGTGCGCAACCCCACTTTGTCCGGGTTGCGCTCGCTGATGTAGGGCATTCGCTCCTTGGTGATGCCGAAAAACTGCAGCAAGACGTTGCCCTTGGTGGATGCGCCCAGGCCAAAGACTTTTCCGCCGCCTTGAATCTCCCGCTCCAGGAACGCGTTGACGCGCCCTGCGAGGTCCTGGATTTTCTTGAAATAATCCCGGTAGGTCTGCGACTGATCCAGTTTCAACGCGCGCTCCTTTGCTGTCAGCGCCTCGAGATTGCGCTGCCCTACTTCGGTGAATGCGCGCGTGTTGTCGGCATGCGTGACGAATGCACGCAGGCTGCCGCCATTCACCGCATTGGTGGAGGCGTCGACGACCGCAAGACCATTGCGTTCCATCAGCTTCTTGAGGGCGTCGAGCGAATAGTAGGAAAGATGCTCGTGGCAAATGTCGTAGAAATTCATGTTGGTCAGCATGAGCGGCAGATAGCTGAGCTGAATGCACCATATTCCGTCGGGCGCCAGGATCGCCTTCACGTCCGCGACAAAGCTGTTCGGGTCCGACAGATCGTAGAACATGGCATTGCAGCCGACCGCCTTGGCCTTGGCGCCGGGAAACTGCTGCTCGAACGGCTTGGCCGAAAAATAGTCATTGATGACGGTGATGCTGCGATCGACATGCGACCAGTCGATGTTGCGCGCGGGCTCGAAGCCGACGCGGCGCAGGTGATCCGGGTAGAATGCCAGGGTCGTGCAGTCATTCGCTCCGATGTCGACCACGATGTCTCGCGGCGCGAGCTCGAGCCGGCTCGAGATGTCCTTCACTACGTCGCGCAAATCGTTGCGCATGGTTTCGCTCGTCGCCGAGCGATAGAAATAGCGCCGGTAAAGCAGATCCGCCTCGACCTGCTCGCGCAGCTGAAGCAGTCCGCAGCCATCGGGATTCCTGGCGCGGTCGCACAGCGTCATGGTCAAGGGAACCCGGATTTTGGCAAGGTCTCCTTCCTCGGCATTGCTGCGGGTGAAAGTCGGGGAGAGAAACTGCGGCGCGATGCTGATGACATCGGTCAATGCTTCGGACCCGCAGACCTTGCAGCGTTGCAGCAGCGTGAACGGCTTTCGTTCGCCCGGATTGCTGATGGTCCCAGTCATCGCTTCGGCTCTTGCGGCTGGGACTTTTTTCGCAGGTTCTTGTTTCGGATGAAAGGTAAAAAAGTCTCGCAAGATCAATTGGGTGATCTGGCATCCCGTGCGAAACGGCATCATCTTGCGCTTGCCGCCGATCCGCGCCGGCTCATGCGCAGGGATCTCGGTGACACGCAGTCCCGCACGGGCAAAGCGGGTCGAGCTTTGGCAGGGCCAACTCAGGCCCGGCGCGTCGAGATCGAGCCGCAAGGCCGGCTCGCGGCGATAGGCGCGAAAGCCGACCAGAACATCCGTGTACCGTGTCCCAAACAGGAGGTTTACGATGCGCGTGAACATCCAGTTGCCGGCGGCCGTCAGCCAATCGTCATCGTCGCTTTTCGCGCCGTCGCGGTAACGCGACCCGATCACGAGATCATAGCCTTCGTTGATCTTGGCAATGATGCGGGGGATGTCTTCCGGAATGGAATTTCCGTCGGGGTTGAACTCGATGATGACGTCGCAGCGGGAAAGCCGTATGGCCTCTAACAGGCCCTCGCCATAGCCGCGGGTGGTTTGCGAATGCACGCGCAGGCCGGCTGCGTGCGCAAATTCGACGGTGCCGTCGGTCGAGCCGCCATCGACCACGATGATCTCGTCCACCCACTCCCTGCGAATCTGGGGAATGATGACCCGAACCGCTTCGATCTCGTTGAGGGTCGGCAGCAGCAGCGTTGTGGTGAGCTTCACTCGGCACCCGTCTCCACAGAGACATTTTCGAGATACCAATCGTAAGTCAGCTTCAAGCCTTCCGGGATGGCAATCTTCGCCTTCCAGCCCAGGCGCGCGGCGCGACCAACGTCCATCAATTTCCTCGGCATCCCGTCGGGCTTGTCGGCATTGAACACGACCTCGCCGGTATAACCGGTCAAATCCTGAATCGTGTGAGCGAGGTCGCGGATCGCGATGTCCTGCCCGAGGCCGATATTGACGAAGGTGCCGATGTCTTTCGCGTCTACGTGGTGCATGAAGTGAAGCATGGCATCGACCAGGTCTTCGACAAAGAGTAGCTCGCGCCGGCTGGCGCCGGTGCCCCAGACCTCGACCGATGGCAGCCGCCTTTGCTTTGCTTCATGGAATTTATGCATCAGCGCGGACACGACGTGCGATTTGGCCGGCTCGAAATGGTCGCCATAGCCATAGAGATTGCACGGCATCAGGTTCAGAAAGTTGGTCCCGTATTGCTGGTTGGAATACTCGCACAGCTTCATCCCGGCGATCTTGGCGATGGCGTACCCCTCATTGGTCGGTTCGAACGCCCCGGTGAGGATGTCGTCCTCCTTCATGGGCTGCGGGCAGTCGCGCGGATAGACGCAGGAGCTGCCGAGGAACAACAGCTTGTCCACCTCGGCGATGCGCGCGGCATGTATGACATGCATCGCGATCATCAGGTTTTCGTACAGGAATTCGACCGGATACGAGACGCTCGCGCCGATGCCGCCAATATGTCCGGCAAGGTGGAAGACGAAATCGACCGGGTTGTGGGTAAAGAACTGATGGGTTGCCGCTTGATTGCGCAGATCGAGTTCTTGCGACGAAGGCGCCAGAATGCGCTCGTAGCCGTCCCGACGCAGACGCTTCACGAGCGCCCGGCCGACCATGCCGCTCCCACCGGTGACAAGTACGCGCGCCGTTTTTTCCATGTCGATCCGGGGCTTTAGCAACGGTGACCCGGGGGGTCAACGCTGTCGACCCGGCAGACCGCAATTGATGCGCCATCGCGGCTGGGTGCTGGCGGCCGTTCCAAACCGATCGCGAAAGGAATGCAGCGGGCTCGTAGCGCCCAAGCCCGCGGTTCCGGTCCGTTGTCCTATTTCTTCGGCCCCGGCATGTCGTGCGGATGTCCCGGCCCCCAATAGTTCGTCGGGGTGTCGTCCCCCCAGACCTTCGGCCGCTGCGGGCGGTCCTGGTGCCATGGCCGCGGCTCGAAATGGCCGAGTTCCTCGTCGTGCATCTGGTCGAGATCGGTGAAGAATTCGACCGTGATGCCGTCGGGATTCTTGTGGTAGATTGCGATGTTGTGTCCGATCAGGTGACGGATCGGACCCCAGAACAACTTGATGTCCTTGCGGGCGAGAAGGTCGCAGGCACGGTTGATCTCGGCTTCGTCGCGCAGCTCGAAGGCGAGGTGGTGAATGTTGGCGTTGTCGGCTTGCAGCAGGTTGATGGTGTGGTGATCGCGGCTGCAACGCAGGAAGGCGAAGAAATCGCTGCGCCAGTCCGACACCTTGAACCCGAGTACGTCACAATAGAACTTCACGGTCCCGGCCACGTCGGGCGTATGAAACGCAACGTGGCCGAGCTTGCGCGGCATCACTCCGGCGTCGATGCCGTCGTCCTTGGCGAACGCGTAATCCGAGAAGATCTCGACGCTGGTCCCTTTGGGATCGGCGAACACGATCGCCTGCGGGATGCCAGGAGTGATGTCGCTGCGCTTCTCGGATTTAAGCCCGGTCTTGGACAGGCGTGCCGATAGCTCGCCGAGGTCGCTTCCCGGGGCGACCTGAAAGGCGAGTCGTATGCCCGCCGGGCGGTCGCCGTGCTCGAGCACGATCACCTCTTGCCCGGGTTTGGTCGCCAAGATCGCGCGGTTCTTCTCCCTGGCGACGGTGCTCAAGCCGACCACGCGCGTGTAGTAGTCGAGCTGGCGCTCGAGGTCGGGTGTGGTCAGCGTCGCATGCCCAATTCGCTTGACCTGCAACATCGCGGTGTCCCCTTGTCAGATGCCGGGCTTGTGCGCCCGCACAGGAACCGTCATCTCGCCGATCGGATCGATGCTGGCGACCATGACGTCGCCGGGCTTGACCGGACTGACCCCCTCGGGAGTTCCGGTGAAGAGCACGTCGCCGGGATAGAAGCTGTAAAAGGTAGAGCCCCATTCGATCAGCTTGCGGCAGTCGTAGATCAGCTGCTTGGTGCTGCTGCTCTGCTTGAGCTCGCCGTTGACCGAAATCTTGAGCGTGAGGTCGTCGGGATCGGCGATCTCGTCGGCGGTGACCATCCACGGTCCGAGCACAGAGTAGGTGTCGATCGATTTCCGGAAGCTGCGGTCTTCCTTGCCTCGCGCCGTCATATCGAGGCCGATGCAATACCCGGCGACGTAATCCAGCGCTTTGTCGCGCGGGATATCGCTGCCCTGCTTGCCGAAGATGATGGCAAGCTCGACTTCATGCTCGTTGCGGCGGTCGGGGAAGCGGATCGCCACGCCCTCGGACGGCCCGACCAAGGATGAGTTCGCCTTGATGAAAAGTCCGGCCGTGCCGATGGCCGGCGACGCCATGATGTTCTGCGACGCCGCGCGCGCCGCCATTTCCTCGATATGTGCCTTGTAATTGGTGGGCGCCGCGACCAGCTTGGAAGGCCGCGCCACCGGCGACAGCAGCTTGACCTGCGACACCGGCTTGCCCGGCGCCTTGGCCGCCATCTCCTCGAGGCGGGTGCGCCATTCCGGCAAGGCCGCGATCACCGCATCGCCCTTCATGGCATAGGGAGCGGCCGCCCTGATCTTGCTTTGTGCCTCGGTGACGTCGTGCACCATGTTCCCGCGCACCACTCCCAAGCGATCGTCGTCGTACCGGCATAGCCTCATGGCATTCTCCTGGAGTGAAACAAATCTTTAGGTTCGCAATCTCGCCGCTGTCGTTGCCCGCGAAAGCGAGCAGTCCAGCGGCCGGCGCGGCTGACAGGTTCTACCTCACCGCGCGTTACTCAGCCGTTGGTGACCGGATGTCTCGTGGGGCGTCGTGGGCAGCCCCTCGCGAAGCACCACAACCCAAAGGTTGCGCACTAAGGTCACCTCGGCCTGAAGATTTCCTTGAACAGCCCCTGCCATTTCTTCTGCGCTTCCCCGGCGAAGATAGTGGCAATGATTTTGCGATCGTTCAACCGCTCGCTGACGTCGCTGGGATTGACCGGCACATCCGCTCGGGTCGGCATGCGGCCGCGCTTGGTCAGGAGCTGCCCAGCCGCGCGGCTGAGCATGAAGTTTGCGCCGAGTAGGGCCGCCTTGGGATGCGGCGCCTGCGCATTGACGCCGACCGAGCCGAAGAACAGCGCAACCGGATCGAGCGCCCAGAAGTCGATCGGAGCGCCGGCCAATCGCACGTTCACGGTCAGGGAGGCATAGTTATTGAGGGCAAGCCAATATTCGCCTGCGCCTACGGAACGGGCGAGTGCGAGGTGGCCGTCCACCATCACCGGCCTGAGGACGGCGGCGATATCCTTGAGCAACTTCTTTCCACGCTCCTCGCCGTAGTACTCGATGATCGCACTCAGCCATTCGTCGTCGGTGTCGTCCAATGCGATCTTGCCGGCCCACTCCTTGTGATCGAGAAATTCCTCATAGCTTTTCGGCAGTTCGGATTTCCGCACCAGGTTGGTGTTGTAGGCGGGCGTGTTGTAGTTCGCGTAGACCCCGTACCAACGGCGGTCGGGGTCGCGCGCCTGCGGGATCAGGCCAGGCGCCTCCGGCGGATCGAACTGCAGGAGGGCGTCGTTGGGCAGCCGGTTCACGGTGGTGGTCACAGCGAGATCCCAGCTGCGTTGCCGGGCACGGTTCTCGATGGCGATGCGCGAGAGGATGATCGAATCGGAGGAACGCACGTAGTTCACTTTCACGCCGGTCGCATCCTCGAACATTTTCCACAGCGGCAGCCCTTCTTGCTCGTTCATCGAGGAATAGACCGTCAGCGAGCCCTCAGCGCGCGCCGCCACCGCGAGGTCGGGGATGATCCAGGACGGCGCTTGCGTATCCTGCGTCCGGCCCGGCGATGCCGCCGCAATGAGCAACAGCGCGATCAAGCCCGCCAGCGTCACGCGTGCGATGCCTCGATGCAAGGTCGTGCTCCGCGGCGTCACGCGCTCAATCCTCGGCCAGTCCCATGTCGGCGGCCAGCTTCTTGTATCGGTTGATGTCAAGCGCGACGAACTCGGCAAACTCTTTCGCGGTGCCGCCGCGGATATCGTAGTCCAGCGCCGATATCTGCTCGCGTACCTTGGGGTCGCGCAGGGCATCATTGGCGAGCTCGTTCCAGCGCGTGATCACCGCGTCAGGCGTTCCCGACGCGGCCGCCAGGCCGCACCAAGCCAGCACCTCGAAGCCGGCATAGCCGAGCTCGGCCATGGTCGGTACCTCCGGGAGCCGAGCCGAGCGCATGAGGCTGGTGATCGCCAGCGGCCGCAGCCTGCCGCTGGCGATGTGCTGGGTGGCGGCGCCGGTGCTGGTGATCATGAACTGCACGTTGCCGCCCAGCAGTGCCATCAGGGCGGGTGCGAGCCCGGCGAAGGGCACGTGCACGGCGATGTTCTGCGGCAAGGCGGCGCGTTGGAACAACGTGATCGTCGCCAGATGATGGGGCGATCCATAACCGCCGGTCGAATAATTGAGCTGACCCGGCCTGTCGCGCATCATCCCCACCAGTTTTGCGACGCTGTTCACCGACAGGTCGTCGCGCACCAGCAACACCAGGGGGGCATCCGCCAGCAGCACGATCGGGGCGAAATCCCGCACCGCGTCATAGGCCAGATTGCGTTTGAGGGCCGGCATCGAGCCGTGGGTGCTGGTCGTAACCACAACCAGCGTGTGGCCGTCGGCGGCGGCCCGCTTTGCCGCCATGAGCCCGATGATGCCGGTTGCGCCGGTGCGGTTGTCCACGACGATCGACCAGCCGACCTGCGCGCCAATCCATTGCGCGATGATGCGCGGTATTCCGTCATACGGTCCGCCGGCAGGGTAGGGCACGATGATGCGGACCGGCTTCGCCGGGTAGGGCTCGGCGCTGGCGCTCAAAGGAAACGCCGGCAGACTTCCCAGCAATGCCGGGGCCGCGGCGAATATAAGTGCGGAACGCCGGTTCAGACCCACGGCGGCACCTCGAATGACGCTGTTCTCTTTAGCATAATGCCAGCAATCCCTGGCTGCTTGTCTCGGGATCGACTTTGGGCACACTCTACGCCGCCGCGCGATGCCCGAGGGGAGAAACATGGCCGATATCGTCGCTGCCTTCGGGGTCCCGCACACCCCGAATTTTCCGGCGCTGGTGGCAAAGCAGGGGTCGGATTGCAAGACCGCGCGGCTGTATGCGGAAGTGGCGAGGCACCTGCGCGAGGCCTCGCCCGACGTGCTGGTGATCTATACCGACGACCACTTCAACACCTTCTTCTTCGACAATTTCCCGATCTTCGCCGTCGGCATCGCCGACCAAATCTGCGGGCCCAACGACCAGACCGCGATGCCGAGCTATCGCGTGGCTGGCGAGGCAGCCTTGGCAAGTCATGTACGCGCCAGGGCGATCGCCGGCGGCTTCGACCTTTCGCTCGTGCAAGAGTTCGAGGTCGACCATTCCATCATGGTGCCCCTGCATTTCCTCACGCCCGACATGCAAATTCCGATCGTCCCGTTGTTCATCAATGGCCTCGCACCGCCATTGCCGAGCGCGCAGCGCTGCTTGGCGCTCGGCCGGGCGGTAGGAGACGCGATCGCGGATTGGCCGGCCAACAAGCGGGTCGCCGTGGTCGGCAGCGGCAGCTTCTCGCTCGAAATCGGCGGGCCGAAAATTCCCCTTGGCGAACGCGCCGGCACTCCCGATCCGCAATGGGCCAGGCACGTGCAGGATCACCTCGAACACGGCCGCGTTGACGACTTGGTCGAGGAATCGACTCCCGCGCGGCTGGCGCGAGCCGGCAATATCGGCGGCGAACTGCTCAATTGGATTGCCATGCTCGGCGTGGTCGGAGACCGCAAGCCCAACTTCATTGCGCCCGAGATCGAGCATGGGCACGCCTACGCGGCTTGGCGCCTGGACTGACCCCATGAGCATTTACGCGGTCAACAAGCTCTGCCGCGAAGCGTTGCGCGATGTTACGTTCCGCGCGGCTCTCAAGCGCGATCCGCAAGCGGCGATCGTGTCGCTGCCGCTCACCGACGAGGAGCGCGCCGCGCTGCTTCGCGGCGATGTCGCCTGGCTCTATGCGCGGGGCGCGCATCCATTTCTGCTGGCTTATCTCACGCGCTGGGAGTTGTTCGGGCTCACCGTGCCGCTCTACAGCGAGCGGATCAGGACGGCGCACGAGCCGGTTCACACGGAGTAAGCGATGGATAAATCCGATCCGTTTCACCTGTTTCCCTACCGCGCCATCGTCGATCACCCCCCGGTGGCCTGGCCGAACGGCGCCAAGGTCGCGGTCTGGGTCATTCCCAATATCGAGCATTTCCACTGGGAGATCGGCAGCGGGGCCCCGGACGTCCGCAATCATTCGCGCCGCGACTACGGCAATCGCGTGGGCGTCTGGCGTCTGATGGAGGTGATGGAGAAGCACGGGGTGCGCGGCACCGTCGCGCTGAACGGCGAGGTGGGAAAATATTATCCACGCATCATGGAAGAATGTGCGCGGCTGAAATGGGAGTTGATGGGCCACGGCCTGACCAACTCGGTCATGCTCAGCGGTCTATCCAAAGAGAAGGAGACTGCGATCATCGCGCAGACCAAGGAGATTATCGAGGGACTGGGCCAGAAGATGCGTGGATGGCTGGGTCCAGGCCTCACCGAGACGTTTGAAACGCTCGATCTCCTGCGCGATCATGGCGTCGAATATGTCTGCGACTGGGTCAACGACGATCTGCCGTATCGCATGAACAATGGACTCTACTCCATTCCGTATTCCATCGAGCTGAACGACATGCCGCTGTTCAACGTTCCCTCGATAGACATTCAGGATTTCCACCGTCGGATCTGCGATGCCTTCGACGTGCTCTATGAGGAGGGCGAGCGCACTGCCCGTGTCATGGGCATCGCCCTGCATCCGTTCCTGATCGGCGCCCCGCATCGGATCAAATATCTGGACAAGGCCCTCGGCTACATTTCCTCACACCAGAAGGTCTGGTTCGCGACCGGCGACGAGATCATCGCGGCCTATCGCAGGCAGGACAAGTCGAAGTGACTTCGCGTTATTGCGGCTTGAACCCGGACGCCAGGAAGAATGCGGTCCAGCGTTTCAGTTCACCCGCAATGAACGCGTTGAGCGCCGTCGGATCGGCATCCATTGAGAGGAACAGATCGCGCTCGAACCGTTGCTTAAGTTCGGGCGTCTGCAGAGCCCGGCGAACCTCTTGATTGAGCCGCGTCACCATCGGTGCGGGAAGTTGTTTCGGTCCCGCGAGCCACGACCAGATCGCGCCGCCGATGTCGGGGTGGCCGAGTTCAACGATGGTCGGAACGTTGTTCAGCGCTGCAACGCGTTCGGTCGAGATCAGCGCCAGCGGCACCAGCGTGCCGGCATGGATGTGCTCGATCGCCGCTGACAGCGTGATGCACGCGACCGGCACGTGGTTCCCGAGCAAGTCGGTCATGACCGGCCCGCCGCCGCGATACGGGACGTGATTGAGCGTCGGCAGCAGCCCCGGCTTGCGCATAAGCTGCTCGACCACGAGCGCGCCGAGCGTAGCCTGCCCGGGCGAGGCCATGTTCAGGGGTGCCGTACGCGTCTTGGCGAGCTGTACCAGTTCGGCGAAAGACCTCACCCCCAAAGCTGGATTGGCGACGATGATGAAGCTTTCGCCCCCGATCATGGCGATGTGGGTGAAATCCGCCAGCGGATCGTAGCCGAGATTCCCAGTGGTGGCCGGCGCGAATATGTGCGGCCCATACCCCCCGATCATCAAGGTATAGCCGTCCGGATCCGCGTGTGCGACCTGGCCCGCACCGATCACGCCGCCTCCACCGGCTCTGTTCTCCACGTAAAACTGTTGCTTGAAGGCCTTCGAGAGCTCTTCAGCGATGAGGCGTCCCATCCGGTCGGTGGTGCCCGCCGCCGCGAACGGCACGATGACCTTGACCGGCCTGTTGGGCCATTCCTGCGCGTGCGAAGCGTGGCTTGCGACCACAACCAGCGCGGCAAGCGAGCAACCGATCAATTTCAGTCCAGTCATTTGTCCTCCGCGCCATCGGCACTATTAAGCCCGTGTGAGATTGCGGCAACGGGGCGCACTTCTCAACATGATCGGGAGGGGCACTCACGGGGAGCGGCTCGAAGGCTCCACCAGCGCCGCAGCCTTCTGCACGATCGACTTCGGAGCGCCGTAGGCCGTGGCCAAGAGCTTATCGATCTCGGTCGCCGTCAGCGGCTCGATCTCCAGTTGCGCCTTGGTCGCATCGGCCCGGAATTCTGCATCTTCGAGGGTGGCATCGAAGGCGTGACGCAAGGCCGCGAGCCGGTCGGGGGGAACGCCGGGCGGCGCCGCGAACGGACGACCCGCCTCCTGCCGGATCAGGATGAGCTCCAGCACTTGCTTGTTCCCGGCATCGGTGACGAGATCGAGCGCGCTCGGCACCTCGGGCAGGTCGGCAAGCTTTTGCAGGCCCATCTGGATGATGACGTTGAGCAGCTTGTCCCGGATCCAATGCGGGCGCGACGCCTTCATGGTGGACCACGACAGGCCGCAAATTCCCTCGGCCTCGCCGCGCTCGATCGAGAGCGTGAGGCCCGCGCCGGTGTCGTAGCCGGCGATCACCTTGAACTTGGTGTCGATGAGCGCGTTCAACGCCTTAGGCACGATCGCGGTGTTCGAGGTGGCGCCGGCGGCCGCCACGATGACCTCGCGGGCGCGGGCGGCCGCGATCGTCTTGACCGAAGACTGATGCCAGGTGGCGCAGACGTTCTGCAATTTGCCAATGCTGCCCAGCCAATTGAACTTCTGCGCCTCAAAGCGCGCGCTCGCATTGCCGAACAAGGGCTCCATCGCGGAGCCGTTGGTGAATGCGGCGATGGTCGAGCCGTCCTTGTCGGCGGTGGTGTAGAGCGTGTTGGCCGCGGCAAGTCCGGCGGCGGCGGGCATGTTCTTGGCGATGATCGCCGGATTACCAGGAATGTGTCGCGCCATATGCCGGGCAAAGATGCGGGCATAGGTGTCGTAGCCACCACCGGCGCCGCTGCCGACCAGCATGGTGATCGATCTGCCGCGGTAGAACTCGTCGACGGTCTGCGCGTACGTGCATGGGGGCCAAGTTGCCGCCGCAAGCAGCAGCGCGGTGGCCGCAAGCGTGCGTGTGTCCATAGGCGCGCTCGCGCTAACGCTTGTACTTCTGCGCCATAGCCGCAAAATAGCCGTCGCCGCGCAGCGCCTCGAGCAGGCTAGCGTCCACGTAGTCCTCGACTTTCTGGCTGCCGCCCTGGAACTGGGCGAGGATGTTTTCGGCCCCGGGCCGCGAGATCTCTAAATTGCTTGGCGATTGCGCCTTGAAGTCGTTGTAAGTGATGTCAAGGATTTTCGGGTCGGTGAGTTTGAGCTCCTTGGCCAGCACCTCTTTCGCCCGCTTCTCATCGGTGAGCGCGAGATAGTTGCCCTCGATGGTCCCCTTGAGGAACCGGGTGAGGACATCGCGCCGGCCAGCGATGTCGCCGCGCCGCACCACGATCGAGCTGAACACCCACGGAATTTGTTCGGGGACAAGATCGATCAGCACGGCGACGCCTTGCCCCCGTGCCAGGCTGGCGATCGGCTCGTTGATGGGCGTGGCTTGGATCTCGCCTGACTTGACGGCCTCGAGCCGCCGCATGCCGCCGCCATATTCTTTCAACGTCACATCGTTACGCGTGAGCCCGAGTCGCGCCAGCGCGAGCGTGACGGTGGAATCGCTCTCGGAGCCGAACGTGCTCACGCCGATAACGCCACCCTTGAGATCGGCGGCGGCCTTCACGCCGGGCGCGGCGAAGAAAGTGAAGCGTATCACGTTGCTCAACGAGCCGATGGTCCGGATGTCGCCGCCAGCGCGGTTGACGCGGATCACCGATGACAAGCCGACATGCATGACATCGAGCCGACCAGCTTGGAGTTCGGCTGCGCCGCGGCTGCCGCCGTTCATATTAATGATGTCGACCTTGAGTCCGTGTGCGGCATAGAGGCCGGCATCGCGCGCCATGTACCAGGCCAGGACCGTGTTGACGGGGTCTGATATGCCGGCCTTGAATTCGATCGGCTCCTGCGCGGCACTCGATCCCCATCCGGCGAGTGTGAGGGCGGCGACGGTCGCGGAAATGCGCGCCGCGCGCAAATGGCGTTTCGCCTGCATGTGATTTCCTCCAAGTCTTCTTGTATCTGTCGTGCTCCTTTGAGACGGAGCGTCCGATCAGTGCGTGCCGCGGTCTTGCGCGCGGTCCGCCATCCTATACCAGCAGCACCGGTCGGTGGCGGCCCCGGAGGGGCCGGCGAGTTGACGGACGCTTGTACCGTGCAAGGCTCCCTTCGTTCCGATGACGAGGGCGCGGCTTCAAAAATCCCTGAACAAGCGGCCAAATCCCGCAATGCGGTCGTTGACGCCGCAGCGACGCAGCGCATCCCAGACGATCGCCTGATGCGCCGCCATCACGTTGACGCCGAACTCGCGTTCGAGCGCGTCGATGGATTCCGCGGTCGGCCAGTGCGGCGACGGCAAGAGGATCGAGTCGGCATCCGGATGGTCGCGCATGAGCTTACGCCCCATCTCAAGCGCGGCGTTTCGCGGGATGCGTCCGATCTGGTTGAAGGCGCTGCCCCAACCGGTTGCACCCAGGACCTCGCAGCCGAAATGGGTGCCATAGCTGGCGATCCTGTCGGTCTCGCTGAGTTCATATGGTTGCGCGACCACCACCTTCTTGCAGCCGAGCGCCTTGGCGGCTTTCGCCTGCGCCGAGGCGCTGGTCGAGACCTTGACCTTCAGTTCGGCCTCGAGATCGATGATCATCTGCTCCGCGTTGGAATAGCCCTTCGACAGATTGATGGGAACGCCGCCGAGCACCACGATGTCGACCCCTGCCGCCGCCATCTCGCGCGCCGCCTTCATGCTGATGTCGTAGGACTGGTCAACCTCACCCTTGCTGCGAACCACGATCGCGAGCGTGGTGATGACGAGCGTCACGCCGGCGGGAACGATCTTGTAGAACTCGTAGGGAAAGACCTCGGTCGTCAGCGGCGGCGAGGTATAGCCGATACGCGCCCGCTGCCCGTAAGTGTTCTCGCGCGCCGATGATGTCATGCTGGGATCGATATCTCGCGCAAGCGGCGCCGCCGTTCTCGAAAGAGCTGGCCAAGGCTAGCGGCGCCGGCACGAGTTGTCCACGCGGAGGCAATCGGTTCATCGTGTCTCACGGGATTGTCACGCCGCAAATACAGTGACAATTAGTACGACGATTAGCCATCGTCTTTTGGAAGCGTTCTAGGAAATGAACATGTTCGATCGTGCTCGCGTTTTCTTGTTCTCGGGGTTGTTTCGCGCGCTGCGAATCGTTGTCCTGTCAGGATCGATCGCGGGCGCGTTCGTGCCGACGCCCGCCGCATTCGCGGCCGAGACCGTCACGATCGGTAATCTGGTCTTCGTCAACAAGGCGCTGGTCGGAGTCGGACGGGTGCCTTCCGACTTGCGCGACAAGTTCGGTGAAACCTTCGGCTCCGGATCCGGGATAGCGTTCGATCCCAAGACGTGGATGAGAACGCCGGCGGGTTATCAGGGCACGCTCTATATGCTGCCCGATCGGGGGTACAATGTTGGCGGCACGTCTGACTATCGCGCCCGCCTCAACAAGCTTTCTGTCACTCTGAAGCCGCTCGACAATCCCGCCGCCGTGCCGGAGGCGGAGCGGCAAAAGAGCGTGGTCGCAACTCTTACCGATACGATCCTGCTCACCGATGCGGCGGGAGAAATGCTGACCGGGCTCGATCCGGGCGGCGTCCGTGCTGCGGCCCAGGGCTTTCCCGAACTTCCGCAGGCATCAAACGGACGCGTGAGCATCGATACCGAATCCCTGGCGCTGCTGCCCGACGGCAGTTTTTTTGTCGGCGACGAATACGGTCCCTATCTCTATCGCTTCTCGCCGGCGGGACGCATGATTGCGGCGGTGAGGCCGCCGGACGCTTTTCTTCCCAAACGCAACGGCAAGGTTCACTACTCTTCCAACAATCCAGGGCCGGGCGCGCAGGCGCCGGAGCCGCGCAACCCCGAGATGGGCCGGCAGAACAACCAGGGTTTCGAAGGGCTGACATTGACGCCGGGCGGCCGCTTCCTTGTCGTCGCGCTGCAGAGCGCGACCAGCCAGGATGGCGGCGCTTCACTGGAAACGCGCCGATATACCCGGCTCCTGTATTACGACATCATCGATCCTACGCGGCCGAAGCTCGCGCGCGAGCACGTCGTGCCGCTGCCGATGTTCAAAGATGCCGAAGGCCGGCAGTCGGTGGCCGCCCAGAGCGAACTGCTCGCGCTCGACGAGACGTTCTTCCTGTTGCTCTGCCGCGACGGCAGCAACGGCTATGGTGCCGGCGGCACAACCTCGCGCTATCGCAGCATCGAGCTCGTCGACACGTCGCGGGCGACGAATATCGCGGGCTCGCCCTTTGACGGCGCCGTACCCGTCGCCCCTAACGGCAAACTTGCCGCCGGGGTCGTGCCCGCAACGCTCACCCCTTACATCGACATCAACAACAACACGGAACTCACCAAGTTCGGACTGCACAATGGTCCACCGAACGATCGCGACGATCTGTCGGAGAAATGGGAGGGCATGGCGCTGGTGCCGGCGCTCGATCCGGAGAACCCAAACGATTTCTTCTTGTTTATAACGAACGACAACGATTTCATTACCCAGAACGGCTATCAGGTCGGCGCCCCTTACAAAGACGCGAGCGGGCTCGAGGTCGATACCATGATCCTCGTGTACCGCGTCACGTTGCCGGTCACCTTCAACTAAAGTAGCGCTTAAGAAATAGGCTTCTGGTATCTGAAGGCCCGGGACGGCAGCCCGCGTCAAACTTGGCTGTTGCACCGCACAAGCAAGGTGCGGCACCACGTCCCGCCTGCGGGACCGCAATTCGGGCCATTGTCCCAGCGGCCCGGGCTAGCTTTGTTAACATGGGCGTGCGATTTACCGAGAAACGGAATCCCGCGACGGACGACGTTGCGGTCCATCCATGTTCGTTGACTGTAGGCTCAACGTAGCGGGGCGAGAAAAATAGATCTTCAGGGAGAACGTCGATGCGAACATTAGGACATCCGATCCTCGGCGCCCTTGCAGTGCTGGGCATCGCGCCTGCGTTGGCGCCGGTCTCTGCGCTGGCTGCGTGGGAACCGACACGTCCGGTCGAATTCATCGTGCCCGCAGGAACGGGAGGCGGCGCCGACCAGATGGCGCGCACGATCCAGGGCATCGTCACCAAGCACAATCTGATGAAGCAGCCGATGGTGGTGATCAACAAGTCGGGAGGCGCCGGCGGTGAAGGCTTTCTCGACGTGAAGAGTGCGCGCAACAATCCGCACAAGCTCATCATCACGCTGTCCAATCTGTTCACCACCCCGCTCGCGACCGGCATTCCCTTCAATTGGAAGGACATGACGCCGGTCGCCATGATGGCGCTCGACGAGTTCATCCTCTGGGTGAATGCCGAATCGCCGTACAAATCGGTGAAGGAATATATCGAGGCCGCAAAGAAGGAGCCCGGCAAGTTCAAGATGGGCGGTACCGGCTCCAAGCAGGAAGACCAGATCATCACCGTCGCCATCGAGAAGGCCACCGGCACCAAGTTCACCTATATTCCGTTCCGCGGCGGCGGCGAGGTCGCGGTCCAGCTGGTTGGCAAACACGTCGACTCGACCGTCAACAATCCGATCGAGGCGGTGGCGCAATGGCGGGGTAATTCGGTACGGCCGCTTTGCGTGTTCGACGGCAAGACCCTCCCGTACACCGACAAGGTCGCCAACAATATGTCCTGGAGCGAGGTTCCGACGTGCAAGTCGCAGGGTCTTGACGTCGAGTACTTGATGCTGCGCGGTATTTTCACGGTGCCGGGTGCTACCAAGGACCAAATTGACTACTACGTCGACCTGCTCAAAAAGGTGCGCGAGACTCCGGAGTGGAAGACGTTGATGAACGAGGGCGCCTTCAACAATACCTTCATGACCGGCGAAGAGTATGCCAAGTGGGTCGACGCGGAAGAGAAGCGCCACCAAGCACTGATGAAAGAGGCCGGCTTCCTGGCCGGCCAATGATGATTGCCGTGTGAGCACCCGCCGGCGGGCTCGAGGGCCCATTGGCGGGTGCGCACGGGTCTCGGATGACCGACCGATGAGCGAGAATTTCGAGGGCGCGCGCGGTGCCGGACCGGCTCAACGGTCGGTCGAAATGGCTGTGGCGCTGTTAATTGCAGCGTTCGCACTGGTCGTCATCGCCGGTAGCATTCAGGCCGGGATCGGCTGGGGAGCGGAAGGTCCGAAAGCCGGTTTCTTTCCCTTTTACGTAGGATTGATGATCCTGGCGTCGAGCATCATCAACTTCGGCGCGGTCATGTCCGACCGACGCAACGACCAACTGTTCGCCGAATGGGGGCAGCTCGGCAAGGTGATGTCCATGCTGGTGCCGACCGCGATCTACGTGGCGCTGGTGCCGTGGATCGGGATTTACATCGCGTCGGCGCTGCTGATTGCCGTGTTCATGCGATGGCTTGGTCAATACGGCTGGGGCATGATCGGAGCGGTCGCGGTGGGTGTCCCGGTCGTGACCTTCGTCATCTTCGAAAAATGGTTCTTGGTGCCTTTGCCGAAGGGGCCGATCGAAGAACTGCTCGGATTTTGACGCGTTCCGCCGGCTCGGCCGGACCGGTTGGAGTGACGAGATTCATTAGATGGAAGAAATCGTCAATCTCTTTCACGGCTTCAGCGTCGTCCTCCAGCCGTTCAACCTCCTGGTTATGCTCGTCGGCATCATGCTGGGCGTCATCATCGGCGTGCTGCCCGGACTCGGTGGAGCGAACGGCGTCGCGATCCTGCTGCCGCTGACGTTCTCGATGTCGCCGACGTCGGCGATCATCATGCTGTCCTGCATTTACTGGGGAGCGCTGTTCGGCGGCGCCATCACCTCGGTCCTGTTCTATATTCCAGGCGAGCCC